>ENA-ORXR01003264-ORXR01003264.1-marine-metagenome-genome-assembly--contig:-NODE-3264-length-14647-cov-41.922718_pt1 | contig 14647 bp, 7 predicted proteins | sample MGYA00237866_ERZ511479 | MGnify/ENA metagenome assembly ERZ511479 | reverse complement strand
CTTATTTATTTTCAGTGCATAATCACCATACGCCGCAGCCCACCGACTGCCCCATCCACGACAAGCCGACACAGATACACGCCCGATGCCCAGCCCTGCGTATCTACCTGCACCCTACCCGCGACACTTGCGAGTACTTGCTCATGTACGACCCGCCCTGCTACATCCGCCACCGTAAAAGACACCCGACCTGCCGACTGCCCCACATCATACGACAAGGTGACGGACTCGCTCGCCGGATTAGGATAGACAGACATCTCTTTGACCGATAGCTGTGGCGAGATGACCGACACTATCGGGTCATCTTCCTGACAGCCCTCTTCCAAGCAGCCGTACTCGTCGAGTTTGAGCGCGAAGCCTGTTTGCATGTACTCGGGATAGATATCGCCGGGGTCTATTTGTAGCTCACCCGTGCAGATAAAGCCTCCATCAGAAGTGACAGAGATTCCTTTGATGTAAAACTCTGAGTATTGTTCTGGAGTATTTATAAGCTCAGGCGGACGAACACGCCTTGCCCAGATAACTTCTGCATTTTGGTTAATCTTAATAATTTGGTCGTAGCTTGTTAGTGCAAAATTACCATCAGGTAGTCTAATCATTTGGTCCATGAGATAAACTACTTCTTTCGTTCCCCAAAGCTGTAGTTCTTCCTCTATATTCTTCTCCCAAATCTTATTTCCATTAGGGTCTATTTTGGCAAACCATATCGTAGCATCGGGATTTATTTGAAAATGAGGTGTACCGGGTGTTTCCCAAAAATTATCTGCCCAAGCACAGAGATAGTTCCCATCATCGGTAGGTTGTAAGACGATGTGATTTGAGGTGTAAGGGTTGCCCTCTCCGCCGGGATGTATGCGCCACTGTTCTACGCCGAGGCTGTCTGTTTTGATGATGTTAGCTACGTCGTGGTCATCTACACTGGTACCGCTACTGTTTCTTTCCTCGGTATGGGTAAAAATATAGCCTCCATCATGCGCCGGATGAATATGGCGTGGCACCATCCAGCAGGAACTGCCTCCGCAGGAGAAGTTACTTTCCCATATGATATTATCAAATGTGTCGGTCGCAAATAGGGTAGAATTGATAGTGCTGCCAGTGAAGTCATCAGTAGCTTGTAAAATTTTATTACTCTCCAACTGACTAGTAATATACATGATAGCTCCTTCAAATGGGGGGGAACGTTCAACAATTTGAGTGACTTCCTCATTGAGTTTTACACGTTCTGCACTTAAAGCAAAATCAGGCGGTGATTTAGTTGTGATTCCAATAATATATTTTCCCTCGAAGTTACTGAAAGATTGTTGATTACGGATTTCGGTAGTCACTGCAATAGAATCAATTCGATAATCCCATTCTGATAAAAGATTTCCCGATTTATCAAACTTAGAGAATTGTAAATACTTAATATAAGTAGGTTCTAATGTAAAATTCATACCAATAATTGTGTATGTATATTCATCTTCTATAGCAGCATAGGATGCCCAACCTTCCGTAAAAGAAAAAAAACGTTCTTGTCCGTAACACATTTTAATAAAAACAAATAAGAGTATCACAACAGTTGGAAATATCTTTTTCATAAGTTATATAAGAAATCCGACCGTCTCTCTTGACGGTCGGAGGTAAATGAAATATTATCTGATGATTAAAAACTTGTCTGATTTTTTAACCTTACCATCATACTGTATGGTACAAAAGTATTGTCCGGAGGGGAATTTATCAGTCAGAATAGCTAGTTCATCCCGAATGTATTGGAGTTGTTGCTGATATATAATCTGACCTTTGGTGTTTGTGATAGCCAGAGATAGATTATCGGAAAATTCTGATAAGACATAATCTACTACAAGATATTGAGTAGCAGGATTAGGGTATAGTAGGAGTTTATCCTCGCTAACTTCCTCTTCCGGATATTGCGCCACCCTAAGCTGTGCTATCTCGCCCGGAAAATAAACAGGCTCTTTATAAGCGTCAATCCCATTGAGTCGGAGCAGGGCAATGGCACTTCCAGCAGTGGTATTTGCTCGCTGTGTATAATCTTGTAGCTGTGCTATATCTTCTTCGGATAGGTTTGCAAGATCTTTTTCTTGGTTTGTCCATGTTTGTTGGAGTTGCCTAAAACTCATGTAATCTGTATGCGCCTGTGCTGCTGTTTCCGAGATATTTCCAAGACTAATGTTGTTGAGTATTTTCTCGGCTTCCTCTCTATCTCCAAGTGCATCGTAGGCTTCTGCCAAGCGATATTCGTATTGGATATCTCCGGTGTTGGAAAGTATATCAATGATATCCGCAGTATGGTCAAGTGTATCTGTAGCAAGTACTGATATGGCTTGATTGATGGCACGGTTACGTTCACGTCTGTATCGGTTGATGGTTATTTCCATTTGTTCTTTTTCACCAATAGTACTCAAACCCGCATTAATCTGGTTTCGCATAAAAGACGGTAGTGGATTGCTGCGATTATCTAAGTCTTCTTGAATTTTTGTGGACTTGGCAGCCTGTGGATGCGCGACCAATACATTACGTATCATGCCATTACTCCAGCCTGTTTCTTTTGTGCTGACGGCTTCAAGTACCTCATCAGAGGTGAAGGGGGCTTGATTCATAATATTGGTATAAGCCTGAAAACTTCTCTGTGTATTCGGATGCTTGACTGCTGCCAATAATAATGCTGTATTTCCACCATCTGTCATGTTTTGAAGACTTGTACGGGTAGTTTGTAACAAGTGATTATGGTCTTCTTTGAGGGGACGAAGCATCATGAGTACTTCATCACTTGTGTGCAATTCATCTGTTCCATCCGGTAGATAGTTTGGGCAGGTGGAAGCATCTTGAACTTCCGAAGTAGGGATTACTGTAACTTCGAATACCTTTTGCGGCTTTACACGCGGTTCAGCTATCGTATCGTAGTGACTGTAAGTAATTATCTCAAGACCCCATACATTATGAATGTTTCGGGTGTTGGATTCTACACTAAAGCGATTCGCAGGTAGATATTGCATAGGCATAATACCGTTGATGGTTGCCGGAGTCAGATTGGGATTAATCTCAGGTGACACATAGATATCGACTCCACATTCGGTGAAGTCATTGCAGCGAAATTCTAAGCCCGGGTCAGCACCCGGTAAATCTTCCCTTCTATTCTGCGCGACAGCTTCACAGCCAACCCCCAGCCGATGAAAGGTATTATTATAGATTTCTTCGCTACCTCCGTGGTTATTTCTGACAACCATACCTGCGGTTCGAGCAGGATTGAAAATTGTGTTTGTTGTGTTGTTTGATACAAAGTCGTTATTTTGTACAGTATATCCTATACAGTTGTCAAGATGAAGACCGTAGGGGGCAACAACCTCCCAGTCGGGTTCTCCGTTACCATCCTCATCATCGAGTGGGGAGGCTTCTTGGTCGAGGACATTAAATTCATTCAACTGCACCGTAGGTCCACCGGATATACCGAGCGCATGTATGCCATGCCAGCAGTCAAAATCGGAACTGTTGATACTGATACCGCTGCTACCGAAACTCGGATAATTATTTAGATTGGCAGCAATACCATAGCCCAAGTTGATAAATTGCGTGCGATTGCCATTGCAGGGTGGTGGTGGATACGTTATGACATTACCCTCACACCATTGGTCTACCAAAAAGCCTGCTTTAAAACTTTCTATGCCGATTTTTCCGGAGGGTCTTTCGATGCCAAGTATAGTACGCTGGTCTTCAAAGTGGTGTCCTCTGATAGGAATACCATGCACGCCACGCAATCTGAGAAAGCCCTGCATACCGCTGTCGGTATCATCAAAGGGGAAGCGGTAGTTGTCTGTGATAAAAGACCGACTGTTTTCAAATCGTGACACATTGCCGATTTCATTTCCGGTGAAAAAGTGTTTATTTCTATACACCCGAAATTCTACATCCACCCTATTGTTGCGAAAGGTACTGTTTTCGGCTCGTACGATACCGCCTGTGGTACCACGAGGACTATCTATGTTTGCAGTAATTATACCAATATCGGCGTGTTCTATGGAGGCATTGTCAAGGGATATATATCCTTGGTTGCCATTATGTTGACCTTGATTACTACGTCCTCGCACTTGTATGCCCCGCCATGTACCACCGCATTGAGCGGTGAAGGTACTGCCATTCATAATGAGCCGTGCGCCACGTTCTACTATCACTTTGGAGTTCGGGCCGAACATAACAACTACGCCCGGATTGACAGTAAGCGTTCTGCCGGATTTGATGGTCAGGTTGCCATTCATGGTAATGGTGGCACCGGTGGTATTACCCGGCGGTAGATTCCATGTTGTATTCCACCAAATAGTGCTTTGGACAGGAGGCATGGGTTCATCAATGATACCTGTGTGAGCAGCATTGGAAGGAGAGACGAGTTCTTGGCGAAATGTCTCTATATTGGCGCACATGCGTTGTGCTTGTCCGGGCGAGAAGCCGGTACGGCAGTTAAACTCATATGACATATAACTTTCTTTTGGATATGGCTCCCCTGAGTTGATAGCGCAATAGTTGTCTTGACAATTAGTGAGTTCCTGAGTACAATCCAATGTGTACGGTCCGAAACAAGGCGGAGTATCACACACGAAATCACCAGCTTCTCGGCAAAACGGCTCATCTGGATTGTGGCATCCTCCACAACTACCCCCTAAACTGCCTCCCCAAACGTGAAGCAAGGATAGATAATGCCCTACCTCGTGAGCCAGTGTAGCACCGTTAGATGCTGATGCCGCAAGGGTATCTCCGAAAGAGTCGAAACTAATAACTACACCATCTACATTAGAAGGTTCTGAAATTAGAGCTGCATAGCCCGATATATCTTCACAGTCTTCTGCGTCAGTTCCTTCTTCATCCCAAATACATTCTACGACCCATATATTCAAGTAGTCTTTGGGAGGCCATCTGCTCATATCTTTGAGTGTAGCATCCAATTCTATATTGTTGATGACACCAAAAGGTTTATCCGTTGGCACACGGACAATACCATCAGTTGTACTACAGTCGGGGTCTAGCTGTGCTAATCGAAATTGAATACCTGTATCAGTTTCAAATATGCTCTGTCCGTTGTTGCCCTCTCCACCTGCAAATTGGTTGTTGAGGAGATTTATGGCAGCTTCTACCTGCTCGTCGGGTATGTTCTCATTAACGTCTATCTCCGTTTCATTGTGCATGATATGCACTACGACCGGAATGACAACCTCAAGTTCGCCTATATTTGGGTTGGCATTAATGGCGTCGGTGATTTGCTGATTGGCTTTCTGAAATGCAACAGCATTGTCTTCATCTGCTGCGAAGAGGGCTTGCATATACTCATCAGTACCACAGACTTTGGGTTGTGACCATGCCGAAAGGGCGTGTAGGAAAGCAAAACACATTAAAATTAATTTAATGTAATGGGGGGGGTAATGCGAGGGATGTTAATTTTCATAGTTAAAAACATTTTTGCGGTAGCGGTTTAGTGAACAGATAAAAATAAGTTAGTTCAAAATGCGAAATATTTTTTTGTTAGACGAATCATTTTTGACGCGAATACTAACCGTATTTAAGGAGAAAATGATGAAGTATAACGAAAAAAGATACAGTAGTTTGGATTAAGTTATTATTATCTGTTCACTTAGTGGGTATGTTTATCGGAAGATTTATGTGGATGTTCCCATGTGGTAAACTGCTACTTTGGATGAAAAAAAGTATCGCATTTTGCGATATGTTATTTTGTTGGAATAAATGTCGGAAAAAGATATGAAAATGACAAATAATTCTTCGTGTTTCTCTTAGTTTAGGAACGCGAAATAAATAAATTTGCCATCTTGACTGAGAGAGTTTGTTCTCAGTTTGGGCTTTGGAACTCGCATAAATGTTGATATTTTCAGAGTTTCAAAGTGCAAAATGAGGGCGAAATATCCTGTCAAGATGGTAAAGTTATTTTTTTCGCGTTCCTTAGGCAGTCTTATTCCAATTACATTATACCTTTAAGTAGAGAAATATGGCACATAGGCTGTCAAAAATTTGACACAATTAGTTAGAATTTGAAAAAATAATTTCTTGAAATTGTAATCATTTCAAGAAAAATCGCGTTGAACTACGCGGATGTGGTTTACCATTTCTTTCTTTTTATGAATTATTCATAATTTAAAAACGAATATGCTTGTTATGCCAAGAAAAACTTATTGCCTTTTTATCATCTTATTACTCCATCAAAGTATAAATGCACAGATAGAGTGTATCAACGGTATGGCGGGGATTTATCCTTGCGAAGGAATGAATCTACTCGCGCACATGCCCATGTCTGATATAGGTGGCGGTAGTGGGAATGATATATGGGGCTGGAAGAGTCCGACGACCAAAAAAGAGTACGTCTTAATGGGACGCACAACGGGTACAGCTTTTGTGGACATCAGCGACCCTGTGAATCCCATTTATCTCGGCAATTTGCCCACGCATACAAGTAATTCTTCATGGCGTGATATAAAAGTATTTAACAATCATGCTTTTATCGTTAGTGAAGCCACTGGTCACGGGATGCAGGTGTTTGACCTTTTTCAGTTGGATACGGTGACTACACCGCCGATTACCTTTTCATCAACGGCACATTTTGAAGATGCCGGACTCGCTGGACAGGTGAGCGATTCGCACAACATTGTTATCAATGAAGAGTCTGGTTATGCCTATCTCGTTGGGGCGAATCTATGCAACGGTGGCTTGGTAGTGGTTGATATTAATAATCCGGTAGAACCGACTTATGCCGGATGTTATAGCTCGTCCGGCTATACGCACGATGCCCAATGTGTCAATTATATCGGACCGGATACAGATTATGCGAGTACTGAAATATGTTTCAATTCTAATGGAAGTGGAGGTTTCGTCATCGTAGATGTGACTGATAAAACGGATATGACCTTGATTTCTGCAACGCAATACAACATGCGTCAATATACGCATCAAGGTTGGTTGACCGAAGATCAAGAATATTTTTTGATGAATGATGAACTCGACGAATCTCGAAACGGACACAACACCCGCACGCATATATGGAATGTACGCGACCTTGATTCACCTATCTATATGGGCTATTACGAATCAACGTTGGCAGCTATCGACCACAACCTTTATATAAGAGGCAACCTTACTTTTCAATCAAATTATCGTGGCGGATTGCGAATTTTGGACATCAGTAATATTAGTAATGCCGATTTGGAGGAAGTCGCTTATTTCGATACTTTTCCGAATGGTGATGGTGCGAGTTTTAGTGGTACGTGGAGCAATTATCCATATTTTGATAGTGGCGTGATTGCTATTAGTGATGTTGGTGGAGGATTATTTTTAGTAAAAGAGCAAGACTGCGTTGATATGCAATTAAAAGTCGTAATGGAAGGTACTTATGATGTACAAATCGGAGAGATGGAAAACGGACTGTCGGCACGTGGCTTGTTGCCCGGTCAAACTCCCGTAAGCGGACTCGCTATTGCGACTCCTGCCGGACAACCTTATACTGCCAATACATGGAATTACGGAGGAACGGAAGGAAGAGCATGGACGGATATTGATTATGGTACAAATACGATAGATTGGGTCTTGGTTTCTTTCCGTACAGGTCAGCAGAAAAATACTGAAATCGCCATGACAGCTGCTCTTATTAGTAAAGACGGAAGTGTTGATTTTCCAAAGCGTTGTGCTTTACCGGAATTGTCAAATGTCGATTCTGTTTATGTCGTCGTAGAACATCGCAACCACATTGGCGTGATGTCTCCACGAGCTATTTCTATCGTTGGTGGTGTGCTGACTTATGATTTTTCATTGGAAGATAGCTACAAAGACATAACGAGTTTTGGTCAAAAACAACTCTCCGATGGAACTTGGGTCATGTACGCCGGTGATGGCGAACAGGATGATTTTCCAAGTTACGACATCACAGGGGGCGACAAAACCATTTGGGTGGATAGTAATGGCGATTTTGACAAATACCAAATCCCCGATTACAACCTTGACGGAGATGTGAATGGAGCAGACAAATCCCTGTGGGATTTTAATAATGGCGTATCATCCAGAGTTCCAAAATAATTTTTTTATTAAAATATAAAGGGAGAAGAAAAAGTCGAAAATGTACATTTATTCATATTTCGTTCCTGAGTCCAAAGGGATGCGATAAGTAAAAATGATGTAATTATTTGCATCATCTGCACACCAAGACCTCCCCAAAACCGTCCTTATTGATGAGAATGTATAAATACCCATTTTTTTGAGAAGCCGTTGAAATACTCTTGGATTATGAAGTTACCCTTGCTTAAGATGTTACTACTATTGGTAGTAGCACTACCAGTGTTTGTATTTGCCCAAAATTGCACCATAGACGATGCCTCTGCCTGTGTTTGTGAAGATGGCAAAGAAAAATGTGATTTGCTGCCCAACCTAAAAGTTTCCCGCGACTTGTTGGCAGACGGAGGTGCGCGTGCCGAATTCGGCGGTGTCTTGCGTTTTTCCGTTTCTACACCCAATATCGGTCACGGACCACTTCGTATTATTCCTACCAATAACTACATTTGTGGAAAAGATACCATATTTGATACACCTATCGATCGCTGCCCGGATGGTAGTTTGCCAAGTCAATTGGTTCGTCAACGAATTTATGTGAAAAATAAAAATAAAATGGAGTATAGAGAGCGTGATGCAGGGTTCATGGCATTTCATCCAGACCACGGGCACATGCACTTTAACAGTTGGAATAAATATACCTTGCGACTCCAAGACCCCAAAGAACCTGACCCGCTCAAATGGCCCCTTATCGGAGAAGAAGGAAAAATTGGTTTCTGTCTTGAAAATACGAATAGCTGTGAATTTTATGATGGATACTGTCGTGATGAAAATGACGCTATCCTTACAACCAATATCCCCAATTACGGACTCGGTGAAAAATATACTTGCTTACCCGACAGTCAAGGCATCAGTGTAGGCTGGATGGATATTTACTTTTTAAATGTATCCGGTATGCTCATCACGCTACCCGAAGGTACTTGCAACGGAAAATACAAGCTCATCGCAGAGGTCGATCCCGACAATCAAATCGTAGAAGAAAATGAAAATGACAATATAGAAATGGTCGATGTCACTCTGAAAATGCAAACAGATTCCATAGCACCCAAAGGCGATGTTTTTGTCTCCGGTATAGGGCAGTCTATTGGCTGTGATGGACTCGGCGTTGAACTTTCCGTACCCAGAATCGGTAGTAGCTATCTCTGGTCAAATGGTGATACAACACACCTTATTAGTGTCACCGAACCCGGTCTGTACAGTTGTGTCATTCAGACCCCTTGCGGAGAAACTAAAAGTAATGAAGTACTTGTCACTGCTGATGTTTGTACTACAGACTGTATTGATATAAATATCAAAGCATTGTTGGAAGGACCTTTTGATACGACAGCCTACAAAATGATAACTATTCTTAATACCAAACTCGGACTTCTACCCGGACAAAACCCCGCCAATTCGCAAATTGCGCCGACACCCAAAGGACAACCTTACCGAGTAGCCCCTTGGAATTATGACGGAATAGAAGGCTATGATTGGAATGCTAACGCTTATCCAGTTGAAGCCGTTGATTGGGTGTTAGTCTCTCTGCGAAAAGGGCTGACCAAAGACACAGAATTTCTCCAAGCGGCAACATTGTTACTTGACGACGGAAAAATTAAATTTGTGAGTCCTTGCGTATTGCCTACCGCAGAAAGCCCGGATTCTATGTACATCGTAGTCGAACATCGCAATCATATCGGTATAATGACACCAAATCCCGTACACCTCAACAACAAAAGGTTAGAATATGATTTTCGTAAAAACAGCAGCTATCAAGGCTCGGCAGGAAGTGGTAGCGGACAAAAACTCCTACCAGACAGCATAACATGGGTGATGTTTGCAGGTGATGGAGAACAATTTGATTTTCCGAGTTTTGACATTAATGGTTTTGATAAAAGCACTTGGTCTAACGATAATGGACGATCGAATATCTATCGACAATCCGATTATAATCTCGACGGGGATGCGAGCGGATTCGACAAAATATTCTGGGATTCCAATAATGGTGTCACCTCCAGAGTACCAAAATAACTTGAGTAAATTCCAAAAAAACAAAAAAACAAATTCCAATTCAGACGCATTTCACATAGTACTTGTTTGAAATTTGTTTTTTGTCTATTGGAATTTTTCATTTTACCCTACCTATCCATCCGCACAATTTTGGGCAAAAAAGTACCCAGTACATCCACCAGTTCCGTCTGCGCTGCCATGACTTTATGAATATCTTTATACGCCATAGGAATCTCATCAATACCACCGCCGATAAGTTTCACACCTGCCTTTCTCAAGGTCTGTTTCATCTCTTTTCCACTGAATGATGCTTTCGCTTTTGTGCGTGACATCTGCCGACCTGCGCCATGCGATGCCGAATTGAGTGATGCAGAATTTCCTTTACCTCTTACGATAAATCCCGGAGCTGTCATCGAACCCGGAATCACGCCGAGTACCCCTTTTCCGGCAGGAGTCGCGCCTTTGCGATGTACGATAGCAGTTTTGCCATTCGGCAAAACTTCTTTCCACGCAAAATTATGATGATTTTCGACGATAGCTATTGGGCTTTCGCCCAAAGTATTCGATAATTTTCGATGAATCTCACGGTGACAAGCCGATGCGTAATCACCCGCGAGGTTCATTGCCAGCCAGTATTCCATGCCCACTTCCGAATCCAAATTGAGCCATGCGAGATGTTGCGCCTCTCTCGGCAAGCGACATTGTTCCTTTGCAATCCGGGTGTAAGTCTGTGCAATCGTAGCTCCCAAACCACGCGAACCGGAATGAGACAACACCGCCAAATATCGCTTCAAGTCAAGCCCCAAACCATTGTCCGGCTCAGTGATTTCTACTATACCAAACTCGACAAAATGATTCCCCGAACCTGAACTACCAAACTGCCGATAAGCTTTATCCTTCAATCGTTTGACGGTATCAATTTCTCGAAATTCAGACCTGTCGAGTATCTCCGGCGGATTCGTTTTATCAAAATGTCGATTTCCGAAACGTGTATTTTTCTTCAAATCAAGCGTCAATTGATGTCGATGATGTTCCAGATAATCCGCAGATATATCAAAAATACTCAAACACATTCGGCATCCAATATCCATTCCTACACCGTAAGGAATCACTGCATTTTCTACCGCCAATACACCACCAATCGGCAAGCCATAACCAGCATGTGCATCTGCCATAAGTGCGCCACCTGCTACCACAGGCAAGCGCATGGCATTATCCATTTGTTGCTTGGCAGTAAGCGCAATATCTTGGCTACCGTAAGTCGTATAATCCAATATTTGATTCGGATGAACCAGCGAAATTTCCTCACCATTATTGTGTTGCTCCAATACAGTTTCTTCGGGTTCGATGAACTGCTCGGCTATTTGCTGGAGTATAACATCTTCTTTATAGTTCTCAGGAGTCTTGGCGATTTTTTCTAATAAGCTGATAACGAAACCTTTATTATTTCTTTTATAATGTCTCATCATCACATTGATAGCCAAACTCGCTACTTTGCTACCGCGCGGATAGCCTATCTTTTCGAGGTCTTTGCCTCGTATTTTTAATTTTGCCATTATGATCAAGCGTTGAATAACCCATACAATCTGATATGCCTTGCCCTCCGTACCACTGAATTAACTGCGGACAGTGGACTGACAGACTGCGGACTATTATTATTTAAAATTGAAAAAAGAGAAAAGGACATACTTCAAACTATACTATTAAAAATAGTGATTGAAAGTATGTTAAAGTTGGTATGTGATGAGAACACGCATAATTGACAAAATTTAAAAGGTTAAACAATGTGAGTATATTACATTTAAAAGGAGAAGAAAGTTCCTGAAGTCAAAAATCATTTTAAAATAAAAGAGTTTTATTTTCTTGAATTTTTATAGGAAAACTACTTCTCTGGGATGAAAAGATAATAAACGCTACATCTTCACGCCGTTATTTTTTCTTTACACGAGCCAAATTTGACGCGAATAACGGGTTATTTAAGGAGAATTTGGTGAAGTATAAAGGAAAAAGAATAAGTCAAGATGTAGCGTTTATTGTTTTTTCATCCCTCTACTCGATTCAACGTTGTAAAATTCAAAAATAAAACATACTTTTGGGCGATTATAAGATAATATAAAAATGATTCCTTGACAATTTTTGCATTCTAGAATAGAATTAAAGATTTGTGTCTTGCGTGTTCCTCCCCCTGCCCCCTCCAAAGGGGGAGATTCTTCGCGAAGCGAAGAACTACTCACGTTAGTATCCCCCTTTGGAGGGGGCTGGGGGGAGGAAAAGTGTGAAAAACTAATGCTCAAAAGTTTCCTAAAATTAGAATAGACTCGCTAATCTTTCTTTTTGCAAAAATTGTCAAAAAACCTAAAAATTAATCACCAATCATGCTCACAGTCAATTATATCAGAGAAAATACAGCCCTTATCAAAGAACGACTTACCAAACGTGGTTTTAAGTTGATGGACAAAATCGACGAAGCCGTTGTTTTAGATGATAAGCGTAAAGCAACGCAAAGCGAATTGGATAATTTGCTTGCAGAAAGCAATGCTGCATCCAAGCAAGTCGGGCAATTGATGAAGGCGGGTAAGCGAGAAGAAGCCGAGCAAATTCGCAATCAAGTCACCCAAAATAAAGAAGCTATAAAAACCCTTCAGACGGCACTCGACAACACCAAAAATGAACTTCTGGAAGTCCTTTATCTCATTCCGAATGTACCGCACCAAAGCGTACCCGCCGGGCAGAGTGACGAAGACAATGAGGTTTTTAAAATCGGTTATGAAAGCCTCCCAGAACTCAGCTCTGATGCCAGTTTGCCTCATTGGGAATTGGCAAAAAAACACGATATTATCGACTTTGAGACGGGCGTGAAAATCACCGGTGCGGGCTTCCCTTTGTTCAAAGGAAAAGGCGCGCAACTCAAACGCGCACTCATCAATTTTTTTCTACACGAAGCTTCTCAAGCAGGTTATTTGGAGGTAATGCCACCTCATCTTGTCAATGAAGCATCTGCCTTCGGAACCGGACAACTCCCTGATAAAGAGGGACAAATGTATTATACCGGACAAGCAAAAGGCAAGGACGGCGCACTCGTTGACGATTTTTACCTCATCCCGACAGCCGAAGTTCCTATTACCAATATTTATCGCAATGTGATTGTCGATAAAAACGATTTCCCGATTCGTTTGTGTGGGCATACGCCTTGCTTTCGTCGTGAAGTCGGTTCTTATGGCAAGGACGTGCGCGGACTCAATCGCGTACATCAATTTGATAAAGTAGAAATCGTACAAATCACGCATCCCGATACGTCTTACGATACCCTCCATGAGATGCTCGCGCATATAGAAGGCTTGCTTCAAAAACTCGAACTACCTTATCGTATTTTGCGACTTTGCGGTGGCGATTTGGGTTTTGTATCTGCGCTGACTTACGATTTTGAGGTCTATTCTGCTGCACAAAAAAAATGGCTTGAGGTCAGTTCGGTGTCTAATTTTGAGACCTTCCAAAGTAATCGCCTCAAACTGCGCTTTCGCAATGATGATAAGAAAAACCAACTCGCGCACACACTCAACGGCAGTGCTTTGGCATTGGCGCGTATTGTCGCCTGTTTGTTGGAAAATCACCAAGTGGCAGGCGGTATCAATATTCCTGAAACCTTACGCGCTTATACGAGATTTGATAAGATTGATTGAAACTAATTGATGAATCTACACCTGAACAACATAGGCAAACGTTATCGCTTCGAATGGATATTTCGGCAAGTAAATTATGAGTTTGAAAAAGGTCGAAAATACGCTATACTCGGGTCGAATGGTTCAGGTAAGTCCACGCTTTTACAAATTCTTTCCGGTCATTTGTCGCCTTCCGAAGGCAAGGTGGATTTTTATTTAAATAAAGAAAAAACGGAACGGGAAGAGGTCTTTCGTCAGGTAAGCATGGCAGGACCTTATATGGATGTCATTGAGGAGTTTACTTTATTGGAGTCTTTGCGTTTTCATCAAAAATTCAAACCCTATTTGAGCGGGCTTCAACCGAAAAATTTGGTTGATATTCTTCAATTTTCAAAACATAAAAATAAAGAAGTTCGGTTTTTTTCCTCAGGCATGAAACAACGCCTCAAACTCGCCCTCGCCCTCTGCTCGGATACCCGCCTTTTGCTCTTAGATGAACCCACGACCAACCTTGATAATCAAGGCATTGCATGGTATCGGCAACTCATTGATACTTACGCCAATGACCGTACTCTCATCATCGCTTCCAATATTGAACACGATTATGATTTTTGTGAACGGCAGTTGAATATTATGGATTTTAAGTAATTGGTAGTTAGTGTCTGATCGAGAACTTCTTACTCATTGATAATCAATGTTTTATACGCTCTTTTTAAGTTGAATAAATTGTTAAAAATTTACACTTATTTCAAAATAAAATTTGTATCTTGTTGTTTATTAGATGTTTAATAAAATTGACTACCATCTGAGTTGAGCTGATTGATAAAGATTCGATGGTAGTGCCACAGATGTAATGCTGAAACCACGAAGGACACCAAGTACACAAAAGTCGAATGAACGAAGTGAGAAAA
>ENA-ORXR01003263-ORXR01003263.1-marine-metagenome-genome-assembly--contig:-NODE-3263-length-14649-cov-6.869476_pt1 | contig 14649 bp, 14 predicted proteins | sample MGYA00237866_ERZ511479 | MGnify/ENA metagenome assembly ERZ511479 | reverse complement strand
TTATCTATCACCGGTTCAGTATGAATTACTGAGCTGCTAGTCTTTTATACCGTCCACTTTTTGGGGGTCAGTCCACTATAGTAAGACAATGGGAGTGATCATTCCTGATACTCAGGAGATTTAAATCATATCTTATTGGCTTGAAAAAAATAAATGGGACGGCCCTCACGTTCATATTTGATTTGGTAGTTGGTTTTAAAGGGATAGTCTTGTTTTTCAACGACCTTAAAAAGTCCTGGTTTTAATGTTTCAAAGGCCTTCATCGCATCATTAAAATAATCCTTGTGGTCTGTTGTAATATGAAGGGCGCCCCCACTTTTTAGTTTTTGATGGAAAAGCTCCAAATAGGGCTTTTGAAGAATACGATGTTTGTGATGTCTGCGTTTTGGCCATGGATCTGGAAAGAGCACATGAATTTCATCAAATATATCATTCTCAAAATAATCCCGCAAAACATCTTGCGCTAATCCACACAGGAGCTTTACGTTTAAGCATTCATCTTTGATCAACCTTTTTTTTGTATGACGCGTCCATTGAAGGAAACGTTCAATGCCTAAAAAATAATATTGGGGGCATGCCTTTGCGTAGTTTCTCAGAAAATGTCCCTTTCCAAATCCAATTTCTAAAACAAGCGTTTCACTTGCCCCTTGAAAACCCTCAAATATATCTTGGATCGGCATGGGCCGGGTAAAGGTTGATTTTTCTAAAAAAATATCAAGATTAGGCTCTGGCGATGTCATGGTTGGGGTTATAAGTCTCTCGGATCCATTTTTCAATATATTGTCTTTCTATCTTATATGGGTGCTCTACCATCCATTGATAAAGTTGATCCAAAAAAAAACCTATGGCCGGACCCTCCTCTATTATATGGGCTATTTCCACCATCTCATGTGTACTCATAGGAAGGTTTGAAAAAGAAAAGTTGGGGTGTATAGAAAAAAACTCTGAAAGCATGCTCACCAAAACATCAGACCCCATCTTCTTTAAAACCCCAAGAAGCTCATGTTTACTTTCCAATGGAATGAGCAGCTTGATCCATTGGACCTTTGTTGATGGAGACAGCTCATTTTTAGGGTGGGATTCAATTAAATCTGCCACCCTTGTCATCACCTTGGTGTATTTTTTTGAGAAACCATACCCAACCCACAGCCGAGCCACCTTAGAAGAAAGAGCTGTTAGCTTATCTTGATATAAATACAACATCCGCCATTGCTCAAAAGGAGGAATCGTGTCAATTATATATGCTTGAGGGTCATAGACGATAGGAAGTCCAAAAAGATTTTGATAGCGCTTAAGGGTCCCTAAGCCTTGATTAACAAAGTCACCTGTTAAAAAACGGGTCCATTCTGCATAAATGCGTTCTTTTGATAAATACTGAATATTATTTTGATACTTATCTATAGCCTCAAGTATAGATGCGCTTAAGTTCAGTCCATACTGGCTTTGGAATCTCACTGCCCTAAGCATGCGCAAAGCGTCTTCCTGAAACCTTAACTCTGGATCACCAACCGGATTTAAAAGGTTCTGACTGAGATCATCCCCCCCGCCAAAAGGATCAATCCAAGTATCATCTATCAAATGATATGCCATGGCGTTACATGTGAAGTCTCTGCGTGCTAAGTCTGCTTCAATACAATCCGTAAATGTGACCTGATGTGGCCTGCGGTGGTCTTCATACATACTTTCTGATCTGCACGTTGTAATTTGTAATGTCCCAAAAGGACTTGGGACCATTATACAACCAAAGTCACTTGAGGCATCATTGGCATGCGGTAGGATGCCCATCATCTGAGTTGGCGTGGCTTGTGTCGCAAAATCCCAATCTAAAATAGGACGATCCAGATATATATTTCTAAGAGCGCCACCTACCACCCACAAGTCAAATCCATGAGATTGAAAATGCTTTGCCAGTTGTTGGATCTCTACAGGCCAATCAAAAGAAATCATCTTTGCTTTCATGAAACAATAGTCCTTTCGCATAACATAAGCGCACTAACTTAGAGACCATCAATGTCACGGATTTTTCAGAAGCAAAAGATTGATACATCGGCACAATACCTTCCAGCTTAATATCTTCTAACAAGACCAAACGGTAAAGTTGGTCCCCTAAGACTTTTCCAACTGCTCTAGCCGACAAAAAAAAGTTTTGAGGATCCATGATATCTGGAATAGCCCAATCTAGTGTGTCCCTACGATGTGAAATGGATTGCTGGATTTTATCAAATATCGAGATAACAGTATGAGAGGTTTGCTTCTGGATACGTTCGTTATCAGATAGAGATTCACCCTCAATTCGAGCTAAAAAGCGCTCAAAGTCTTTGATATGCGATGTCTTTTGTTTTGGGTTGATGATTTTCGAACCAAAATACCCCAAGCATTCAATTAGAACCAATCTCAAAAAATGTTCAGTGTCCGAGAAATTGGGACTGTAAATTCTAAATCCAGATGTTAGTTGGTAGGCCACCCACTGAGAAGCCTTTTGTGACATTCGGTTGATCGAAACGTCTTGTAGAAAAATCAATGGAACCTGAGGCAAAAACAAAGATCGATTTTCAATCATCTCTGTATCGAGCAATGGCTTTAAAGCCTTGGGTAACTTGTTTTGTGTATCCAAAATAGATTTTCCCACAATCTCATGCACATCCATATCGTCTGAGGTGTACACACAGAGCTTGCCAAGGTCAGGAACATCAATGCGAAGAAAATTTTTTATTTTTTCAACATACATCAGAACTTTATGAAAATAGTCTGGTGCATGATGAATTTCCCAACTTTCTTCAGAAGATGGTTCTAAAAGGGCAATATGATCTTCGCTCCACGTTTGATAACTTTGCCACTTGATCCATGGCGCAGTATTGAGGATGCAAAACTGATTTGTCTGAACTTTTACCACGTCCACATCATAAATAAGTTCTTTCTCTACCAACTTCCAATAAATATCGTCCGAATTTTGATAAACCGTAACCATTGTTGGTGGCTTAGTCTTAGCCTGTTGAAATAGAGCAGCGCATGCCTTTGGAATATGTGCTTGCGCCACATGAAGATCTCCATAGAGGCAGAACACAATAGATTCTGGTGCTCTCAAATGTGCGTAAGCAATAGCTTTAGCTGCATGCTCATCACGTATTGCGAGCGGATTATACCCGTCGTATTGTGTATTAATACCCAAAATAGACATTCGATGGTGTTTAGCTAAATCAAAAAATGGTTTGTAATTTAACCACGGAAACCCCCAAATGTGCTCATAGTGAATCAGTTTGAGAAATGTTTCTTCATCAATCAGCCCTGCTACATAGTCATTAGCAATGCTTTCCACAGCTCTTGGAATCATCTCAAGTGCAAGCTGAATGCTTTTACCTTTTTGAATCAGAAACTCTAATAGTTTGATTGCTGTGTACTGAGACCTTGAAAGGGTATGAAAGTCGCCACAAAACACAATGCTCGCTTGAGAGATGCTATCAAAAAGATCTTTCTTTGAAGAAAGACTCTCATATGATTTCACTTCGCTTAGATAAATTTGTCTATACTGTTTAAGGTCCCTTGGCTCAAATCGTTGTAAATCAAGAATCTCTTGCTTGAGTGAAAGAAACGTTCTCTTTTGCAGAGAAATAAGATGATTGCGTATCGACATCATGAAGGTAAATAATTTGTCTAAAAAAGTTTACACTTTTCTGATCTTCTCTCAAGCTTTGTGAACATATTTTTGTAAAGAAAAAAATTTAAAAACTTTTATAAATTTGTATTTATTGGGTTTTTTTTTTATAATCATACATGAAAGTTAAAATTAACTTTCATCATATAATTTAACACAGGAGAAAAAATGCCAGTAAAACGAAAGACTGCAAAGCGCAAAACTGCCAAGAAAAAAACAGCCAAACGTAAAACAACTAAGAAAAAAGCAACCAAACGCAAAACTGCTAAGAAAAAAGCAACCAAACGTAAAACTGCTAAGAAAAAAGCAACCAAACGTAAAACTGCTAAGAAAAAAGCAACCAAACGCAAAACTGCTAAGAAAAAAACAGCCAAGCGTAAAACTGCTAAGAAAAAAACAGCCAAGCGTAAAACAACTAAGAAAAAAACAACCAAACGCAAAACTGCTAAGAAAAAAGCAACCAAACGCAAAACTGCTAAGAAAAAAACAGCCAAGCGTAAAACAACTAGGAAAAAAACAACCAGACGGAAGGCTACTAAGCGTAAGTCATCCAAGTAAGTCTTTTAAGACATACTCATACTTTGCTTTCAGTCATTGTTTGGATAAGTGCTCTGTTCTTCACAGATCAGAGCACTTTTTTTAGTCTTTCTTTATTTGAGAGTACCCAAACCTTCAATATATTTGTTGGCTCTATCAAAGTAGGGATTTGTATTCTACCCGATAGAAAGACTTATGCCGGCCATTGCACAAGCAATGGGTAGGTATTAGGATTTCGACTTTTTGCTTTGAGCTCTGAATTGCCAACACGCCCTAGAAAAAGCTGCGGATGGCTCTGCTAGCAATTTCTGTAAAGGGCCACCAATAAATACCCATGACCCATGTGACCGTACTTAAAGCCAATATCAAAATCATGCCATACGCAGGGTATCTGGGGTATTCAGGATCATTACCCTCTTTGAAAAACATCCATTTAATAATATTCATATAATAATAGACCGCAATCACACTATTGATGGCTGCAAAGAGAGCTGTCATAAAGTAGCGCTCCATCAGAAGTGCTTTAAAAATGTAAAACTTTGCAATAAAACCACCAAAGGGTGGAAGACCTATCAGCGAAATAAGAAAGCCTGACATTGCAACAGCCATCCAAATGTTTTGGTTACCATAACCCCTAAATGAATCAATATGATCGTTGCCCGTGTCCAAAACTCGAAGATGAATAATATAAAAAGTTCCCAAGTTTGTTGCGGCATATACCATGAGATAGAAGATCACAGCCTCCAAACCTGACCTATTGAGCACAGATAACCCCAATAGAAGAAAGCCTGCATGAGCAATCGAAGAATATGCCATCATTCGTTTAATATTTTTTTGCCTCAAGGCTGAAACATTTCCAATTAGCATTGAAAAGAGACCAAAAACAACCAAAACATCCCTGATTCGTAATAGCTCTGTAATTTGGCTTATCCCCTGCTCCACTTGAAACCGGAAAGAGACAAGCAATCTTATAAAAATCAAAAACCCCGCAGCTTTGGAGGATACTGATAAAAAGGCAGTGATTGACGTTGGCGCACCCTGATAAACGTCCGGCGCCCACATTTGTGTTGGAAATGTTGTCATTTTAAAACCAAAACCGATCAAAACACTTACCAAGCCAAAAAACAATAAGATGTATTCGCTTGGTTGAAGGGTTGAATGAACCTTTAACATCATGTCATCATAAAAACTTGATCCCGTCAGACCAAAGATAAAAGAAAATCCAAACATCATGATCCCAGAAGCCACAGCGCCAAATAAAATATACTTTAAACCAGCCTCAGATGAAAAGGCATCATTAGGTTTTCGAGCCACAAGAAGATAAGACAAAATAGATACCATCTCTATACTCAGGATAACCATCAATAGATCAACACTCATGCTCATGAAAACAAACCCCACAGTAATGACCATCAGAAAAGCAAGCGTTTCCAAGAATTTTTTATCACTGGAAAATGTTACGGCTTGGAAAATAAACAGAGAAGCTATAGCACTGCATAAGATAAAAAATGGCCGAGAAAAATGAACCAGGCTATCAACTTGAAGCAAATTCGAAAAAAGCAATATATCTGATTGGCTGGATGCATATAGCCCACATGCGAAAGCACTGGAAAAAATGCCCAACCCAAGTGCTAATGCCCACGGTCTTTTCAGCTTTGACCAAGCTGAAAGGGTCAGCATTAAAAACGCCCCACCTAATAAGAATAGTTCAGGTAGTAAGTAAACCCAATGATTTAAGTTATTTTCAAGCCAAATTTGATGTTTCATCTGAGTACCTTTGGAGCAATCCAATCTATTTCAGACAAAAAGCTCTGATGAATAAGGTCAAGCAGTGACGATGGCGCAATCCCGAAGTAAACTATAGGAATAATCAAAATTGCAAAGGCCATAATATAAGCTTGATCTAAATCTTTTAAACCAGACCACCTTTGGCGAGATGGCCCGAAAAAAACACTCTGTAACATCCAGAGCATATACACAGCAGTAATCAGCATGCCCGTTACACCAAACAACGTCCCTACCTGAAATAAAACTCTCGTCGTCCCGCCCAATAAAATGCTTTTGGGCTCTGCTACCCACGCGCCACTGAGTGTAATAATTTCAGAAACAAAACCAAATAACCCAGGAAGTCCCATCGATGCAAATATTGCAAATACTGCCACAAAGCCAAGTTTTGGCAATTGATGGGCAAGCCCACCCAAATCTTCAATATCAAGACTTCGCGTTTGTTTATAAATAAACCCTACAACCAAAAACAACATAACCGATATCAAGCCATGACTGAGCATTTGCAAAACGCTGCCCTGTAGCCCCAGCATATTGAGTGTAGCTATACCAATCATACAGTATCCCATGTGACTTATTGAGGCATAGGCAATCATGCGCTTTGCATTGGTCTGATACATGGCACAAAAAGCCCCATAGATTAAATTGATCAGACCTAAAACCAATAAGATGGGTGCAAAATAGGCAACTTGAATGGGCACCAAGCCCAAGCCCAATCGAATCAAACCATACACACCAAGTTTCAAAATAATTCCAGCAAGCAGGACACTGATGGGTGTCGGTGCTTGCACATGCGCGTCTGGAAGCCATGTATGAAATGGAAAAACAGGTATTTTAACAGCAAAGACAATGAAGAAGCCTAAAAAAATAATCGATGAAAATGTTTTTCCTAATACAGTTGTTTCAAGGCTTCCGATCCATTGCTGATGGATCAAAAAATCTTTAAAAAGAATACCCTCGGCTGGGGTTATTTTTGCCTGATAAAGGAGAATAAGACACAAAAGTAAAAAAACAGATCCCACCATGGTATAAATAAAAAATTTAATGGCTGCATATTCCCTTCTTGCGCCACCCCATATGCCAATCAAGAAATACAGAGGAATAAGTGTCACCTCCCAAAAAATATAGAATAAAAACAAATCATGGGCCAAAAAAACACCCGTCACACCAAAGAGGAGTAAAAAGCATAATGCAAAATAAGCCTTAGGTCTCCGATTGATGTGGTGTGAAATAAGCATGGCTATAAGAAAAACCACAGCACTGAGCATGCACATCAAGGCAGATAGGCCGTCCATGCTTAAGGCAAAGAATATATCAAACCGCTTTATCCATGGAACAATAAGTGAATAGTGCCAAAGGGCGCTGGATTCCAACACGCCCAAAACCAAATAAAGCGTATAAATAAACTGCAAAACAACCATGCTGACTGAAAACCGATACATCACTAAACTTAGTCGCGCAGGCATACAGAGCAAAATGACAAACGCGCCCAAAGGCAAGGCAAGCAAAGGCAAAAGAGAAACATCCATTATATGGCACCTTCAAAGGTCCATAAAAACCAATAAAACAATAAGATCATAGTAATCATGGTCATCCATCTAAGGTAGGACTGTATGTGACCATTTTGAATTTTACCAAACAGAGCACCCAGGCCTTGAGGCAACCACGCAAACCAGTGAACCAAACCATCAAGAACATAGCGATCAAAAAGACCTTTAAACACGGCAATAAAATGAAACATTGACGTTGTAATGGGTTTCTCACTGAAGGTTTGGGTTGGCCCGTGTAAAGGCACAAAGGTCCGGTGGTAGAGCTCATCAAGTATGTAGTGTTTGCTTAGCACGTTCGCAAGCTTGGGAAAACGTTTTTGAAGGTAAGATTCAAACTCAAATCCTTTCTGGCAATATATTTTGGCGCATATAATTGATGCTATGGATACCCCCATACTGATCAGAAGCACAAAAAGCTCCTGTTTTGTATCATGGTGTGTGAAACCATAACCCAACGTTTCATTTAAGAATGCCGGGAAGCTTTGGAAGAACCCCAAAAAAGCCGGTGGCCACAACCACCCTGCCGTCAATGTCAAAAAAGAAAGTCCCCATAAGGGCATGCGCATCACCAAAGGAAATGTAAAAGCTTTTTGGTCATGGTCCTGTGGCAATTTTGTAAAACTGAAAAAAATAAGTCTAAACATGTAAAAACCCGTACAAAACACACTTACCAACAAGACAGGAAACAACAAACGGTGGTGCAAAAAAGCTTCAAATAAAATAAGATCCTTCGAAAAAAAACCTGCCAAAGGAAAGATGCCTGTCAGACTCAAGCCGCCAACCCACATCATACGATGGGTTGAAGGAATGCGCTGACGCAATCCCCGACACTCTCTAATATCCTGAACCCCAAAATTAGCTTTGATCATATTTCCGGCACATAAAAACAGCAATGCCTTGAATACACCGTGGATAAGCACATGAAAGATTGCCGCTCGAAAAGCCCCCATGCCACACGCAAGGGTCATGTATCCAAGTTGGCTGATCGTTGAAAAGGCAAGAATTTTTTTAATATCATATTGAAAAATAGCAACGATTGAGCCCATCAATGCCGTCACAAGACCCACCCACATCACCAATGTGCTTAACATTGGATCAGCCCCAAAGATAAAATGCATCCGACATAATAGATAGATACCTGCTGTGACCATTGACGCTGCATGAATTAATGCTGACACAGGAGTGGGTCCAGCCATGGCGTCAGGCAACCAGATATGCAATGGGATTTGAGCTGACTTTCCGCAAATACCTAAAAATAAAAGCGCCCCAACCCATGTCGACAGGGGCAAACCTGCCAGTTTAGCATCTAGAAAAATCTCCCTGTGGATCATCATGTCCTGGAAAGAAAGCGTAAATGCGCCTGTATGCGTAAACATCCAACCCAACAAGATTAACATGCCAGAAACCAAACCAAGGTCCCCAATCCTATTAACTATAAATGCTTTTTTCGCAGCATTCATATTTTGATGCTCTTTTCCGTAGAAACCAATCAACAAAAAGCTACATAGGCCAACCCCTTCCCACCCTACAAACATCAAGAGCATCTGGTCTGACAAAACTAAAAGCAGCATCAAGGCAATAAATAAATTCAAATAACCATAATACCTCTGATATTGATCTACCTTCATATACCCGAGCGAATAGAGGTGAATTAAAAACCCAACACCGGTAACCAATAAACACATGACAAATGAAAGTGGATCCAAAACCAAATCCATTGAGATTTGTTGACCTGGTAATATGTTCCATCGTATGAGCTGCTCTATAATCAAACCTTGACCTGAGAGAACTTTGCCATAAGAGCACAAACATAAAAAACTCAAAAGCACAGACATGCAGCCTAAGTATCCAGACAACCTGGACCTTCTAAACAAGCCCAGGCGGATCAACACAGCTGATACCAACGGTATGAGTATGAGCAGAAACAACACGTCAGACTATCCTTTGAGCCGGTTCATACTCTGAATTCTTGTGGTCTTGTACACTTTAAACAGAGATAAAATAATAGCCAAGGCAGCACATGTATCAGCCGCTGCGATCACAATCACAAAAATTGAAATCATTTGACCTGAAAGCTGATACGATGCATCAAGCTGGGGCCGAAAATATGAAAAGGTTACAAAGTTCAAAGCCACTGAATTAAAAATAAGTTCGATACCCATAATAATTTGGATTGCATTATGTTTGGTCAAAACAATAACCAGACCCAAAACAAATAAAAATGCTGATACGATTAAAAAGCTCTCTAAACAAAACAAATAGGTCATGATTTGCTTAAATCCTTTCGGACAATCAGCACAGATCCAATCAGTACAAAGAGAAGTACTACTGATATGATTTCAAATGGGAGAAGGTACTTCGTCAACAATAAGTGTCCTATGTCTTTAGCTGATGTTGGCGCATTGTTTTCTGTTGTGAACACTTGCCATGGTGTTCTCAGAATCATTCGCACCAAAAACTGAAACACAACAAGGCCCATGATGGACGTTATCCAAAACGACATATGTCTTTTAAAACTTAATTCTTTTTCAACATAGGGTGAGGTAAGAAAGATACCAAATATAATAAGCACCAATACACCACCTGCATAAACCATGATTTGGGCCATACCCAAAAAAGGCGCACCAAGAAGAATGTAAAGCCCTGCCACACCCAACAGTGTGAAGAAAAGAGCAACAGCGCTGTAAATTAAGTTTTCAAAAAAAAGAATCATGCCACCAGAAAGCAAGGCCATCAGACTCAACCCAATAAAAACAAGTGATTTAATTTCTGCTGCAATATCCACGTCAGCTCTTGTCCCTTCGCTTTTGTTCAAGCAGCGCTTTTTGTGTGTGTGCTAACTGAACGTCTACATCCCTTACATACCGATACGTTAAATCTGCAACATCCGTAACGCTACCCTCAAACTTTCGGGTATGCCGTATGGCCCCTGTAGGACAAGGCTCCACACACAAACCGCAGAACATGCACTTTGCAATATCGATATCAAATCTTAAGGGATACTTAATCTTTGGCGTAGGTTTTTGGGTTCGTTTTGAGGTTACAAAGGTTTTTTCACCCTTAACATCTTCAATTTTAATACAATCAATGGGGCAAACCCGCTCACATGCCAAGCAACTGATGCAAAGGTCCATATCAACTTGCAAAATCCCTCGGTAACGTTCAGGCAGCATTGCTGCCACGTTAACCTCAGGATACTCTATGGTTTGGTGAGGTTTAAACATATGTTTAAGCGTGACCCAGAGACCGCCCACAATACTTTTAATACCAACTATGATGTCTAAAAAATAATGTTTCATTGCACAACCATCCAAATCAATGTTCCACAGATACAAACAAAGCTTATCGGAATACACTTCTTCCAACACAAGTCCATCAGTTGGTCCATTCTGTATCTGGGCAAGGACCACCTCAACCACATCATTACCAAAACCAAGAAATATGCTTTTGACACAAATACAAAAACTTGGATCCAATGATAATCAAGGTGATATCGGTACATCAAACTTGCCAACACAAAGGCTCCGCCCAAACACATCACTTTAAACGCATTGGATCTTTTTTGAGGTGGCGTTTTCATTAAAACATCTAACAAGCTTTGCCCTTTCCACAACTCAGAGACATACGTTGGTAAGAATAAAAATATTTGAAGTAAAAGAAAAATAATAAAAAAACATGTTAGGCCAACAAATGCAATATTAACCATTGACCTTTGATATCCTCCAAGAAAAAGCGTCACGGCAATACAGCTGACCAAAAACATATTGGCATATTCACCAACAAAAAAAAGGCCCCACCGCATGCCGCTATACTCAGTATGAAAACCTGATACCAACTCTGACTCTGCTTCTGGCAAGTCAAATGGGGTCCTATTTACTTCTGCCAGTGCAGAAATAAAATAAATTACAAAAGCAATAATCGTAAATGGCCCAGCATAAAATACAAGCCACTTGGAAACACCTCCACTTTGAAAATGGTTGATGGCTTGGAGGTTCATGCTGCCCGTGATGATCACCGGAACCAATAACGTTAACCCCAACGGAATTTCATAGCTTATGATTTGTGCTGCAGATCTCAATGATCCTAACAAAGACCACTTATTGTTGGATGACCACCCGGCAAGCATGATCCCCACCACAACCAATGAAGAAAGCCCAAGCAAATACACAATGCCCACATCAATATTGGCCATCACCACATGATCTCCAAATGGAATGCATGCAAAACTTGTAAAAGCCCCTATCATAACCAGATAAGGCGCAAACTTGAATAAAACCACGTCTGAACCTCGAGGGTAAAGATCTTCTTTGCAAAGCATTTTTATACCATCGGCCACAAGCTGCAAAATGCCTTCAGGACCTAACCGATGGCACCCAATGCGAGACTGCATCTTAGCAGACAGCCTGCGCTCAATATAAACTGAAAACCCCGCAATAGGTGTGATGAACAATCCAAAAAAAAGTGATATTTTTCCAAACAAGAGCATGCCATGGATCATATCTGAGGTTAGGACGCTCGGAAGGATCTGCAACATGTTTCGAATTTGCTCTAAGTAAGACATACTAACTTATCGATCAATCTCTGGCGCAACCAAGTCTAGGCTTGCAATGATAGCAACTAGGTCAGCCAAAAAAACATCTTTGGCAATAACGGGCAACATAGACATGGCAGCAAAACTTCCTGATCTTATTTTAATGCGATACGCATTTGGCTGTCCATTGGCGACAACAAAAAAACCCAACTCTCCCCGGGCTGACTCTACGCTTGCGTATGCCCACTTGTCTTTAACCCGAATTGTTTTAGGTGCCTTTCCGAGAATGTCACCTTCAGGCATTTGGCCTAGGATTTGTTCAATGAGATAGGCTGACTGGCGCATCTCCTTTACACGAACATCAAACCGGTCATAACAGTCCCCCAATGTTCCCTGCTCACCCATGCCCACAGGAATTTTAAAATCTAGTTCTTCATAGCACGCATATGGAGCATTTTTTCTTAAATCATGATCAAAACCTGTTGCTCGCAAATTGGGTCCTACAATGCCATACGCAATGGCATCTTCTTTTGAAAAAGCTCCCAAATGACAAACACGTTTTAGAAATATCGTATTATCTTGAAGCATCGGTCGCAATTCATCTAGAAAAACATAGAACGACTTAAGGAAGGCATGTACTTGTGTTTCAAATGCCTTTGGCAAATCAAAACCCACGCCACCAATACGCATGTAATGATAGGTCAATCGTGCACCACACAAGGCTTCCATTAAGTCATTGATCTTCTCTCGCTCACGCAAGGCATGCACAAACGGGGTGACTGCACCAATGTCCATGGGGTAGGTTCCAATTGCAATCAAGTGAGATGCTATTCTGCATAACTCATCGGCCAACATTCTTAAGTACTGGGCCCTTTTGGGCACAGAGCAATCAATGAGTTTTTCAACAGCCCTTGCATAGGCATGGTTGGCAGTCATGGCACTGACATAATCAACCCGATCTGTATAAGGAAGGAAACCCTGAAAAGTAACCTGCTCTCCAATTTTTTCGATTGAGCGATGAAGGTATCCAACATCAGGTTCAACACGTTTAATCAACTCACCGTCTGTATGTATGACAAATCTCAATACGCCATGGGTTGATGGATGCTGCGGACCCATATTCAACTCCATCAGCTGGTCACCCATCTGTTGGGTTTCATACATCTGTGTTTCGTATTGCATGGATCCTCTCAACCCTTCGTCAAAGGTGTTTTTGTAGAGATATCCTCAGAGAAGGAAGGCAATTGCGTTAAGTAGGTTCGAGACGTAGAAACACCGTTGTAGGTTTGATTTTGAGTGTAATCTTTCCTCAATGGATGTCCTTGCCAATCGTCAGGCAAAAGGATGCGTTTCAAATCAGGATGCCCATCGAAGACAACCCCAAACAAATCAAACATTTCACGTTCATGCCAGTTGGCCGCTGGCCAAATATGACTGCAACTATGAAGCCTTGGTCCTTCACGCGAGATCCGCTTGGAGACCAAACATCTTTTCTGGGTTCGATAAGAGAACAGATGATAGACCACTTCCAATACATCAGACCAATCTGTAATCGATAAAAACTTCAGATAATCCATGTGATAAGCATCATGCTCTTTGAAAAAGGTCAGCACCTCCAATACATTGTAGTCTTGATCCTCTGGACAGATAAACAATGGCATATCAACACAGGTTTTTTCATTTAAAATAAGTTCTGGAAAACGCTCTAGCAAAAAAAACCACTCGTTATTTTCTCTGGCAAGGTCACTCATCTCGACGTGTCATCCGATATGTTTTTTTCACCTGATGGCTCAGCCCATTGCAAGTCGCCATTGCGCCATAAAAAAACAAGTCCAAAAAAAAGAATACTCATAAAAAGCAAAATTTCAAAGAGTGCAAATCCACCCCAACCCATGTCAACCCAATCTCTAAATACACAAGCAACAGGAAACATAAATACCATCTCAACATCAAAGATTAAAAACGCAAGCGCAAATACATAATAACGAGAATTAAAGGGGGCATGCGCACCACCCTGAGGCACTTCTCCACATTCGTAGGGCATGTCCTTAATATAATGTTTAATTTTAGGCGCCAGTCGTTTGGAAAGATACAACTGTACCGTCACAAACAAAACGGCAAAAACAATACAAAGTAAAACTGTAAAAAAATCAGATAGCATGGATCGGGTACGCTTTCGGTGTCAGTTGTCCCTAATGTGAAGCGGTATATCCCTAAATTTATAAGATATCAATGAGTTTTAAGCACCCAGGCGTGTCTAGGTGTCTAGGTGCCAGGCTACTTTTGCAAAAAGCGCAATGTCATGGGCGCTGAAATGGGCATGAGAATTGAGTACGTGGATGCATGCCTAGAAGACATATAATTCCTAGCGACTGCTTTCCTTTTTCATTTCAGCTAGAGGCAATAATAGAGAATGGTTTGCACTTCCATTAAAGCCTGTATAGGGGCTATATCCAAATGTTCTCGATACAACTTTGATGAACGTATTCCGAGTCTCAGAGAAGAACAATTGGACTGGTATACTGCCCCCACTTTCAAATAGCATGGTGCTAAGTGATAAAGTAGAGTGGTTTTGGGGCCATGAAGCCCGAAAC
>ENA-ORXR01003262-ORXR01003262.1-marine-metagenome-genome-assembly--contig:-NODE-3262-length-14650-cov-4.219104_pt1 | contig 14650 bp, 9 predicted proteins | sample MGYA00237866_ERZ511479 | MGnify/ENA metagenome assembly ERZ511479 | reverse complement strand
CATCGTTTTTTATGCAAAGAAAACAAATTTTCTTATTTTTATTTTCTCTTTCTTAAATCAGCGAAAGGACGGATATATATCAATGGAAATGAGAATCCAGTTGTGGAGAACCTCAATGGAACCTTCACTATCGAAAATCTATGTATGGGAGATTATACGATTGTTATTGAAAATGCATATATGTGTGAAACGACTTTAGAAACAGAAGTGATGGAATGTTCTGACGTCACGATGGGTTTTAATTTTACTAGACATGAATTATCTTGTGGTGCAGAAGATGGAATATTGTTTTTTTTTAACGGTTCAGGTGGAGTTGGAGGCACTCCTCCCTACACATATGAATGGAGTAATGAATCTAACAATTTAAATCAATTTAATTTAGCTCCAGGTGATTACACCGTTACAGTAACAGATATTAACGGATGTACAGGAACCAGAATGTATATCATAAATCCAGGTCCTCTTCCTGTAGATGTATTATCAATAAACAGTATTCCTTCTAACGGAACAGATTGTGATGGAAGTTTAGAAGTCACCATTGATGATACTTTTTTTGCACCTTATACAATAACTCTTAACCTAAACGGAAATGAAGTAAGTACTACAAACTTAAGTAGTGGTTCTTTTATTTTTGAAAATTTGTGTGCTGGAATGTATTCGATTGAAATATCAAATGATGATGGATGCAGCAGAACCTTAACTGCGGGAGTAATTAATTGTAATATTGACCTAAATGCAACCACTGGTAATGCTGGATGTGACGGAAATTCTGGAACAATAAACTTAAATCCAACAGGTGGTACAAGCCCATACACTTATAGTTGGGCAGACAATATTTTAACTCAGAATCGTACTGAATTAATAGCAGGAGAGTATTGTGTGACGGTCACCGATATGAATAATTGTATGATTGATGATTGTTTTCGTATTAGGAATCAACTTTCCTTTCGAATTACTTTAGTTAATAAAACAAATGATGCATATTGTGGCAATAAGTTTTCCACCTGCAATGGCTCTATTGATATATCTGTACCTCTAATGGGTGGTCCTTATACTTTTAATTGGTCAGGTGATAATAATTTTAGTTCATCTTCAGAGGATATTAACAACTTATGTAAAGGTAATTATTTTGTTACTGTAACGGAAGCGGGAGGATGCGAATCCACAGCAAATTTTAATCTATGTTGTTGTGACGTAGAGATAGAACCAGGTCAAGGTGGTGATCCAGCTTTAGCTTGTTATATTAATGCAGCTGGTTTGCCATTTACACCACCTATTTCTCTTTCCGGGCAACCTAGACCAATCTCAGAGACAGGACAAAGTGATGGCTCCATTGATTTATCAATCGTTGGAGGTTTAGAAGAAATAATTATTTCTTGGCAAGGACCAAATGGATATACTGCATCCACACAGGATATTTCTAATTTATCTATAGGAGAGTATTGCGTTACAGTTTCAGATGGATGTAGTACAGAAGAAGAGTGTTATAACATAATAGATTGTGGCACAAATATTCCTATTATAGATGCTAATCCTACAAATACTTGTGAAGATGTATCTTATGGTAGGATTGATTTGACAATTAGTGGAGGAACACCACCATACGACTTTATTTGGAGCAACGGGGCAAATATACAGAATCTTGAAAACTTAAGTTTGGGAGTGTATCAAGTAACCGTTGTAGATGTCAATGGATGTAGAAGTAGTGATCAAATCGAAATATATGATAGTAACGAAATTACTTCTGATGATTTGACAGCCCCTTGTGAAAGAAGGTTCTATTGTAATAATGAGGTTATAGATGAGCTCACAGAAACTTTTGATGCCACTAGTAATTTTATTAGCTGTACTGTACAATCAATTACTTGTTCTTTAACGGGAGAATCAAGTGAATTAGAATTTGCTTATAGTGGAACCCAAATAGATTATATTGGCTGTAATATAAATGGAATCTGTCCAAGCGATGGAACGACACTTGTACCGATTGAAGATGGAACTAATGTGAGCATACCAAAAATGGAACTAATACAGCCACCTCCACCGAATTGTGCTGATACTGATAAATGTTTTACCTGTTTTTTTTACCCAGGTTGCGAATTTTCAGATGGATTTATGCTAACACCAGGAGGTATTAGAGAAGAAGGGAACTTAACTATTAGCCCTTTAGGGCCTTCAGCTTCTTGCCCAGGAGAATGTGAATGGGAGTCAAAATGTAATGGAACTTTTATAGAAACATTCTGCGATGACTGTCCTGGACTAAAACCTAACTCAGTAAATAGACCACCTCATATTGAACCGAGTATAGCTACAATCTTTGATAATGCTAAGAAAACAGGACATTTATCCATGGACAAAAAGCTATTCCTGCCTGTTGGAGCTAGTCCTGATTTAACTATGAAAGAATATACGATATTATTTGGTGGACAAACAAGAGCACTAATTTATGAAGTTGATCCTAATCTTTTAAAGGAAGAGAAGCCAATTGCGTTAGACAAGAATTATAGTTTTAAAGTCGATGCAAAAGAAAAATATTCCAAAGAGATTACAAAAACTAATTCAGAGAATAATCAATCCTATGAAATAGTTTATCCAAATCCCTTTGCTAATTATCTAAACATTGAAGCATATAGATCAAATGAGGTAAATTTCAGTGTATCAATTCTCAACTCTTTGGGCCAAATTATTTCGACTAACAAATTTTTAGGCAAGAAAGGAATCAATATATTCGAAGTAGACACAAAAGATATTCTACCTGGAAGATTATATTTTGTAAAGATTGAAGATCAATTTGGTAAAATTAGTATTCATCGATTGCTAAAAAATCATTAAAATATTAATACGTTATTCTTCTATTACACAATCAACCACAATTATCCTTCATTGGCTACTAGCATACTTTGATTATGCCAAATACGACTTAACAAACATTTATTTTTATGACCCCTATAATTCCGACAAAGAATTACAAGGGTTATAAAAATAAATTAAGAGTGCCTATCTTTGCTATTGCGAGAGTCGACCGACGATGATCAATATACCGATGTCGATTTTGTATTGTGTAGGCCTCAATACCATTTTATTTTTCAGCCCATTGAGGGCCTCAAAATAAGCAAGAGTCTCTCTTCGGATTCACAATGCCCGATAGTCATATTTGTTGACATTTGGGACTGTTAAGATATCCTGATAAGCCCATAAGCTACGTTTAGCTTAAATTCTATTTTTATTCATTCGCTGGAATAATACAACCCATTTTCGACAACACCGCTCCTTTGAACGTCTTCGTCTAAACACGGACCTGCGATGAATGGATTTCAACTTTTTTCTTTCTCCGCTATCGTCAAGTCATCTTCTATTCTAAAGTTATCCAACTTTAGAAACAACTATAATTCCCAACTAAAAAAGTCCTACAGAATCTTTACTATTCTATAAGGCTTTTTCTTGTTGATCTCTTTTCTATTTCAATTACTCCACACCATTTTCCCAGATTTCTCCTTATAGACATAGCCAACTGCTCCAACTATGGCATTCCGTCCCGTCGTTTTCAGCACCACAAGATTGATTTCTTGCTGTATCTAATACATACATCTTCTTAGCTACTCTCTTATCATATATTTATTGATAGAACTCACTTCACCTCCTTCTCCGAGATTAGATAAATACCAAATAACTACCTGATACAAGCCGAATTAAAGAGTGGATTTTAACCAGTTGGATTTGTTTTAGGTCTTGAAATACTACACACTTAAACAAAATAAAAATGTTACAAAGAAATACAAAGTAGAACAAAGCATCATGCAACATTTACCCCAATGTTGAGCCATTGTTGGGCCTCATAGAAATAAAAATGTGTAATCAGCTTAATATCAGCCGATTACACACTAAGTAAGTGGTCCCACAAGAACCTAATTTATATTATGCATTTACACTGTTATGCTTTTATATGCTTAGTTCACTGCACATTACACATTTTTATTCCTCATTTTAGCGCAAAAAAAAGCAGAAAAAAGTACTAAAAGTTTACCCCTTTGTTTACCCGTTTTTTCAACAAAAAGTTGTATCTTTAAGAAACATTAAACAAACAAAAAAATGGGTTCAATTGCTACCGTATTAAGGTTAGACAAAATTAACAAAAAGGGGTTCGCTCCTGTATACTTTCGCATCATCAAGAGAAGGAAGATTCGATACGTTAATTCCGATGTCAAAATAGAAAGTATTCACTGGGATAAAAAAAGGAGCAAAGTAAAATCCAATCATCCTAATAGCAATCGATTAAACTCTTACCTCTCTACCAAATTTAACGAACTCCAGGATAAGGTTTTTGAAGCAGAAACTGATACCAAGGGGCTTTCTACCGCCGACTTAAGGGATCATGTTTTTGGCAAGACTTCTCCTGATTTTCTGGCGTATGCTGATCAATACATAGAACGAGAATATAAAAGTAAAGGTAAGTATGCAACTTACGATCGGTATAAATCTTCGCTCAAAAAATTAAAGGAACATCTCGGAAACAAGTCACTAACTTTCGATGAACTCAACGTTCCTTTTCTAAAAAAATATGAGGTGTTCCTCCGCGTAAAGAAAAAAAATAAAACCAATACCATTGGCAAGGAATTTAAGTCTTTGAGAAGAATTATCAACGAAGCGGTCAATGATCAGATCTTTCCTTTTGAGAAAAGTCCTTTCCATCGATTTAAGCTTAGCTGGGAAGATACCAGCAAAGTTTATCTGGAAGAGTACGAGCTAAAAGCATTTGAGAAGTTTGAAGCACCACCGGGTAGTATGTTAGCAATTCACAAAGATATGTTTGTCCTGGCTTGCTATGCTGGGGGGATGAGGATATCTGATTTATGTTTACTAAAGTGGATCAGCTTTAATGGCACGCACCTTAAAATAAAAGTCCGGAAAACTGGCAAGTCCCATTCCATAAAATTACCAAAGGTTGCACTGGAAATTCTGTCTACTTACAAAAAGGAGGAGCAATCTGCCGGGGATTTTATTTTCCCAATCCTGAAGCCCAAGGATCTGCTCAATAAAGCAAAAATACATAAGATCATCAATAGCAGAAATGTGACCATTAATAAAAATATAAGAATCGTCGCTGAATCTGAAAAAGTTAAGATCGCAAAACATATTTCCTTCCATACTTCCCGTCATACTTTTGCTACACTAGCCTTGAGCAAGGGAATGAAGATTCATCATGTGTCGAAATTATTGGGGCACGCTTCGGTGAAAACTACGGAGGTGTATGCGAAGATTATTAACAAGGATCTGGATGATGCGATGGGGATTTTTGATGAGTAGTCTTTTTAATGGTTTACATGATGTATACTTCGCTTCAAGTGTAGACCCATTCAATTCATTTATAAAATCAGCGTATTGAGAAAGGTTTAAGTTATCTGCATTTTGAATAATTGTAGATAATCGCCTTCTAGCAAAATCAGACAAGAAATTATTTCCACTGCCAAATATCTGCTGTGCATTCAGATCAAAGGCCTACGTATCATGCACCAACACCCCGACCTCTCCCGCATAATAATTATGCACTCCCGTCACCGAAATATCGTAGATCGGCGTCGTAGCGCTTACCGTTGTAATACTATCTATCGCCAATAGCGCACCCGACAAAGATAATAACTTCATCCCGGTTTTTAGACTATCGACGGGTAAATATTTCTTCCATTCTGACAGGTAGATACGGTGGGTTCCGGTAGCGGCCAGGTATTTTGTGCCGGTATAGATACGTTTGATGGTTTCGGTCGTCTGACCGATCAGGAGGTTAGCAGTTGTATTGGGCAAGCGGAATCTCATAGCGGTGATGAACGTGAAATGCTACTGATGACTACGCCTTTTTTCCTGTCTATTTTTTGCTTGTTGAGCTGTATCTACACGAGATGTGTAAACGAGCATCTTTTATTTTTTAAACCTGTTATTTTTCGGTTTTGGCTTGTGTTGTCACAGCGGGGTAAACAAGCAATTTTATTTTTGAAACCTTTTACCTTGCGTTTTTGACTTGTGGTGGTACAGCGGGGGCTTTCACTAAGTCCAAGAAAAACGGATTTTCCATATCCACCATTCCTGCACGAAGCTTCGCCAATAACTTCGGATTAAGCTTTTCTAATAAATACCCTGCATTGAATCTCTTTTTGGATTTCTAGCTCTTACTTTCGTTCTGCGTCGTCCATCAGAAAGTATTTTTAGCATGCGTTTCCAAATATTCGAGAATAGAATCTCAGTCGTATAAAATTAATACTAAAACCATTTAATCTTTCCTTATTTTCTTTTTCTCAACTCAAAAAAGTAGGTACCAGTAATTGCGAGGCTAGACGCTCCCGTCATATACCCAGTTGCATCTACAATCTTTAGCATTTTAGTATAATCCATCGCCAGATAAACCGGCCCCAGATGGTAGCCAAGTTGGAAGTCCAAACCGTAAGACTTTTTGGTGTCTGTGGAAATAACATCCAATTTTGTAAAATATGTGATGTTTGGGCCAATACCAATGGAGATCTTGTCTTTTATTTTTCGATTAAATAGAACAGATAAACCGATTTGGCGGTAGAATATCTTTGTGTTCGGAGTTAAAGTTGGTAAAAAATTATCAATTCGTTCGATAAAGCTCTTCCTAGCATAACTACCTCGAAACGCTACCGACCATTTTGAGAAGAGCATTTTTTGTACTTGAAAGCCAAAAACAATACTTCTACGCCCCGAACCATCGTCTCTATCAGCACGCTCAATTAGTAATTGATCTTGCCAGTAGCCATCAACTAAGGTACCTTCTCTAAATATACGCTGTGTCTCAAGAGTTGCAAAATCGTAGCCTATAACAGGGCCTATGGAAATCTGGGCGGAGACATAGAAACTGAGACAGAGGAAAAATAAACTTATATAAACTTTCATATGATAGTGGTTTAAAAAAGTATGTAGAAGCTAAAGCTTCTACATACTCAAAATTAGTCAGATTATTTGACGATAACGGTTTTTTTCGTTTTTATAATTTTTCCTTGGCGGTCATAATAACAATAAATTAGTAAACCATCCATATTATTAAGCGTAAAATTTTCATCCGGGTCTTTACCCTCATAAACTTTTCTTCCATTGATATCGAAAATTCTAAGCAGCGTAAAGGGTTCTGAGGTCTCTGATTCCTCAGATCTCTCTTGTGCAGTAGTATACGAAGGTGGTAGTGCGTTTGTTCCTACATCATTACAGCTTGGATCATCTCCTTCGCAGTCTTTCAGCCTTATTTTATAAGTTTTGCTTGTATTTTTAGTGAGATTTCTAAGCGTTATATTGAAGTTTTGTGGATAATAATCATATTGAGGCCAGTTTGTTATTCTAATACAATTACTATTAATTTCTGTGACGGTCCAAGACAAAGGGTAAGAGGACCAATAATAATTGTCATCCGAAAACCCATAATCGATACATAATTGTATTCCAGGATCACTTTCACAGTACCAAGGTTTTATGTTTACAAATGCACAAGTTTCTCCAGTCCCCATACCAATACGAGCAAAAGCTCTGCGAACTGCGGCAGACTCTGTGGAACATAATCCCCAATTTATATCTATTGCCATTTCCACTGCTGCCATAAAATCGGGATAATCGTCATTCCTAGTTTGAAGTAATGGTAGAGCGTCCATTACAATATTCATGGCTTCTTCAATACCTAGTGCTGGAATATGCGGTATAAACGATGAACCGATACCTTCGCTAGGGGCACCCTGAGAAATTAAATAAAACCAATGACTGATTACAACGGATCTAAAATGGTGTGAATTACCTATCATTGCTTGTACTTCCTGCCAAGTTGAGATTGCAGGATTTGCTAAATCTCTATCTACGCCTTCCGCAACCTCAGTAACATCATCTCCGATCACCCAGTCTACTCCATCCTCTGTACAGCTAATCCCTTCGTTATTTTGAATTAGAGATTCAAAATAAGTTCCAAACATATCAGAAATTCCTTCATGGAGTGATCGTTGTCCAATAGCATTATAATTTAAAAATTCATTTATATAAATATGGCCCAATTCATGACCAACAACATCATATAAGCCTGTAAAGCCCTGTTGCTCATCATAGACATACCCGAACCATACAGTAGCATTTGCAGGACGATCGTTTCTTAGTGCACCTGCACCATTTCCATTTAATATCCCTATTGGGGGTGGATTACTTTGATAAACACCTACATTCACATTTAAAAATTCATTTGGATTATCGTCAATTAGTGCATTGAATAATGGAACAACGCTAGAAACACAGAAGTGAGCTTGATAAACATCTTTTCTAAATGTATCATCCCATTCCGTTTCATTTGTGGAAGGTATAGGTTGATTGATATGACTATTCGCATCCCAAGGATCTAGATTGTCTGGAATGTTATAGGTTCTAATGATACCATCTGCCGTTTCCAGTATCGTTCCACCGCTTAGACCAGGAGAGTCATCAAGATTCTGCTCGCAATAATTAAAAGTCAGGGCATTTAGATTCATATTGGGATCTACCTTTTTAAGAAGAAGGGACCCATTGTGGGCATCTATCCATGCGCTATAGAATCTGTTACTTTCAGAATAATCCACCTTATAAACCAAATGGTAAGTGCTTTCTTCTGTTAGACCCCACACTATTGTTAGATTAGAAGTAGAAATAACACTACCATCAACTATTGTGGCTGCATCTTCCGGGGAAATATTTGCGGTTGTATTTATATTTATTCCGGTAGCGATGGCAGGAGAAATGCCGTAAAGTCCGGATTGATTACAACCGGTGGAGGTTCCGGGTGGTGCAGCCAAAATTGTATAACCACTATCATCAACGGGAATTCCTTGATGATACTGCTGATATTTATAGTAGACTTTATTATGGTCAAGTTTACTGACCCTTCTAGATATGAGATCAAAAGTACTGGCAGGATCTGCTGAAAGTAAATCAGGAATATCACTAAATTCTAAAGAAGCAGAATTTTCAGAATTCAAGATAATTTTTCCCTCGGGATATATGGTGTCTGCGTAAGCTTTTACTTGGTCGAGAGTCGTAGAACTATTTTTGAATTCATTGAATGTCGGTGAATCAGATCGTATTTGTTCAGTATTTTGACTTAATGAGAAATACGAAATAGATAAGAATAGCAGGACTAAAAAATATTTAGCACATTTTTGCGTAAATGTGTAAACAAGTAAATGTGTATTATTTTTAACAATCATTTAGAGAGACATTTGAACAAGATTACTCTTGCAGTGAAAAAATTTGACATACTTTTATAGATAATTTCTTAAATGTAGTATTATTATTTTTAATAATACAATATTTTAACAATTAAAATTTAATCTATTTTGATGACGTGCTGTGATATTAAACAAAACATAGCGATATAATAAAAATAACAAACAAAAGTAAAAGTCGGAGTAGTTTCTATAAATGATCTCTTGTAATTATAAAGACCACAGCTAGTAATAAGAGGAGTATAAATACAAAGATAAATTGCTTTACTCTCAAAAAAAGAATTATTTAAGGTAGGTAGAATGACTCATTCTGAATGGCAAAAGGTGATTAAATATCAAGTATATTTGAAGTCAGAAATACCTGAAGGCTAGATGCCATTGCAATCTCTATTCTTCTTTCTTCACTAACTCTTCCATTCCATAATGCGCGATAGCTTTTTCCTTAAGTGGATTGGTACTCCATTCAGACCATTCTCCGGTGTAAGGATTGTAGCCACATTTAAGAGGCTTACTGAGGATATCTTCAGGATTTTCTACATAAGCACGGCAGTCGGTACAGATATAGCGGAACTCACAATCTTTACAAACGTGGATTTTGTCTTTGGTGATGTTCCAGTATTTTTTAAAGTCAGGATGATCGAGGGCTTCTTGGAGGGTAGTATCTTTTATGTTTCCGAAGGATTGGGACATGGAGGGACAGTTTTTGATGTTGCCTTCAGTGTCGATGGAAATTTTTCGATTAAGACAAGAATTGTGATATTGAGATTCCGTGAAGCTCTCAATATTACTAGAGAAAAGTTGAGGTGCGATAATACCACAATGTGATGCTCCGTTAATTTCTTGACTAATATAAAAAACATGCCCCATCCCTTGAGGTGCGACATAGATTGTTTCATTCTGTGGAGCAGAATGAATTATCAGAGATGATATTCGAGAATATTGATTCGTAAAATTAATTAAATCTGATTTTGTTAAAATCGAATTATACTTCAACAGGATTTCTATATTTTCAATAGTACTTACAGTAAAAAATTCAAGCAGCTTATTAAAAAAACGAATTGATTTTTCTGAAAAACATCTAATTTGGATATTCTTACATCCAAAAAGTTCAAGTTCATTAATTAAATCTTTCCAAAAAGGAATTATTTCTTTTTCATCTACATCAATAATTGCATTAGATATTTTACCTGGATAATCCCAATGTAAATCTAGGGCAGGAAATAATTTAGTCTGCTTAGTAAAAAAAATATATTCATTCTTAAATAAAAAATCAAAGTACTCATCTATTAAATTTTCATATTCTTTGTCATAAAACAATTTTACTTCAGAAATAGATTTCCCTTCATATTCAATGAGTATTTCATAAAGTCCATTAGGAATAAAATGATGTGTTTTTCTTTGCAAATCACAAATCAATGAGCGTTCAATACCTAGAACAGGTATACAACAAGCAAATAATTTGAAAGGAACTTTATCATTCATAATAAGAATATTTTACTTATAGGTTTATAGAAATTCCGACCTTGATACATAGAGGTTCCATATTTTTCAATTTTTGTAAATTTCGGCCTAATCCTAGTTTTATTATTATTTTTTGATTCTGATAGTTCTAAAAAAAATTGAAACCCAATCGGTAATAACGAGAGATCTTTCTCAGTGTAAATTGTTTTTTTCATGAGACAATAGATTTAAAATATAATGCTATTTTTTCTTCTAAATAATAATTACAATTATCGGAAACCCAACCAAATTGACCTAAAGGATTAACCTCTAAAAATACAAATTCTCCCTTTTGAGTAACAACCATATCTATTGAACCCGTATCCAAATTCATTTTTTTAATAAATTTCAAAAGTTTTAATCGAATTTCTAAAGGCAGATTAAAAGGCACATTTCTATTAGGTTTTTCCTTGTTATAATTTCGAAAATCAAGTTCAGTCTGCTGATCTGATTGAGAGAAAATAGCCATACTATAAAATTGTTGTCCTAAAAAAAATATTCTTAATTCAAAGGCTTTAAAAATTTCTTTTTGGATTAATGTAGGATAAAATTTAGGTTGTAAGCATTCAATATTTTCTTCTCTTACTCTATTCGTACCTACAGTGCGGTGCCTTCCTTTATCTTCTATATTAAACATATTCCAAATAGCCTTAGTAATATAAGAAGTCTCTCTTATACGATTAATCATACTTTCCTTATTTCCCGTGATAATAGTTTCTGGAATAAGAATACCTATTGAATTAGCTATTGTTAATGATTTAATCTTATTATGATATTTTTCGCTTTTAATACTACCAAGGTGAGGTCTACTCTCAAGATAATATTCAATCGTTTCTCGTAAAATTCTCCACTCCTGATTTAAAACACCGAAGGTTTGGCCAGCAAAATTATCTAACTTAGGTCTACCTATGTGCCAATCACCTCTTCGATACCAGAAAGTAGAAACTTGACTAAGTTCAATAGATTCACCTTTCGTATTACTTAATGTAATTTCTATATCTTTACCCGACTCCAACCTAAAATCACACGAAAAAATACTCATTTCTCCATTTACTCGCTGAAATTTCACACCATAATACATAAGCCATTGAATTACATAACTGGTAGTGTTGTCAGTTTCACTACTTTGAATTAATAACATGATACATTATTTATTTAATAATCTTGAAGATTATGTTGTTGGAGTTTACTAATTTATGACATTTATAGGGCACGAACCAATAATCAATTGACAATCAAAGAGTAATAAGGTTAAAATAATTTTCATTCCAAATCTAGTTTGACAAAAAAAGAATCAATAACAGATTTAGTTTGTTGGGGTACAAAATCAATTCCGGTATTCATACGGAATTCATTTCTTCCATTTTTAATTCTAAATTTAATTTTTTCAAGATGATTTTCAAGAGAACCAGCGCCAACTCTTTCACGATTTGAGTTAATTTTAGAAATATCTAAATCACTTTTTTTATATGTAAAATAATCTTGTCCCATCTTCACAACCGGTGCAGAATTATATTTGACAGGAAGACCTAAGTATTGCATTAAATCAATATATCTGTATGGAGATATTTTATTTTTTTCTAATGCGTCATCTAATATTTGCTTTACACCTTCATATCTGTGTTGAGCAAAATGTAGTAACAATATATTATAAGGGGGTGGATGAAATCCTCTAGTATTATCAGTACACTCAATTCCAAGACTTTCTTCCGAAGGAAAACCATACCGTTCAATTAACATTTTAAATTTAAAAAAATTAATGGAGTCTACTTTATTAATGTTTTGCGAATCGCTCCTATCATATCTAGCTACCTGATCATCATTGGTCATAGATTCCAGTTCTAATCTAAAATCATTTTTTGTTCTAAATTCTAACCCTAATAATTCATCCCATTGGTCCTTATCTGATTTTAGCATTTCATAATTTTGGAAAAACTCGTTACACAACCCTCTTTTAGCTAATTTTTTAGCATTATAAAATGCGAAGTCATTTTCTTTTAGCAAATCTGCTACCTTCAGAGCATTATAATAGTCATCAGAAAATCCAGGATGATTTGATTTAAATGCTTTCTTATAAAGTTTAAGTGCTTTGCGATAATCACTTTTAATAATCGCCATTTCTGCTTTTTCACAATTTAATAAGTAAGACAGTGTGTTCTTATTTGATAAACAACCAGTAAAAACACTCACCATAACAATATACCAAGTAATCCAGAAATAAGGTAAAATTGACCTATTCATAATAATATTGCTAGTATAAATTTTTATATGAAAAATATTCTTTAATTAAATAGATCATTAAATTTACATAATCTTTTATCACTAACTATGAATATTCTCTTTGTCTAAAATAACATAAATTTATTTTTTACGAATAAAAAAAGTTTATTATAAAAATAGATTAGAGCCTATCTAAAAATCATTACCTTGATAACCGTCATCCAACAAAGTGTGTTTTATACTTTATCTAGAAACAATATTTAGACAAGCTCTAAAATTTAAATTATTTGATAGTCCTTAAAGCCCACTATTTGTAGTACCTCCTTGAGCAGGAGTATTCCTTACCCCTCCATGATAATCTCTTCCGTCTCGGACCCCATTACCATCGTACGTATCTGTATCACTATCCCAGGTCCAATTGTTATTTGACCCGCCACCTGTAGAACAAGTCGCACCGCCATCTGAAACCGAACAATTAGCACCACCAAGGATATTTTCGGCACCTTTGAAAACAGAAGAATTAAATTTACTCAAGGATAAACTTTCTAATTTAGTTTGCATAATAAAAAATTTAAATGAATTAAACTTACTCTATTATAGCCAATAATGGCAGGGTTTTCAGTATCCCCCTTTACGAAGTAAAACTTCGATTTCCAACGTTGTTAACACAATAATACAACTCCTCGCTGCAAAAATTCTGCACTCCCAAAAAAAATCTTTCACCACCCATAACTTTCTTCTCCCCTTCATCCCCAAATCCAATATCACATTTAAATTGTACTGGATATTCGTAACAATAACTTCGGCGATGGTGGCAATAATAAATTGGCGCATTTAGACTTTTCATAAAGGCAATTAGCTCAAATACCGTTCGCTTGGATACTTCCAGACGACTAGCTAATTTTTCGGGTGTACCTGTCGCCTTCATACGTATTAGTTGATCTACCCGCTGCAATTGGTTTACCTTTTCAATAAATTTCATGGCTTATTTTTTAGTTTGTTGCTTGCTATTTCCCTTCGAACGCATCCCCACAAATGAGGAAAATTCACTAAGTCGATAGTTATCTAGCAATAATATTTTTTTTCAATCTATCTAAATTGCTTAATTCTTTTTTTAATTATAAATCGCACTTAAAAACTGCTCAAAGACGCGTGATAAAAAACTTCGATCTTTCGTAATAATTCGAGCCGTCCCAGTCATGTTATATTTAAATGGAATAAAAATTCCATAATTGGTTACTAGTGAATCTGGCAAGAGCATTTCCATTTCGTATCCCGGTTCTTTTGACTCTTGGGATTCTAACGTAACAGGTAGGCTTGCTATTTTATCAATATTCGTTGTTAACGATCCGTACTCTCGATATGGAAATCCTGTCAATCGAATATTTACGATCGCTCCAGGAGCAACTTTTCCAGACCCGGCCATTGGTACCTCGCTATGCGCGATTATCTTGCGCTGTGAGACACTATCAGCAATGATTGTAAATATAACAGTAGCTGGAGGAACAAACTGATTTACCTGACGATATTCATCAAATTGTATAATCCCTGCCTGTGGAGTTACGATCAAATAATTATGTCGCCATTCAGTAATGGCTGTTTTAGATTGATCTATTAGTTGCTTTAATCGCAAAGTCTTTTCAGATACTTCGTCCGAACGGCTAGCTTTTAGACTTTGTCGTTGGACCTCTATTTGTTCA
>ENA-ORXR01003259-ORXR01003259.1-marine-metagenome-genome-assembly--contig:-NODE-3259-length-14661-cov-13.655993_pt1 | contig 14661 bp, 13 predicted proteins | sample MGYA00237866_ERZ511479 | MGnify/ENA metagenome assembly ERZ511479 | reverse complement strand
GCATGGCCATGGGCAAGTTCATCTTCAGTTGCGTCGCGGCTCTCCGTAATTTCCACGTCAAAGTGAAGGGTCTCCCCCGCCAGCGGGTGATTGCCGTCAATAAAGACTTCTTCGCCGAGCACATTGATGACGCGAAACATCGGGGAGCGGGGGTCACTGCCCGCCCGAAATTGTAGCCCCGGTTTCACATCTGTGCCCGGCGGAAACTGACTGAGTTTAACGTTCTGCTTCATCGCAGGATCAACCTCGCCATACCCCTCCTTGGAGGATAGCGAGACAGATTTTGTCTCGCCAATTGCCATCTCCTGAATGACCGCATCTAACGTCAGCAGAACCTGCCCGCTCCCCGCTAGGTAGAGCATCGGGTCGTGCCCCACCGAGCTGTCCAGCACCTCACCGGCGTCGTTTTTGAGCGTGTAATGAAATCCAATGACTTTGGCATCTTCGGCGGCATTTTCGGCGGTCATGAAGCGGGTCCTCGTTAGGCTTGAGGTCGCGGGGTATTAAACCTCTCATGTAAGCGCAAGCGGAAAGGCATGCAGCCCATCGCGTGACTGCCGAAATCATAGACTTTGGGCAATTAGGACTGCCCGCGTGACGATCTCCGCGATGGATACCAGAAAATAAGTTTTGTTTTACGCGAAGATTGTGCATTTCGCTTACACGAATTGCACGACATCACGCGGCGGCAGTTTTTGACACGCCGGGTCGTGCAATTTTCTGTAAGAAAAATGCACCAGGTCCTGCAGTTTCACCTGCCGGTCATGCATGCCATGAGGCCGTATCATCTGGTTAGGATGACCAAACCTGTCAGCCCTCCGTGTGTCCTAACACGTCAAACCAACCCCATCTTTTTACAGCGGTCACGACAGCCCCGGTTTAAGACGAAGCAGTCACCTCTCAGCGCAAAAGGTCCGGCACACTCCGAGGACTAAATCTCGGACGCTCAACCCTGCTGTCCTCCAGACCAGTCAGAAAGCGCTAACCTGTCCTATGTCTGAAAGAACAAGTTTAATATGGGGCACAAACCCCAAAGTGAGGATGGAGTTTCTTGAGTTTTTTATAAGGGATTGAAACAATGCGTCTTTGTGCCGGAACCGGCTTCCACGAAACGCGGATTAAATTCTAAATTCCCCTCGCGCGAGAGACTCAGCTTGCTTAAGTTGACGGGTCCGCGCAGAATACCGCCATGCAAGACAACACACCCATTATTATCGGCGCGGGGCAAGCCGTTGAGGCCGTGCCAAAGGATTTAACGCAGGGTGCGTCCCACGCAGATATGGCAGGCCGGGCGGCGAACGCCGCTTTGCGTGATGCCCGTATTGGAGGCGAGGTCATTGATTGGCTAGCCTGCGTCCGCACCTTTTCAGACAGTAGTCCGGCTTATGCCTGTCCTTTCGGCGGTCCTGATAAATTTCCGCGCGCCGTTGCGAGGCGGATTGGCGCGGAGCCAGAACAAGCGATTTACGGCGTCATTGGCGGGCAATCCCCGCAAAGCTTGGTCGCGGAAGCGGCGAAGGCCTTGTCGAAGGGCGAGATACGGTTTGCGCTTGTTGCCGGCGGTGAAGCCTTAGCCAATATGCGCGCAGGCCAAAGGTCGGGCGCGGCGCTGGATTGGTCCGAACGTAATGTGGGTGATTGGACGGACCGCGGTTGGTTTGGCGGCCCCATGATTGTCTCGCGGACGGAGGTCGCGCACGGCCTGATGGACGCGATGCCCTATTACGGCTTTATTGAAACTGCGGGCCGGATTAAAGCGGGGCGAAGCCTGTCTGCCCATCGCGACTATATGGCAAAATTAATTGCGCCTATGTCCGAGGTCGCTGCGCAAAACCCTTATGCCATGTTTCAAACCGCTTATTCTGCGAAAGAAATCTCGACGCCTTCGGCGGCCAACCGCAATCTTGTCTCGCCCTACCTGAAGAATATGGTGGCGAAAGACGGCGTCAATCAGGGCGCGGCCGTGGTTCTAACAACGACCCTACAGGCGAGGGCGAATAATATTCCGGAAAGCCAATGGGTTTACCTGCGCGGCCATGCGGAGGCGCAGGAAAATCTCATGCTGGACCGAATGGATTTATCGCGCAGCCTCGCGATGGATTTGGTCATCCAGGCGGCGTTGAAGGCAGCGAATGTCCCGCCGGCGGCCATTGACCATGCCGATATTTATTCCTGCTTTCCTTGCGTGGTTGATCAAGCGGCGACGCAACTGGACCGCAATCACAGCTCTCGGGAAACGGGCCGGGAGACGGGCCGAGCAAAAAGCCGAGAAAAAAGAGTGACGCTGACGGGCGGCTTACCGTTCTTTGGCGGTCCGGGAAATAATTACACAATGCACGGCATTTGCGAAACTGTTGCCGCTTGCCGCCGCGCGCCCGGAACAATCGGTTTGGCACATGGCAACGGCGGCTGGATGAGTAAGCAGGCCGTCGGTATTTATTCGGCGGAATGGAAAGACAGTGACGTCTTTGCGGATGAGGGGCAGATGGCTAAAACAATCGCCGCGCAGCCTTCGCCGGGGCAAACGCCTGAACCAAAGGGTGCGGCGATTATGGAAAGCTATGTCGTTCATTATAAACGCGGCGAGCCGACCGGGGCGACGCTTATTGGCCGATTAGACGGCGGGGCGCGGTTTTATGCGCAACTCCAGGATATTGATCGCCGGTCCTTAATGGCGCTCGCAGACGGAAAACTGGACGGCGCAGCCCTAAAGGTCGTGCCGGGTCTTCCCGCGAATAAGGCCTGGCTCGGATAGCGTTTGGGGCTAATCGGTTTCTAAGACTTCCAATGTCAGATTATTATTTGTGAAGACGCAAATCTTATCGGCGATGCCCATAGCCTTGCGGGCCAGCGTTTCCGCGTCCTTCTCATATTCATCCATCGCAAGCGCTGCCGATAGCGCGTAATTCCCGCCGGATCCAATCGCCGTAATGCCGGAGCCTGTTTCCGCGGTATCGGGCTGAACGACATCGCCGTTCCCCGTCAGGACAAAGGTCTCGGTTTTATCCGCGACGATCATCATGGCTTGGAGTTGGCGCAGATATTTATCCGTCCGCCAATCTTTCGCCAGTTCCACGCAGGCCCGCGCCAGCTGCGTCGGGTATGCTTCGAGTTTGGCTTCCAGTCTTTCCAGCAAAGCAAAAGCATCCGCTGTCGCGCCCGCAAATCCGGTTAAAACGCTACCGCCCGCCAAGGTCCGGACTTTGCGCGCGCTGGCTTTCATAACGGTATTTCCGGCGCTGACTTGTCCGTCGCCGACGACAACAACTTTTCCGTTTTTCCGCACGGATAGAATCGTCGTCCCGCGCCAAAGGCTCGCATCGGCATAATCATGATGAGGGTTATAGGTCATCTCAGCACCCTTTGGTTCTGGCATTATAGGCGGCGATTTGTTCGGGGGTGGCGTCGGGTTGGCCGGCTTTCCACGTTTTATAGTCCATACCGTAAACCCTTAATCGCGCCTCGTCTAAATCCACGTCGTGCCCTCTTTCTTCCGCCTCAGCGAGCCACCATTTCGAGAGACAGTTGCGGCAGAAATTTGCGAGGATCATCAGGTCGATATTTTGCACATCCTGGTTTTCATCTAAATGCTTTAACAGCCGCCGAAAGCTGGCCGCATCTATGGCGTCTTTTTCCGCCGTCGTCAGATCACTCATAGGGCCGCTCATAATGAGCGCGCCTCATGAACAAGCATGATCGGGACGCCGTCGCGGATGGGATAGGCGAGCTTGGCTTTCTTTGAAATCAACTCATTTGTCTCCGTGTTATGGACCAGCGGCCCGCGTGATTTTGGACAGACGAGACTGCCGAGCATCTTGGGGTCAATTTTGGGTGTTTTACTTGTCATTGTTTCGGTTGATCCTTTGGCTCATTACCAATTTGTCCGGCATAAAGATGCATCAGGCCGATGAGTAATTTCCTGCGGTCTTCACTGGTCGTGGCTTCGAGCAGGCTTTGTTTATCTTCGGCTTCAAAAGGGGAAATCATCGCGGATTGATTAATGAGAAGCGGCAGCGGAATTTCCTGCAGGGACTTCCAATCCACTTGTACGCCGACCGCCTTGGCCAAAGACTTCATGGCCACCGTTAGCGCCGCGCGGTCAGACCGGCCGGATTCGGACAGCGCTTCGCTGGTCTGCTTCGCGTCATGCGTATCGGCGTCATGTTGAAACGCCTCAAAATCAATGGCGACTTGCCGGTAAGGGGTGGTGACGTCCAATTCTTTGCCGAGTGTAAACCGCTTTAGGCCTTTCAACACGACCAAATAACGCCCGTCTTCCGTTTCGGAAAATTGCGATATCCGGCCGAGCCCGCCAATTTTCGCGAGCGTATCGCCCCGCGATTGCACCATCCCGATAAGGCGGTCCGCCTTCAAGGCATCATCAATCATGTTCAAATATCGCGGTTCAAAAATATTTAGCGGCAAATCACATCCCGGCAGCAACACAGTGCCGTTCAACGGGAATAGGGCCACGCTTTCGGGATTCGTCCGCCGGGCAATGGATTTATAATGCGCGCTCATGAGAGCAAGGTGGGGACCAGGCCGCCCGCTGTCAATTGGCAGATTTCTGAATAAACAGCAATTCGCCTAAACCTAGAGGATAGACAACATCCGCTTGCGGCTTACTTTTGAAATCTCTAACTTTTGTTCCATCAATAAATAGATTCGCGCGTCGACTTTCAGTCAGGACCGCCGCTTTTAACACTGCCCTTTTAAGCATTCACCTGACTCGCTATAAACGCGGGAATGACCGATATCTCCGCCCGGCATCTCGACACCTGTGCCGAGAATGAATTTAACGGAATGCGCGCCTGTGAGTCCCGGAGGGAAGCGCGAGAATGTCTCGTGGATAAAGTAGGAATATAAGTAGCTATTATCCCGGCCAAGATATTCAATATGGCCTGACGATAGTAATTGGACGAGACCTGCGTGTGCCGGAACCACATCATAAGTTTCAACCGGCTCCGGCGATATCACCTGTTTAACGGGCACTGTCGCGAGACCTTCTTGCGTGAACCGGAAGAGTTGCGTTTGGTCTGCGAATTCGGTCTCGCTCTCAATGTTGAATGTGATGCCGTTGTCAGCTGTGATTTGGGTTTGCCCGGCTGCAATGGCTGCGGCCTCAATCTCGGCGCGCGCGGCGCGGTCAATCATGTCTCCCGACGGAATGGCGACGGAACTGAGGGTGTAATCCGAGAGAACATGATCAATGTCGCGCTCAAAAATATTTTCATATTTTGACTGGGCGGATCTGGCTTCTTTTGACGATGTGTTGGTGAAATACTCCATGCAATCATAGTCAATGAAGTCCACTCTATCTTGCGTCAGGCCAACGACTCCCGCGCCGCCTACTTTAGAATTGGGGACGAGGCCTTTGGCCGCAACGAAACCAGAGACACGATCTGTTTCTCCCTCAAGCGACCAAACCATATTTGTGTAGGTTGAGGCGACTATATAAAGAGGCGTCTCGCCTGGCTCAATACGAAGGCGCGTTACTTCAGTTATCCGGTCCATTGCTGATACGTCGACGGATGAATATGCCGTGCCTTCATATCCCGAAAGCAGAACAATCTCGTCGGTTGCGCCGGGGCTTAGGTTAGGCCGGCAGCTTTTGCCAGATGAGGATCCATTATCCTCTTCAATCTCGGGATCGGGGTCCGGATCCGGATCCGGTTCGGGATCTTCTATGACCCGCCGTTCATCAGGATAGGTTCCGTCCTCCTTTAAACGCGCGTCATACGTCAGGCTGTCGATCAACTCATTTCGTTCTGTCAGAAGCGCGATTGTGAGCGATAAAGAGTTAGTATTGGCTGTATTTAGTTCAGCCGTTTTCAGCGCCGCTTCAAACATATCTTCAAGGGACGTGACCCGCGGATTATTATTCTCATCGTTCTCGTTAAGTTGGAAAAGTAAGTTAGGGAGTAGGAATGGATAGGCGGCGTCCGAAAAGACGTCGTTTAAAAGCGCCTCTTCGCCGTTTTGGTATATTTCGGATTGTATCTCGGCTTCCAGAAATCCGGCTGACAGCAATCCCATCTTGATAGCCTCCCGATTTGAAGCTCCAATGGGCTGCGTCGGGTCTACATAGGGAACGGTATGAAAGGCATCTGTTTGAAGTCCGAATGCATTAGACACATATTCAAAGGCAGGCGCGAAATGCTTGGCTTGAAGCGTGATAGGCTCATCCGCTTCATCATTCTCAATTTGTTCGTCATAAGCAAAGCCCAGCATTCTAAAAAGCTGGAAATGCGTAAATAAATTTATATTGGCCGTGGCTGCTTCGCCCGGCTCAGGTTTCGGGAAGATAGCCCAGAGTGCCTCGCCGCCCTCTCCGACAGTCACGCGCTCACCGAAAGACACCCCATTGAGACATCCGGAAGGCGCATCACACACCATCGACGCGTCCTCTACGAAGATACCGGCTACCAAATAATCACTGGTCTCTTCTGTTGTCTGCAGGGTCAGAGAATATGAGCCGTCCGAATTTGTGACCCCTTCGCCCAGTAAAGAGGCATCATCCTCGCTCACATCCTCAGGGGGTGTGAGCGCATCAAATACAATGACCCTGGCGCCGCCAAAAACACCCTTTGCCGCCACACCGGAGAGGCGGTTCGCCGCTACACTATTGCTGGCATCTTTTACCAAAGGCGAGCTCATTTGAGACGCGGCCTCTAATATATTTCGTGCAGGGGGCGTTGAGGAGGTCACCACGACAGGCGCCGGAGGCGGTGTCACAACGACGGGCGCAGGGCTTGAGGATGTGCCGCTTCCGCCGCAACCCGCCAACATGAGTGCTGCCGTTAAAGCCGTTACAAGTTTCGATTTATAAACGCGCATCTCGCATCCCCCACAACCCTGACTGGTTATCACTACTCTAATCAAGGAGAATCATCAAGGTAGAAGGGTGTGATGGCCGGGTGGATACATCCGGTGTTCATAATTGAGCGGCCAAAATATATGGCTCCAACTCGCCAAAGCTTAGGACCAAGCAAAGAGACTAAGCATAGAGAATGGAAGACAGGCGCTTACGGCCTTCTATTGACACGTCCGACTCTGTGCCCTCGGCTTCAAATATTGTCAGCAAAAACAGCCGCGCGGCTTCGCTGTCATGCTGGCGGTTTTTACCCACGGAATAAATCAGGTGGTCGACCGCCTCAGCGTTACGCCCCGCGCCGACGAGCGCTTTGGCAAGCTCAAGGCGAGCATCCAAATCATCGGGGTTTGCGGCGACTGTGGCCGCTAACTCTGCCGTTGGGTCCGGCTCATTATCTGCCGGGCGCAGATCGAATTTTGACTTAAGCGCCGTAATTTCAGGGTCGTCCAAACAACATGCCGGCGCGTCTTGGAGGAGCTGCAGCGCCCCCTCATCATTGCCGCCGTCAATATAAAGCCGCGCGAGCCCTGCGCGGGCCGCTGCATTTTCATCATCAAGCGCCAGCGCGCCTGCAAAATCTTGCGCCGCTCCGCCCGGATCACCCGCCGCCAGACTGTCGCGCGCGCGCGCAACCAAAGCTTTCGCGTCTTCTTTCGGGTCAGTTTCGCCCGTCAACCGCGCGATAAATTCATGGAGCGCCGTATCGGGCTGCGCGCCCATAAAGCCGTCAACGGGCTGTCCGTCCTTAAAGGCGTAAACGGCCGGGATGGACCGCACGCCGAGCTGAGTGGAAACACCGTTGTGCTCTTGCGTGTTGATCTTGACGAGCTTCACTTTGCCGCCCGCCGCTTTGACGGCCTTTTCGAGCCGCGGCATCAGCTGTTTACACGGCCCGCACCACGGCGCCCAGAAATCGACAATGACGGGCACGTCCTTACTGGCTTCAATGACATCGACCATAAAGGCCGTATCGGAACTATCTTTAACAATATCAGTGCTTGCAGTATTTGGGGCAGTATCAGTCATATTGAGCCTCGTCTTTATTCGGCTTTCATGTGGCGGCTCACTTGCGCCGTTTCAAGACCTTCTTGGCGGCTTTAAAAGCCTCTTTCATCACGAGACAGTGAGGTTACGACCGGGCCGGAGGTTAGTCTGCATAGGCCGCGATAGAGCCGATCATCACGTTGAAAAATTCCTCTGCGTCAACATCAATGGCCCACTGCGCATCGCAGGGTCTGTCGGAAGTCTGCCAAAAATCGACGCTGGTGTGACCCCGCGTGAGGAGGCTGCCCGTCTCGACCTGCACATTGACGAATTTAAACGTGAAAATCTCCGGCCTCAGCAGGAAGGCGGTGGTGCAAGCATCGTGAATGGGCGTGCCCGATGTGCCAAATTTCCCGCGGTCATATTCCGCATAACCGCTACGGAACATTGCGGTGAGGGTTGTGCTTAGGCTTGAGCCAAGCGCTTCGATACGTGCGATAAGGGCCTCGCGGATGAGGGCTTTATGCGTGACATCTAATCCGAAGACAGTTTTCTTGATACCTGCGTCAAAGACGATCTGCGCGGCCTGCGGGTCGACATAAATATTAAACTCGGCGGAGGGCGTTATGTTGCCGCCTTCCGAGCGCGCGCCGCCCATAAGAACGATTTCGCCGATACGCGGAATAATATCCGGCGCGCGGGTGAGGGCGGTGGCGATATTTGTCAGCGGCCCCGTCGGGACCAGGACAACATCGTCGATCTCTCGGCAGATACGGATAATCGCGTCGACGGCATGTTCGGATTGAAGGGGAAGCGCGGGCTCGAATATCGCAATCCCGTCCAGACCCTCAACGCCGTGAACCTCTTCTGCGGTCGCCAAGGGATACTGCAACGGCCTGTCACATCCGGCATAAACAGGAACGTCGGAACGCCCGCAAATTTCCGCAATCATTCGCGCATTGCGTTGACATTTTGCGAGCGTCGTATTGCCTGCGACAACCGTTATGGCGCGAATGTCCAGATCGTTCTTGGGAGACAGCGCCATCATCAAGCTAATCGCGTCGTCCTGTCCCGGGTCGCAATCAAATATCAGGGGCCTTGATTCAGAAGAAGAGCTTTCCATACGCCGCTTATGGGCAGGAAAGGATTTGAGGGGAAGCCCTCACTGCTTTAAGCGAAATGGCTCACGCCCAAAAAGAGAGTTTCATGGCCGACCCGACTCCGAACAAAACCTTTATCAGCGCCGAGGATCTCTTGCGGGATTCCTTTGAACTTGCGCTGCGGATTCATGAATCGGATTTTCGGCCGAGTTTTATTCTTGGCGTTTGGCGCGGCGGTGCGCCTGTTGGGATTGCCGTGCAGGAAGTCTTGGAAACCTTGGACTGCCCGACCAATCATTTTGCCATCCGCACGGCCAGTTATGGCGCGCGGACATCGAGCTTTGACGGCGATGAGGTTTTGCCCGAGGTTCAGGTCATGGGCCTCCAGCATGTTGTCGATGTCGTGGATGTCGAAGACCGGCTTTTAATTATTGATGATATTTTTGACAGTGGTCGCAGCGTCGATGCGATATTGCGCGACCTCCGTGCCCGCTGCCGTAAAAATACGCCAAAGGATATTCGCGTTGCGACCATCTATTATAAACCCAAACGAAACCTCACTGACCGCATTCCGGATTTCTATATCCACGAAACTGACAACTGGACCGTCTTCCCGCATGAACTGCGGGGTTGTTCAGAGGAAGAGCTACGCAAACGCGGCACAATGCCGGAGCGGTATTTTGACATGGGACCTAAGTTTTAGGAGGCGGTGGAGGGTAACCGCCCGACGCGCATCACAGCTAAATGAACAGCTATTTTTTAAACAGGTTTGGCATTTTGGCGGATTTTTCTTCGGGCGCATTGCAGGTTTTCGAAATCATTTTCTTTGCGCCTTTGTAGATGAACCTGCCCGTAGTTTCATCCTTATACAGGTCTGCGGGATCGATAGACTCCTCGCATATAATTGGCGTCTCGGTCGTTGTCTCCACAACACGGACAACACGGGTTTTCTTGTCAAAAATTTGATCCTCGATCTTAATCGGACCGGTAGAAAACTCTGCATTAGCGTTTTTTGACTGGGTTGGGATGACTAAACCGATAATGAGTCCAAGCGCGAAAATCCCCGCGAAAGGCAAAGCGCTTATGACTGATGTCTTTGAAAAATTTATCATAGGTGTCTCTATTCACTCGCAATTCACTCACAGGAAGCCACTCGCGCAATCGATGGATTGCTGCCTGCCGAGCCTAGAGGAACTATTTATGGCGCGACCTATTAAAAGACCTTGAATTTTTGATGGGCGCACAGGTTCAGATAGGTTGCGTTCATATAACTGCGGAATCTAGCTGAGGACCGCATCCACTTCTGCTCGTGTCGGGCTGGCCGTTTGTGTGCCGAGGCGCGTCGTGGTCAGCGCCCCAACCGCGCAGGCAAATTCCAGCGCCGCTTGCTCCGATTGTTTTTCCGCGAGCGCGACGGTGAGCGCGGCGGCGAAGGCATCGCCTGCGCCCGTTGTATCGACGGTTTTCACCTTGGGCGGCGCGGCTTTGGCGACCAGTTTTCCACCGCGCCAGAGCTCTGCGCCAGCGCTACCAAGGGTTATCGCGAGCAGGCCTTTTTGACCCGATAGATCATAAGCTTCTGCCTCAAGCTGATTTACGATAATCAAATTCGCGCGGTCCAATATGGCGTCCACCCCTTCGCGGATGGGCGAGGCATTGACCGCGACAAACCCGTCATACCCCTCCAGCGCTGCCTCAATGGTCGCGATTGGGATTTCGAATTGCGTGATGAGGACATCACTGCAGAGTTTCGGCACATGCTCGGGCGCATATTGCGCATTGGCCCCGCTCGCGACGGCAATCTGGTTTTCGCCTGTGTCCGAGACGGTAATAAATGCGAGGCCTGTATGTGTGTCGAGCCGCCGGACCGCGTCCAAATAAACGCCCTCATTTTCCAAATTCACGAGGGCTTGCGCGGCATAATCATCCTTGCCGACGGCGGCCATAATCTCGGTTTCCGCGCCCAAACGCCGCGCGGCTACGGCGACATTTGCGCCTTTGCCGCCGGGCAGGGCGCGATAATCTCCGCCCGTCACGGTCTCGCCTGCTTTAGGCAAATCTTTAACGCGGAGGATGAGGTCCAGATTAATCGAGCCCAATACGGTCAGGCCATAACTCACGCTATGTCCTCGCTGAAATCAATAATCGTCGGGGGATGGCCCGTTGCCTCGGCAAAGCGGATAAGGTCGTCCGGCGCGACGCGCGTGCTGGCCGTGTTTCGCATGGGGTGAAACCAAACAGCGTCATGCGCGAACAGGGCTTTGTCCAAAATCAGGCGGACGTGTTTCTCTGTGTCGTTCAGGACAGAGAAGACTGTCACAGAGCCCGGCACGACGCCGAGTAAGTCCAGGAGCGCGTCCGGTTTCCCAAATGACAGCCGTTTGGTGCCAATACGTTTATGGAGTTGGTTGAGCTTAATTTCCGTGCTCCCCAACGCGCTGATAAGGACATAAGCGCCGGATTTGTCTTTCAGGAATAAATTCTTGGAATGCCCACCCGGCAAGCGCGCTTTGACATCCTCCCCTTCGGCAACGGTGAAGACGGCGCGGTGTTCCTCCGTGTGGTGCCGGATGCCGAGCTCGTCGAGCAGGGCATAAAGCGCGGGTTCGGACGTATGTTGGTTGGGTTGCATAACAGGCGTTTAGTCCAAGTTTCAGGCGCACTCAAATAGCGTGTAGAAAAAGACCACACAAAAACCCCTTTTAAGCGCCAAACACCGATATGAAATTGCCGTGCAAAAGGGCTTGAACAGTCTGCGCTTTTGCGTCTATACGGCGCGCCTACCAAGAAATGAGGGCGCGTCTCTCATTTTCTACGCAAATCTAATGAGCGGGCGTAGCTCAGTGGTAGAGCATCACCTTGCCAAGGTGAGGGTCGAGGGTTCGAATCTCTTCGCCCGCTCCAGATTTTCTCAATTATTTTAGAGGCTTAATAAAAATTCGCCATTGGCGGAAAATAGCCCGTTTTCAATTTGGAAGCACGCGGCGTCCGCGATCTATCCTGTGGATAGATTAAAGCGAAGCGCCGAACAGCCGCTCGGTTTCGCGGATGCTCGCGGTAGTGATGTCATATAGCCAAGCGGGAGCGCTCGCTGCCCATCTAGTTGAAACGATGGTTTCAACGAGGAGTCAGCTAACTGTCAAGTCTTGGGCAATTAGGACTGCCCGCAGGGTCGGCCTCCACGACGGAGTACCGAAAAGTAAAAAATGTTTCTCGCAAAAGCCTGTGCATTTCGCTTCCGCGAATTGCACTCCCTGCGGCAGCAGTTGTTGATACACCGGGTCGTGCAATTTTCTGTAAGAAAAATGCACCAGGTCCCGCAGTTTTGCCTTCCGGTCATGCATGCCGTGACGCCGTATCATCTGGTTAGGATACCCTAGCTTCAATAAGGATCCCGGGAAAACACAATTCGGATCATATGTGGAAATCAGACAATAACCCCCAATATGATGGGCAGTCGTTGAGAAGACTGGATTTACTGTCTGACTAAAAGTCTCATCAGATTTTCATCCGGGAAATTTACCAAGACGCCGCGACGTCGAGGGGAACCACCGGCGAAAGGGGCAACTGCGCCATATCCGACGCCTACATCAAAATACTCAGGTCCAGAAAGCGGAAGATAATCAGTTTCACCAGCAAAAAACCCTCCTGCCTTGAATATGACTGCATAGGGAGAGTTAGCCGTTGATATAAACAAGCTGTCTCCTTGATGGTCATCAATAAAAATCGACGAGATTGCGGTCGGAACACCATAGTCCCAACTATATGTTTCCTGCGCGATAGACCCATCCGCGTTCACGCTGACGATGATTAATCGATGTAATCCCTCTGTGTTCCCGTCTGAGAAAAGAAGCGCCATGCCAGTTTCCCCAACTGAATTTATTTTCATCGACGTCACAAAATCTAAAGTGACTCCCTCAGCCACATCAAAATCGATTGGCACGGATGTGTCATCAGCAAAATCAATCAGTCGGCCATCTTCGTCGTCTGTTACAAAATATGAGAATATCCTATCTGAGCTTTGATCGAAGGCCAGCAAGCGTTCGCCTCCGGCTATACCTGGTGAAGAGAGGTCATTTAGGGGACGATCTACAAACTGCATCTCACAAAATGACGTATCAGCCCCGAAAGACGCCAACTCCGTAACGCCATCCGGCCGTTCATCGGACCCATAATTAATTTCGAATAACCGCGCACCTGCGGTTTTACTCCCCACAACAAGGCGGCCTCTTTGACTCATAAACGAACAAGGGGCCTCGATTTCAACCGTCAAAAATTCAAACGGTTCATTCAAAGGGCCGTAGAAAGCGATGTTTGACTCATTGAGGCCGGCAATCCAATTTATACCAAATGAACTTGGTGTTCCGTTCGCGGTGAGGGTCGAAGCCTCGGCCATAACAGTCTCGGTCGCATAAGTGCCGAGAACATTATCCGGGTCAAATCCAAATAGGTCGACACGGGTTTCATCGCCCTGCTCATACGCCAGATAGTTAAGGCTCTCCGAAAAATTATCCGATGTAGGAATAGATAAGACTTTATTTGGATAGCTTTGGGTCTCCTCTGACGTAATCGTCGAAACGGCTAGGGGTTCAAGCACCAAGTTTTCTAGAGCCAAAGTGACCTCTTCCGTACTGGAGGCCGTTCCATCTGAGACCTGAACTTGGATTCTCGCAGAGTTATCAGCTGATAAATTGGGAACCGAAATATCTATTTGGGCAGAATTGAGATCACTGAAAGTGAGCGCAGGGCCTGAAAGCTGTGTCCATTGAAATGTTAAGCTATCGCCGTCGGCGTCTGAACTCCCGGAGGCATCGAGCGTACTCTTTTCGCCTTCCATTGGATTTTGATCGGAAACTGAAACAGATACTGTTGGTGCTGTATTTGTTGACCCACTACCGCTCGTCGGCGGTGTTGAAGGGGCTGAACCCCCTCCGCTTCCACCGCCGCATGCCGACAGGGCCAGTAAAGAGGAGGCTAAGACCGCTACGGTTCGATATGAATTAAACATTTTATATCTCCCACAATATATCCAACAGGCGAATGTAAACTAGTCGAGACTAGCTAACTTTCAACGTAAAAACGCATAGGGCTAAACCTCACCCGACAAAAAACCCGCCTCTCTCGAAGCGGGTTTTCTCTAACCTCTTTAGCTTGGTCATACCGACACGTTACCGTGTCGGCGAGTTGCTGAAATCAATCCAATCGGATTGATTTCGGGCGCAACTAGTCCTCGCGCTTGCGTCTTGGACGACGGCTGCGCTTTGGCTTTTCGTCTTCTTCTGCGGCGTCGCCTTCTTCGCGGGGAATTTCGAGACCTGTTTCTTGGTCGACGAATTTCATGGAGAGGCGAACCTTGCCGCGGTCGTCAAAGCCCATGAGCTTGACATAGACTTCTTGGCCTTCGGCGAGGAAGTCTGACGGGTGGTTCACGCGTTCCGGCTTGATTTGAGAGACATGCACAAGGCCATCTTTCTTACCAAAAAAGTTCACGAAAGCGCCGAAATCGACGACCTTCACGACTTTACCTTTATAGATCGCGCCAGCTTCCGGATCAGCGGTGAGGCCGTGGATCCATTCGCGGGCCGCATCGATGGACTTCTTATCCGTCGAGGCAATCTTGATAGTCCCGTCATCTTCGACAGAGACGCGCGCGCCTGTTGTGTCGACGATTTCGCGGATGACCTTGCCGCCCGTGCCGATGAC
>ENA-ORXR01003258-ORXR01003258.1-marine-metagenome-genome-assembly--contig:-NODE-3258-length-14664-cov-9.981833_pt1 | contig 14664 bp, 8 predicted proteins | sample MGYA00237866_ERZ511479 | MGnify/ENA metagenome assembly ERZ511479 | reverse complement strand
CCAGCGTCGCGGGCGCCACGTTGCACGCAACGACGACTGGGCGGTCGCGGAGCTCCTCCACGGTGTACGCCCCGCGGAGGCCCGCCACCAGCGGCCGCGTCGTTGGCGTGCCGTCCGCGTCCGTCTCGCCCACGTCGACGGTTGCCACGTACAGGCGGTCCGACTCGGGGTGGGGCGCCACCGACGCGACGCGGCCGACGCGGAGGTCCATGACAAACGCGTCGGTGGCGGCGGTGGCGGCGGTGGCGGCGGCGGCGGCCGCGTCGGCGGCGGCCGCCGCGGGCGCGCCCGCAAAGCGGCCGCGGAACGCCTCCGCGTCGGCCGCCGAGATGAGGGAAAAGAGGGGCGTCGACTTGGCCGCCGTCGCGTGGCCCGCCGGCAGCAGCGGCGGGGTAAAGGTGGTCGGCAGCGCCACCGCCGCGTCCGTCCGGTCGACGCCGAGCCGCGCGAGCGCGGCGGCCGACCAGGCCTGCCCGAGAAACGGTTCGAGGAGCGACGCGAGGAGGACAACGACGCTGGCAGAGTAGGCGAGCGCCGACCCCGCCGCTGCCGCGTCCGTCTTGACCGTGTGCCACGGTTTGGCGGCTTGGAGGAACTGGTTGCCGAGGCGGGAAACGGCCATGGCGCACTTGAGGGCGGCCTTGATGGACAAGCCGTCAAAGGCCTCGTGGTAGGCCGTCAGCTCCGCGTTGATGGCGGCCGTCGACTCGACGACCGCCGCGTCGGTCGTGTCGAGCGCCGGCACGACCGAGTCAAACGTGGACGCCAAGAACGTGGCCGTCCGGTGCATAAAGTTGCCCAAGTTGTTGAGCAGCTCATCATTGTTTTTGGCCCTCAAGTCAGACCAGGTGAACGTCGCGTCGGCCGTCTCGGGCCGGTTGACGAGGAGGTAGTAGCGCCACACGGCTCTGTCAATGCCCGTTTCGCGAGCGTCGGTGCCAAAGACGCCGACGCCGCGGGACTTGGAGAATTTGCCAGCCTCGTACTGCAAGTACTCGGTCGTCGACAGGTGCCGTACCATCGTCCACGGGCGGCGGCTGCCCAGCTGGGCCGCGGGGAACACCACCGTGTGGAAGGGCACGTTGTCCTTGCCCATAAACTGGATCAGTTCCACCTTGGGCCTATCGCCCGTCGGGGGTGCGGCGCCCTCCCCGGGGGCAGCCGCGGCCGCCTTGGACGCGGCCGCCCCCGCTCTGTCTGCCGCTGACGACGACGCGACCGTGGGCGTCACCCCCTCCGACGCGGGCGTTGGTGGCAGCGGCGGCCGGTCGCTCGCCTCCCACCACTCCCGCCAGTGGTCCGGCGTGTACTCGGCGGTGATGCTCAGGTAGCCAATGGGCGCGTCAAACCACACGTAAAACACCTTGTCGGTGAAGCCCTCGAGGGGCACGGGCACCCCCCAGTCGAGGTCCCGCGTGATGCACCGCGGCTGCAGGCCGTCGCGGAGCCACGTTTTGGTCATGGACACGGCGTTGGCCGACCAAAAGCCGCCCCCCGCTTGGGTGTCCTTGGACCACCGGTCGACCGCGTCGGCCAACGCGGGCAGGTCGAGGAAGAGGTGGCGGCTGGCCCGCGTCTCAGGCGTCTGCCCACACGTCGCGCAGCGTGGGCGCAGCAGCTCTGCCGGGTTGAGCAACTCGGAGCAGGCATCACACTGGTCCCCGCGGGCGTCCTCGTAGCCACACCGCGGGCACGTGCCGACCACGTACCGGTCCGCCAGCGGCCGCTGACACGTCGCCGCGCAGTAGAGCTGGTGCACGTCGTCGGGGAAGACCAGCCCCGCCTCGTGGAGCGCCCAAAACATCTCGTGCACGATGGCCGTCTGGGCGGGGGTGGACGTGCGGCCAAAGTGGTCAAAGCGGATGTCAAACCAGTCGTAGACGCCCGCGTGGAGGGCGGTGAAGCGGTCGCAGATGGTGCGAGGGGTGACCCCCTCCTGCTGCGCCTTGTTCTCCGTCGCCGTCCCGTACTCATCCGTGCCGCACATGTAGATGACGTTGACGCCCCGCTGGCGCAGGTACCGCGCGTAAACGTCGGCGGAGAGGACGGCGCCGACGAGGTTGCCCAGGTGCGGCACGTTGTTACAGTAGGGCAGCGCAGACGTCACCAGGACGTTGCGCTGCCCGGCAATGGGGCGGCGGGGGGTGGGGCGAGGCGCCGAAGCGTCAGCCGCGCCGCCATTGACGCTCAGGCCCGCCAGCTGATCGCTGGCGGCCTCCATTGTTGGCAAAGCCAGGGATAGCGACAGCCGACACGAGTCAGAGACGCGGGGTGCAGGGACTGCGCGGTAGTAGCAAGACGCCGTTAAAACCGGCAGGTCAATGGCGGTGGTCGACGCAATGAAGGTCGACGCCGCGTTGTCAACCGACGTCGATGTCCTCGACCAGTCCACGGAAACTGGCCGGTGGCAAAACGAGCAACTCCATCAGCAAAAGTACAATTGATTCGACATGTCGACCGAAAACAGTTGACAACCTTTTATGCAACCGCAGGGAGAGACGACGCACACGTGCCGTAGGACAATTTACCAGAGTGGCCGTGGGCCCACCAGCCGCCCGCAGGTCTCTGTACCCGCGCAGCAAAACAAACCATTTTCCACCGCCTCTCAAAGCCCCTCAAACTGTAGCTCCGCCACCGTCTTGTCCCAACTCGCGGAGAAGACGCTCCCCCCCCCCCCCCCAAGCGACGCCCCGCACAAAGTCCGCGTGGTGGAAGGAGCGCCCGCTCAGACTCCCGTCGCCAAGCTGCAACACGGTCACCGCCGGACAGTCTGAGCCGCACGCAACCACCCCCCCACCCACCACCGCCGTCGGCGCAATCGCCCGCACCGGCCGCCAAAACGCGTCGGTCACCCACACCGCCCCGCGGCTCGCCGCCCGCACGTCCCACAGCGCCACGTCGCACCGGTCCGTGGCGACGAGGACGCCCGTGCCGTCGGGCGCATAGGCCGCCGCCGTCACCGCGTCGCCGGTCAGGGGCAAGACCATGGCGGGCAGCCGCGAGGCCGACGCGGGGGTGGCCGGCCCCCCGCCGCGCCCGCCATCGCCATCGCCGCCGCCAGCGCCGCCGCCGCCGAGACCGCCGCCACCGCCCGTGCCGCCGCCGCCGACACCCCCAACCCCGCCGTCGCCGCCGCCGCCGGCAGCGTCGGAAGCGCCAAACCGGTCGTCCCACACCGCCGCCCGCCCGTCTTGGGAGGCGGTCAAGAGGCCCCCGCCGCGCGACGCGACGAGAGACGACGGCGGCGGGAAGTCCACCGCCGTCACCGCGCACGAGTGGCCAATGATGCGCGACGGGGCAGCGGCGGGGGAGGCCACATCCCAGACGAGCGCCACCCCGTCTGAGCCGCCAGACGCGACGCGCTGGACAGTGCCAGCGTCGCCGCCGGCGGCCGAGGCAGGGGAGGAGGCGCCACCAGATGCGGACGCTGGACTGGCGTCGCCACCGGGCGACGCCAGGGGGGAGGAGGAGAGGGCAGCGACGCAGATGGAGGAGCCACCGTCGTGACCGCCTGGGAGGGGGAGGATGCCACCTGAGTGGACAACGCGCACGACGCCGTCATCGCCGCCGGCAATAAACTGGCCTTCGGCTAGGGTGGCCAAGGAAGAAAGGCCAACCTCTACCTGTGAGGGGGACATGGACCAAGCAGAGGAGCGGTAAAGCAAAAAAACGTCGATAAGGGAAACCAGAAGGCGCGTGATACAGACGTCAGCCCGGGAAGGACACAACACCACATGGGACAACGGGCCAGTCCCGCAAGCAGAGCGTGACTTCCTACATGTGTCTTGTACACAGCCCCCCTCCGTCTTTGAGATACTTAGAGTTCTTGCACAAACACTTGGTGCTCGCAAGACACACCCGCACCACCGTCCTCCGCCGACCTCTCACACCACCAGTGCCAGTGGAACGTACCTCTAATTGCGCTTCGGTCTGCCCGCCACGGATCAGCCCAATGACCCGCCCATCCCACACCGCCCCCGTCAGCGAGGAGGTGGCTGCCACGGCATTCCCGTCGCCCGCGTAGATGACAGCGTCGACGTGCCGGTCCAGCCGCCACACCGTGCCGATGGTGGCGGCAGGCGCAGCGGCGTAAGTCATAGCGGCGAGTGCAGAGAGGGCGGGTGGCGGGCACAAGCAAATGCGACACGTGGACACACAGACGTTACAGACCAAAGGAGTAGGAGGGAGCGGATATGCCTAGCGGAGAGTTGCAGCGAAGGCAGTATAGGCGGGAAGGGCGTCCAGACGAACTCCGTAAGGATCACGCCGTCGGCGACCCGCGCGGCGCACACCGCTGGTGCTTCGTGTGGCCAATGTCAATGCATGACAGGGAAGTGGGTACAGTATAAGTACATTAGCAAATCCCTCGAGGCTGTTGGCTACGTCTTCCGTGCCGAGGGAAGTGCGTCAGCGCGGTCTGCTCGGCTACCGCCATCATGGCGCATGATGTGACAGCCTTCCGTGCAGTTGGGCTGCCATGCCGCACTCAGACGAGACGGGGCAAAGCAAGGCCAACACGTCAATGACCGCATGTTGCCCCCTGTCAGCGGCAGGCGTACCAAAAAAAGGAAGACACAAGGAGAAACAAACATACCGGACGCCCCCACTCAATCCCTCCCCGCTGCGACCGGGTCCCTCGCTGGCCGGCCGGCGCCAGTCTTGAAGCCCTCGGAAAGGGACTTGCCCTCGGCGGCCTCCGCCTTGCCACTGGCAGCGGCCACGGCGGCGGCGGCCACAGCAGCGGCCGCCTCCAAGCTGCCGCCAGATGGCGGCACCACCACCGCCACCCGGGGCGCGTCTGCCGGCGTGCCAGATGGCGACGTAGCGGCGACCGCAACTGCTGCCGCAGGTACGTCCTCAGCCGGCTGCAATGGCCGCCTCGACACGCCCGAGACTGGCGCCGCGGACGCGGCGGGTGTTGCGTCGCGCCGTGTCGACCCCGTCGCCATCCGGGTAGACGCCGGTAGGCCCGCCGGCACGGGAGCGCCGCGGGGCGGCCCCGACCCCGATGACACCCCCGCGGCGCCGCCCGTCGCGGGCACCCGCACGGGCGCCACTGGGGGAGCCTTGCGCAGCGTGCCCGTCGCGGCCAGCCGCACTTCCTCGCCCGTCAGGGTCTCGTGCTCCAATAGCGACCCGGCGAGCGCGTGGAGTTCTCCCACCTTTTCCCCCAGCAGCGCCTCGGCGCGCGCGTACGACGCGTCGAGGAGCGCCTTGGTTTCGGCATTGATCACCGCCCGCGTGGCAGACGACTCCTCCGCCTTGTCATACGCCGCCTTGCCGAGCTTGTCACTCATCCCGTAGCGGGTAACCATCGCCTCGGCCAGACGGGTGGCCTGCTCAAAGTCCGACGACGCACCCGACGTGACGTGGTCTTCCCCAAAGACCAGCGCCTCGGCCGCGCGACCGGCCATCATCACATCCAAGCGGGCGAGCATCTGCCGCCGGGAGAGCGACGTAGTGTCCCGCTCCGGCAGTTGCATGACCATACCGAGGGCGCGTCCGCGGGGCACGACCGTCGCCTTATGGACCGGGTCCGCGCCAGGGGTGTAGGTGGCTACGAGCGCGTGGCCGCCCTCGTGGTAAGCCGTCAACCGCCGGTTTTCGGGGCTGATCTCCGCGCTCCGCCGCTCCGCGCCCATGAGGATCTTGTCCTTGGCAAACTCAAAGTGCCGGTGCGCGACCTCCTTGCACCCGTCGAGGGCCGCCTGCAACGCGGCAATGTTGGCCAGGTTGGCCAACTCCGCGCCCGTAAAACCGGGCGTGCCCCGCGCGAGGACGTCCAGCTTGACGTCTGGGCCGAGGGGCATGTGAGAGGTATGGAGCTGGAGGATCTCCCCACGGCCCCGCACGTCGGGCGGCTGCACGACAACGTTGCGGTCAAAGCGACCGGGCCGCACGAGCGCCTTGTCGAGGGACTCGGGGAAGTTGGTCGCCCCAATGACAATGATACCGTCCGTCGGAGTGAAGCCGTCGAGCTCCACCAGGAGCTGGTTCAGCGTCATCTTCATGTACTGCTGGTCCTTGGGGTTCCGCTTCCCACCAATCGCGTCAATCTCGTCAATGAAGACAATGCACGGGGAGGAGCGTTTAGCGGCGGCGAAGAGCTCGCGCACACGACGCGCGCCGACGCCCACAAACATCTCCTCAAACTCCGAGCCGGACGCGTAGAAGAAGGGCACCCCCGCTTCGCCAGCAATCGCACGTGCTAAGAGCGTCTTACCCGTCCCAGGCGGGCCAGTCAGCAGTACACCCTTGGGCAGCCGCCCGCCCAGTCGGGTAAACGTCTTCGGCGACCGCAGGTATTCAACCATCTCCTCCAGCTCTGCCTTGGCCTCATCGCAGCCCTTCACATCCGAAAAGCGCTTGGACGCGGCGCCATCCTTGGTCGACTCGGGCTGCACATTGGTGTTGACGCCAACACCCCGGCCGACGCCGCGGTCCTCCATAAAAGCGCCCACACCGGCGAGGAGCAAAAAAGTCGTGCCGAGCGACCGGAACGTGCGCCACGCTTGGGTGGCCATGGACGGTTCGGCCAGTCGCACATTGACGGGCTCCCCCGCCGCTGACGCCGCCGCCACAGCTGGGTTGACGGTCGCCGCGCCGCCCGCGCCGCCCACACCGCCCACGCCGCCCGCACCGCCCGCACCGCCCGCACCCAAAATATTGGTGCTCCACGAGGACATGGAGGGCGCCGCCGCCGAGGCCATCCCAAACCCACCGACGCGCCCACTAGCAAACCCGCTGGTCTCGGGCGCGACTCCGCCAAAGGGCGACGCTGCTGCTCTCTCTGCCTCGTAGCCGGCCGACGCCGTGCTGACGGCCGGCGCCTCCGCCGCCACCGCCGACGCCGGCACTTCGCCTGCCGTGCGCTGCAGCACCTGGGGAAGGCGGGTACGGTCAAAGCGGCCAGTGGCCACCAGCGCCTTGATGTACTCTTTGGCAACGGGCTCACCAACTGCGTGACGACCGCGGTCTACGCGGCGGAGGACCGCTTCGGGGGAGACTGCGTTCAGCTCCCGCAAGTAGGCTGCCTGTGCCACTGCATCAGAGGAACGCGCATCCGCTTCACGCTCCAGCCGCGCCAGCCGCCTCGATGCCGTTGAGGCCACTGTCGACGAGGTGTAGGGCCGCCCCGTCTGACGGACCGTACTCCGAACCAACAGGCCCAGACTGCAGATGACAGAAGAACCGACAGCCAACCGACCACAAGACCAACAACGGAAAGAGAACGAGCAGGAAAAGGCCATGTCAGTAAAAGCTCTGCTCTGCCCCAGGCTCACGAAGTTGGGCACGCTGTCTACAGCATAGATGAGTGATACGGGAGCTCGCCTTTGACAAAGCTCACAGCAAGGAGCCCCCGAAACGTCAATACGTAGGGGCCAGAACACTTACGGGTGATGTTGGCGCAATCGCGCACAAGCGAGAAGCTCCGCACGAGCAGCGGCCATGGTGACCAGGCCGGGCGCGCTACAGCAAGCCACCAACAAAAAGAAAATGATCAAGGGTCCGCTTCAACACGCCCAAGTGTCAGGAAAGCATAAAAAATTAGCACACCGCAGTCCAGAAACTGGAAGGAGCACCGTCCCCCTCTGCCAATACCTACCTCGGGTGTGGTGACCCGAGGTATGGCAAACGTGGCGACAGTGTGCTGCTGACGAAGGATGGGGGACGGCGCAGGTCGTCGTACGGTGCTGCGCTGGCTGTCTTCCACTACCGAAGTCCCGCTCCTCCCTCCAACTGAGGTCCGCAGAGGTGTCAAGTGCACATCGAACTGTTCAAAATTACCGTGAGTACTTACGAGCCGAATCGAAACTTCTCCTCACCCGGACTCTACTACTGAGTCTAAATCAGGAGTTTTCAAGCGTATTATTCCTCAAGCGTATTCGCGCGTTATTGTTTCGCGTGAATACCCGAACGATTGACTTTTTCAGCTCTCAAGGATGTACGCTGTACAGTTATTTCGCACAATCGAGAGTACGCTTGAGGTGACATTATCCCAAATTTTTCTGACATACGCTATCCCGAATGTTGCCTAGGAAGATATGCAAAAGCGCAACATGAACGTTCCAGCGCGTGTTTGGTCAAAAGCGTAGTCCAAGAAAAGGCCGACTGGTTGGACAGCCGATCAAACTATGAGGCACTTTTCATTTGGACAGCTGATGTAACTATTCCATTTTTTATTTGGTTTATTTATTCTACCAACTGTCAACTACATCTATGGCCGGTCTCTGAAAAAAAATGGGATGCTGAGAAACCCCACAGCAGCGCACAGCACAAAGCTCACAATCGCTCTGTGGCAAAGCTCTGTTGGGGGGGCCGTCAAGGCCTATCGCAGGACTGAGAATTTGTGACGACATGCTGTGAAGTGCTGTGCTTTCTCTCAGCATCGCATCAATCTTCAGAGACCCGCCATAGTACCTGGAACGACCCATATTCGATAGTATTCTTAATCAAATTGTGGTTCAAAAGAAAACGCGGAAATGTACGCCTGTTTGTTTCTGTATGGGAAATACGGTTGAACCTGACCTCCCCCGCCGGTCGTACGTGGACGCTCGCGTTTCTTTGGATCATACCAAATACACGGATGCTATCCTGAAATGGGTACGCTTGAAGACCCACGGTCTAAACTGGCGCGCAGGGTTGCGGTGCTGTGCGCTCCGAGACACCTTGGCTGGCCACAACCCGCCTGTGCAGGCGTGTGTAGCTACCGCAAGTCGATGGTGGCAACACGTGCGGCCGCCTTGCCCTCTCCCCTTTCCAGCGGGTGCCCCGCCGCTTGGCTGCTTGTCTGACTGGCTTCTCATCCACCACCACCCCCGGGCCACCTGTCCCAGCTCTGTTCGGGACACCGGCTGCACCGCCATCTCCGTCAGGAGACCATGGTCGACTCTGACGCATCATGGGGCTACGTCGCGCCGCTCGACGACGACTACCCCACGTGGTCCATCCAGTTTCAAGCGTTCCTGGTGTTCCACGACCTGTGGGACGTCGTGCAGACCGGGGTCGACGCTGCTCCCGAGCCGGAGGCCGAGGACGCGGCGGCCGGCAATGTGGCGACCGCCACGGCCGCAGCCGAGGCACACGCGGAGCTCGTTCGGCGGGACCGACGGGCGCACGCCGCCATCCTCCTCGGCGTCAAGCAGCACCACCGGGGAAAGGTGTCGGCGACCAAGACAGCGCGGGCTGCGTGGCTCGCCCTCGAGGCGGTGGGGGTGGGGATGGCCCGCTCGCGGCGGCACCGTCTGAACCGCGAGCTACTGTTCCTCGAGCGCGGGGCGGCTGAGTCGGCCCTATCATATGTGCGTCGCGCCAAGGCCCTGGCCGAGCACCTGGTTGCCGTCGGCGAGCCAGAGAAGGACGCCAACATGATGGCCGTGTTCCAAGCGTTGGACGGCGTCGCAGTCGACCACGAGGGGCTCGCTGAAGTCCTCCATTTGGACGTGGATTCCCTGACGTGGGACCACTTCTTGGCTGCTGTCGAGCGTGCAGAGACGATGGACGAGATGCGGGCGGCTCGGCGGGGGGGGGGGGGGGCCCCCCGGGAGGGGGGCGGCAGCGGCGGCCGCCGGTCGCCGCGTGGCGCTAAGGCGGTTATGTGTTGGGCGTGCAATAAGCAGGGCCACCGCCGCCGGGACTGCTGGACGGTACACCCCGAGAAGCGGCGCAACGGTGGCGAGCGCGCTGTGATGGAGTTGATCATGTGAGCGGCCGGTCAGGCGCGTGCCGACGCTAGGGCAGGGGGGTGACAACGAGGTACCCGTGCCGCCCTCTGTCGTGACGGTGGTGAACCGAGCTGTTGGGGGCGTCTCTTGGGTTGGCGGCGCGTGCTCGGGTTGAGGCCATCGCGGGGATGGCAGTTGCCACAGCATACTCCTGGACAAATGGCAGGGGGGGCCATTGGTGCAGTCTTCATGTACATGTCGTCGGTCACCATAGGTCGACAACAGCACACAGCTGTTTCAATCTATCTGTTGGCTTTCTGTGTCTTCTTCATAAAACTTTAATCTTTTCTCGTCTCGACATTGCTGTTGCTGTGATGTAGGGGAATGGCGGGGGGTGCAGTTCAACGGCGCCATTCGTCCCACCCTCCGGGCCGCCTCTTCGTGTTCTTTTTCCGTCGCACGTGCGTGTCGTCGGGTTGGACACCACGGGGATCCCGCGCCCTCGGCGCGACGCGGCGCGGCCCACGGCCTACACACTGGCCCACTAGCTCCTGCGCGGGGCGACGCTTCGGGTCCCAACTCCCCTCCCGAAACTATACAGCAAGCACAGTGGTCACGGGCGTGAGGCGATGTCATGAACACGAACGCTTGACTTCCCGGCACTTCCCAGAAAAATATCTACATTATGAAAAAAGATGAGATCCTCGACTTACATGAATGTAGCAGTCGTAGCTCAGTTGGTTTCCGAACGCCGGCAAGAGCGCGCGCCTCACACGCGCGAGGTCGTGGGTTCAAGGGCAGTGAAAGTCCCACCGACTGTACTCTTTTGCTATGTCCTTGGACGGAACAGAACATCGCACTCAGCTATTGCAGTCTGCTCAATTTTGCCTGTCTGGGTCGGAACAGAACGCAATAACGACGGACTCGCAGCCATCCATTTGGCCGGATGGGTGCTGCTGGCCAATAGGATTCCGTCCTGATTGCGTTCTGTTCGGACTCAGACCGGCAAAATTGAGCAGACTGCCATAGCAGTCCCCGCATTGCTCCCCTTTTGCACGGCACGGTCTATTTGTTTACCAGAAGCATTCACGGCGCCATAGTGCTTTCATGGTGTGTGACTGGGCTGGAGACTGAGATTGTGGATTTTCAACAAAAAAAGATATTCCGAGCCAGATTGTGCACCTCGTGGCACAACGCACGGGGTGAGGGCCGCTGATTGGCTCATCTCCCTCCGTTGTGCCTCCACTATGGTCGGATCCCAGCGCGCCAACACTCGACCCGCCTCCTGAGCACCTGAGACCTTCATTCCGCACACGTGACTCCCAGGCAGCCGTTTGCTCGTTGGACTGCTCCCCAGGCCTGCGGACGCAGGAGGGTGTGCGTGGCGCGTTTCTGGCCAGGCCAAATATCTCGGTCCCATCCGCCTCCCAGGCAGCCGCCTCGAGGGGGGGGGGTGGACAGACGTTGCAACTGCGGTCGCGAAGCCGGTGGGGGCGCGGCTGCCGTCTGACGGCAGCGGCTGCGGGGGCGGGAGCGCCAGCAGCGTGAGGGCGGGCGTTCGGCCACGTAGCTCGGGCACGTCCGAGTCCGCTCGACGTGCCAGTTCATTGTTTTCTGTCCACCTCCCGCTGACCGCTCACCCTCCTCCCTTGCCGCCACTTGAGTAGGGATTGCACCGGCCGGTCATTGTGCCACCGCTATTTATCAACGAGAGTACGAGCGCTCTGTAGGAGGGGGCGTGGCGCCCGACCCGCTGGCAGGTAACCGGGTGGTGTGTCGCACGGTCGCAGCCACAGTGCCCGTTTCTCACTACCCAGCCGACTGACCATCTCGGCACCGCGGCCAGCGGCGGGCGACACGGTAGCCTACGTCGCGTCACCAGCCGAGGCAATCGTTTTGTTCGAAGGTGTCCAGGGCCATCGCCTCGGTGGGTGCCACCATGGCGGCCTTTGTGCCTGGGACGGGGGCGCTGCCCTTGCGGGGCAGCCGCGCTGTGTTGAGCCAAAGGGGTATAGGCGCTGCCACATCGGCCTTTGGCGGGGTGGGTGTCGCCCTGCAACCCCTGGCGGCGACCACACCCGCCGTGTGGATGGTCGCAGACGGTACGTTTGCTTGTCTTGTGTTCTCATTCTGGCCGTCGACGTGGTACATTCTCTACGCAACTGGTTGCTAACAAATCCGCCAACTCTCCCATCGTGCTCAGCTCTTCAGTATGCATCTTGGTTCTGTTCCTTGCCCCGTTCTCTTGTCCGCGGCCATCCACTGCCTGTTTTTTTTTTGCCCAGGCGTGAACAAGTCTGCCGGCTCGCGTACCCGCCGCAAGAATGGGTCCATGCGGGTGGACTTTGGCAAGCTCGCTGAGGAGATGGTCACCGGCCTAGCCTCGGCGGGCGGCCGTGGCTTTGCCTCCATGGACTTTGAGACGATGCCGACCACGAAGCAGGCCGCCTCCTGGCGCCCCCGCTGGGGCGGTGCCCGCACCGCCGCCGCGCCCGCGTGGGCCGGCGAGGACTTCACGACCGCCACCGTTGCCGTCACCGCCGCCGTACCCGTGTCTGGGTCGGGCGACCACGTGCAGCTAACGCTCGACGTCTCGACCGTGGCGGGGCTGTTTGAGACCCACACCGCCCCCGGCCAGTTTGTGCAACTGCAGGCAGGGGGCGACGGCTCCCGGCCGCGGCCGACCGGGCGGGGCTCCCCGACCCCGACGCGGGCGTTTGCGACGATCGCGTCGCCGCCGGGCCACGCCCGCCGCACCTTTGACATCCTCATTGACAAGGCGGTGGATGGGGGGCGGCTGGCGGGCCTGCAGCCGGGGAGTATGGTCGGTGTCAGCGCAGTGATGGGGGCGGGCATGGACTACCGCCCGGCGGCGGCCGCCAAGCGGCTGCTGCTGTTTGTGGATTGCGCGCAGGGGATGGCCGCTGCGCGGTCGCTGCTTGAAGCGGACGCCTTTCGGGCGGCGAGCGGCAACGGTGCCATCCGTCACACGCTCATTCGCCTCTACTACCGCGCGTCGGCGCCGGGGTCGGCCGCCTACGTGCACGACTACTCCCACTGGATGGCGTACGGGGTGGAGGTGGTGCCCCTCTACCGCGCGTCGCTGATCGACGTCATCACCCCCGCGTCGCTGTCGGGGGAGGGCCACCTCGGCTCCGCCGCCGCCATTGCGTGCGTGGCCGCCAACGCGACGCGCGACGCGGTGCTTCGCGCGGCGCAGATGCACGGCTTGCCGGCGGGTGCCATGCAGGCCCTCACGCAGGAGCGGGTCAGCGCCGAAGTCGACGCGTTCGATGATGCGGTGTGGGCGGCGGCGGCGGGCGTCGACGGAGGCCACGCGGCGGCAGCGACGGCGGGGGTGCCCGTCTGGTCGGGCGCCGCGGAAGCCGAGGAACGCCGCCGGCGGGCTGAGCTGGAAGACGCCATCTGGCGCTCCTGGGTCGCCGTCCGCAACGCGATGCGCGCTGAGTTTGAGACCGTTTGGTCGCGCAAAACCCGCTACGCGGCGGAGGTCAACACGCGGGCGGACGCGTCTAAGCGGCAAGCGTGGGAGTCGTGGTTTGCCTCCAACGCGGGCGCGTGGGAGATGAAGGACTCGGACGAGAGTACGTGGAGCAGCTACTGGCAGTCGTGGAAGGGCGACCGGTCGGGGTGGTCCAAGAACACCGCGTGGGCGACGGGCGGTGGCGGTGGCGGCGTCGGTGGTGCCAGTGCCGGTGGCCCTTCGTGGAGCCAACAAAACTCCCAAGAGTACTGGGATTGGGTCGGCAACGGGACGGCCTCGTCGTCGGCGCCGGGCGGCGGTGGCTCTGGCTCGACCTACGATCCCTACGCGTCGAGCGGCGGTGGCTGGGGGAGCACCTCCTCCAGCAGCTACCAGGGAGGCGGCTACAAGTGGGCCTATGACCCGTACGCGGGCGGCTCCTCGTCATCGTCGTCCTCCTCCTCCTCGGGCTACAGCGCCGGCTCCCGCGGTCGCAACAGCAGCAGCAACAGCAGCCGGGGCGGCTACGGTGGCCGCCAAGCCTACACAAAGGACTGGACCGGCGGCCGCTCGTCTTCGAGCTCGGGCAGTGGCTTTGGCGGCGGCGCGAGTGGTCTGTCGACCGACTTTTACGCGGTCCTCGGCGTCTCGGCGGCAGCGTCGGCGCAGGAGATCAAGAGCGCGTACCGCCGCAAGGCGATGAAGTGGCACCCGGACCGCAACCGGGACAACCAGGAGGAGAGCACTCGCGTCATGAAGGGTATCGTCGTGGCGTATACGGTGCTCAAGGACACGTCCAAGCGCACAAAGTATGACGCCTATGGCACGGCAGGCATCTAGGCTGGTGTCGTGGTGCCGCAAGGGTCTGGAGCAGGCACGGGTGGTCGGGCGAACGACTGCCCTCTGCCCCCCGGCCATCTGTGCACTGTTGTTGGGGCGTCGGCGGCGGTTTGGCGTGTGCTCCCTTGCCACGTCCCAGCGGGGCTGACGACGAGGGCCGGGCTGTCACGACTGGTCAACGGTGGTCCATTTGTTTTCTGGTTGCTTCCCTCGTTCCTCAGCAGCAGTCGAGCGCCCTCGTGCGGGCGGGCGCTGTCGACTGCGCTTTCCTTCCATCCGCTATTGTCTTGGTGGCGGACACTGGCCACGTTTTTTCCCTCTCTCTTTTTGGAATCTATTTTTTTGTCTCTCCGCCTTGTTCTGGTGTCCCGTGACCGAGCTTGTCGTTTTGTGCGCGGCCGTGGCCGCTGTCCGTCGGACCACCCCACAGCCGACGGTTTCTTCCGCGCCCGCCCTGTTGTCGGACAGCGGGGATGACCAGGCTTGCACCCAGTGGCGGATCCAGCGAGCGCAGGCTTTCCCAGGCGAACGCTCAACAGAGGACCCATTTCCCTGGACTTTAGTTCAGGGTACTACTCAAGATGAGCAAACACTAACAACCGTCCACCCCATGAGCCCCTTTTAATTTTTTCTGAGGCCAGTGCACGTTGCGGGAGTACTTGAGAACGAGACGCT
>ENA-ORXR01003257-ORXR01003257.1-marine-metagenome-genome-assembly--contig:-NODE-3257-length-14667-cov-11.002399_pt1 | contig 14667 bp, 12 predicted proteins | sample MGYA00237866_ERZ511479 | MGnify/ENA metagenome assembly ERZ511479 | reverse complement strand
TCCGCAGAATATTATTTTTTTTCGCTTCTAAATTTGCACTCATACTTCATTTATTTTTTGCTAAAATACTCATTTTTGATATAAAAAACAAACTACGTAGAAGATTACGCTATAAACGATTTGCAAAATCGTTTTACGTTGGTCAAAATTAGGAAAATTGATTGGCATTTAATCAATTAACATTTTCTGGATAGGTGTTTGTGCAAAGTAAATCTATGAAAATTTTAACAGCCAATATCATAACACTCACCTTGTTTATCTTGATTTCTTGTGGGTCTAACAGAGACAAAGCCGATGTCAAAAGCATTGATTCTAAAACTTTGCCATTGAAAGAACAGAAAATAGATACCAAGACAAACAACAATAACCATGATAGGATTGATAACAAAAATATTAATTCTAATCCTCCGTCATTAAAAGAACAGGAAGCGAATACCAAGACAAATAGCGATGACAGTGATAAAATCGCGATAACATATACAAATATTCCAAATAAACATATCAGTTCTGACAACGGAATCACGTATGAAGTAAATGTTGGGTTTGATTCAGAAAAAACGGATAGGAAAAAGAGAAAAGATTTTTTTTATAAATCGCAAGAAACGAAGACGGTTATTTACGATTCTTGGCTACAGTATCGCTCCATGAACGGATTTTACCCCTGTTCACCGACTTGCAATACCAAGCTGTTTGCACATACGGAACAAGGTATAAAGTCTTTGGAAAATATAGAATTAGTTGTTGATTCACAGGATGTTTGCGGGAGAATAGAACCGCTCAAATGGGTTAATCATAAAAAAATAGAACCCAAACCGCTTTTTATCACGACTATGGATGCACCTAACCAAACCTCTTTTATTGACGCAAAGGATTTTAAAGTTGAACATCCTCCTGAATGGATGAGTCTGGATGATTTGTCAATTCCTAAAGGAGCAAAAAATAAGAAAGTAAACTTATACAAATACGGAGAAAACAGTGACGCATATATAGCCGAAGTACAAGCCATCGGTTGGATAGAAACCGTAGATGCCGATAAATTCGGACCCTCTCGGGAAGGTATATGGCAAGGCGTATATTTTGTTGATAAAGATCAGTCATTGATTATCACACCTATAAAGCATCGATACCAGTCTTATTACGGAGAAGACTTTAGCGTAAGAGGTTTTGAAGATATAAATGGGGACGGATATTTAGATATAATATTGGGAAGTTCCGTCTCATTAATATTGGAAAGTTACAAACAGGGATTTCGTTCTTGGGGATTTGCGTTCTTTCCTCCGGGAGGATGTTAAAAGCTAATATTTTTAGTATATTTGAGGTGCAAATTTAATTTTTCAAAAACAATATTTTTAATCGTAAGAAACTTTATCATAACCACTTTTCTACTCTTACTATTGGGAATCAACAACTTTACAGGCACAGAAATCATATAAAAGACTTGCCTTCGGGGGTATATTTTTTGTCCATTATCGGTACTGAAAACTTATTGGCAAAAATCGTAAAAAATTAACTGTGTATAAACTAATCGACCTCGACACATAACAAATATTTACATCAAAAAATATAAACACAAACCGAGTGCGTAGCACTTGGTTTGTGTTTATATTAAAGAAATACGAAAAACAAACTCCACCTGTCTTCTCATTTTGGTTAGTTGATTTCCGTCTTCATCCCTTACAATCCAACATTCATTTTCCTACCTTTGCTTCATGCTATTCAATTCCGTCGAATATCTGATATTTTTGCCCACTGTTTTTATTTTGTATTGGCTGATACAAGATAAGATTTGGTGGCGAAATCTCTTTATCGTAGCGGTCAGTTATTTGTTCTATGGTTGGTGGGATTGGCGGTTTTTGGGATTGATTATATTGAGTTCAGTGGTGGATTATTCGATTGGTCGGGCGATGGGCAGTGCGAGTGATGACAAGGCGCGAAAACGCCTGTTGTACATGAGTCTCGCGACCAATCTCGGCATACTCGGCTTCTTCAAATACTTCAATTTTTTCACAGAATCTTTTGCCGATGCCATGCAAGGTGTAGGTTGGAATATCGACCCATTTACACTAAGTATCGTCTTGCCTGTTGGGATTAGTTTCTATACGTTTCAGACACTAAGTTATACGATCGATGTGTATCGAAAAAAGATTGAGCCAACGCAAGATATAGTCGCGTTTTTTGCTTTTGTGAGCTTCTTTCCGCAACTCGTAGCGGGTCCGATTGAACGGGCGAGTCGGTTGTTACCGCAGTTTTCGCAGTCGCATACTTTTGATTTGGATAATGCCAAAAACGGGCTTCGTCAAATCCTTTGGGGTTTGTTTAAAAAGGTTGTCATTGCCGACAATTGTGCGCCGATGGTCAATCAAATCTTCGAAAATTATGAGACACAGCCCGCGCCTGTTTTGCTGCTTGGTGCGGTGTATTTTGCCTTCCAAATTTATGGTGATTTTTCGGGCTATTCTGATATTGCAATAGGTACGGCGCGATTGTTTGGTTTTCGGTTGATGCGAAATTTTGCCTATCCGTATTTTGCACGCGATATGGCTGAATTTTGGCGACGCTGGCACATTTCACTTTCGACTTGGTTTCGAGATTATTTGTACATTCCGCTTGGTGGCAGTCGTGTGTCGAGTCAGTGGTTGGTCGTGCGAAATGTGGCGGCTATCTTCATCGTTTCAGGCTTTTGGCATGGCGCAAATTGGACGTTTATATTCTGGGGTGCGCTCAATGCAGCGTACTTTTTACCCCTCATTTTACTGAAAAGAAATCGCTCTAATTTGGACATCATTGCAGCCGATAAAATGCTACCTTCGCTACACGAATTCTGGGGCATACTAAAGACTTTCTCACTAACTTGTTTGGCTTGGATTTTCTTTCGGGCAGAAAATATAACACACGCCTTTAACTATATTTTACACATTACTTATTTTTCAATGGACTTTTCAAAATTCAGCATCATCAATCATGGTAGTACAATGTCATTAATCGGAATTTTGACCTCGATTGAATGGATAAATCGACATAAGGAATTTCCATTGCAAAACTCGACCTTGCCTGTTGTCGTACGTTGGAGTATTTATTTAATTTTGTGCTTATTCATTATCGCAAATGGAGACAATAATGACACGTTCATCTACTTCCAGTTCTAATTTAAAAAACGTCTTTCGTTTGTTAAAAAGAACGCTTGTTTTTGCCTTTGCTTTTGCATTGGCAATGATACTTGCTTTGCTACTTACGGGTTGGGGTTGCCAATCAGGAAGGTTTGGAACAAGTTACAAAAAACACACTCGACTTGAAGCACTTTCTTCTCCCAAGATGGTCTTGGTCGGCGGTTCAAATCTTCACTATGGCATCAATTCTAAGATGTTGCAAGACAGCATCGGCATGTCTGTCGTCAATATGGGAATTCAACAAAGTATTGGGCTGCAATATATGTTTGATGAAGTGAAGGAATCGTTGCGTGAAGGTGATATTTTGATGGTTTTAATAGAGCCACCTTCGTATATTGGTATGCCGATAGAGGGTCTGACCAATATAGCCCGAATGACATCCATTTATCCGAAAGGCATCCGACACTTAAATGCCCAACAATGGTATAATGCAGCGATGTATTCAGGTATGGCTTTGATACAGAATTTTCGAGATATGCAGGTGGCTTTGAATAAAAAATTGACAGGAAAACTTACTTTTTATGAGAGTTGTGATGAATTTGGTGATTATCATGGGCATAAAGGTAAGGCATCTCAATTCAAATCGCGTTATCGCGATTTTACGGATGATAAATTCCATGACAATGGTATCCTTCCATTAATTGACCATATTCAAAAATATGTAGAACAAAAAAATGCGCGTGTATTGATTGGTTTTACGCCTTCGGCGAAATCTATGAGTGACAGTTTATTTTTTGGAAAAATACAAATGAAACTACCTCCCGAAATTGTTGTAGGAAATATGTCGGATTACATACTGCCGGATGCGTTTTTCTTTGATTCACCTAACCATCTCATTTATAGCAAAAGAGATATGCGAACGCAGATGTTAATTCAGGATTTGAGAGAATACAAAGCGACTAATGACCTTCATTTAAAGGGCAATTATTAATGCTTGGTAGGCTCATTTTTGTTCTGCTCAGTTTCTTCTACGATATAGGTCAGTAAGTTGGTCACATACTCAGGGTCGCTATCCAAAATTTCTGTAAAACGATCGGCTAACTCTGGTGAAATATCGGGAAGAGGAGTAAATACACCCTTTATTACATAGTCATAAATATCCTCTAAACCTGTGAAATCGGTATTTTCATCAAAGCCATAGTCACTCCATAAAAGGCTAAAATTTTCTTCTAGTGGAGACACCTCATTTGCGTCGTCATTATCGGAAGTTACATCAACAATCCATTCCACAAATTCTTCTAATTCCTGAAAGTCGGCTTGGATAGTAACAACTGTTTCACTTGACTTTTTGTTCGATAGATTCTTCTTGCCGAAAACATATTGCATAAAAGTAAAAGGTATCGCCAAAGTCAGCACAATCAGTGCTGCAAAACGCGCTACTTTCATCCATATCGCCTTTTGACGTATTTGGTCTTCTTGTTTTTCAAATCGGGTTTTGAGAGTCATATTTCGATTGTCCCGCACGACTTCCAGCCCCCGAATATACCGTTCTACCTGATCGGCAAAAACCGTATCCACAATCATTCGAGTGCGAAAAGCCGCTCTTGATTCTTCATCTAAGCGGTCGTAATAATAATCCTCAACGAGTTGTTCAAATTGAATTTTAATCATTTTCGTATCCGTTCCGAATTGATGTAGTGATTAGTTTGAATTTTGAATGAGTGAATTTTGAATGTATTAATTGCGTTGACTTACTAATTCACTGACATTCAGTAATTTATCTAAATAAATATCTTTTGAGTGGTTGATTTTTTTCGAGTAAGGCGTTTACTTCTTTCATCGCGCGACTCTTATAATTGCGTGCCACTTGAGCATTTTTCAAACCCATTTGTCCGGCGATTTCTGCCATATCATGTCCTTCCATCCACAAAGTCAATATATTCCGATGGCTTTCTTTGAGTCTGCCCATAATGGCTTTGACGAAGCGTCCACGATCATCGTCTTCAGCTCCAAGCCAAGGGTCAGTCGTTGGTGCTACATAATCCATTTTCATCTCCTTTATCAATTCTCCCTCCCGCATTTTCTTATTGAATTTTTTATACCACAATTTTTTTCCAATAGAAAACAGATAAGTTTTGATATTAGATTCCCCTTTGAACATGCCACGCTCAATGTTATTGACTACCACAATCACTGCATCCTGAAAAATATCTAGTGCATCTTCTTTATCGCCATTACGGAGTTGTACGAAGCGGGTAAAATTATCTCTATACTGCCGATACAAATAATCAATCGCCTTGCTTGCCTCCGCCCCTCCCTTTTTGATAGCAGCTATAATGTGCTGCGTTGTATGTGTTTTTCGTCTAAACATAGTATTAGATTTTTTTATCCGTCATTAGACTTTTTTCTTTATTTTTCAAAATTACAAAGAAAAAATGTATGAATGGTGTTAATTTTGTAAAAAATCATCTTCTATATTGGGCATGTAATCAATTAGTTCGGAAGTGTTATCAGATGTAACCGAAAATCATATTTTTTAACATAATTTTAGGAAACTGTACTTTTATCGAAAGTATCAGGTATCAGGGCAAAGGATTTAACTAATTGGTTATCAATAGACTGTAACTGAAATTTCTTTACATTTTCAAACTCGTCTAATAGGTTATAAGCCATTGAATTCTACTTACAATTTTTATAAAATTGCTCTAATGCGCGATAAAAGTTGGTAAGATGGCTTTCCGAAATTTCATCTTCACGATAAATACGACGGTAGCGCGTAAATATTTCGTTTATATTTTTGACAGTTACCTCAGATTTGATGTTTAGTGTTTTGAGGTTTTTTTCGTTTCCTTCTTTGAGACGGATACCATAACGACGGCGTACAAAGTCTTTGAACAGGTACATCATCTTTTCTGCAAGATTTCTGTGGTCTTGCTGCTGGTGATATAGTCTGCCGATGGTCTGTATAAATTCGAGTGAAGTATTGGTATTAGGCGTGCGAATCGGTATAATGCGTTGTTTGCGCTTGGCGCGAAAAAGAATGTACAAAGCCACCAAAGAAAGCATCAGATACCAAGCCCAACGAAGGCTTTGTTGAGAGAGGATATAACTAAGCGGCGATTTGCTAAAACGCGGTCTGTTTGGAAAATTGAAGCGAAAATCTTTACTTTTTTCATCCCAATAAATATCGCCTTCCGGCAAATGCGAAAACACATGACTCGCATAATCCACCGCATCTTCATCGAGCAAATGATAATTCGTGAATACAATCGGATTAGAATGAAAATAAAAACTACCTTCGCCGTAAGGAATTTTGACAAAATTCGGATAGTCAGGTTCGATGTACCCCAACTGAATGTAATTATAGGTGCCATCGCATAAACGCGCATTTGTTGCGTAATATGACCAATAATAAGCTTCGGGTTTGTTGCGATATACGTATTGATAAAGGTACGCCGAATCGCGCATAAGTTTGGGGTGTGTAAAATTCATCGTAACTATCGTGTCATAAGTATCGCTATATGTGCTTGTTTCATCAGTGGCATTGCGGATGATTTCTTGTATGCTTTCTTCGTCTATATCAATTTCTTCTACGTATTCTTCGTCATAAGCATCATTATACTCCTCGTCGTAATATTCTTCATCTATGTATGCCTCATCTGTGGTATCTTTATAAAAAAAACCGTCTTCGTCAACCTGATAATAACTAATTTCTTCTTCTTCCTCTTCTTCAGGAATTGTATCACAATCTCTTTTGTACAATTCCATCTGCAATACAGTGGGGATTTGTTTGGCAGAAATAAATACCTGATTGCCACGCTCCGCAAAATCCAATAAGGTATGCCTATCCGCACTGTCCAAGTACATTCGATTGCCGATAAATACGTAATTGACAGGTGCAGCATCGCCCGTGCTATCAATGGGCAGGGCTTCGGCGATGCGTTTTTTTTCGATTATACTCAATTCATTTTCAGGAAAGTATTCTTCTAATAATTTCAATATAACTTCATTGCTGTAAGGTTGCGGTTTTTCGTCGTTGTGATGATACAGTTCGTTCCAGTCGTGCCGTCCGTCAGGTCGAAACATCCATGCAAAATAGATTAAAACGGCTATAAAAATAACCGCGAGCAGAATAATGATATTTCTTCTTCCTGTATCCATTGTTGGTTGATAGTCGATGGTCCGTAGTCGATAGTTCATACGTTTTCCTACGGACTATTGACTACCGACTATTTATCTTTTTTAAATATCCTTCAAATTCGGGGCTGATTTGTTGGTAAATGTCTTTTTCAATGAGGGTATCGCCGTACCATACACGCTCAAATATACGTGTAATATATCGAAAATCTTTAAAATGATTTTGTGGACGCATTTCGCGAAGATACTCGCTATTGGTTTTATCGCGTTGCCATTTGATGAGGTCTTTTAGTGAGAGTTGTTTCAAGATTTCGAGGTAATATACGCGAAGGGCAAGGCGATAATCTCCTCTGGCAAGTGCATCTTTTAGGAAGCCTTCCAAGTCGGTTTCGAGTAGATTTTCTTCTGCATCTTCTATGCTGTAAGTTTTCTTTTTGGTTTTAGGAACGGTCTGCAAACCAAGTGAGTACTGAATAACGAAGTACAATAAAACACACAAAGCCAACACACCCAATATGTACCACATTACTTTTATCCACGATACATTTGAGAAAAAAGAGGGCGGTGGTGAGTTGCGTTTTTTGGGGCGTTTTTCTTTTTCATTATAATCTAAGTCTTCGGTCGCTTTTTTCCACTGTTCATCATCAAAATCATTGACTTCTATGTCTTCCTTGAAGTATTCTTCCTGATAATCCAATACTCCGGCAGCGTCACTCCAGTTATTTTTATCAAAGCGATTGACTTCAATATCTCGATTGAGATAATTTTCTTGTGTATCGGGTTGAGCAATGGCTACAATACCGACAAACAAAAGCATTAAGGATAGTATATAATGATGGAGCTGCAATATGTTGTAATTGTTTTGAGGTTCAAATATAGGGGAAAACGGGCTTAAATTCAAACTCAAATCTGCATTCAAATGGTAAGAAACGTCAGATTTGAGTTTGAATTATAGGTTTATTCTATTTCAAGACTATTTTTTCTTTCCCTATCAGGTAGCCTTGGTGGTACAATTCGGTCGTATATTCTCCCTTATTGAATCCATCATCTTCTGCCCAATACATGCACATATCTGTCGGTGCATTTTCGTAGTCAACAACTTCGGATATGGTGTAGCGAGTCTCTCCACCATGTTGGTTGTCTTTAAGAACACCTGAACCTTTATCTTCAACGGCTATCGTTTCTCCCGCAGGATTGAGGATGCGAAGGTATATGGTTTGTGGACCAGGCTTCGTAACGTTGTTCTCCAGAATCTCAAAACAGACTTTTATCCTGTCTGTTCTTTTTCCGAATTTCACTTCTTTCTCTTCGCCATTGTTGCGAATTTTAATACTGTTGGCAGTGATGCCATTGGTTTTGAGTACAGAAGCGACGTTTTTGAGTTCGTCTTTTTCTACTTTCAAAGACCTGTTGACGACCTCAAGGTCAGCTTTAGCAACTTCTAATTGAGTCTTATCCCCTCTAAGTTTTTCCTCAATAACACGTTGCTCATCCACAACCTCTTTAAGAACTTCTTTTTCTTCTGTGAGTACAGCTTTTTGTGCAACCAATTTTCTATTTTTATTTTTAAGCGATGCTATCTCGGCGAGAAAACCATCACGTTGGGAATAAAAACTGGCTAACATAAGGCGTACTTCAGCAAGTTCTGTTTCAGTACCTTCGCCATCATTGATGACCTGTTGGATTTTTCTTTTGCTTTTGCTGAGTTCTGCTTTTTGCTTTTCAATTGTTTTCTTCAATTTGGAACTTTCAGCAGCAGCTTGATCGAGTTTGGCAATAGTTGTATTGTAGTCCTTTTCAAGCTGTTCAGATAAGGCTTGCGATTCATTCAATTCCTTATCCATTTGAGCCATCTTCGCAGCATTCTCCTTTTCTGTCTTCAGTTTATCCATTAAAAGAAAAGCATTGTAACACAATAACGCAATAACGATAGCACCCAAAATAAGCGGTAATTTACTTTTTCTCGGAGACATAATTTATTTTTTATATATCTTTTAGATTAAGAAGTACTTTTACAAAATGAGTAGGCTTAAATTTTACTTTATAATTTAAAGTTATTTAAATTATAAAAATAAGCGAATATAAATTATTATCAAACAATTAATTATAAGAAGATTTTTTTCAAAAAACTACTTATCACTCTCCTAACTCATTTAGAAAGCATAAAATAGGACGTAAAGGTATTTAATTTTTTAAATAAATTCACGAATTATTTGTATAAAATCAATCTTCATACAAAATATAGTATTTTTTGGCATTTCACTGTCGCTTAGAACAATGTACTTAGAATACTAATTGAATAGAAATTCGCCCCGAATGGGATGATTTAGATGAGCTGGGTATTAATTAAGTTAGTTGATTGGTCATCAGCCTACAATAGACTTTATTCAGAAAAATTTTGTATGCAGGTAAATTGTCTTTTTCCGATACTCTTCCCCTATTTTTCGCCCTCCCAGTAGCTATCGGGATAAGGTATGCGACTCAAAATGAGGCTCGATTATCGAAAAAATACAAAAGTTCCACGCATACAAAATATTCCTAAATAAAGTCTAATAGATAATCATAACCACACATAAAAAAACTAAGAAGAGTTCTTTGAAAATTTGGAAAACTGAAAAGAAAATGTAAAACCGACATCATAGTCGAGAAAATATTCGACAAGTTTAGAAGGGTCTATTGAAATAAGGATTTTTTTAGCGCAATTTATGAAAATTAAATTTTGTATATTATTTAAATTCAAAATAATACAAAAATTTAATATTGTAGTTTAATCAAAAAAATTCTTTTTTCGGTGAAGCCTTAGAAAAGATTACAGCGCATTATGGAACAATTTATTTAATTTATTTCGCGTTCCTTATGAAATTTTCTCCTATCAATTTCAAATTACTTACGAGTTATCTTCTCCTATTTGAATGTCCGCTCTTACCACCTCTGTTACGATTACGATTGCCACGACCACCGCCTCCGTGACCGCCACTTCTCTTATTGCGATAGCCACCACTGCTTTTACCCTTTCTTGTTCGTGGATTATATTCGGGAGATTTACCTATCTTTTCAGGCGTTTTTATTTTAGGAACTTGTTGTTCAATAAGCGTCTCAATACTATGAAATTTGCCTTGATCTTTTTTATTAATAAAAGTCAAAGCAACTCCCGTAGCATCCGCACGCGCGGTACGACCCACACGGTGCACATAATCTTCCGCGTCACCGGGTACATCGAAGTTGACGACGAGATTAATTTCTTTGATGTCAATGCCTCGCGCCATGATGTCAGTGGCAACAAGAACCTGTGTTTTTCGATTTTTGAAAGATAATAAAACTTCTTCACGTTCGGTCTGTTCGAGGTCGGAGGAAATCGCTTTGGCAGGGACTCCGGCACGTTTTAGATCTTTCGCAATTTGACTCACCAATCGCTTAGTAGAGGCAAAAACGATGATGCTTTGGTAGGCATCTTTTTTGTCTTTAATCAGGTCGGCAAGCAGTGCTGTTTTATTGTCGTCAAAGACCAAATAAGCGGCTTGTAACACGCCTTCGGCAGGTTTGGAAAGTGCGATATTAATTTGTTCCGGTTCTTTGAGAATTTTGTTGGCAAGGGTACGAATCTTAGGCGGCATAGTCGCCGAAAAAAGTAGATTTTGGCGTTCCTCTGGAAGGTTTGATACAATGCTTGTAATATCTTCAAAGAAACCCATATCCAACATCCTATCCGCCTCATCGAGTATAAGATGCTGTACGTCATCAAATTTTACATAACCCAAACCTATATGTGACAATAATCGTCCGGGTGTGGCAATAATAATGTCTGCTCCTTGCGTCAGTGCGGTTTTTTGTTGTTCCCAAGACATGCCATCGCCACCACCATAAACAGCAAGCGAACTAACGCCCAAAAAATAACCGAAACCTTCCACCTGTTGGTCGATTTGTAGAGCAAGTTCGCGCGTAGGTGCGATGACAAGTGTATTGATTTTTCCTTTCTCTTTGGAGCGAGTGATTTTATCGAGTATCGGTAAGAGAAAAGCGGCGGTTTTACCCGTTCCCGTTTGGGCGCAGGCAATAATGTCGCTACCTTTCATAATGATAGGAATAGCTTGTTCTTGTATTGGGGTGGCTGCTTCGAAGCCCATTGCGTCCAACCCCTCTAACAGCTCGTCACAAAAATTAAATTCGCTAAATCTCAAATGTATATGTATTTTTATTGTATTTTAAATGGCTTCACTGAAAAAAGGAATTTTTTTGATTAAATTAAAATATTAAATTTTTGTATTAGATTGAATTTAAATAATATACAAAATTTAATTTTCATAAATTGCGCTAAAAAAATCCTTATTTCAGTAGACCCTTAAATTGAATGGATAATGTGGTTGATAGGTAAATTAGTTGAATAGTTAATTGATTTTGAGATTAAAATTTGATAATCAACATTTTGAATCTACTTTAGTAACGTACTTACTTTCATTAAAAAACCATCTCAACAGTTATTAGGATACCATTAAGTATCACTACATTACTCATTTTAAATTATCTTATTTAACGGAAACGTGTCAATATTGTTCCTTTTCGTTTGGGAAATCTCTATTTTTCACGTCCGCCGAATATTGTTCGACCGCTTCTTTTATAACATTAAACAATTCTGCATAACGCCTCAAAAATCGCGGATGAAAGTCTTTTGTAATACCGAGCATATCATGTGTGACGAGTACCTGTCCGTCAGTATGTTGTCCACCTCCAATACCAATAGTTGGAATGTCAAGTGCTTCGGAAACTTTTCTACCCAGCTCCGCGGGTATCTTTTCAAGCACAATAGCAAAGCAGCCAATTTCTTGTAACAACAAGGCATCTTCGACAAGTTTTTCGGCTTCCACTTCTTCCTTTGCCCTCACGGTATAAGTCCCAAATTTGTAAATTGACTGCGGAGTTAAACCCAAATGCCCCATGACAGGCACACCAGCCGAAAGTACGCGCTCAATGCTCTCACGGATTTCTGCGCCACCTTCCATTTTTACGGCATGTGCGCCGGCTTCTTTCATGATTCGCACTGTCGAATTCAGTGCCTTACGCGAACTGCCTTGATAGTTTCCGAAAGGTAAATCTACAACGACCAAAGCCCGCTCTACAGCTCGTACTACCGACGCTGCATGATATATCATTTGGTCTAATGTGATGGGTAAAGTTGTCTCATGTCCAGCCATGACATTGGAAGCCGAATCTCCCACAAGCAATACATCTACACTACCCGCATCCAATATTTTTGCCATCGAATAATCATAAGCAGTTAGCATCGAAATGCGCTCTCCTCTGGCTTTCATCGCTTGTAAAGCGTGTGTCGTTATTTTCTTAAATTCTTTATGTACGGACATCCTCTTCGTTTAAATTTCGGCACAAGATAGGCTTTTTTTCGGGAAATGAATGAGCAACAAGAGACCGTGAACGGTAAGACATGAATAGTCAATTAAAATTGGCTTGATTTTTATATACTTATAAATGTTTTTAATTATAATTGTGCTGTAAAATAATACTTTTATAGTGACTATTTTAGATTCTTTATTCTTTGTATTTATCTTCGTTAAAAAGGATGTTTAAATTCGCCTAATAACAACGTAAAATTAAGTGTAACGAAGTAAAGAACACAAGTATTTATCTTTCAAATTATTATATGAAACAAATAATTCTCTTCGTACTGGGTATTTTGATATTCAACGGTTTACCCGCCCAAAATGTACATTGGGGTAGTTCACACACTCATAAAAATGGCGAGTATATTTCCAAACTCATTGCCGAAGATGACAAGGGTATTTATGTCTTGCGTAGAGGCGCGCAACGTCGCGATAGCCGAGCTGTGATTATTGAGCATTATTCGCCGGATATGAAGCTCCAATACAGTCGAAAAATCACAGAAATTGACAAGACCAATGTTTTTTTCCAAGATTTTTTTGAATATAATAAGAAATTATTTATTACCTTTACACAATACAGAGCAAAAGAACAGAAACACATCTTATTTTATCAAGAAGTAAACAAGCACACCGGAGAGCTGGTAGGGAATGGGCTATCCCTAATGACCAGTACATCCAAATCAAAATATTTGCAGGGAACATTCGATTACGAACCTTCACCGGATAGTAGTAAAGCTGTTATCTTTTTTAGTGAAGCTCCTAATACGAGAGTCATGTCTTATGGAGCAGATAGGAGTTCTAATCAATTTAGCATCAAGGTATTAGATGATAAGTTTGAAAAAGTTTGGAGTAAAAAAGTAACACTACCTTATGATGCAAATCTATACGAACACCGACAAATAGAGGTAGATAATGACGGTAATGTATATATTTTGGCAAAAATTTATGACAATAGAATCCGCGAAAAAGTACGTGGGAAAGCCAATTATAAATATAAAATCATAGCCTTGCGGGAAGGCGAAGAGCGTAGAGAATACGACCTTTATCTTGAAGATAAATTTATTACGGATATTACTTTTAAATTGGATAGACGCACCAATGATATTATCTGTTCGGGCTTCTATTCGGAGCGAAATTCGGAAGGTTTCAAGGGTTCATTCTTTCTTGCGATTGACAAGGTATCTAAAGAGGTATCAAGAACCGGAACAAAGGAGTTTGACGTAGATTTTATGAGTAATTTTATGCGTGAACGTCGTGCAAAACGAGGCGGAGAAGTTTATGATTTTAATATGAGGGACATCGTACTTCGTACAGACGGTGGTGCAGTTTTAATTGCCGAGCAATTTTTCGTTAGAGTTGATAATAATAACTTTGGTGCTTATTACAATAATTTCAATAACTTTCGTTATATCTATCATTATAACGATATTGTTGTCATTAATATCAATCCTGATGGTTCTATTGCTTGGAATACTTTTGTTCCTAAATGGCAACGTTCTACGAACGCGATATACAGTTCTTTCTCAAAGGCTGTAATCCGAGACAAAATATATTTTGTTTTCAACGAAAGTATCAACAGAAGATCCGATGTCATGCTTGCTACCGTTCATGCAGACGGTAGAGTAGATATGAAGGATATGTTTAAAAATAAGGAATCCGGTGTTATCATTCGTCCAAGCGTATGCGAACAGGTTGATAAAAATGAAATGATTATATACGGAGAGTATGGTAGAAAATATAAATTTGGAAGGATAACGTTTTAAGTTCAAGTACATTCCTACACTTGTCGGAATAAACCTGCACTTATTCACCTACCTTAACCTTTGGCTTCAATATCCGTTTTATATTCGGGCAGTGTCTCTTTGAGATACTGCCCTTTTTAGTCCGGAGACATTACGCTATGTTTGTCGAATAGCTTGAATTTTATCCAAAGCCATTCGCACATTTTCCGTTAATAAATCAGTATTCAAATCTCGTACTACTTCTTTCGTAAATAACTTCGACCCCATACCCACACAAGCTGCGCCTGC
>ENA-ORXR01003255-ORXR01003255.1-marine-metagenome-genome-assembly--contig:-NODE-3255-length-14672-cov-3.962179_pt1 | contig 14672 bp, 11 predicted proteins | sample MGYA00237866_ERZ511479 | MGnify/ENA metagenome assembly ERZ511479 | reverse complement strand
ATTTGAAGAAAAATTGGCGAAGTAATCGCAAAAAAGAAGCATTCAAAAATGTAAATGAATTTATTACACAGTGTACTTAGGCTTGCTCGACACTAGACTTTGCTCGAATTGACGTAGGAGGAACAGGGCCCTGCACGCGGATTCGTTCTATTTTTTTAGTCTCTGTCGCAACTGGTTGTGGTTTTGGAGCAACTGGTTCTTTGGCAGCAACTGGCGCTTTAGCCGTTGGGATACCATTTTCACAGCGGTCAAGTATTTCTCTACAAAGATCCAAATAGTCTTTAGAACCAGGGCTAGACTTGGCGTAGGAAAAAATATCCATACGTTGTGCAGGAGCTTCTGCCAATGCAACGTTATTGCGGATTTTGGTTTTGAAAACTTTCTCTCCAAAATATTTGAGGATGGTTTCCACTACGTCCCGATTCAATACTTTTCGTTGATCGTACATCGTTGCAATAACACCACCGATAACTAATTTTTTATTTAAGCGGAAACGCACTTTGTCAATCACCTGCTTCATCTTAGCCAAACCCTGTAAAGCCAGGAATTCAGTTTGAAGTGGTATGTAGACATAATCACTTGATGTAAGTGCATTCAGGGTCAATAGACCCAATGAAGGTGGACAGTCGATAATAATAAAGTCATAGTCATCAACAACTAATTCGAATAGCGTCCTCAAAATATATTCACGACCAGGCTCATTGATCAGCTCCATTTCTGCACCAGACAGATCTAAAGAAGAGGTGATAATATCAAAACCTTCCTTATAAGGTACAGGAACCAGTTCTGATTCGCCTCTAAGCGCTTCGTATAATGAATATTTTTGGCGAGGTATGCCAAGTGAAAGTGTCAGGTTAGCTTGTGGATCCAAGTCAACTAATAAAACTCTTTTTCCAAGTTCAACTAGTCCTGCACCAATGTTGATTGTGCTTGTTGTTTTACCAACACCACCCTTGTGGTTGAGTAGAGAAATGATCTTTCCCATCAGGTATGTATTTAGTGTTTCTAAGTGATAAAATTCCTTCTGTAGTCAATAAGTTGAACTCACTGACTTGTACAAATATATGTAAATCTTGGGCTTTTCCTAGGGTTATACATGATATTTAATGTATGCATGTTTTTTATTTCAACAATTGAGCCAAAATCGTAATATGAACAATATTGATTGTTAAATATTTAAAAATGTTATATTTTTAACATGTGAATTAATTTTGATGGCTTTTATCAAATGGCAGAAGATTGGAAAACTCATTATAAAACCATTGTTTTTTTTTAAAATCATTAAGAAATTAAGAGGCATTAAGGTCGACTTACACGACTAAGTCTTTTTATAGAAGGATTATAAGAAGCAGAGTAAGAGGATTGGTAAGCTATATTCTTCTTGTTTTGTTTTTATAAAACTTCCATATGAGGATTAAAGAGATTTAGTAGAGTATTTCGTAGAATACGGTATCGTGAGAAGAAATTAAAATAGTATCTCTGAACACTGTAGTAGTTCCTTGTTTTGTTACCCACCAATTGATTTTTGTATCCCTATTACCACGTACTTTCTCTGCTTTGATGAAATCGATATTTGTTCCAAAATTATCTTCAGGACTACCACCTGCCCATGAACCAGAAATTCTAATATTGTCCTCCCCATTTACTGGATCAACATTTTTCACATGCAGCTCCAACCAAGCCTCAGGATCAGCATATTGAGTAAATTCATTTACCCCTCGATTGATCACATAGTTTCCAATAGGATAGTATCCATCGACTGGTTCGAAGGTGCATAGATCAACTGATTCTGCGTTGGTTTCATAATCGAAGTATCCATTCTCATCGGTATAAAAAGAATCGATTGTAGAGCAATAGAGCGGCTCTAGTAATCCTCCCACGCAACTGCTTAAATACATTTTCACATTAGCGAGTGGGGCTTCGGTTCCATACTCTAGTAAGTGACCACGGATACTGGTTTTGCTATCGGGCGCTTCTGATTTGCGACAGGCTGAAATGAATAGTAAAACGGTGATTAACAAGAGGTAGGTTTTGCTCTTCATAAGAAATCACATTTCTTTGACTACGAGATAACGCAAGTTAAAAAATATGATAATATTTTTTGTGTCGATATTTAATTAAGGTACATTTTCATTAATCGTATGTTAATTGAAAGTTGCTTTCGCCTTCAATCAAAAACTCTAGACAACTTCATATTCTATCTCTCTAAAAAACAAAAAATCCCGAATCTTTACCTGGGCAAAGATTCGGGATAACGAATATCTATTTTTACTACTCAAACGAGCAGTTCACTTTACTTCAACTTACTCACCTTCCGTACAACCAACCCCTCCGACGTACGCAACTGCAACAAATAAGTACCCGCCGCCAAATGCGCCAAATCAAGTGAAGTCGTATTCATTCCCTGCCCCAACTGAAGCGTCGAACTATATTGTAATCCACCAATCATATTAAACACCTGAATACTTCCCTCTCCTGCAACTTCTGCTTCAAATTCTAAGTTAAGTGTTGCATCAAACGGATTTGGATAAAGCGCCATGGCATCATCAGAAAGAATGACGTCATTCGTTCCAACCAACGCTCGCTCGCCAGTCGCATACCAAACTGCCCATGCAGCATTCTCCACAAGTACCTGACCGTTGCCCGAACCCGTTATCTTATCTCCATTCATGTCAGTTATTCCAATGACATCCAAGTTGTTGTTGACGACACTAAAAATCATCTGATCGTCATCTATTGAATAGCTCGGGTAGCCCAGTGTATTATTTTCCCAAATCAATCCCTGATCATAAGTTTCCAGGTTAACACCTACCACTGCATAGTACACATCATTCTCCGTTTCTTCGATATAATCCACTGCAATAATGTATGGAGAGTTTTTAGAGAATGTAGGATTTCCTACACTTACATTTTCAGGCAAACCTGTAAACAGTTTGGTCACATCACCACTACTAAAATCGTTGGTGGTATTATTCCAGACCCGAATAAATCCAATATCCCAATAAGTGATATCTTCACCAAAATCACCATTAATCGTATTCTGCGCATCGTACATGACATACTCACCAGTAATATCAAATTCGAGAACATCCGCGAAGTCAACATCTCCTGTAGTTACTCCCTGTGAGAAGGTAGGATTATATAATTCAAACCATTCACCTTCACCAGTATTAAAGTCATACACAAAAATCTGATTGTCATAATCTGTCGAAACGGCTGCGATTTTAGAACCATCTTTTGAAGTAGCTACATTTCTCCAGTCTGGAGTACTCGTCAACGTATATTCATCAATGATCGTTCCTGTTGACCAATCGATATCGATTTCCCAAATATGGTTGTCTGATCCAACATAGTTGATAATAGCACCATCGTCACTAACACTTGGCTTGCTTACATGGTTTTCATTTGAGAAGGTTCCCGCACTAGTACCATCCGTCAATAGATTGAAGATATTACTCTTTCCATCATCGGAGTACAAAACAAAATCGTCGCCATCGTTACCTGGGTTTTCAGGTGGTGGTCCACTTCCCCCGGATCCTCCAATACCTACATTGTCAAAAGCTGAAGCTGCAGCATTTGCCACAGTGCTTCCATAACTATCTTGCGCTACTTCAATCACAGCGTTTCTCAAATCTGCGAAGTTGGAAGAAGCCGTCAGATAATCTCGTAATACTTCGTAGTAAACCTGCTCCGCTTTATCTTTTCCAACACTACTATTAATCGCGAACAAATAGTATGCATGGTTGGGAATACCACTATTGATATGAACACCACCATTGTCCTGACTTCCCTGATAGCGTTCGCTATAATGATCAGGCTGCCAGTAAAAATCATTGATACTATTTCCACCGTTATGTGGGTTAGCCATATCTCGCATCGTTCCACTTGGGAAAACATTACTCACTACTTCTTCTCCAATTTTCCAATCATCGCGATCGATCATTGCACCAAAAATATCTGCAAAAGATTCATTCAAGGCACCTGACTCATCTTGATAAGTAAGGTTGGCCGTACTTTGTATAACACCATGTGCCATCTCATGACCAGCCACATCCAACGCTTTAGCCAATGGTGCTTCAAAGGCTTGATTGCCATTGCCATAAAACATAGCAGCACCATTCCAGAAAGCATTATCCATTTGAGAACCATCTGTATCTGTCACATTGATCAATGATACAATGGTACCTCCCGAACCGTTGATCGAATTTCGGTTGAAAGTGGTCTTAAAATATTCAAACGCTTCTCCACCATTATAGTGGGCAGAAACGGCCGTCTGATTGTTCCAGTTATTATTGTTGGAAGTTACATGACCAGGTTGAAAATTATTATTCTGTGGTGATTCATTAAACCCATCAATCGTCCAGATAGCACCGACTGGTTCATTCGGGATGTTTGATAAGCTAGCATTATACATTGAACGCGATGCATCAATCATAAAGTAAGTTCCACCATCTTCATAAACGTTGATGGTTCGATTCACTCCTTTCAGGTCCGTTGCATTCGCGGTTACTGGTCCTACTGCCATCGTCTCCAACGACGTATTATTGGTCGCATCCAAACGCACTTCAGGTACATGTGAATGCCCATGTGGTGTTTCGGAACAGCGGCCTCCATGTATCTGACAAATAGCGCTGTAATGGTGTAGAACAGCTCCGTTGTTTGCATCAATAAAGTATTCATACTTAGCCACTACATTAGGACGAACGGTTACATGCCAGGCCAATTGAGCAGCGTCCGCTTTGCCGTCGATATGATAAACCACCAACTCTGTTTCAAATTGGCCAGCAGGCATTAGCTGCAATTCTAAATCATTCAGCGGTTTGAAAGTCGTGTGTTCAGCTACCGCAACTTCGACGATTGCTTCTGCCTCCACTTCATTCACCTGCGGGTTCATATCTTCTAAAGTTGGTGTTGGAAAATATCGTCCGTTGAAGAGGTAGACGGTTCCCGCTGCTTCGTGCAAAACAACTTCGCTACCATATACTTTCACGCCTTCATAAGTTTGTTGGAGGCGAATATGCTGTCGCTCTTTTTCATCCATTCGTACCGACTTAAGTACAAATTCATTGTCGGGCCGTTGAATCTGAATGAGGTTTTGAATCGCATTCAAATAGTTTTGGCTGATGGTAGTTGCCGAACGATCCGACTGAGGTGCAAGACCAGGGTTACCTTTAATCCAGGTTGGTAATTGCGATTCGTTATCTTTTAATATCTCCAGTTGCGACTGCCCCACCTTTGGTCGGACGACATGCTGCAGGGGAGTTATCTGAAAATCAGAAGCATCAAAAATGGAAGGGTTTACTTGTGGTAATGCCGTCCAATTTTTTCGAATCAGTTGGATATTATCCTGATTGATAGTTGTCTCTCCTTTTCCTTCAGGGATGACTGGCTTTGATTGTTGTGCATGAGCAGGGATAACGCTCATCGCAAAAACAATCAATAAGCAAGAGAAAAAATATTTCATAATTTATTTTTTTGGTTGAAGTTGTTTAAAAAGAAATCAAGTAAGTATTCAGCGATCTTTGCTTTTGGCTTCTGAACCTGAATTAACCATACGAACGACGTTCCTTGAAGGAACGTCGTTCGTCCTCTGATGAATAGCGAAATCAATTTTGTTTAGTCAATGAGGTTAACAAACTGTAGTAAGTTTTCACCTTGTCGTCAACTTCGCTTTGATCATTCCAGGTGATTTTATGTTCTTTATTGTCTTTGTCTTTAAACTGAATGAAGTAAGACATATTGCCGGGATCGTTGGTTGTGAAATCTCCGATTCCGAGAAAGTTATAATTTTTGAACATTTGCTTAGTCAATTTTGATTTGATTTTTGGCAATGCTTCAAATTCATTATCTCTGCTGTTGCGTTTAAAGAGCTGACCGTTTTCGAGTAGCGTATAGTCGGTTACCAAACCGGTAATCCCTCCTCCGCTACCGAAGGTAATTTGAGACTCAGGAAAATTGGCTGGTGTATACTTGGTAGATTTACAACTAAATGATAAGGTACAAATAAGCAATGCTGTGAGGACGAGGGTAAATTGTTTCATGTATTAAATCAGTTTTATACGAAGAATGGAACCTTGATTGAATCAATCGCTGGCTTCAACCAATATTAGATAAGACTAATCACAGGCCACAAAAGTAACTTAAAACTGTCTTAAATTCAGTATTGGCTGATACAATTTGATTGGTTCTTAAACAGTAGGCTTGTAAAAACAAATAAGAATGCTCAATTTACAGGCCATAAATTCGATTCCTTGCAAAAAATCCTAATCATTCGTTTTAGTTCTATCGGAGATATTGTATTGACAAGTCCCGTAATCCGTTGTTTGAAGGAACAAACCGGAGCGGAAATTCATTTTTTGTGCAAACAAAATTATCGCTCTATCCTTGAGGCCAATCCCTACATTGACCAATTGCACACCATCAAAGAAAATGTCAATGAAATCTTACCTGCTTTAAAATCAGCTTCTTATGATTGCATTATTGATTTGCATAAAAACATCCGCAGTATGCTGGTCCGCAAAAGTCTTGGAGTAAAGACTTATAGTTTTGATAAAATCAACTTTGCTAAATGGATGATGGTTCGTTTCAAAATAAATCGCTTACCTAAAAAGCATATCGTAGATCGTTATTTAGAATCTATAGTACATTTGGGGGTCAGGAATGATGGCCGTGGCCTGGATTATTTCATACCCAAGGAGCAAGAAGTTGACCTTAGCCAGTTAGCTAGTCAATTTAATATTCAAGATAAACTACAAAACTATATCGCCTTTGCAATTGGAGCAGCCCATGCCACCAAGAGGCTTCCTTATGATAAAATAGTCAGTATTTGTAGCAACCTGTCAAAACCCATCATCTTGTTAGGGGGACCTGGAGAAAAACCAATTGGCGAACAGTTAGCACACAACCTGGGCGATAAAGTCATCAATACCTGCGGGCATTTGACGCTACACCAATCTGCTTCCATCGTTAGGCAGGCAGATACCGTCATTAGCCATGATACAGGAATGATGCATATTGCTGCTGCTTTTAACAAAAAGATTGTCTCTATCTGGGGCAACACGATACCCGCATTTGGGATGACTCCTTACTATCCCGCCTCCGTTGATAACAACATAAGCATAGAGGTCGAGGGACTTTCTTGCCGTCCTTGTTCCAAAATAGGCTACTCTTCCTGTCCGAAAGGGCATTTTAAATGCATGAAGGAAATATCAGTAGATCAGGTCAGAAAGAGTCTTTTGTAAGCTTGTTTTTTCCTTTTGTCGGATATTGGGTAATTAAAAGCAAGGCTCCATTCAACAAAATTATGCTTATCCACTAACTTGCGGTTGATACAATCTTGATTTAGCAAAAAATCTCATATATTCGCCCTATTCAAGACAACTCTAAAATATCAGTTTAAGTTTAAAGCAAAATTCTTATCTATGAAAAATATAAAAGCTTTACTTTTTGCCTTTGTATTCCTCTTTTCCAGCCATTTGATGGCGCAGGATATTCATTGGTCCCTTTTCAATATGTCTCCGCTCACACTCAACCCAGCTAATACAGGTGGTTTCGAGGGCACCTTTAGGATAGGTGGCATTTATCGTGACCAGGCACGTAGCGCACTAGGTAATGCAGGTTATACCACACCTTCAGTTTACTTGGATGCCCCTGTATTAATGGTAGGCAAAAGAAACTGGATAGGCATTGGTGCTTCCTTTTACAGCGATAAAGCTGGATCTGGTGGTTTAAGTAATACCGCAGCTCTTTTTTCTATTGGCTTTCATGCACCAACCGACCGTAAAGGCAATACTGTTTTCTCCTTTGGTATTTTAGGTGGTTACAACCAAAGGAGTGTCGACACAGAAAAACTAACCTTCGAAGATGGATTTGGACTAGTCAATGGTGAATTTGAATATACCGGAAACAGTGCTGATTTGGATAGAATTGACAACAATAGTTTTCTGGACTTTGGTGGAGGTATCATGCTTTCTTCACAAGTCAATAAGCAAACTGCTGTCAACGTTGGTTTGAGTGTTCGACACATCCCAGCCAATTATGGTTTGATTGAAGAAAATAAAGACAGAGTGGACATTGAGCCTGACACTATTGCTTTTAAGCTTCCTTTGCGTTTTAATCTACACGGTAAGTTTGATTTCGATATGAATAAGAAGTGGGTCCTTTCTCCAAGGTTCTTGTTTAGTACCCTTCAGAAAAGCAGCAATATACAAATACAGGTCATGGCAGGTCGTCATTTCAATAAAGCTAAAGATGTTACCCTACATTTTGGTGCCGGATATCGTTTGCGTGATGCTGCAGAAGTTTTACTCGCCTTAGATTATAAATCTTTTCGAGTTGGTGCTAGTTATGACGTAACTTTGTCTAGCCTCAATAACATCAATAATTCAGTTGGTGGATTTGAAGTCGGCGTATCGTATATCGCGACTATCTTTAAGTCAGCGGATGTCAAGCCAGTTATCTTCTGTCCACGATTCTAAAAAAGGGAAAAGGAGAAAATAAAACACAGCAGCTCTTTTCTCTACTTGTTGAGCAATTGTTTGTTTTATTTACCATTCCCCCTAAACGTTGAATAAAAGGTTTTCATCTTTATGAAAAAATTCAAAAATTTAACTCCAATGAGAAGCATAGTTATTTTATTCTTAACGCTCGCATTTAGTTTTTCTATAGCAACTGCACAGCCTATTCGTACCTCTACTCCTGACGCATTGGTCAAAGAAGGGGAAGAACGATTAGCTGAGAATGATTACTACAATGCGCTAAGCTCCTTTGAAACAGCTTACAAAGACAAGGATACGCGCGACAATGAATTGGCTTATAAGATTGCCAGCTTACATTTAATGTTACGTGATTATTCAAAAGCTGAAAAATGGTACAAGCGAGTTGTCAACAGAAAATATAGAAAAAGTACCAACCCTTATCTTCCAGACGCTCGATTCACTTATGGTCGTATTCTCAAGATGAATGGCATGTACATGGAAGCCATTGAAGAACTCCGACTCTTCATCAGCGAAGCAGAAGATGTAAAGAAAATTGAAATGGCTAAAGTTGAATTAGCTGGTGCACAACTCGCAAGAGATATGCAGGAGGAAAAAGGAATGTCTGTGGTCAACGCAGGTAAAAAAGTCAATAGTAAATATCCTGAATACTCGCCTGCCCTATTTGGCAACCAAATGTACTTTACTGCCATGCGCGCCGATGATGTGATCGTATTGGATGGTAAGACAAAAGATTATCACGCTAAAGTATTTACATCTTCTCGTTCAGGCGATGAATGGTCGGAAGCTGTAGCGCTTGACAATAGCAATATCCACCGCGAAGGTTATCACATCGGTAATCTTGCTTTAGACAAAACCGGAGAAACCATGTACTTTACCCGCGCTTCATTAAATGGCAACATTCTGGGTGAAAGTAAAATATACAAAAGTATGATGGGCGACGACGGTTGGGGTGCTGCCAATGAATTAGAAATCAACGGCGACTACCTTTTAAAGCAACCTGCTGTCGGAGAATTATTCGGAGAATCCGTATTGTTTTTTGTATCCAACATGGCTGGTGGCTATGGAGGTTATGATATTTACTACTCTCCGATCAGAGGTGAATCTTATGGACCTCCAGTCAACCTGGGACCAACGATTAATACGCCTGGCGAAGAAGAAACACCTTCTTACCGCGACGGAACTTTATATTTCAGTTCCAACGGACATCCTTCTATTGGCGGCTTCGACGTTTTCCAATCTACCTGGGATGGTTCCAACTGGAGTACACCTGCTAACATGGGTAAGCCTTATAACTCTCCTGCTGACGATTTATACTTCAGCCTTGACGAAGAAGGTTATCAGGGATTTGTTGTTTCCAACCGTGAAGGCGGTCGTTCCGTAAAAAGTAAAACCTGCTGTGATGATATCTGGTTGGTTAATATTGATAAGATTACACTCGACTTAATGGCTACTACTTTTTCTGATGGACAGCCTCTTGCTGGTGCTACCGTAGAATTGATTTCTATGAGTGAAGCAACAATGGGTGAAACCGATTCTAAAGCGAATACTGCTGCCAATGATTTTGCTTTTGCTTTGCGACCAGAAATGGCTTACCGAGTGATCGCTAAAAAAGATGGTTTCTTCCCCGACACCCTTGAATTCAATACCGTCGGTTTGGAAGTATCTACCTCAATTGAAAAATCACTTAACTTAAAGCCTGTTCCACCACCACCTCCTCCTCCACCCAAAGAAGAGTGGGAAATCATTGAAAGTAATAAGCCTATCGAATTGGGTAACATCTATTATGACTACGATAAAGACAATATCTTATTGGAAGCTGAGCAGGATTTAAATGTTTTGCTTGAGTTGATGAACCAATATTCTGATATGGTCATTGAGTTGTCTTCTCATACCGACTCACGAGGTGATGATGATTACAATCAGAATTTGTCTCAACGAAGAGCGCAGTCTGCAACTAACTGGTTAGTTGAGCGCGGTATAGCTATTGAGCGAATCAAGCCGGTAGGTTATGGTGAGCAGCAAATACGAAACCAATGTACGGAAGGCGTTAAATGTGAGGATGATGAGCATCGTTACAATCGTCGTACAGAATTCAAGATTATTTCTGGTCCTACCAGTATTAAGATTGAGAAGAAGCGTTTGAAAAAGAAAAACTAATTATTAGTTACAATAAAACACTGATTTACAAAGTTGTATTTTTGTGTTGATGAGGTATAAATTTTTAAGTAAATTTATACCTCATTTTATTAATTATTTACTCAAGTTACGCAGAGTCCCTTTTAGGAGACTCTCCTTTTGCAAAGGAAGTGGAAGCTGTGATATCAAAGTTGTTTCCACATCGATTGCATAAGCAGAGTCTCTCACTGAGGACTCTGCGTAAGATAGCTACAATAAAAATGAATACAATTAACTTATCAAAAAGGCTTACTCTACTGTTCGCTTTAATCCTATTTGGATTTTCTGCTCTAACGGCACAAACGACCGCTGCACCTGCTCTTGATGACTATATGACCTTCGAAACGCCATGGGTCGATTTTGGGACTTTGAAAAAAGGAGCCATCAAAACCTATGTCTTTAAATTTACCAATACTGGGAAAGAAACGATCACCTTTGATTTTGTCAGTGTAGGTTGTGAATGCACAGAACTGGAATGGCCGGAAGGAGAGTCATTTAAACCAGGTGAAAGTGGGGAGATAACCGCTACCTACGATTCCAACAAAGAGGAGGAACTTGGCGAGCATGACAAATACTTTGAAGTCCTTTTAACCAATGTTGACCCTAAAACGGGTAATCCTATTATTAGAGAAGCCAACTTTAGAGTCCATGTTATTGAATAAATAGTTGGAAGTCCGAGGTCCGGAGTCCGAAGCTTCCCTCGATCGTGGTTTACGCGAGAATTCCGAATTATAAATTCATCAAAATATGAATAAACTTAAATTTCTAGCTACGTTTTGTTTGATGACCATAATCAGTCTTTCGATAGGTTGCAATACCAAGAAGATCGTTCAAAAGCCGGTAGTTCCGCTCGATCCATATATGACCTTTAAAACGCCGCTGTATGACTTTGGAACGATTAAAAAAGGAGAAAAGAAGACCCATATTTTTGAATTTACCAATACAGGGGAAGAAGACATTATCATTGAACTTGTCTCTGGCTGCCATTGTACTGAGTTGATCTGGCCTGAAATGGAAAAATTTGGACCAGGCGAAAGTGGTTCGATCACAGCCATTTTTGACAGTATGAAGGAAGAAGAACTGGGACCACATGAAAAAGTCATTGATATTCTTCTAACTAATATCGATGCTGAGACCGGCTATCAGATCATAAAAGAAGCCAAATACAAACTGGTACTGGTCGAGTAGATAAAAAAAGAGGAGATATTACAACTTCTTTAGTTTCTTTGTGTTAAACTGGTAAGACATTTGTAATATGACAAGCTAGTCCCGGGTTTGACAGTTTGCCAAAAATTATATTAACAAACTGTTAAAAACCGTTAAGTCTTGCTCTGAATATTGTTTCCCAGGGCTTATTTGATTACTTTTATATCTGTTATTGGAACTTTAAATATTAACTAAATAAAACTAATAAAATTATCATGAAGAAATTATTTGTATTATTCGCTTTTCTAGCTATGGGTTCTTTGGTGCAAGCTCAGTGTACGAAGTCTGCTAAGTCTGCTTCTGCAACTAAAGCTAAATCTGGTCAATGTTGTGCTGCTACAGCGAAAGCTGCTGCTACTGCTGCATCTTTAGATGCTTCAATTGAGAAGAAAGTATGTGCTACCTCAGGTAAAGTATCTTACCAGCAAAAGTCTGTTTGTGCTAAGTCTGGTAGCGTATCTATGAAAAATGTTGAGTACTGCACTAAGTCTCAGAAATTTGTAAACGTTTCACCTACTTCAATGGAAGCTGGAACTAAGAAAGCTGCTTGCTCTAAGTCAAAGGCTGCTTGTACTAAGAAAGCTAGTGCAACTAAAGTTTCTGGTACTCAGAAAGCTGCTTGCTCTAAGTCAAAGGCTGCTTGTACTAAGTCAAAAGCTGCTTGCTCTAAGTCTAAGACTGCTACTACTGAAGCAACGTCTGGTGAAGTAAAGGCTGTTAAAGTTAAGAACGAAGAGGAATAATTGATTCCTTTCTAATAATAAAAAAGGTCTTGCGGATTCCGCAAGGCCTTTTTTATTGGGAGGATGTGATGTATAGCAAACTAAACCGGATCAAAGTACTCGGAGTAAAACCTTCCTTTCTGATATTCTTTAAAGATATGTTTGACCAGAGGTAAGGTGCTTTTAGGTAAACTTTGGATATCTACCCAGGCGACTTTGTCAAACTTCTTGGGTTCTTTTGATTCAGGCGAGCCTGCCCATTTACGAGCTCTAAAAATTAGAATAAGCTCGTTCTTAGTAATTTTCCGGGCTCTATTGGTTACATGCACTAATTTTAATCGCTTTTCTTTCAAGACGATCCCCGTTTCCTCAAAGCTTTCTCTGATCAACGCAGTTACAGCCATTTCATCAGAATCAATCTTACCACCAATCATAGTATAACTTCCCCCATTGCGTGAGGTTTGTTTTAAAAGTAGTACTTTATCTCCTTTCTCAAGAAACAAGCGAACAATTATATTTAATTTTGCTTCACTAGCCATTTACTCATCAGATTAATACAGCTCAGAATCCTTTGTCTCGAAGAAATTCTTTTCTAAGTTATATGAAATAACTTTCGTTGCAATTAAATTAAATACACTGTAATATAAATTCATTGACATTTTGAATGCTTGCTTCGACAAGCTCAGTACGGGTCTTTTTCGCGATTACTTCACCAATGTTTTCTTAAATAGCTAAGGCTATTCTCAAAAAAATTGGTTCATACTCACAAAAAATAACCTATTCAAAATATCAAGCAACTTAGATTACAGTGTATTAAAATTAGGTATAAATTAAGTGAGAAATATCCATACGATATTTACGCCCCCAATTTACAACACGATTATATAAAAACTTCTCCATATATTAGACTTTATTCTAAAATATCATGCTAAAATTAGACGACTAATAGAGAATTCTCCGTTATTATTGGCATTTTGAAGTAAGAATAATCTCTTTGTCCAATTGATCCTATCCATTTCATTCTAAAAAAATTATTCCATTTCTTGCCAATAAACCAGTCACTATGTCCTAAATTTGCATCCATTGCAATTTTACCTTCATTTGTAAGGGTAATTGTATAGATCTCTAAACATCAAACAACACCCTATGCGCTACAACAATATTCTGGAAGCCATTGGTAATACCCCTATCATAAGGATCAACCATATTGGAAAAGGAATTAAAGCCAATGTCTATGGGAAGGTAGAATCTTTTAATCCCGGCCATTCAGCTAAAGATCGAATTGCCTTGTTTATGATTGAAGATGCTGAAAAGAAAGGTATCCTCACTACTGGTGGTACTGTAATCGAGACCACTTCAGGAAATACTGGGTTCAGTCTGGCTATGATAAGCGCTATCAAAGGCTATCGTTGCATTCTATGTGTTCCTGATAAGATTTCTGACGAAAAACTCAATATGCTGCGAGCTATCAAAGCCGAAGTAGTTGTATGCCCGAGCAATGTCAAACCAGATGACCCTGATTCTTACTATTCTCAAGCCAAGCGAATTCATCATGAAACGCCGAACTCCTTTTACGTCAATCAATATTTCAATTCTGCCAACATAGAAGCGCATTATCGAACGACCGGTCCTGAAATTTGGAAACAGACTGAAGGTAAAATTACCCATTATGTTGCCAGTGTAGGAACCGGAGGTACATTGTGTGGAACCGCTCGCTACCTAAAGGAGCAAAATCCCAATATCCAAATAATTGGGGTAGATGCCTATGGCTCAGTACTCAAGAAATTTCATGAGACAGGTGTATTTGACGAAAATGAAGTTTATCCTTATAAACTGGAAGGAGTAGGTAAAAACATTATTCCAGATAACGTTGATTTCAGTATCATCGATAAGTTTGTGAAGGTTACCGACAAATCAAGTGCGTTCCGAGCACGCCAATTAGCCAAACGAGAAGGCCTTTTTGTTGGATATTCAAGCGGTGCAGCAATGCAGGGCGTTTTTTCAATCAAAGATGAACTCAAATCAGATGATTTTGTAGTCGTTCTCTTTCCAGACCACGGCAGCCGCTATC
>ENA-ORXR01003254-ORXR01003254.1-marine-metagenome-genome-assembly--contig:-NODE-3254-length-14675-cov-2.856898_pt1 | contig 14675 bp, 10 predicted proteins | sample MGYA00237866_ERZ511479 | MGnify/ENA metagenome assembly ERZ511479 | reverse complement strand
CGATGCAGAAGTACAACAGCTGACCCAACTGCTCAATCGCACCTACAAAGCCATGGAAGCACGTGATCAGCAAGTCGCCAACCAATCCAGCCAGCTAACAGGCACCGCCGACAAAGCGTTCAGCTTGCTTGAGCGGGCAGTGCGTAATGGTGAAATCACCGCTGCGCAATTAAACAGCCTACACCGAGAGGTATCCAGCTCAGCCAATACAACGGCCCGGCTTGAGCAGGAGCTGAATGAGCGCAACTCTGTTATTAACAATCAATATGACCTGATGGAACGTATGGTATCGCTCGCTGAGCAAACAGCATCAGATTCAACATCAACGACAAAACGCCGCAAGCGCTCCTTCTGGCAGCGGCTCTGGGGAGGTGGAAAAGGCATATGAACAGTCAGACAATAACGCCCGTAACACAATCAGGTAAACGCCATGTCAAGCACTGACGAACTGATCCGGCGCTACGAAGCGCAGCTTTCCGAGTTCGAAGCTCGCTTGAGTCGAATGGAAGGCAACCAGGCTGGCGGATCACAAGCTGCCATCAGCGGCGGCCCACCACGCGTCGGGTTACGCCTGGGTGTTGATGTGGGTGGAACCTTCACTGATCTGTTATTGCTGGATGAGAAAAACGGACGCACTTACACAGCAAAGGTACCGTCCACGCCCTCAGACAGTTCTATAGGCGTACTCAACGGCGTTGAAAAAATCTGCCGTGAAGCAGGCATTAATGCAAACAGCATTTCCGAAGTGATGCACGGTACTACGGTTGCCACCAATACCGTATTAACCAAAGCAGGTGCGGTTGTAGGCCTTGTCACCAGCAAAGGCTACAAGGACGTACTGCAAATTGCCCGCTCATTCGTACCCGGTGGCTTGGGAGGCTGGGTCATATGGAACAAGACGCCGCCTTTGGCACCGTTGGAATATACGATAGAGGCGAACGAACGCGTGGGTGCAAAAGGTGAGGTACTACGCACACTGGATGAGGCTGCCATTCGCACAGAACTCGAAAGCCTGTTAGGGAAGGGGATTGAAGCACTCACCATCGCCTTGTTCAACAGTTACGCCAACGATGTACATGAGCAGCGCATCGCACAGATAGCCCGTGAGATTGCTCCGCACATCCCGGTATCAACGTCCGCATCCATCATGCCGGAAATGTATGAGTACGAACGCACTGAAACAACGGTCGTTAATTCCTACGTTCGCCCAGTGGTATCAACCTATATCAGCAATCTGCAAAGCGAACTCAAATCGCGTATGGGCAGTGATGTCATGTTGCAAATACTACGATCAGACGGTGGTTTGTCATCTGCGCAATCGGCCATGGACAAACCTGTCAATCTGTTGATGTCGGGCCCTGCCGGAGGTGTGTCCGGAGCGTTGTGGGTCGCCAAGCAAGCAGGCTTCAAGGATCTGCTCACGTTTGACATGGGAGGTACCTCAACCGACGTTGCTCTCATCCAGAATGCCATAGCCCGAACCCGACGCGAGACCCGTGTGGGTGACGTCACCGTGCGAGCTCCCTCTATTGATGTGCGTACTGTCGGCGCCGGCGGTGGCTCGGTAGCCTACGTGCCCGAGTTAACCAAAGCCCTGCGCGTAGGCCCACAATCAGCAGGCGCAGATCCTGGCCCCGCAGCCTATGGCAAAGGCGGTGTGGAACCCACTGTCACTGATGCCAACGTGGTACTTGGATACCTGCCATCGGATGCCAAGCTAGGTGGCGACATGACAATTTCCAGGCAAGCTGCCACAACGGCTGTACAGACCGTCGCTGATGGTCTCGGCATAACGCTTGAAACGGCTGCTGAAGGTGTCATCAAGATTGTCAACGAAAACATGTGTGGCGCCTTGCGTCTGGTCTCCGTTGAACAAGGCTATGATCCACGTGATTTTGCCCTGATCGGATTTGGCGGTGCCGGTCCATTGCACGTCAACGCACTGGCGAGATTGATCAACTCCTGGCCAGCTATTATCCCGCCGGGCCCCGGTGTGCTATGTGCCTACGGCGATGCAACGACACGGTTACGTAACGAGTCAACGCAAACCTATGTCACACCTATTGCTGAAATAGACGATGCGAAAATCAGTGACATGCTCACTAGCATGCAACGGGATGCTTCAGAAACACTCTCTGTTGAAGGCGTCGCCAGCCATGAACAGGAGACGTCGTACGAGATTGATATTCGCTACATAGGTCAAGGCATGAAGCTGACCATCAACATGACCCCACAAGAGTTCGCAGCCGAAGGCCTTGCCGGTGTCGCCAGTCGATTCGATGCAGAGCATGAGCAGTTGTTTACGTTTGCACTGGAAGCGACGCACGAACTGGTTGGCTTGCGTGCGGTAGTGCAGGGCGCAGAAAAAGCCTTCGTCAGTCCTGACAGAGGCACGGGTGGCACAGACAGTCAAGCTGCGAAAATACAACCGACGCGAATATTCTCCGATGGTGTCTGGTGTGATGGCTTCATCTACGATAGATCAAAATTGCAGTCCAACAATCGCATTGTCGGCCCGGCCATTGTGACGGAAATGGATAGCACGTCGGTGATCCTGCCAGATCATGTCGGCATTGTGGATGCGATGGGCAACATCGTTATCTGGCCGACCCATCATGCCAGTGCGCAATAACGGAACAGGAGATACACATGCCAGCGAAAATTATCCAGGCCAACAATGCTCCGTTCAATCGTGTTGAGGTTGATCCGATAACCCTCGACATTGTCGAGAACGCGTTGCGTAATGCGCGTAACGAGATGGACGCTGTGTTGTTCCGCACGGCGATGTCACCGGGTATTAGAGAACAACACGATGCGTTTCCTCTGATAGCCAACGAAGAAGGCAAGATGGTGGTGGGGCAGTTCGGTTCCTTCCTGCACGGTTTCATGCAGGGTTACGATGGCACCATTGAAGACGGTGATGTGTTTATCACCAACGATCCTTATTCGTGCAACGGTGCCGTTAGCCACTTAAACGACTGGCTGCTCATGATGCCCATCTTTCATGAGGGCAGACTGGTCAGCTGGGCTGCCATGTTCGGTCACATGACCGATGTCGGTGGCAAGGTGCCGGGGTCATTGCCGACTGATGCCAAGATGATTTACGAGGAGGGCATTATTGTACCGCCCACCAAGATTTATCGCGGCGGTAAGCTTGCGGATGAAATTCTCAATATCCTGCTGCACAACACGCGAATGCCGGAATGGAACAAGTCGGATTTCTACGCCATTATCGCTGCTCTTCGCCTGGCTGAAAGACGGGTTCGTGAAAACATCGTCCGTTTTGGTGTCGATAACTACATATCCGCCATGCAGGATATGCTCGATCGCAACAAGCTGGCGATGGGCGCCATCATCCAGATGATCATTCCCGAAAAGAAGTCTTATTTTGAAGACTGGATTGATGATGACGGCATGGGCAACGGCCCGTACAAGATTGCCTGCACATTATGGCGTGACGAAGCAATAGCCTACTTCGATTTTACAGGCTCCGATCCTCAATCATTCTCATCGATTAATTTTTTGTTGAACGAAGAAATGTTCAAGATGTTCTTCGGCGCGTTTACTATCAACCTGTTTGATCCACAAATTCTGTTTAACGATGGATTCTATGATCTGCTGGACGTGCATATACCCGACGGCTGCATATTGAAGCCAAAGAAGCCCGCAGCGCTAAGCTGTAGAACGCACATGCTGGGCCGCATATTCGATCTGATGGGTGGTTTGCTTGGACAAGGCGCACCTGATGCACTGAATGCGGCGGGCTTTTCCGACAGCCCGCATTTCATGTATTCCGGATTCGATCGTAACGGTAAGTGGTATCAGTTATTTCAAATTGGCTTCGGTGGTATTCCCGGCAGGCCCGCAGGCGATGGTCCGGACGGTCACTCGCTCTGGCCCGCGTTTACCAACGTACCGAACGAATTTCTGGAAGCCTACTTCCCGTTACGCATCTGGGAATACGCCACCCTTGTAGATTCAGGTGGTGCTGGTTTACATCGAGGCGGTAATGGCATCACCATCGCGTATGAAATGCTGGAAGCCGGTGAGTTTTCCATACACGACGATCGCTGGCTCACTTATCCCTGGGGTGTTAATGGTGGCGAACCGGGCATGCGCTCGACCAAGCGTCTGGTGCGCACCGATGGCACAGAGGAAAACCTGCCATCAAAGTGCGATCGCATACCAGTACAACCTGGTGACATTCTTCACTTTAACACCTGGGGAGGCGGGGGATGGGGTGATCCGTTCAAGCGAGAAACTAACCTAGTCGCATCGGATGTGGCGCGCGGTCTGGTCAGCGCTGAAGGCGCTAAACGATATGGCGTCGTGATGCATAACGACCAAGTCGATGAAGCTGCCACCGCGAAGTTAAGGCAAGAACTGAGTAACAGTCGATCTGGCCCCCAACTGTTCAACAGAGGCTTTGAATCCATTGATGAGCTAAAATCTCGCTGTTTGAGAGAAACCGGATTCGAACCTCCTGTTGCGCCCGTGTTTCGACAACAGTATGAAAAGGCCAGCGAGGCCTGATCAATGTCAGAAGAACTCGACGAAAACTACTCACGCGCCAACTATCACAGTGCGCAAACATGGGGCTCTCGCCCTGCGTTGGTACTGATCGATTTCGCACAGGCCTATTTTGACGAAGCCTATCCGCTGTTTGGAGGGCAAGGCTGTCAGTCAGCTTTGGATAATGCCGCCAGACTGGCACCAGCAGCACGAGCAGCTGGCATTCCCGTCATATTCACAGAAGTAAAGTATCAACCGGGCGGCCTTGACGGTGGAGCCTTCTATAGCAAGGTGCCCGCATTGAGCTGTTTCGATGCAGGAACAGATTCGCAACGACTGGCAGATGGTTTATCAATTGAAGTCGATGACATACTGATCACCAAGCAATACCCCAGCGCATTTTTCGGTACGTCACTGGATGCCACGTTGCGATGGCTTAAAGTAGACACCCTGCTGTTAACGGGTGTCACCACATCGGGTTGTATCAGAGCGACCTGCATCGATAGTATTTCCCATGGCTTTGTCACGCTGGTTGTGTCGGATGCTGTTGGAGATCGTGCACAAGAGCCGCACGATGCAAACCTGTATGACATGAGTGCCAAGTATGCCGACCTTCTCACCACGGAAGAGGCTGTGACTTATTTTTCAACACACGAGGAATCACAATGAAGGTATCCACACAGATTGTTATCGCAGCAGGAGCCGCTGGCATGCTCTCATTCAATGCGCAGGCCGGTATGGATGAGGCTCGAGCCCTGATTGAAAAGCATAGCCAGTTACCCACCTTTGAAGCACCCGGTGAGCCATTTGATGCCAAGGCCTGCATGGCAGACAAGAAGATGTTCATCATACCGCTGACCAATGCCAATCCGTTCAATGCGGCGATCAGCCAAGGCTTTGTAGACGCCGCAGACATTGTTGGTTTCGAATTGCGTGATTGGGAAACGCAGATGGATCCTGCGGGCTGGATTCAGGGTGTGAATACCGCGGTTGCCGAAAAGTTTGATCTCATCGATATGCAGGGCGGACTACCGCCAGAATTCATGGTGCCTCAGATCAGTGAAGCTCGTGCAGCCGGGGTACGTGTCACAGCCACGCATAATTATGATGCAACCACGCAGACAGTGCCCGATTTTCTGGACGGTGCTGCCAACACAGACTACGTTACCGTAGGCAACATCATTGCAGCGTGGGCTATCGTTCAAACCGGAGGTAAGGTGAACGCACTGGTTTTAGGGCCGGACGAGATAACACCGACAGCGCCGCTTCGTGATGCCATCATGGGCTACCTGAAAGACAACTGCCCCGACTGCACATCAACCTATATCAATGTACCCGTGAACGACTGGGCAACCAAGACGCAACCTGCTGTGCAAAATGCGTTACTGGCAGATCCATCCATCAACTATGTACTGCCTGTATACGATTCGCTGTCCCAGTTCATCGTGCCAGCCATTCAAATTGCCAACTCTGATGCCAAGATCGTGTCTTACAACGGTACGCCATTCGTTCTGGACATGATGCGTGATGCGGATATAGTCGAGATGAACGTCGGCGAAAGCCTCGGCTGGGTGGGTATGGCTGGAACCGATGCGAACATGCGTCTGCTGTGCGGCATGGACCCGGTCACCCAGCTTAATACACCGGCATTCATCTTCACCGATGAAAACGTGGCTACAGCAGGAAATCCTGCAACCTTCAACGATGGTTATGGTGACGTTCACATCAATGGTTTCAAAAAGCTGTGGAATATTGAGTGACAGCAGGGTTAAACAACGCGCTTGAACTGAGGCATTTCAGCAAGCGCTTTGGTGGTGCTGTAGCGCTTGATGATGTGTCCCTATCCATCAGGCGCGGTGAAGTGCATGGTCTGCTCGGCGCTAATGGATCGGGTAAGTCCACGCTGATCAAGATCCTGTCTGGCTTCCATCACCCGGAGCCTGGCGCACAGCTTGATCTTTACGGGCAGTCGTTAAGTCTGCCCGTACAACCTGCAGCGCTACGAGACAACGGCCTATCGTTTGTCCATCAACATCTGGGTCTAGTGCCATCCCTGTCTGTTACCGAAAATCTGTATATAGGGAAATTGGCCACTGAAAACAACTGGCGGATCAACTGGACTGCAGCGCACGAGAATGCTCACGAGGTATTCGATCGTTTTCAACTGGATCTGGACCCAAGAACCGAAGTTGCCAATTTGTCTGCCGTGCAACAGGCGTTGCTGGCCATTGTTCGCGCCTGCGAAACACTGCGCGAAGCAGGGCTTGCACATGCGGACAGGCCAGGGGTGCTGCTGCTTGATGAACCTACACCTTTTTTACCGCAAGCCGGCGTTGCGCAATTGTTCGAACTTATACGCCGATGTGTCGATACCGGAGCCAGCGTTATTTTTGTCAGCCATGATGTAGATGAAGTGCGAGAGATTACTGATAGAGCAAGCATTCTGCGTAATGGCCGATTGATAGAAACAGTCAGTAGCAGCAATACAAGCCATGAGGGTTTCGTGTCTCGTATCATCGGCCGTGATCTTGAGCAATACACCGGTGCAAAAACGCCCATTGTGGGTGCAGCCGTAAAGCTGGATGTGTCTGATGTCTGCAGAGGCCTTGTCGGCCCATTGAGCTTTCAGATCGCTACCGGCGAAATTCTGGGTGTCACAGGATTGATTGGTTCAGGTTTCGATTCACTGCCCGCCTTGTTATATGGTGCTCAAAAAGGTGTCGGTGGAAGTATTACCGTTGGCAGCGACCAACTCCAACTGGATACACTCAACCCCGAACAAGCCCTGCAAGCAGGCATAGCCTATCTGCCCGCCGACAGATTAGGCAAGGCGGGTATAGGATCTCTATCTATCGCTGACAACGTGTGCCAGCCTGTATTGCACAGCTACAAAACAACAACGTACTCAGAGAAAAACAACTCCTCAATCATGCTGCGGACCTCGGCGCACAAGCCGGCGTCACACCCAATGTCCCCCAGTTGCCACTGGCCGCACTGTCAGGTGGAAACGCACAGAAAGCCCTGATGGCCAAGTGGTTGCAGACAAACCCGCAGGTGCTGCTGCTCGATGAGCCGACACAAGGCGTGGATGTGGGCGCCAGACAGCAATTATGGGATGCACTGGACCAGACCGCTGGCGACACTGGCACAGCCATTCTCATGGCCTCCAGTGACTATGAACAGCTGGCTACTGTCTGCCATCGAGTACTGATATTCTCACAAGGCCAGATTGTTGCCGAGCTCAGTGGAGACAGTCTTACCAAAGACTCGATCGCTGAACATTGTTACCGGTCCCAGGCACGCAGCTCCCAGGCACGCAGCGCATGAATGACGATACAAGACACTACGAGCAACGCATCAAGGCGCTTGAGTCCAAATTACATGCTGTTGAATCCGCCATTGAGACTGCCAAGTCCGATACGTGGAACTGGAAGGACTGGTTCGAACGATACGGTCTGTTATTGGCCTGGGGTGTTCTGATACTGATTCTCGGCTCGGTAAAACCAGAACAGATGTTCGCCTGGAATTCTTACGCCAGCATGTTCGGCTCCAACGCCATGATAGTGGCATTGACGTTGGCGCTGTTACTGCCGCTGACCACCGGAGACTACGACTTGTCCGTAGCCAGTGTCATGGGGCTGAGCTCGATGCTGATCGCTGTGCTGAACGTGAAGCTGGGCTGGTCAATCTCAGCATCAATATTGGCAGCGTTATTGGCTGGCGGATTGGTCGGTGCAATCAATGCGCTTTTTGTCTTGTACTTCGGTATCCATTCACTGATTGTCACATTGGGCACAGGCTATTTCGTCAATGGCGTCATCCTGTGGATTTCCAATTCAGCCACCATTGCCGGAATCTCCATGGATCTGGTAAACGCAGTAATCATTACCCGAGTATACGGCATCCCCATTGGCTTCTACTATGCACTGATTCTCGCCGCAATCATCTGGTACATATTCCAGCACACAAGTCTAGGCAGGCGTTTACTGTTCGTGGGGCGAGGCCGTGAAGTGGCCCGTTTATCTGGCGTCAATGTCAATCGCATGCGTGCAGGTTCGTTAATAGCCGCAGGCGTAATAGCTGCCTTTGCAGGCGTGTTGTATACCGGCATGCGAGGCGCCGCCGATCCATCCTCATCATTGGCGTTCCTGCTACCCGCGTTCGCTGCAGCCTTCCTCGGATCCACCGCCATATACCCCGGCCGGTTCAATGCGCCGGGGGCGTTCATAGCGGTGTTCTTTCTATCAACAGGCATCATGGGCCTCAACTTTCTGGGCGTTGACAGCTTTGTGCAGAATCTGTTTTATGGCGGCGGTCTTGTCATAGCGGTATCCATATCGCAACTGATCCGTGGCCGAAAACCAATGGATTAAACCGCACGAGGATCCGGATTGACCATTAGCAGTCACTGGCAGTCACTGGCAGTCAACTCGCCAGCGATGCGCCGCGACCATAGATAGAGCACCACCAAGGCTATTATCCCGACAAGTGCGGAAAGTCCGAGAGCCTGAGACAGAGCTACCCAGTTTAGTTCTTCGTTGCCAATCACCAGCACCGAGAGCAATGCGAGTGCGATGGCAAACGTGGCCCGTCCAGCCAGACTGAGCATAGACAGAAACGTGGCGCGTTGGGCACTATCCACATGCGGCGCGATAGCACCCAGCATGGGGCCGCGTGCCATGGACATGGAGAAATTCCTGAACATGATGAGCGACAACATGACAGGATGCAGAACGATGGACATACCAGCGATTATGATTACCTGCACTGAAATACTGGCCAGCAGTAACGCTCTTAACCCGATCCGATTAATCAGGCGCTGACTTACGGCTGCGCCTATTGCACCACCAAACATCGAAATACTGATCACTACGCCAGATACCAGGGGTGCTGAACCACTGGCTAACCAACTGGTGACAGAACTTTCTTCCAGCAATTTCAGATAGGGCTGGTATAGCTCGAAGGGAACATGCTCCAGCGAGAAGCCTATGATGAAAAAGCCGAGTACCCAACTCAGTAGCGGGTGTGAGAAGTAGCCAAACGTTTGCTTTATCTGAGTGACAAAACCGCCAGCTTTATTCTCGGAATCAATGGATGGCTCTACGAAGGACAGGCACTGCGAAACTGCAAAGAGCGATGCGAGTAACGTCACGACATAGGCCATCCTGAGATCGATCATGCCCAGCGCACCGCCCAACAGGCATGAGCAGGCTAGCGATGTCATACTCCATTTTTGCGCAATCGTCTCGCGCTCTGTGTATTCCTGCTCACGCCCGAGTGCTCGCAGCGAATCATAGAGCAGGGCACTGTCGCTGCCAGATTGAAACGCAATTCCAGAGGCGAGAAGTACCTGCGCTGCAACCAGCGCTTCGAACGAGTTGGCCATTAAGTACAAAACACAGGCCACGACCGTCATGAATGAAGCCAAAATCAACGTTATTCGGCGACCAAAACGATCGGAGCAGTAGCCCGAAGGTACTTCCAGCAGAAATACGGAAAAGTAGTAGACCGAGCCCAGCAATACCGCTTCGCCCAGCGTGACGCGCTCTATGAAATACAGGAAAAACACGGGCAGCCACGGCGATACGCTTGTGGCCGCCTTGTAGCGCGGAAATAGCCGCACGTTCCGCTCTAGCGCTGAATCAGTTGAATTCATAGTTCATCGGTGGTTGCAAAGCCTGCTTAGCTATTACCGCCAGTATGGCTTATTGCGATAAAAGTCTGCGCGTCCGAGTGCGGCCCTGTAGAAAGCGTCCGAGCGAGAGCCGTTCAATTTCCAGACGATTTTTGCGCTCATTTAAAGATGATTTTAGCTAAGTGACGAAAATGAGGGAAAAAAACCGTCGAAAGGGGGCCGCCGCAGGGGGGGGGCTTTAGTACGAGCGGATTCTGTAGCGAAGGCTCGTGGGTCAGGCGCTAAAATCAATGGTTGCAGTGGATTTAATAGTGGCGGTGGGATAATACGTATTGTCTATGCGGTCTAGGGGTGACAGGTATTTTCTCTGCGGCCGTGGGCTGACACGTTTCGTCTCTGCGGCCGTGGAATGACAGGTATCAGGTCTGCCAGGGTAATCAGGGGTTTTTCGAGAGCCAGCGTTCACCTCGTGGGTATAAACACCCGATGCCGGCTCACGACACTCTACACGTATAGACTGATCCGGATCGTCGGGGTAGAGATGAGGGGTGCTCTGAGTATCAGCCGCCGTGCTTTGCCCTGTGCTGTTATGGCGAATATCCTGCCCCAATGCATTAATTGTTCTGAAACGGTAGCGTGTAGGCGACAAGTTGCGCACCCGATCGAACGATTCCCTATTGTTACGGAGCTCACTTTCAACGTTGAACATGCCGATATCATCGCCGTGTTGCTGATCTGCAAACTGTTCATCTTGGCGTTGCTCATGGGAATCTACTTTCTGTATGGAGTAGCCACCTTCGTGAATCATCGTGTGATGTCTCTGACAAACGCAAACACCGTTCGATAAGCTCGTGGTGCCCCCGTCAGCCCAGTGGATAATGTGGTGAATTTGCAGATTACTGGATTGTGTACAGCCGTAAAACTGACAATGCTGATCGCGCTCCTTGATGCCGCGCGCCAAGGCGTTTGGCCATATTCTTGATTTGCGCCCGATATCTGTCAGTTCACCGTCAATGGTCTTGTTGATAGTAACAAAACAATCACAGGCAATCCGTCTGGCTGTTTCTCGGGCTATTGGGCCTGCGGCTCGTAGGGTTGGCTTTCTACTCGGGATTATGCCTGGCGTGTCATGCGCTTTAAGACCTGGCTCGTGACCCGGCTCATGACTTGGCTTGTCGGGCGCGTCATGACTGGAATGATAACTGTGGTCATGACTGTGATTATGACTGTGATTATGACTGTGATTATGACTGTGATTATGACCTGGCTCATGATTTGAATTATCACTTGACCCAGCCGTGCTGTTATCGTCGGATTGCCCGGCCTTGGGCGCATTACTGGCAAGTTCGGAGGCGTCCACCGAGACGATGACCTGAAAACGATCAGCGGTGGCGATATCTTTGCCTGCGGCTTGCAGGCTGGTTTCAGCCATACGTATTGCTGCATCAGCACGATGCTGCGAGAGTGAGCAGTCTGATTTAACACCTGACTCACTATTCATTTCAAGCAGTTGATTCAGTGAGTGCTGAATACTGGCAAGGTAGGCTTGAGCAGATTCTGGTGGAAGAATCAATTGAATCCGTGTGCTTCCGTTGCTGACTTCATCCCAGGTTAACGCCCGTGAATCCCATTGCTTAAGAGCCCGTTCGTTCTCGCCTTGTTCCTTGCTGTCTTCGACCCATCGGTACTCGGCGCAAAATCGTTTCACATCGGACACTGGAGCATCCAGAGCTGCATGGCAAAGTATTTTCTCGTTATCACTATCTGCAACGCTTGCGATTAACCGAATCTTTGACCATGACAACTTGCCAGCTCTGAACAATGCAGTCGTGGTTGGTAACAACCGGAGCTTGCGTCCGACTCTCAGATACTCCCAACCCAGCTTGAGGCTGACGCCTATTTCCATATTCATCCAGCCGGCACAGTGTTTCGCACCGCTGTTCTTCCAGCCTTCCAGGTCATCAAATCGAACTAACAGTTCGAGTAAATCAGCATGCTGGGAAGTGATGTCTTGTGATAGGGCCTTCAACCGTTGTCGGATAGCCGCTTCATCCAGAGGCATCGCTTTGATAGGTTCAGGCTCAGCAGAGCCTTCCATGCAGGCCATGGCCAGTTTTACGTTTTGGCCAAACTGCTGATAGTCTTTAACACTAAACGAGTTCATGCCAAACTGCGCGTGCATACCAGCCCGAGTGCTGGATGCGCCACGTTGCGTGTCATTCTGAGAGGTGGTTGAATCATTCATGAACGGCTCCTTGTTCGTGCCGAAATTATAACATCTCGATTCTATGTAGACAATACCATTACTGTATATAATACCTGTTTCCGAGTGTCAGGAAAATATTGGCGATTGGTGTTTCCAAGAATCTTGAAACTGTTTATTGATGCGGGTAATGTTGCTATAGCCCTCCGACGTGAAGACGTTCAATTTGATCGCCACGAATTGATTTGATACTCGGACATAGAGGATATTTACACTGTTGAAAGTTCAGATGGTCCCGACTGTCTGTGGTTCAAGGAGACGGAAGGTGTTGAGTTTTAACCATAGGGTCTGCAACCATTGCTGTGGTTGGCGAAAAAACCGGGTTGGATAGTTGCATAGATATTTCCGGCTGCGGCAGTCTTTCTCTGCCGGATACAGAAATTCGCGCGCAACTTGAGCACGGTCGAGAGCGATTTAAAAATGTTAGCCGCCAGTGTCATTAAGCAATCTAGATTAACTATCGCAGCCCGCCGTTGATGGGGAATTTAAACGTCTGATATAGGCGGCTTTCGGCCACGAGCAGTCCTTAGTGGACCTCGTAAACTAGACATTTTTCTAGTCCGGTTTCAGCTTGTTAAACCGGACATACTGCGGCGTGCTTTTCGATGATATGTTTCATTATCAAGTATCCAAGCATAGGAGTTATCAAGAAAGCTTTGCACATCGTGATACACACAAAAGCCGTTCACGTTCTACAAAGTTTGATAGGTCAATACATCATCACGAAACGTACAGGGCAATAGCCTAGCTTTTCTGTAATGACGGATTATTTTGCCACAAAAGTATCAGATATCAGAGCTGTAAATAAATACAGTAGTATTGTAAAAACGCCAGACAATAAGGCTGAAATGATGCAAGATAGTTTAACGGCCAATAGTGCGCAGATGCAGTTTCGCTCGTTATCCAGTGATGCTGCGGCAAGGAATGCATTGCGCTTTTTTAAAACAGGGAGTGGTGATTATGGAGAGGGAGATAAATTTCTGGGTATCAGTGTGCCGGTTCTTCGGGCTCAGACCAAACGTTATGCGCAGATGCCTATTGATGAAGTGCTAACACTGCTTCGGTCTGGTTTTCATGAGGAACGATTGTTTTCGCTGCTGTTGCTGGTGCATCAGTTTGAACGCTCAGACGCTGGAATGCGTCAGGCAATTTATGAGTCGTATATGGAGCATACTGAATTCATCAATAACTGGGATCTGGTGGATTGTTCGGCTTACAAGATTGTGGGTGCTCACCTGAGTAATTTTAAATGCCGAGAATCGTTGTACAAGCTTGCAAAGTCATTGGTGCTCTGGTAACGGCGGATAGCTATTATCTCAACACTGGGGTCAACCTTGTGGTTTATCAAAAATGCGGACTTCGAAGATGCTTTAAGAATATCCGCGCTGCTCTTGAAAGACGAAGAGGATCTGATTCACAAGGCAGCGGGCTGGATGCTTCGGGAAATTGGCAAACTGGATAAACCGGTGGAAGAAGCGTATCTCAATGAGCACTACACCGTTATGCCCAGAACCATGTTCCGGTATGCGATAGAGAAATTTCCACAGGTGCAGCGTCAGCTGTATTTGCTGGGGACAGCGTGAGTATTAAAAACAGTAATTGTTACAGACACCAAAGTCGCTGGGCGTTTGCATGAGTAAGCGCCGCTTTCTCATCACCGGAGCAGCCTTCAATCAGTGCGTGGGTTGCGGCTACCCAGGTTTCCAGCGAGCCGCCCAACGTGCAGACCGGGCTATCACTGCCCCAGACCACTCTTTGCCAGCCGAAGGATTCTATCGTGTGTTCTACATAGGGCCGAAGATCGTTCAGGCTCCAGCCTTGCAGATTGCCATAGGCCATGACGCCAGAAATCTTGCCAATGACATTGGGGCGTAGGGCGAGGCTTTTAAGGTTTTCAGACCACGGGTGCAGGGAACTGTTTTTGATATCAGGCACGCCGCAATGGTCGAGAATAAACGTGACATCGGGGCAGTGGTCGATGAGTTTTGCAGCGATGGGCATCTGGTGGGGTAGAACGCACAGATCAAAAGTCAGGCCGGTGCCGGACAGTCGTTTAATGTTGTCGCGGAACAGTGAGGTTATAGAGACATCATCAGCAACCACATGCAATACACGTCTGAGACCTTTTAGCGATGCGCGGCTTTGCTGGTCTTCAAGATAGGCTGGAAATTCAGAAGACTCTGGCCGGCAGGATGCAATGACGCCTTTGAGTAGGCAATCGGGCAGCGCCATCAGGGATTCGATCATGTCTGTCTCAGCCACTCT
>ENA-ORXR01003252-ORXR01003252.1-marine-metagenome-genome-assembly--contig:-NODE-3252-length-14687-cov-9.758385_pt1 | contig 14687 bp, 7 predicted proteins | sample MGYA00237866_ERZ511479 | MGnify/ENA metagenome assembly ERZ511479 | reverse complement strand
TCCCAACAGCGCAGCCGTCGTCGACGACGACGACGAAGAGGCGGCCGTCGACACGACGCGCAGCAGCGCCGACGCTGCGGCGGGGTTGCTCCCAACCGCCCGCACGCCGGCCGACGCTTGGCGCGACACGCACCCGTCGGGCGGGCGGCGGGCGGCCACGACCGCCGCGGCGACCGCCACCGACGGCGTCGGCACCACCGCCGCCGCCGGCGCGGCATCGGCAGCGGCGAGCGGCCGCCGCCGCCGCGTATCGACCAGCGGCGCCACAGTGGCCGCAGGCGCAGCCGCCGCCGCCGCCGCCGCCGCCGCGCCCGCCGTTAGGGTCCCGGTCAACGCCGCAACGCGGTCGTCAAACTCCCGCGGCGCCACAAACGTGCGCCACTCAATCGCGGCGAGGAGCGCCAGCTCCAACAACTGCATTTCCGCCGGGCACACCCCCCCCACCGCCCCATAGTGCGCCGCCGACACAATGGTATCGTCGTGGAGCTTGGCCGCCACCGACACGGCCGTCAGCAGCAGCCGGTGCGCATTGAGCGGGGAGGGGGAGAGGGACTCAGGGCACGCCACCGCCGCGCGGGAGAGGAGGATGGAGGCAAGGACGACGCTCGCCGCCGACGCGCCGCCATATTGGCACACGCGGTCGACATAGGCGGCAATGCCAATGCCGGGGGGCTCCACGCAGTGGAAGGCGGAATTCCAGTCAACGGCCGCAGCAGCGGCACCGTCGGCAGGGGAGGGGGGGGTCGCCCGCCGCCGCGGCGCCGCGCCGATCGACGCGATTTGCGCTTCGAGCCACAACCCCAGGGCGGCCGCCGAGACGCCGTCGGCGACAAAAGCGCCCCAGGTCGCCGTCGCCGTCCTCCCGGCCGGCGGCGGTGGGGTGCGCGCAGGCACGGGCGACGAGGCGTGGACGTCGTCACAGCCGCCGACCACCGCCGACGGCGGCACGTCGGCGGCGCACCCAAAGCCCGGGTCTTGTGGAAGATCCCCCTCGGCGCCCGAGGAGAGGAGCGACATCCATGACAGGGATTCCGAGACCGTCGCCGACGGGGGCCCCGTGGGGCCCTCACACCCGCCCGCGCCATCCGCCGAGGCGCCGCCGGGCTCGCCGTTGGGCGTGCCGTCGGGGGTGCCGACGGCGCCCGCCGTCGCGCGCGGGCACCCGTCGTCCGCGGGCGCGACCGCTGTCGCCTTGATCATCGAGGGCGCGGCGTCGTCACCGATGCGGCCGTCAATCATGGTGGGGGACGCCATGGTATCTCTTGACGCGGCACGTCAACGCTAGCGACGCCCGTGCTGAGGACCCGCGGCGCCACCGAGGCGCGCGGGGTAAAGCGTCCAAACCGGCCCGCCGGAGGATTCACCGCCGCCCGCAACACACTTTCAAGCACCAACAAGGTCACAACGCCAACGGTACAATGTTGACGCCGTCGTCGGTTCTGTGGACGCTGCCCCAAACAACCGTGGCGTCGACGAGCGAGGCACGGCCGCGTCCGCGGCGTCCGCGGACGAGATGAGGTGAAAACCACTAGTCCTCGCGCGCACACTCGAAGCACCGGTCGCAACGCGAGATAAGCCGTATCGTCAACCACCCACACGGCGGGTGCGGCGCGTGGTCCCCGCGTCGCACGAGAGAGGGCGGCTGTGGACGTCGGTGAACCACTGGTGGCGGCGGCGGCGGAGGCGGCCGCGGCGTGAAGGGGTGTCTGGGGGGGGCGCGCTCGCGCTGTGGCTTTGGCCCGTGCCCCAGCCAAATCAGCAGGGCAGAAACGCGTCGGCCCCCCCCCCGTCACGCCCCCGACAGCAGCGCCCTGGAGACCGCCCCCCGCCGGTTGGCGGCACGAGGGGCGTCGTCAGCGGCGTCCAGACGGGGCCAGGCGCTGGAGCCGCTTGGCGGGGGTGGCGCTCCAGATTCAAGGTCAACAGTAGCCCACGCGCGCTCATCGTGGAGCGCGTGCATCTCCCGCGATGAGGCGCCGCCCACAGCCTTACAGGGCGGCTGGGCGCGTGCCGCTGTCGATTGTTTTGAAACTGGTTCGAGGCGTTCCTCCCCCGCCTCACTGGGGGCTGCGGAGGGGTACGTGTCGGCACGTGCCCGCGACCACACACACGGGCCGGCTGAGGCCACGCTGGAGGCGGTGACCGGTGCCACTCACCACCAGATTTGATGACCGTGGCCTTTGCAAGCACTGAGTTGCACGCGCGTGTGAATCTTGGCAGGCTACTTTTTGTTGACCCTCTCGCTGGACGAGCCCGTGGCGCCACCACAGCCGACCGTGTGGACGGTCGCGCTCGCGGCAGTCGCGCGGCATCCGCCGCCCATTTCGCTTGTACACGGTAAAACACTCGAAGTCCAGGAAGCTCTCAGAGTCTGGAATCGCATCCAGGAAGCTACTGTACACCCCGCTCACAAGGCGCGATTTAGCCTTCCTGGATTCCACGTTCCAGGACCCTTCAGGGCCTATCTCGGGACTGCACCAGGTCGGGCCGCATCACCGGCCCTCCGCCCAACCAACCTGCACATTTCGGCACGGCGTCGATATTGGTGACCGATTTCGACCATCGTAGGCAGCCAGGCCCCGCCACCGAGCGCCCCCAGTGGGGGGGGGGGTGGCGGCGGACCAGCCCAGCCGACCACCCCCAGATCCACGCGGCATCCGGGCGCCGTCGGGGTGCCGCCACACCGCGTCACGGCACGGCGGCCGCTTCCCGCTTCCCGCCCCCGCCCCCCCGGGCGGCCGCTTCCCGCCCCAGCCCCCCCGAGCGGCCGCGGGCCCAGCGGGTGTCGCCGGCCGCGTCGATGGCGCTTCCCTGTCGCCCTAATCGTTGCCACCACCCCCTGTCGCCCCCGCCCCCTGGCGCCGCCGCCGCCCCGGGTGGCCGCCAATCGCCGGCGTGGCGTCGCGGCCGCGCCGCGCCCCCGCCACCGTCGGCGGTTGGAGGCGCGGCGGCTACCGCTAGCGGCTCCTCCCCGTCGTTTTCATCGTGGCCACCACCCCCCACCCCCTCTCTCCACCGCCCCCTGCCGCCGCCGCCGCTGCGGGTGGCCGGTCATCGCCGGCGTGGCGTCGCTGCCGCGCCGCGCCGCCGCCACCGTCGGCGGTTGCGGGCGCATTACCACTAGCGGCTCCTCCCCATCGTTTTCATCGTGGCCACCACCCCCCACCCCCTCTCTCCACCGCCCCCTGCCGCCGCCGCCGCCGCGGGTGGCCGCCCATCGCCGGTGTGGCGTCGCGGCCGCACCGCGCCCCCGCCACCGTGCGCGGTTTTGGACGCGGCGGCTGCCGCTAGTGGCTCCTCCCCGTCATCCTCATCGTGGTCGCGGCCGGCACCCCCTGGCTCCACCGCTCCATGCCGCCGCCGCTGCCGCGGGTGGCCGCCCATCCCAATAGTGGCGTCGCGGCCGTGCCTGTCCTCCGCCGCTTGAGGATACTGCTCGCTCGCCGCTCGTCATGGAGCGCAGGGACGTCTTCTACACTACTGTTGAGGACCTGCAATTGGCCTTGACTTCCACGACGGCGGATAGTGCCGTTCACGCCCAGGCGCAGCTCTCCCATGACGGGGACGTTGTTTTTGTCGACGCGGACGACCTGCAACGGGCGCCAGGTGCCACGTCGTTGGCATGCGCTCCACCAGAACCGCGGGCCTCCTTCATCGAGCGGCCTGGCGGCTACCCCCGAAGAGGACCAGGGCGCAAGAAGGGGTCGGGTCTGGACCTCCGTGAGTCGCTGCTCCAGGTGCTCCTCGTACTGCTCTCCACGAGCGCCTACATGAACCTGATGGAGCTCTTCGCACCAGACGAGCTCGCGCATGTCAACCTCACGGGGCTCCGCAATCTGCGCTACAAGCTGTTTAAGATCACGGACAAGGCGCTGCGCACGCGAGCGTGGGATCTGTCGCGGAGCGGTGCCGTCGGAGTGCTGATCAAGTACGGCACGGGAGGGTCGCGGGACGACCGTGGGCGCCATCTGGCCGTGGCCGTCGAGGTCTCTTTAACCAAGGACGGTGTCGTTTGCGTGTGCAGTGAGGCCGAGAAGTGCCTCGGCGATGGGAGTTGCTCGATGCAGGAGCCGATGCAGAAGGCGCTCGACGAGGTGCGGTTGGCCGCCGGCGTGACCATGGCCGACTTGTTTGTCATCCTGGGCGCGTCTCGTCGGATGCGCTCCCGCGTGGTCGGTCGCGCAGTGCTCTACGGGCCCTCCACTTGCGTCGTGAAAATGCAAGGGGGGAGCTGGCCGTTCGCTGTCGTGCGCAAGACGAGGACGGCCAACTGGATTTGCTTCTCGTGCCGGACGGCGGACGGCAGTTGTCAACACGCTGCGGCCGCCTCTGAGGCGGCTAGAGGCGGAGCTGCTGATGAGTCCGAGCCGGAAGACGGCTCCGACGACGATAATGCCGGCGTGGATGGCAGCGCTGGTGACGGTCGTGGACCGACGGAGAACGAGCATGGGCACGGGCAACGGGCTTGGAACGGCTCGAGTGGCTTGGATGTCGAGGGGCGACGTCCGGATCGCCGCAAGCAGACGCCCCAGTCTCTTCTCCCGCGCCACATTGTTCCACCGCTTGCTGCTCAAGAAGAGCGAGCCACCATCCTGCTCGCTCTTCAAGATCCGAGTATCACGCTATTTTTTCCTGCAGCTGACAAGTGCCCGTACTGCCAAGTGGAGCGCTTGACGAACCGCACGCAGCGGGAGGTGCTGGTCGAGTGCGGCGAGGGTGTGGCCTCGGGTGTCGTCTACACTTGGAGGTGCCACATCTGCAACTACCGGGTGATCCCAGATGGCCGGGACCTCGGCATTGTGTTCACCTCCTCGTCGACCGCCTACTCGGAGGTCTTCCTGTTTGAGATGTCGGTCAACCTCTCTCGCAACGGTAGCTCCCTGCGCTCTTCCGCGTACCTCCGAGATGCTTATTGGGAGATGAGCTCTGCCCACGTCTACCCCGACGCCCAAGACAAGCTGGGATCTGTCACGACGCTGCGCAAGGCCATCATCCTGTACCTGTCGCTTGTTATTGCGGGGATCCCAGCAGAGGTGACGCGGTGCTCCAAGTGCGTCCGCCTCGACGGCAGTTACGCCATCGTTTGCTTTGATGGCCTGCAGCTCGGGTACCGCCTCAAGTTCATGGTCCCTTTCCTGCGGTCGTCCACCAAGATCTCCCCCATTGCTCGCGCGTCGGTGTACGCCCGCGTCATCAGGGACGAGGCGCTGTCTAAGGCGCTCGGCGGCGTCTTGTCGGCCACTACATCGGAGAAGAAGGTCACCATCACAACGCTCACGGCGATGCGCGGCAACATCATGGCCTTTATCTTGCTGAATGGCTACGTGGAGGTCGACGGATTCGTCAAAACCTTTGCTGGCAGCACGTTGCCCAAGAAGGGCCGCAAGCAAGACCGCGGGTGGGACCCGATCGAGGACGGGGGAGTACGGACGGAGCTGATTGAGTTCCTTCGGTTCTTCTTTGTTTGCCGCCGAGCAGCCCGTGCATTGGCAATGATCATCCTTGGTGGGCCACTGGACCTCCTCCGCCGCGTACCTCGGCCGCTCATTGCGGCAGTCCAGGCCGCTGCGGCCGACTTCTCGGACGACGCCGCCCAAGTTAGCGGCGGCGTCACGGCCTTCAACACGCACGAGATGGGCAACGAGGTGATCGACGAGGGTGCGCAGCACGACCGCTCCTCGGCGGACGGCGGAGCGGAGGTGGATGACGACGGGGCTGCGTCCGAAGGTGGAAGCGTGGTGACGGATGCCAGCTTGGCAAGTGACGGCGAGCTGTCTGACAGCGGCGCCGTCAACATCCCAGAGGGCGCTGCCGACGAGGACTTCCGCGCTAGTGCCGCGTACGTGCCGCCGACGGGGGCATGGGACGATGATGCGCCGTTGCGCTTCTACGCGGAGCAGTTTGGAGAGCCGGCGTTGGCGGACACCGGGGGCGCCAGCGGAGCCGTGCAGATCCGGAAGCTTGTGCTGCCGCTGCGTGCCGGCGCGCCGTGCACGGCTGCGTCGGCGTTGAAGGTGCTCGACTTTGTCCGGGCCGTTGTGGTTGACCCTTTCACCGTCTGGGCCCCGACCGACGACTGGTCTGCTGTGGACGCTGTGTTCAACTGCCTTCTCTCCAATGACTTCAGCATGGCGCATTTGTCGGACGTGGTAGCCAGGACAGATGTCAGTGACCTGCGCCTGTTGCGGGGCGCCGTTGCTTGCTTGGCGCCCACATTGTGCGCTCACGCCGAGGTACGCCGCGTGTTTGCCGAGCTTCTGTTGTGCCTGGTTGAGACGCGCGGAGACTACGACGACTTTGTAGCGGGCGCGCCGCCCGCTGACGCGGACTCAATGCTCCCGTGCGGCAGCGACTCGGAAGGCGACGCCAGCAGTGACGACGAGGGCATCTCCAAGACGGCGATGACGTTGGCACACCCCGACCAAGTATTCACGCCGCAGCAGTACACCCGCACCTGGCTGCTGCCCGAGGCAACGGCTGCCGCGTATGCCGCCGCGCACGGGCTCCCGGTGGGGCACGTTGAGAACTTTTTGAGGACGGGCGTGTGGGCTCCGGGGCTGCCGCCCATCCGGTCGCTGCCTGGCTTTGTCGGGGGGTCGAGCGCCCAGACGGACTTCCCCGACTGCCAGCACGACATGGGCAAACAGAAGAGTCACACCGGCGGTACGTTTGGGGGCTTTTGCACGTTTACGCATCCTAAGTGCCTGGGTGTTGTGGTGCTGGACCAGTCAGAGAGCCAGCGGATGCCGATCGAGTTTGTGGTACAGCGGTTTGCCACCCTACCGGACACCATTATTTACGACTTTGCCTGCGCGGCTCTCAAGACGGCGCTGGTCCGCCTCCCCCACGTGGCCAAGAAGGTGTCTCTGCGGGTCGACCGCTTCCATTGGCGCAAGAACCACACGCTCTGCAGCAAGGCTATGTCACCCGACTCGTACGCTTCCATGGACGGGGCCAACACCTCGTCATCCGAGGAGCGCAACGCCCTGTCGCGCCGCCAACAGCACCACCTACGTCAAATGAAGCAGGACCACTTCATTTTATTCACGGTGTACCAGCAGGCGCTCTCCAACGTTGTTGCTATGTACCGCGACCACGCGACCAGGGAGACGACCATCAAGTGGCCAGAGTGGTACCGCCGGACGCATGTGGACAATGAAGATGAATAAACTGTCAACTGTTTTCTGTTGCTATCCGCTGCCGCTGGTACATAGGGGTAGCCCGATTGGTAGTATCAGATAGCAACGCTTCACATGTTTCTGTGCGGGGATGCCGCACATGAGAAGGCGGCGACGAAGAGCGGTGTCTAGGCTGTTGGCTGCAACAGAAGGTCATGGAGTGTCCACCGTGGCCCCGGGAGAGCCCGCTGCTCAGAGAAATTGAGCAATGGCGAGGGTATCGATGGCGACGGTAGTCACCGCCGGTCTCTCTGACCGCCTATAATAGCTGTTCGTAGCACATCAGAGGGCTCCGTGCGTACCTGATGTCTGGTCTGACAGCTCTTGTGGCGGTATTTGAGGTGGGCGCTGGAGGTCTGTTTGTGGCCAGTGTCGTAGGGAGGAACGGGTGAACGGGCCGGCGGTGCGGCCGGAAGTGCTCCGCGTCCAGGGATCAGCCACAGCCGGCTGATGTGAAAGGCGGGGGATCTTGCGCCAGAGTCAATGCCAAGCGATGTACATTAGCCCGTGTCACAGGATTGTTCCACAACCGAGCCAATATGGCGAAGCAGTGTATCCTGAGGGAGGTGCAGTCGTTGCTCAAACGATACGGTTTGAGTATTGCAGGAACCCAGTCGGAACTGTCGGTAGCGGTGGGGTCCGAGTATGGATATCGTCGGCCTGGCTGGCTGTCACCCGCGGCAGACAAACCTGAAGCGAGGTGCCGCAGATGGCGTTTACTCCGTTGGTTGTGTGATCTCTGCATTCGGCTGCCACAGGCTGCTTGTTGCCGTACTGCCTGCTGTCGCTCGCCTCCAGGCCGGCGCCCAGTGACGCGACAGCTGGTATCTCGTGGCAGCGGCAGCCAGTCGGGGGTTACAAAAACAACTGCAGTCGCAGTCGCTCCCGATGAGGAGGCACCCGTGGGTGGGTTCCGCACCAAGAGAACAAAAATGGCCCGGCAGGTGAGAGGGTGGGCGCCTTCGTCATGGACCTGGTATCTGACTGTGCAACGGGTGGCCAGCTGGTGTCTCTAGTATAGTACCTAGTCAGACGGAGCCTGTGCCGCTGTGGCAGGCACCTCTTGTGGGCTCAGAGTCTGTCAGTGGGATGGGGCGGCCGTCCCCACCATTTCGCCATGTCCAGTATCTCTGCACCCTCCGCTCCACCCGCAACTGCGACTCAGGTAGTCTCCACGAACCCGGATTCGTGGTCATGAGGTGGCTGGTGGGGTGTCATCTGGTGACCGATCAACGATTGATGCCGAATGGGTTCATAGGGCACAAATCTCAGCTGTCCCGACGCCACTCAACGCGCTTTCCCCGTTCCGAGGGACCCTTGACCCTGGCTTGCTCAACGAGTTCTGACCTTTCCTGTGTCCGCTCCGTTCGGTTATTCTCTTTACTTACCACCACGCGGCTCTTGCAGCTTTTGCTTTCAGCCTTGGCTGGTAGTGTTCCCCCACCCCGCCCACCCCTCCACGCTATCCTGCCCTCTCATCACCCTTCTCCTCCACCCCCCCCCTTCCCCTACCCAATTCTCCCTGCTGGTCTGGCCAATCTGTCGGGCTCGTCGGCGCCGACCGATTTCTGTCCGCCAATCCTTGATGGCGTTGTTCGACCACACCTCCTTGTCCCACACCGTCGGCCGGCCTTCTATGACCATGCCAGCTTCACCTCCCAGCGAGCGTATGCAACGCCACGACATGGAGGTGGGGCGGGTCGCGGTATATGCCACCCGTCCAATCGTGTCTGAGGATACGACGGTGGTTGGAGCGCCTGGTGCTTGTTGCTGGGTGTGGTGGCTTCTTACACGTGCCTTTCGTGTGCACGATGGCCCGGTGTGTGATCGGTTTGCCTTGTACACTCGTTTGTTCCGTGGTCCCTGTTGTTTGGTCTCCAAGCATTCGCGTGGCTGCCGTCATTGGACCGCCGTCGATTATGTTCTTTGACTGGGCTGGGTGATGACGTTGTAGAGTTCGTATAGAAAGTGTTGGGTGCAGTCTACATGAGCTTTGATACCGAGTCCCTCCGAGAAGCAAAGGCCTCCAGTCGGGCGTCCTCGTAGCGCTTCCCGCAATGCAAGAGAGTAAACAAAATTCCAAGACGCATGTGATCACCAACGAGCCCCGGTATCTGGCCCAGCTTCTCCCCAGTCAGAGCACACCAAAGATGAGCCAAAGCAAAAGGCCCGCAGTTGTAGGCGTCCCTCTGGTATGGCGTGTTAACAAAAGACACGTTCCACTTGTCAACCACGGACGCGCTCGGGTCGCCGAGCCGCCGCAAACGGTCCATCTCCCGTGCGAAAAGCTGCACGCGCGACACGGCAAAGTCCTTCTCGTTCATGAAGCACCCGTCGGACGAGTCGAAGATGTTGATGTGGCCGTCGGGCACCACCTCCGCCGAGATCCAGTGCTGCCCGACCAGGTTGAGAAGCATGACGAACCGGTGGTAGCGGGCGTGCGGCATCACGTCATAGATCTCCTTGACTTTCTCCAGGGCGACGGCCTCGTCAACCCGCTTCTTGTTGCACGTCGTGAAGGAGGCCGACTGGCCGGTGAGCAGCACGTAGGCGGGCGTGTGGCGCTGCACACTGTGTAGCCGCATCTCGACAAGCGCGGCGTCGAGCACGCCGTTGGTCATGTACTCCCGCTGGCCGCCAAGCACCAAGTCGGAGTAGGCGACCGTGCAGCCACCGTACATGCGGGAGCCCAACTTGTCCCCTTCAGAGCCGGCGCCCAAAAGGAAGTACCGCCACGCCGGGTCGCCGACGCGGCGCTCGGTGCACGCCGACCACACGAACTCGGAGGCGGCCCCCACGGACAGCAGTGAGCCGACCAAGAACTCGAGCTGCCAGGGAAACTCCGCGGTACTCTTCCGCAGTGGTTGCAACCACTGGGAGAACGCCGCGCACATCTTCAGCTGCTCGTTCAGCGAGTGCACCGAGGACATGTTGATGAGCGAGGCCGTCGAGCACTGCATCGGGGAGTGCTTGCCGACAGCCATGCACACAACCGCCGATGCGGCCCGCGCCGCGTCTCCGCCCAGCCGCGCATCGCCAGCCGACTCCCTGTCCAGCGAGACCGCTCTGCCCGAGCCGTCGGACATCGCCAGACCCCGAAATGCCTGCTTGAGTAGATCCCGGGGGAGGACGACACGCAGCTGGTCTTCAGCATGACGTACCATGACAATCTCGTTAGCGGGCAGCGCCAATATGGAGACGCGAGTGGACGACGGCAGTAGCGGAGCGGGGTCCAGCAGCAACAAGTCGGAGATGTTGTACACCTGGGTGGCCTGCGCCAATTGCGATAAGGGTGCCATCGCCAGTGGCAACTCCCCATCATCGGCGGGCGGGTCGAGCACGTCTTTGCCGGCCGGCGGCGTGGGCGTCTTGCCGCCACTCGTCTTCTCGACCGGGTCCGTAGCCGTCGCGACATCACCACTAAGTCGTAGCATCCTCTTCTTGCGGCTTCGCCTACCGCCTGCGTTGGCAAACGCGTCGTCCCCTTGGCGAAAGCGCTTGGCAACAGCAATCTTGTTGAGCGGGTTCTCCATCATGTACCCGCGCAAGACGGCGCTCCAAAAGGGGCAGAGGTGGGCGGCGACACAGAGGACGAACCGCTTCTTGTCGACGCCGCCAGCCCCGCGTGCCTTGCCGTTGTCGGGCGGGACAAACGACCCGCCGTCGGCCGACACGGTCGCCCCTTCCAGCCCCCACTGGTTGAGCAGGAGGCCGGGTGGCGTCACCCGCGACCAGGTGAAGTCTCCCCTCCGCACGCCCCTGGAGTGGAGTAGGGTGAAGGCCTTCTTGAAGATAGTCTTGACGATGTTGTACGTCAGCTGCTTGTACGAGCGCAGGTTGCACTTCTTCAGCACAGCGCCGAGCTCCACCAACGATAGCGTCTTCTTGCCCTTCTGCTTGGCTTCCAGCGATAGCAGCAGTTCCGCACCATTCATGGTGATCTCGGGGTACACCACGTCGGCGACGTCGCTGCCGCTGGCTGCGTCGCCGCCGCCGTCCGAGCTCTCTGCATCCGCATCTCTCGACAAAGGGAGCGCTGACTTCACTGTCTTGACCGCCACGCCACTGTTGACAATTTTGGGGTCGCCCGTCGGCCTACACCGCCGCGTTCCCCACTCCTCCATCATCATGTCCTTCTCCTCGACCGTCCTCTTCGCGCCGTAACAGTCAATGATGATGCTCTTGGGGTTGGCGCCGCCGTCGCCGGTCTCGGCCTGCAGCACCGCGTAGAATCCTGTCAGCTTGACCGGGCCGCGGTGCCCGTCAATCAGCTGACGCGCCAACGTCGCAATGGCCTGCATCAACCCCGTCCCGCCAGGGCCCAGGCACACAGGGACCACCTTTTTCCTGCTGCTACCAGCAGGAGACAGAGACGACGCGGGGACCCCAGTTGACCGCTCGGGAGCGACCGGCGGTGACGGAGAGACAACAAGTGCGTGAGCCGGAGGATCCGGTCGGGAGATAGCAGCGACCGGGCGGGGGGTGGCGGCGGCCGGTCGGGGGGTGAGAGCGGCCGGCGGACCGGTCGGAGCGACAGGTCGCGGGTTGCGAGCGGCAGGTAGGGGCTTTGGAGCGTCAGGAGGCATGACGGATGTAGGCTTTGCCGGCGACGACCCGGCAGGAGATGGTGGTGTTGCACGTGCAGTGGAAGGCGACCCCGAGCCGTCGGCATGTGAGGCAATGGGCACGGCAGTAGTGACGGAATCGTCGGCAGGGGCAGCCGCAGGGGTCTCGGAAGAAGAGGGGGGACACGCCAGGCTATCAGCTCCGCGCGTGTCAGCAGCCTCGGCCCGCGTTGAAGACGTGGGGTTGGCAGGCAAAGCAGCAAGAGGCTCGTCCAGGGCCGCGCGAGTGGGCGACCCAAGCGATGGAGGAGGGGGTGAAGCCGGCGGTGAGCTCAACTGAAGCCCTAGCGGCGGGATCCATGCCTCTGCCGCCGACCCTGGCTGTGTCCCCGGCGGCAGGTAGCCACCACATGGGTCAGCATTAAACCCACCGTACACGCGCGCGTAGCCACCACATGCCGACGCTGGTGCGCCCCCCACGCCACCGACGTCCCCTCCATCCTCCGCGCGAGGTGGATGCCCATTCCCGGCCGTGTTGCCGGAGGGAAATGCACCCCAAGGAAGCGCGGACGGCGACTGGCTGGCTGCCAGCGGTGGAAGGCGCCCAATAGAAGGAAGTGGTAGCGCCAACAGGCCACCAACACCGGGCGTCGCGAGTGGTGGCAGGGACATGGGAGGCAGACCAAGCGAGCCGTTGCCGTAAGAGAAATGGCCACCACCAAAAAGTTGCGACAGACCAGGCGGCACCGGCTGGGACCCGAGCTGGGAAAAGGGCAACGGGGGCGGTGGTTGTGAGCCAAAGGAACCATCAAATCCACCAGCAGCACCCTCAATCGGATGGTAGTGTGCCATGCCGATGACAGCCTGCGGCCGACCCAAACTCCGCCCAGACAACCTCGCGAGACGAGACCGCCCTCGTACGCGACGTGCCGCGTTGGTCCTCGCCGTGCCCACGACGGACCGGGCCGGCGGAGGTGGGGGGGAGGGGGGGGAGCTCGACCAAGGCAGATGGGGAAACCCTGCGAATGCACGAGGGTGACGGAGGGGGGACTCCACCACCACGAAGAGGGAGACAAACGAACCATTGTCCCACGTGGTCACCGCGGATACATAGCGGCGCGCCCGGCAGCAGCGCTGCGAACAGCCCGCCGCAGGCTGCCGCGGCCAGCGGGCGGCAGCCGGCGGCAGCCGGCCGCGGGCCACCAGCGGTAGCCGGCGGCATCCCACGGCAGCCGACCTCCGACGGCAGGAACGGGCGTAGCGACGCCCACCCGCCACACGGGAAGCGCGGGAAACGTAACGCAGCCCGGCGCGTAGCGCACGCTGGCCAGGAAGCGCGGGAAGCGTAGCGCAGCCCCCCCAGCGGGCGGGCAGGCGGGCGACGCGGCCAGCCCCGGCAGCCAGCCCAGCGGCGCGGGAAACGCCCCCTGTCGGCACCCTGCAGGTGCAGCGATCTGGCCACCCCGTGGCGCGGCGCCAGGACGGATGCCGCGGCGGCGGCGCGGCCCGCCAATATTTGAGCAACGAAAAAGCACCCACCGAGAAGCTCTAATTTGCATGAACCTGAGCCTGTGATCTCGAGTGTGAGGGACGGCGGACCGGCCCGCGGGCGACTGTAATCGGACGATTGGCGGATCCAGGAAGGTCATCCGCACCCCCTCTTGTGTGTCCTGAGAGCGATTTGGCTCGAGCTTCCTGGATACCCCCACGCCCTGGAAACGCTTCCTGGATTTTTGTGTGTTAACGCATGCTCTTTCGCTTTGTGGACCCGTCGCGGGCGAGCGGGTCGGCGCGGCGCGGCCGCCCCGCTGCACCCGCCGCGTCGGCGGGCGTTGGCAGTGTCGGCAATCAACAGGGCTTCATGACCACCCATGATGGGTAGCGCGCAAGGGGGTGGACGCTGCGCCCAGGCCAAACGCCGTTGCTGGGGGGGCGATCACGCTTCTCGTCGTACGCCGACGCTGCCGCGTTCGTGACCGCGAGCGGCGGTCGGTAGCCAGGGAGCGGGTGGCCGCGGTTGCGGCCTGGGTGACACGACGGGCGACCGGTGTCACAGGCGGAGCGCCACCCCCTTCATCGAAGAAACCACCACCTGCCGAAATGAGTGGGTCCGACACCATCATTGCACCAGCCACGACGCTGCGGGCACGCACCACATTGTCCTCCAAGGCTTTACACCCTTGCCCCTGTACCTCCTCAGCGGCGATACTCGTCTCCCCCATCGCGCGCGCAAAGGCACTCTCCAGCCTGCAGTACGACGGACTGAACCAAACCAAGGCTGTTTGGGTTTTGCACCCGCGCTCGGCGGCGTCGGAGCAGAGGAGAAGTCCCAAACAACGCGCACGACAGAGAAGAACTATGCCATCCCGACGGGAGCACTCACATTCACTGCTACAGTAGACGAAGCAGGCTGGCGCCCCGCGTTGTGCACAACACTGTGAGCCGCGGCCGTCATCGCCACAGGGGCAAGCTTCACGGACTGAGATGCATCGCTCGGGAGGACCTTGAGACACACGTCAGGGTGCACCGGGGCACGTCCATGGCCGATGCCGCGGCGTTCGCCAACGGTCTCGCCCGCTGCTTCGGCATCGACGAGTCGTTCGTGATCGACGCCTGGAACGATCCCGTGGGCCAGGTCTGGCACGAAGCTCGCCAGCCCGCAGGGGATCCGCCCGAGCTCGACGCGACCGCGTCCGAAGCCGAGCAGCTACAAGACCCAGCCGTGCGACAGCAGCTGCTGGAACGACTCGAACACGACGATGCCGGTCCGGTGGGGCACGTGCTGCCACTACACCCCGCCGAAACAGGTGGTCGATGGCAGACATCGCAGTGGGTCATGCGGCGCGCCAAGCTCATGCTCGTGCCCGGCGACTCGCCCATCGGGTTGCGCCTACCGCTCGATTCGTTGACCTGGTCGGAAACGCCCAACGCCCACGAGAGTCCC
>ENA-ORXR01003251-ORXR01003251.1-marine-metagenome-genome-assembly--contig:-NODE-3251-length-14690-cov-16.414699_pt1 | contig 14690 bp, 17 predicted proteins | sample MGYA00237866_ERZ511479 | MGnify/ENA metagenome assembly ERZ511479 | reverse complement strand
TACTTCCGGGGTCTTTGACGAGACTACCGGGTGCCCGGTCGGGAAGGCCGCCCGAGTGGGGTCGGCCTGACTGTGGTACCAAAATGGCGCAAGGGCATGATTGAAGAGCACCTAGTCGAGAGCGGTAGAGGACAGCGATACAGAGCACGTCATTGTCTCAACGAAGCCTTCGATACTCACAGCTGCCATCACAGAGACTCGGGGGCTCCTGTTCGGGTCTGAAATCATGACCTCAAGTCGCACACCTCGCGGTGACCAGTCGTACAGAAGATAGCTTGTTGAACCACTTTTGTGTACGTCGGCCATGCTCGCGATGCACTTGATGGGCACGCAGCGTATCTCTTGCGCAAACTCGGGTCGGCGATTAGAACAGCGTTGGCGGAATTGCGTGATGATGCGCTTGTGGGTGTACCCGACGGCGCGCTGCAAGAGCGACACCGTGGGAGGCGTGTGCGGCCGCCCCTACCAGCCTGGAAACTGCGATATTTGCAGCAAGGTCTTTGAGATCTCACCCAGACCGGCCTCCTGGGAGTCTAGAATCAGCGACGTCACCACGACAAGGAAGGTGGGTTTTAAAACGGCGGTGTCGTGACCTTGTTGACCTAGGGCGTCATCAGGCCAAAAAGCACCTGTCCTACGAAACACACGATACCACCGCCCAACAGTTGCCAAACTCACTCCCTCTAGCTCAGCCGCTTCCGCCCAGGTCATCTTTACACCGAAAAGTCAGGACATGACCAGCACACGCCGGTCCTCTCCGAACGTCATGCGTACTACAAGATGTCCGACTGTACAGCCCATACTGGCACAGTGTTGACTGGCACATGCAAACTCTCAACACCACCGAGCAGGGACGCATACTTCGCAAGAATCTCGGCGCTGCTGTTCGTCTCCCGCGGTGAGGGTGCTGGCGACAACAGACCTCTTCGACTGAAAACGAGTGCGCAATGCTGTTTGGTGCGAGCCGTGAGGTCCTCGGAGACGCAATGCATGCGTTCAGTGGCAGCCGGCCGAAGACCGCACAATCAGCGCCAGAAAAGAAAGACAGACGGCCAAAACTCTCGATGCCAGCGTCCACACAACCTGCCCAACACCCAAAAACAGAACACAATGCATACAGAGCGCCTACAAGCCGCCCTGGAATCACAGGTCCATCCCACAGCGCACGTCTATCAGCCACTCATCTGTCCCCCTCACCTGCATCCTCTTGGACGTTGCGGACGCGCGCACTTGGGCGGCGACAGCTCATTGCTCTTTCTCACCAATTTTCCACCGAGGGTCTGAAATCCTGCACCTGGGCTGGCGAAAGCTGGCTCGGTGTGTCCAACCTTTTGGCTTCCAATGGCTACCTCCAACAGTCGGTATGGAGGCACGGTTTTCTCCAAGTCGCTTTGCACGGGTCCTGTGCCTCTGCAAGTGCTGCTGAGGAGGCGGCCTGGATGGCGCAAATACAGCAGCAGCCAGCCTGTGTGGACCCCGATTTTATCTCTATCGTAGATAAAACCGGGGTTCAATATCGTGGCCTTCCGTCTCGCTCCTGATGCCGGCCGGCGAGAGGCGAACGGCGCGCGAGTCAAAGGCGGTGCATAGCAAAGACAGAGTAACGCTAGCTTAGTGCTGCAACGCGGCGGGAAGTCACAAACTACCGGTATTCATGGTGATTGTCAAGCCTATTCAGCCTTTGCGCTTCACGTAACAGGAAAACGCTTGTCCCTTGCTCTACATTTTGTAGCGGTCTGCGTGGGCGGATGTGACTATTTTTAAGTCGTTATTTTAGGAGGTGTTTGTACAGGCCATCTACATCAACACAAGCTGCCACTTCTTCATAATTTTGGTCAACCTGAACTTTCATGCCGACGTTTCGGACGCGCAGGCCACCATCCTTGCGCTACCCTGAAGCACGACGGCAATTTACCAAGCACTCCACTTGGGCACCATAGCGACGCTATAGCGCCGTGACGATACGAGGCTACTTGCGCGCGTCGTGGGAAACTTGAACTGCCCAGCGGCTACTAGTGGACCGGTACCGCGCGTTCCCAGCGGCTTTGGTCTCGATGAAGGAGGACAAGCCCATATATTGGAAGTTGTCAGCGTAATCCTGAAGAATTGGCAGAGACAGTCTGCTCACGAGCACGTAAATTGCCGAAGTAAGGCTGATTTTCTACTCACGGAGGCCGTGGCCGAGGTGAGGCGGCAGATGCACGGCCTGCAGCCATTGTCCGACAATGCTCACCCTGAATTTTCCGAGCTTGTCGCTCTGATGGCCAACACGGCCTTGTCCGAGGAGTTTGCGGCCGTGAGCGCCAGACACCACGAGCATTCGGTTTGGCTGTGGCCGGCGGCCGAGCATGGCAGCGTGGTGGTCGACATGACGGTAAACATGGTGTTAGCGGGAGAGGACGTGACAGATTAGAACGCCCTGTGCGTACGGTCGCAGTGCGAGTATGATCTTTCTGGGCAGCGTGCGGGTCTTAGTTGCGAGTGATGGTTGCATGCAAGTAAGATTGTGGGCGATGCACGCCTAGTTAAGACCGGACATGTGGGTTTTCAGATAGCTTCTATGAGAAGCCGCAAATTGAGAGGACCCCATTGGTATGCGATTCACTGTCGACTACCAAGACGGCATCACATTGGTCAATGACATAACTCCGTCAGACTTCATGTCTTGAATGTCATACTTTGATGCTTCGATGGGATGATACAGGCTCAGTTTCAGTCAGGTCCTCTCAGAGGGCCCTTGAAGCAGCCGTCCGTTCCATGTGGCGGGTCCCTGTTTCACGAAACTCTTGGCAGACGAGGTGGATTGAGGCTTATTTGTCTCCTCGCCTCAACACCAGTCAGGCTCAGAGTAGCCGAACTTGTCCGCTATAGACGTAGGGGGCGCCCTAAGAGCGCCCTTGGAAAACAAAAAAATGTGAGCGGGGGAGCGGTTTGCATGCACAACTCAAGGGTAAGAAACATATAGAAAAAAACTAGGCTATCACAAGAGCCGCCACTGGGTCTTTATCGGCATCTTGACCCACAAGCTTGCTATCAGAGTACTCGTCATCGGACACGTGCACCTCCTCTTCCCGCGCCCTGAACGCGTCTACATGCCGCTTAGCCTTGCCCGCCCGATTGTGCGCCCATCGGCGCATCTCCTCGTCGGCGGGAGTGTCGCCGCTGACTGTGTGCCGATGGGAGTCTATCTTCCCACGCAAGCGCCCGTCGCCTGGTAGGTTTTCCAAGCGCTTCCCCGCATTGGTCGGCTGTCAGCGCTGGCCGTTAGTCATGGCTGAGGTAGCCCCCGGTTGACGATGTAGCGCCGCCTGCTCCCCGAGCCGCTTACACGCCCGAAGGAAGGAGTCGGCCGACTCCTGAGCGCAATTCAAGAAGCCGTGTCACGCCTCCAGCGCTTGCTCCCCATGGGCGCCCAGGGCGCCAAATCGCCACAAGCACACTGGTGCGTGGTGAGCTAAGGCATGCAACTTCGACGTTACTCTTAGCCACGGAAAAGAGGCCCGCAAAAGGGGCACTAATGCCCGTGCCAGTCGTGTAAACGACTCGACCTCCTCCAATGGCACGTCAGCCACAGTGTTAAGTGTTCCCACAATTGGCGCCCAATCGGCCCACCCAGCACGCAGGGTGGCCAGCTTGTCTGATGCCACGTAGCCGGCCAGGGCGTCATAAATCAGGGGGTTCTGTGCTGAGACCCGCTGGCACTCGCGCTCCTCCAGGGCACCGCCATGATAGGGTACAGGGCTGACACTGATGTCGTCCAACAGTGTCCGCCCTAGCGCTTCTGCAGCCTCGACACAGGCGGCTGCCCCCTTGGTCTCGTAGACAGCCTCAAATCCCAAGTCGATTAGGGCCAATGTACCCCCTATTGTTGAGTGCAATGGGATGACTGCAACCTCAGCAGGGTACACCGCCATCAGCGGGCACTTCACAATCGAGAGATGCTGCCACGGTGATAACGGCAGCGTAATTTCATCGTTGTCGCACGCGTGGAAGGCCTTCATGGCCATCTCGAGTTGACGACGGGTGAGCAGGCCGGCGCGAGCGGCTTCTGGCCGCTGAACTGTGCCAAACTTGGCAATTATCTCCGCGTTCAGGGGTCCCGGTCCACTCACAGCAGGGCAAAACACGGACGGGAACCGCGCCGACGCCCCAGCATGACCGACAAATGCGGATAGAAGGGCCAGGTCGCCCGTCCAAATGAGTCGTACAGCCCGAAGAGTACCTTCGACAGCCACGTCTCGAGAGAGCGTCCCTTGCAGCTCCAGAACCCACGGTCCAATCATCTCGTGGAGCCCATCGTTGTCGTCTCTACTGCACAGCATTGTTGACATCAGTATGCTGTTGGCCCGGATCGGGGGACAAGCTTGATTAGCCACCGTTGCCACGAGCTTGGCAGTGGGAGTGCCACGACCCCCCTTGTCCAACCCGACACGTAGATGTAAATCTGCAGTCGAATCAGAGTGTAGGGCATAGTGCTGGGCATGCGGGGTTGGAACGAAAGCCTCAGTGTGCGAAAGCTTAGACCCCGTACCGTCCCGGATGAAACGGTCCACCCATTGGCCAGACGACCACAGCTCTTCCGTGACGCACTGGAGAGCACTGTGGAAGTCCACCAACTGCGCACCTTGCTCGTCCGTCCGCACTTGCCGACCCGGCCCCCGAGACACCGCCGCCACCGCTTTCCGCATCGTCTTGCGACTGGCGAAGCAGCTGTCCCGTCCTCCAAACGCTTGTCGCAATTGGCTCCATTGTAGGCCGCTGATGTTCCATCGAGCCGCAAGACGGGCTTGTAGACGGGGTGGTCGATGGCTTGACCCTTGTCCAGGGACAGTTGCAGGGCCCTTGGTCCGGCGAGCATGTCGCAAGAGCCGAAATACGGCCAGTTGATAGGTAGAGGCCCGGCCGGACGTAATCTGGGCCTGAAGCTGGGACAGAGTCGCAGCCTGCTGTCTCAGGTGGCGGTCCCCCACAGCCCCGCCACGACCCTTGGACACCCACACGTAAGTGCGGTTGAAGCCATTCTTAAAAGCCACGGATATCTCTGGGGGCCTTGTTGTAGCAAAATGCCGATTAATCGCCCTATCCAGGGACCCCAGCTCGGGTGCTGTCAGCGAGTCATACCTGGAAAACAGAGCGGCCAGGTAAGGCTCAGCGGACACCCACGATTGGTCTTGTGGGACCTCAGCGGATGTCCCGCCAGACACAGCCACACCGGGAGGTTGGGGGTCCGGTTCTTGAGCCACCACTGGCACCGGCGCCTTGTCATTCCCGCCAATAGTAGCCGCCGCGTAATGAGTGGACCATTGGTCGCCGATCCCTCTGACGAGGTTGGAGGCCACCGCTAGCGTCTGTAGGGCAGGACCACCCGAAGGGACGACCAGAATACTCTGAGCCCCGCTTGACACCACCGCTGTAGTTAGCGCACTGGGGTGTGTCGTGGGTGCCGGCTCCGAGAGGTGCGCACTCTTTGCATCGCGCTCAGCACCCGTCTTACATCCAGAACACACCTTAGTGCGGTCCACCAGCGCGGATGCCCGCTCTTGGTCCGCCTTAGTAGGGGGCCAAAGGTGAGGCATGACGCCTGGACCAGGGGTGTAATTGGCTGGGGAGGAGCTGGAAGCGGGGTGCCGACGGCTAACGCATGGACCCCACTTCTTCGGCATCCTTGCACGCGGAAGACTGCGGGAGGCGTCGCATGACGTGCACACACCAATGAACACACCTCACCCCAGCACTCGCGTGCGGCGGGTGTCGCGGCTCCTCCCTAGCGCCGCCGCCTCGGAATGAGCGTCCAACTCTGTAGGTGCATGCGTGATTGTATATAAGTACTCATCAGCGGCAGCGCCGGGAAGGAGGAAGGCGCGTACGCAAATTCCACAAAAAAGGCATAGGAACCCCAGTGACGGGATGGATGATACCCTTTACTGTTTCTACTAGCTCAATTAGAGCACTGCAATATCAGGAAATAGAAAAAAATGGAAAGCTGCAGATGAGGGCAGTGTGGTCGCTGTGAAAGTCAGGAGCGTGGCCAACGCGTATGGGGGGAACGAGGGCGAGCCGGCATATGAAGCGAGGCCCAAAGTGATCCACATTCAATGTACATTGCAGTGGTATGCTCAAATATGCGCGGCGCTGCTTGCTTCACGCTGCTTCAAGGGGTTCGTCAGGGAGGGGGCGAATACCTACCTCGGAAACTCGCTCTCATCATTGCAGTCCATGGGCGCTGGGGTCCACGAAGTGCGTGGCCACAGGTCTAAGGGAAGAGGAGTACCACCTCAGAAGGTCAGGAGACAGCGGGGGTCAGTGGAGTGGGGTGACGTCGGCGGTGTGACTTGGTGGTGCTGGTAGCGACGACGGTGTGTGCGAGGTGGACGATGCCGTCAGAGCTGCGGAAAGGGGTTGAATAGCGCTTCAGGCTGTAAAAACATTTCAAACGTGGCCCGGAATGGCGAAAATACATTTAACCCACATGTCCGGCCTTAACTAGGCTTCGATGCTGTGGATGAGAAAAGAATGGAGGCGCCGATGAGTCGGGGTCGGATCGGGTAATTGCAACAAGTCTATCCAAGTAGCCCACAAGCATTAGGGGCTGGGAGCAACTGTTCGGCCTGGCTGTATCCACAGTGGACATAAGCGCGCCGGAAATGATTGAACAAAGCCTGTACGCGTGGCCAATGTGCGTCTCGTCCATGTTGCATATTTGGCGTCAGTGCTTGATGCCAAAGTCCCCGTATCACAATTCCAAACCCGAGTATGGCTTGGCCAACACCTCGGGTCTCGAGATGTCGGCACGGGCCGGCTCAAGCATGCCAGCGTGATACTGGCTCAGCCGCGGCCATTGACACATGAAAGCCGAAAATTGCCGGACCAAGCTTGGTGGTGTCCCCAAAGTCGCGCTTGGAATCACTTTTCCGACGTGTCGACATAGAGAGGATGTATTCCTGACAGTGGACCAGGACGGCGTCGCGCCCCAGCCCGCGGCCAACGAGAGCTCGCACTCGTAGAAGCTGAAACAAGAATTTTTCGTCCTCCTCGGTGAAGAACGGAGAGCAGCCGGCACGGGTTGTTTGTCCGCCAGTCTGCTTTCGGTACCTGACCACGCCTCGCGTGACACCTGCCGCTTCCACAATCTGCGTCACTGTCACGCCAACGGCCAAGAGATCCAGCATCGTTACCCGCTGCTGTGGAGTGACGGCGCCTTTGCAAGATGGCTTGGCAATGGGGCTGGATATCCGGGCCATCATCGGAGAGGTCTCGCGACAAAGAGGAGGGGAGGGTGTCATGGATAATTTGGGGGTGACCAGAGAGCAGAGAGGGGGAAATTGACGCTGTCTAGTCTCCAATGAGATGGGTGGGGGGGGGGGAAAGACGTTGATGATGCTTTGATGCCGCATAAAACCGGCATGCCTGACGGAGACAAGCAGCCAAGGATTGACAAGGGTCTCACAGGGGCCCGCAGGCCTGGAATTGCCGTGGATACTTGATTGTTGGCGCCATTTTCTCTTGGTGCGCGCCTGCACATCTTCTTCTGGTTCTCCGCGTCATTTTCCCTAATAGATGCGAAGCCTTCACAGTTGGAGAGCTCGTGAGCTGGCGAGTCCAAAAGTTCGCGAAATTTCTGGGTGTCGTTCTTCTTATTGTGTTTGCAGCGGAACAAAGTGAGCGAGGGCAGATATCAGAGAATGATACAAACCATGCAACGCATAGACACTGTGTAAACGCACATTCCAGTGCGGTTGTTGATTGGTGCCAACGGTTGTTGACTGGCGCCATACGGATATCTTGCGAGAGTACTGGACAGTTCTGCTGTGGGCCCATCGAAAGACTGGGGCCCAGAGGTGTGATTAAAAGAAAAGTATAACCGACTTTTACGCGATTTACGAATGCCTTCGTTTTTAAACCGTATGACGCGATCTTTAATGATTTCATCAACGTATCTCACCTGTAAAAGAAGTAAGAGACGCGTGTTTGCGACCTCCTGGGCTGAGGTTGTCATGCGCACCCAACACGAAGGACAAGATAATCACAACAGCATCAGGAACAGCTACAAACGATTCAGTGTTGCGTGCGCACACCCACAGACCTGCTCCTGTGACAAAAGCTCAGCCGAATCACGCCCAGCGTGAGCCCCGTTCATCCGCAGAAGAAATGAGCCAGCCGCGTCGCTGGCGAAAACGCTGCGCGTTGCCGTCACGGGCGGGCCCCACGGACATCTACGGCTATCCCGGCCGCCTCGAAAGCCGTTTGGATTTCATAGACGACGGTGGCTCATGGCCAGTCGGCCTCGATCGACGACGGCGGCTCGCCCTGTTGTAGTGCTACCCAGTCCCCCCCTACCGACGAAGGCGGCTCGGCCGGTAGCTACGCTCGCTGTTCCACCCACGTACAGTACCTGCGGCAGCGGCTCGCGCATCACCTCATTTACGGCTTCCACAGATCGCACGAGCACCCCGCCTCTCAACGTACTTTATACAGCCTCAAATGCGTGTCAGCAGGCGCCATCCGGGATCTGCGACCCCTGTGGCGGGACAGTCCTTCTCAGCCACGCAACTCCATTCGCTTTCAGCTTAGTCGCGACCCTTCGAACACTGGCGCGCCCCTAGATCTGTGTTTACACGAATGCAGACTGCGACCTCTGAAACGGAGACCAATCTAAGTACATGTGTGCATCACTACACCTTGAGAGCACCCTGTTCCGAAGGCTAGGGAGTACTACAATAGTTGAGGAAGGGCTATTCTTGCACCGTCACATGCACATTTTGGAGTTCGACCCAGCCATCAATGCCCGGTTGGCCAAACCGTGTCACGTTTAGCCACGTTGGGCGTTTTGGGCGGTTGTCTCCATTGTTGGACACGCCCTGAGATCGGAAGTGCCATGTTTGGAAACCATGACGGCCAGTAGAAGACCGGGCGGCTCTGCTGGTGCGGATCGACCAACAAGGAAGAGATTCTCAAGTAACTGACGACGCATCAGCTTCAGCTGTGCTAGCTGCAGCCTTGAAGAAGAACAAGACGTAGCCTGCAAGCATCTTTCCGTTTCTGTTCAGATCTCGTATTGGGGAGGAAGGATAAATGTGCCGCTGTACCATGCGCGAGTTCAGCGGTCAACACATTTCAAGGCGGAGGGGGGGCAAATCCACCACCAAGGATTCTCGTAGGTAGCGAGCAGTGTAGTGGCTCAAATAGCTTGTCCAAGCAACAAATAAGGATGGCATGAGCCATCAAGTAGTCTGGAAGGAAATGACGAAAGAGAGTATTGTGCTTCCCGCAAAAAGTGGACCCTGATGCATCAGCATCCGATGCAAAATCGCTGTTTCATTGGCTCAGAGGGCGGTGCATGCCGATGAAGCGGATGATGCGGATCCAGGTTTTGTGAGAAGCACAATAGACCCAGCGTGCCACTGTACTAGCATAGTCGCAGTGGTAGAACAGTGTCACTTTCTGAAAACGGGGAATGTTCCCGAAGCTGAAGAGTCTTGGAAAGAGGGGGTGGACGACAACGCCATCACCACGAAGCGCATTCTGTCATCTCTACTGTTGTCCCACCGGCATCCGCACCTGAAATATTGCAAAAGGGGGTTACATCTGTAAATGAGGGGGGTTTTCTCTACTGGCTCATGGGATTTAAACCAAATGGATGTTTCACTTAAACCAACCTGATTGTCTTCAAATAAATTTCATTTACCATCTTTGTTGGAAGGGCATGTCATGTGTAGCAGTCCTGGTTTCTTCGCGATTGCGTTCCTTTTTATGGTGCGTCATCAAAGAAGATATTATCTGATCAACGCTTACAGCAAGTCACAACAGTTCCCAGCAGCTCACAACAGAGAATGAAAAATTGCTGTGAACGCCGTTCCCTCCCACAGAGCCATTCAAGGGCCCCCAAGCAGTGAATTTATTTTCACAGCAGGGACACCGCATGCTCTGACTTGCTATGAACTTTTCTCGGATCCGCTCATTCTTTGGCGACGCGCCTAAAGGTATATTTCATGCATTTTGGCAGATGAAGATTGAGTTTTCCGTGCTGTTCCAGACATTGTTTGACCATGAGAAGCTACAGAACTGGTCTGTGTGGCATGGGTACTCAGATAAAAAAAAGAAGGCGCTCGAAGGGTTGTGTAGAGCTTTGTTACACCTGGGTGTTTCTCGATATTACCCCCGTTTTCTCTGTCGGTCGATCCGGAACGGATCCTGACCAACTTCTGATGCAAACACCGAATGATTGTACTTGGCCCAGGGGTGCTACGTTAGTCGCTGTCCAGATCATTGGCCTGGACCTCAACCTTCTGGCGGGTGTCCTTGAGTCCATTCTCACTGTCGGGCGTGTAGCCCCCCCCCACCAAGTTTCTGATTGATCCGATCTGGAATCGCATGGACACGCGCTTTTTCTCGGCCGGCTACGAGCATCACCAGCCCCCCACCACTATGGCCCATGTGCTTCAACGGCGACGAATGGGGTCCAGAAATCCCCTCAGTCCCTATGACACGCATTTTGCAGCCAGGCGACGTCGAGTTACAGGCTGCAGCGTCACCAGCGGACACTTCAATAAACTAAATGCCGTTCAGTACGGCGGCGACATGCAAGAAACAAGCTCTGTCTCACCAGCCTATGGTCGTAGCTGTCTGAAAGTATGTCTTAAAAAGCTGATGGAGTAGGCTCCAGTATGCGTCCATGGCGAGCAGAAGATCTGGAGCCATTGCTGAGTTCTGGGGGCGCCATCATGGGTCGCGCCCATGCGCCTTAGAGCACACCCAACAACGTCTTCCCCAAGTCCGAATGTGTATACGTGTCAGAAACGTGTCTCCCGAATGCTCCACGTGGCTCAGTTTAGGCTCTTGGGGTTGGGGACGGCTCCACAGCAACGTCGGGCACCCCAAATCGAAGAGAGAAAACGCGAATCTAGTTGATCGGAATCACATAAGTACACACAGATTCAGCGGGCAGAAAATGGGGGGTGAGGCCCTTGTTCCCCATTCTCTGCACGATTTGGGGAGTCGGAGCTCTCCTCCCCATCTTGTTCAGCTCTCTCATTGGCTGGCGCTGCTTTGGCCGCCGTTCGAAATGCTTGTGTCGTGGCATCCGGCTTTTTAGAAAACTGCAGTGACAAACCATGCACTTTGTGTCGCGGGAGAGCGTTCGAGCGCTCACCGTTTGCAACGGTATCGCGACTGCTACGGACCGTCGCATCGAGCACGCGACCACACGCGACCGCGCCTCCACCCCAGGATGCGACCGTTTCGGGGCTCCAGCGGGGGGCATTGAAGCGGTCCGACGGGGGGGCGGACAAAAGAAAATCTGCTCTGTCCGTGCGGTGTGTTCTCTATGGGGTGCTGAGGAGATCGGAGTGCAGGTGGCACCGTCAGCGCGGCGCCGTCGTCGTCGACGGCCGTCCGCCGCCATTGTCGTGGCGACCGTCTTCTTCGCGCGATGGAGGACCCTTTTGATTTGTCCGCAAACGCGATGCTGGAGGATACGGAGGAGCTACAAATTGCTTCGGCGGTTGCGGCACACCTACACGCGTTGCTTCATTGGCGGAAGCGTGCCCATGGGTCTCGGGTGCACCGGCGGCCGCGTTATGTTGGATCTGTGCCGGGCCGTCGGCCGAATACGCGGCGTAACTTCCGCTCAGGTTTGCGTGCTATTCTGAGAGATTATTTCGGTCTCAATGGGGAGCCGCCTGTCTACAACGAGGGGGACTTTGAGCGTAGGTTCCGCGTGCCGCGCAGCGTGTTTCTTCGTATATAGAATGCCGTGAAGGACCGAACTTTTTTTGCGCAGCGCATCAATGCGACTGGCCGGCTCCAGGCTCACCCCTTGCGAAAGGTGGTTGCGGCTTTTCGATTCATTGCGTATGGGGAGGCGCCGGACAGGACTGATGAATATGTGCGACTTTCCGCTTCAACTATTGCTATGTCGGTGCGAAGGTTGATGCGCTTTATTGTGGATGAGATTGGACCCTAATATTTGTGTCCCCCACCCCTGAAGAACTGCAGCGCATTCTGACGCGCAATGCAGAGCGCGGGATGCGCGGGATGCGCGGGTGCATGGGCTCCCTAGACTGCAGCCACTGGGAGTGGCGCAACTGCCCTAAGGCGTTCGCTGGCATGTACCAGAATCGCCACGGGAAGCGTTCCGTGGTGATGGAGACCGTTTGTGATGAGGACCTCTGGATTTGGCATTTATTTGTGGGGTGTCCTGGATCTCACAACGACCTGAACGTTATGCATGTTTCCCCCCTCTATTTATCCGTTACGAACGGAGAATGGCCGCCCCGTACATTTTCTTACACTGCTAACGGCACGACCCGCACGCTCCTGTATTATCTTGTGGATGGTATTTATCCTCGGTTTGCGCTTTTCGTCTTTCCGTTTCATAACCCCACGACAGAAGTAGAGGTTACATTTAACCGACTTCAAGAAGCCCTGCGGAAAAATGTCGAGGGTCTGTATGCCGTGCTTACGGCACGTTTTCATGTGGCTTTGCACCCTGCCAAGTACTCCACCGTTGAGCAGATGGTCACCGTCACGAAGGCGGTGGCTATCCTGCACAACATGGTCACCGAGAAGCGACGCGACAGGTAAGTGTCCCGCACCCGTGTGGCCGCCGGCGGTCAGGCGGCCGGCGGCGGCAGGGCGGCGGGGCCTGCGGGTGGTCACGGTGGCGCCGCCGGAAACGCCGGCTGCGGCAATGGAGGAGCGGCCGCCGCCGGCGGTGATGCATCCGCCGGCGGCGATTTGGGTGCGGGGGGGGGCGCTCGGGGAGCTGCGGCGGCGGCCGCTGCCGCTGGCGGTCAGGCGGCTGGCGGCAGCGTGGCGGCGGGGCCTGCGGGTGGGCACGGCGGCGCCGCCGGAAACGCCGGCTGCGGCCATGGACGAGCGGCCGCCGCCGGCGGTGATGCATCCGCCGGCGGCGATTTGGGTGCGGGGGGGGGCGCTGGAGGAGTTGCAGCGGCGGCCGCTGCCGCTGGCGGTCAGGCGACTGGCGGCGGCGAGGCGGCGGGGCCTGCGGGTGGGCACTGCGGCGCCGCCGGGGACACCGGCGGCGGCAATGGAGGAGCGGCCGCCTCCGGCGGTGATGCATCCGCCAGCGGCGATTTGCTAGCGGGGGGGGGCGCTGGAGGAGTTGCGCCGGCGGCCGCTGCCGCCGGCGATGGTGAGGCGGTCGGCGGTGGTGATGAGGGAATGCAGGACGATGGAGACGGCCTTGTGGGGGGCGGTGATCCCCCCCCAGCCATTGCGCCCGCCATTGCGCATGTAGCCTGGCTACCTGTAGGCACTTTCGGGCAAGCGCTTGGCGCTTGGGAAGAGACACGGAGTGCGGAGGAGCACCGAAAGCTAAGACATGATCTGGCGGAGGACGTGTGGGCGGACGGAGCCACGCTTTTGGAGCCGTACCTTTAACTAGAGTGGAACAAAGGTTTTTTGTTCCCGCCTCGCCGTTTTTTTTTTTCTTACATCTGTGTGTCTTCGTGAGCGTGTCTCGTGGAGCCTGCCTCACTTGTTTTTTGAGAGGGAGACCTGCCCAAAGGCCGCCGCCGCCACGCACGCACAGTTGTTACTGACGCGCCAACGGCGGCGGCGCGCGAAAGGCACAGCACGGCAGCTCAGCATCGGCGTGAAGTCGGCGTGACAGCGAGCAGCGATGCGGCTATCGCACAGGCCTCTGCCGCTGCTGGCGTGGTGAGCTACCCGGGACCGATGCGAGAGGGATGCTCTCTGTCGGACGCAAAGACGAAATAAGTAGGAAAAAAAAAACCTGCCCAACGGGGAAAAAAAACCTTTGCAGTCGCTGTCCAACACGCACTCCAACACACTACTGGTACTGCGCGTTACTATCGTCATCACTCGAGTCGTCCCCTTTAGCGTCTTGCCGGTCATCCGAACAGTCCGCGCCATCGTTGCGCACAGGAAAAACAGACACCACATAAATGCCATCGTTCTCATCGTCGAGTGCTTTGGACCCCGCGGCAAGAGCCGCCGCTGCCTTGGCCTGCTTTTTCGACAGCGACCGCCGGCCACGGCTTGCTGCACCGGAGCCGGCGCCCGAGGCCGCCGGTGATGACACAGTCGCGGTCGTCGTCTTGACCGCAGACACCGGCGGCGCACCTCCAGGGGCGGTCGCCGCCGGCGTAGATGCCGGCACCACCGCCGTGCCAGCCGGCGGCTCCTACGCCGGCGGCATACGCGGCGTCGAAGATGATGTCAGCGGGGGTGTGGAGGGTGTAGACTCCCCTGCCGCCGGCGTATCTCCCGTAGACGCCGGCGGCGGAGACGCCTCCGACAAAGTATCCTGCGGGGACAGCGCCAACCCGGCCGCCGCCATCAGCTTGCGAGCATGCGCGCGACGAAATGCTACAGCTTTCGGCGTGTCGCTCATCTAGGCTGAGTTGTAGAAAGCCACTGTCGTGCGCTCGGACGTGGCTTGCGCCAGCGCGGAGAGCGCGTCGGTGCTCGCCTCAAACATACGCGACTCCTGGATGCCCGTCGTCTTGTCGAGCATGAAGTCCTTCGCACCACGAGGGCGCGACTGGTAGCCGCCAGCACCCGCGTCCTCTCCGTCCTCGTCAGAGTCGCTTGTCGAGCGGCCGCCGGGAGAGCCGCCGGCTGATCCGGCACCGGCGGCGCCGCCGTCGGCTGCGGCGGCCCCGGCGGCCCCGCTGAACTTGTCGACGTGCCGCAGCACCCGCCAG
>ENA-ORXR01003250-ORXR01003250.1-marine-metagenome-genome-assembly--contig:-NODE-3250-length-14696-cov-10.466585_pt1 | contig 14696 bp, 18 predicted proteins | sample MGYA00237866_ERZ511479 | MGnify/ENA metagenome assembly ERZ511479 | reverse complement strand
TGCCCCCCGTCCCCCCCCCCCCGTCCCCGCCCACTCCCCTCGACCCCACGTGCTCCTTGCCTCGCCCGGGGAGAGCGTGCCATGACGCGCCGCTCTGTCAGGTCACGTGTGGATTCGCGTCGCTCTGCAGTTGCGCGGGGGGTGGAGATATTCGGTCGGTTGGCCCTCATCTCTGTGAGTGGCGCAATGCGCCGGGCTAACGAGGGGGGTGTCTAAGCACACGTTGGTGACCTACGGGGCGCTTTACCGTGCCATCCATCCCCCCACCGTCGCTCCGAGGCCGGTCGGCCGGCGCACGTTGGTCTCGCACCAAAATGAGCTGAAGATTAAGGAGGCTGTTATTTTCTACCAGGAGCGTGGCTTAAACATTACGAAGCAGCAACTGCGGGAAGCGGTGGCCACCATTATCGCCGAACTACCGGAGCCGAAGCGGGCGATGTGGAAGCACGACCGGCCGGGGGAGTGGTGGGCTCGGTCGTTTTGCGAGCGTCACGGGCTGTGCTTCCTGGCTGAGAACCGCCTCGACGCCACGCGTGCACGGGCTACGACTAAGGAGAACTATGATAAACACTTTTCTATGCATTCCCACCTCATTTCCACCCACAACATCACCCCACACCGCTTGTCCAACTGGGACGAGAGTGGCTTCTCATTTGAGAAAATAGCAGCGGGGCGTGCCAAGGTCATCGTGTGCACGGACATCGGGTGGTCGCTGACGCGTGGCGTCAACGTAGGGGCGGACGCGGAGCACATCACGCTCGGTGCGGCAGTTACGGCGGACGGGCATGCCTACTCGGCCATTTTTGTTCTTCCTGGAACACCAGCAAAGTTCAGGGAGCTTGTCGATGGGCGTACGGAGACGCTGGACGATTCTCTTCCGCGACGCGCCCTCATCTTGTACCGAACATGACGCGAAGGCTGGCTGACGTCAATAACAATCACTACCGCCATATTGGAAGTAACCGGCTTTCTGTTAAGGTCCTGGCAGGTCCAGTCGACGTTGCCGACAGCCACGAGTGTCCCGTCTTTGAGACTCGGCTTGTTTTCGGTGACGCCACGCCCGTCCTGCGGCACCGAAGAGCTGGACAAAGCGTCTTTAACAGAGAGGGTCCCGGTAAGGGGATGCTCCAGTGGCAGAGAGAACCGTACACGGCGCGTGCGGGGTAGGCGGGAAGAAGGCGACAGTGTAGCTGTTACGGCCGCCAGCTGCTTTATTCCACTGTCGGCACGCGCTGGAAGGGTGGTGGAGGCACACGCAGTCGAGCAGGTGGCGACTAAGGCAGCGCCATCGTCACAACAAGGCTCATTGAGCAGTTCGGCTTTTTCACCAGGCTTGACAACGTCTGAGACGCGCACCGGCGCGAACTTTGGCATGTACCGGCAGACGCCGGCAGCTGCCTTGTTGATGGTCTTAGGGGACCCCGTGGGCATCTTGGTGATGGTGCGCTCGGCGCGTGGCATGGACGCGGCCGCTTGGTTGTTGGCCTTCCCTGAAGAGCCCGCGTACATCTTCGCCGCACTGCGCGTGACGCGCGCGATAGTTGAGGCCGCGTGCGCGGCAGCCTGCTTGGCGGCCCGGGACGCGTTCTTGTCCGTACTCCGCTGGCTCTGCATCCTGCTCCGCGGGGCCATGTTCGTTTATGCCGGCTCCCACTTTGTGGAAGAAGTCTCCGCCTTCGTGGAGAAAAGGGGGGAAGGGGGGGCAGGTGGACATGCGAGCGGGGGAACTGGTGCTCAGGGATGGCGGTTGTCGGCTGCGGTGTGTCACGTTCATCATAGCAGGGAGAGCTACGGTGCCATCTTATACTGTTCAAGACGGTTTCAGTCCAGCGCTCCACTCCAGAGAAGATGGCGAGGGGAAAGAACATGGCGCGAAAGCGTCAGCGAACCCGTTCATTTTGAACAGCGTGGGAGATGGACACAGCCAAAGAACATACTGTCCGCGGAACATGACATATCGCATAACGGCTATCTGAAAAAATTATGTATAGAATATTGCTGACCTCCAAAACATGGCGGTTCCAGAGTAGTTGCAATCATTCAACAGCGTACTTGGACCAAGGGAAAGGCTAGGAATCATCTGACTTCCTTACAGAGCCTCCCCATGCAGCTCTGCGCACTGGAAACGCACATCAGGATCTCAAAAAATCTGAAGAAATTTTTTAATCTCATGAGGAGTCACAGGTCTGGCCCAGAACCCTCTCTAAGCCCTCTTCAGGGCCAAGCAAGCGGCCCAAAAGTTTCAGGAAATCTCATTGTGGGTTGCAATGACTCTGCGGGACTCCTGCAAGACACGGTGATTGGCTTGCAAGATTACTGGCGGCAACTCTCAGCCAATACTTCGATCTTGGCTGGTGGAACAGCCATTCCGAATTCATTTCTACGCCCTGTCGTCGGCTCTGCCTCCCTGCTCTCTGCCACCGCCATGCTTTGGAGGTTAGCATTACCTTTTCGGAAAATTCGACTGCTCGTGTCCTGCTGCAGCCTACTTGTCATTGTGTGACGTCAGTGCTCTGGGGGGGGGGGCTGCTTTCGGATCTGATTTTCATCGTGCCACAGCCGTCCTACCAAAACTTCCGCTCTGCAACAGTTCCTAAGGTGTTTCAAATGGGCCTCTGCGGGGTCGTAGAGGCCGATTGGGAACTCTTTTGGAACAGTTGGAGTGTGGGAAGTTTGGGAGAACGGCTGTACGAGATGAGCGATGCATTTTTGGCCCGTGCGACACTTTTTCTTGCACATCAGAACCCCCCGCGGCTCTCATCGCCATGCGGACGCGGCTTGGACAAGCTGCCCCGCTCGTTCGCTTCTTCATGTGCCACCCTCCCCCCCCCCCCCCCCCCCCCACTCTTCATTCTGTTCCTGACAGCATGGAAGTTGTCAAAGTGTCGATGGCATCGGCGGGCACGTGCCCCGTCACGGGGCTTGCTCTCTTCGATCCCCATGCTAGGTATGTGGCCGGGCGCGGGCGGGACTCCGAACATGATTTCGTCGGCGTTGTCGTCTGCTCTCTTTGCGATGGGCTGAATGAGGCGCACTTGAGCGGACCTTGTAACATGTCTTGGCTGTTTCATTTGCTTCTTTGCTCTGTGCTGTTGGTGCCTTCCGGGTTCACATCTGTGCCTGTAAATTGTGTCTTCTTGTCTCTACGCCTCGTACAGCCTCTCTTGTCCTCACAAATATTCCCTGGCAGGCATCGTGCGTCACATACGTGTGCGCACTCGTGCACCCACACCAGTGAAGGATGCCGTGCCCTCCCACAAGCTTCTTGCCTTACGAGCGGCGTGTTGCCCAGTAGTGGGGTGCAGCGCCATGGTTGGCGCTGCAACCCTTGCGCCTATGTCGGACGACGTGGTCGTGGTCGCTGTGGTACGTAAACAGACTTAGCTCCGCTTTTTGCGTAGTAGTGACATTTTTCTGTATTTTGTGCGGAGCACTGATATGTGGACGGCTTGAGGATCGACCCTGTCTGGTTTGCGCCGTGCATGAGGATGACAAGTTGCTGCTGCTTGCTTTTTGGGTTATCGGTCGATTCTGTTGCGGTTCCATAACCCAAATGAGTACAGCAGCATGGCGTTGGAAACTTTGCAAAGATGCACAGGGGCGGAAAGGGCACGGAGACTCGTGCAGTACTTGGGGAGGAGGAAGACAAAGGTGGGGTTGCCACGTACACGCGAGTCGCTCGTTCGTTCCTGCCCCGGGGAGGCAGCGCTGAGAGTTATTCAGTAGTACCAAGAGGGCTCCTGGAGGCTCCCACGACTCAAGGAGGCTGCCAATGAAGGGAACACGCCGCCAGGCAGCGTTCTGTATGCCAGTGTATGATTGCTGTCAAGTCTACTACCTGTTGTATAGTCATTGGCATGTCAGCCTACCTACAGTTCGTATAGGGATTGGCATGTAAGCCGACATGCATACGTGTATGCCTTCCGGGCACCAATGCGCTCTCGTCGATTGAATCGACCAGGGCGGCTCATGCCGCGTCCAGCTGGCCCTTCACAGCCGGAGTGTCACAGTCCACTCTATTTGACAAACTTCAGCCTCATCTCTTCCACCTTTTTGTTCCAGTTGTGCGTAGGACGCCCCGCCACGTGTGGCTTCGCCCCAGTTGAATGTACCTTGTAGTTCGGTGCGAGCTTCATCGGGTTGGGCTTGGGTAGCTGTGGCTTTGTGGACGCTGTAGGTCTGAGTGCTCTAAATCACCCGGAGTGTCACGCGAAGACAACATCGTCAAGAGCCGTACCGGCACGTCGCATAGCTCATCAAGCTGCTCGCGTGGCGTACTTTGAGTCCACGTTGATGCGTTCTCTTTCGGCTGTGACTGAGACCAACCCCCCGACCCTGCAGGCACCGGGTTCTACACCTACCGCCACAACCACGACGACCGGCAATGCATCTGCCGCTCGGATATCAACGGCAAGAGTGGTGGCGGCGGGAGGCGGGGCGGCGACTGCGTTGAGTCCTGTACAATCATTGAAGATGGGCCTAGCTGGCGGCAGCAACACGCCCGCGGCGCCTGTGGCAGCACTGCGAGCGATGGGCGGCCGCTGCGCGGCTGCCACCTCGGCGGGCGCTGCTGCTGGTACCGGGGTCACTGCACCGCCTGTGTACGGCGCTGCCGTCGTCGTGGCCGAAACCAAACCGGCTCTACTAAGCGCGACCGTCTCTCGCGTCACGTAAGATGGCACGGCCCGCGTGTCAGCTGCTATGCCGGTGGCTGCTGCGGTCGGCGGCGCTGCCGTGTCAGTAGGCATCTCGCTAGATGAAGACGATGTCACAGCTGTTCCAGTTAGCGTCCTTCAGAAAAAGTCCACAAAACGTTCGGACCTTTTCCACTTTCGCGACATGCGCGGTATGTCTTTCCACCCGGCGGCGACGAAGACGCCGCTCGTCAAGCTGCTGACCGACAATCTTGTCAACGTCGACGTTGGGCAGTGTGGCCGTGCTCGTCGACGTTGTGTCTTGCTTCACGGTGAACGCGAGAGGCACCCCAGACTCCTGCTCTTCCAGATACCTCTCGGGATACCCTCCAAGATGGAGGCGCCCGGAGAGGACGAGCTCGCCTCTCTCGCTGGCCTCTCGCCTGGCACTGATGGTATGTCCAGCGTTGCCGGCGCTCCCAACGCGGTCCTGTCCACAGAAGTGGAGCATCTCGTCGAGTCTCTCTCTGCACGCAGCGCCACGGCGGCTGTGGCTTCTCCGACCGGCGTGCAAACGCGCCGCGAACCGGGGGCGGCGGCGGCCGCGGGGGCCGCGGGCGGCCGCAGGGGCGGCGGCCCCGGGGGCGGCGGCGGCCGCGTGGGCGGCGGCGGCCGGTTAGGGTTAGTGTTATGGATAGGGTTAGGGTTAGTGTTATGGATAGGGTTAGGGTTAGTGTTATGGGAAGGAATAGGGTTAGGGTTAGGGTTATTGTATGTAACCCTAATCTTAACCCTAACCCTAACAGGCGTCGCCTCGGTTGGTGTTCGACGCGCTCTGGGGCGGACACAGGACTCCGTCAAGACCTTGCTGTCGCGGAGTAATGATGGTTGATCAGAACCAAAGAGTACGAGACGATCGTGCATTTCTCACGTGTTTTAGACTTTCGTTCGTCAGCTATGCAGGCAGTTCGGCCGGACGCGTTTGAGACAGACATTTTCATCCAACTCGCTCATGAAATAGAAAAAAAATTATCAGAAACCATGTTCAGCACTGGTACAAGCGCCCTAGGCCCACCGGTCAGAAGATTGTCGAATTGGGGCCGGCATTGGTTGGTTGATCGAGGAACCTCTCTTGGGGAGCATACTGGCGAGAAACAAAAGGATCCATCCAGGCTCCGATTCAGCGCTTATTGAGGGCATGAATGGGACGAGCGTCTGCGAAAACTCTGAAAGATCACCGTGAGTCGCGGCGAAGACGTGAATATGTTGCCACGGCCCGCTCGACGGGATGACAACGTACAGGAGAGGGGCACTGCAACCGACACAGAGGCCGACACCTGGCACGGCCACGACACAATCTGTGAAACCCGGTCGCGCGATAGCGTCGGCCAGTGTCCGATCTGCCAAGATGGAGGTCTGTGGCCTGTTATCTTGTCAAATCGGGGCACTCACGACGCTGCCATGAGCGTGTTGGGCCAAAGAAAACGATAAAATGGCGTCACTCATGCGATCGATAACGAGGGAATAGCCTGTCATGAGATGATCCGCGTCAGATCCTGCCGGCCGACGATGCTCTTTGGAAACATATTCGAATCGCGCAGATGGATGGGAGGGCCATGATTGGCTATGACAGAAAAGCGAACAGGTTCACCGCCGTCTGTTTTTCAAACTTGGAGAAAAAGAGAGACCTGGAGAAAGCTGTCGTTGTCTGGAATGGTCTCTTTTCGTCCGTCACTCGGCGGATCGGCGACCTTTGGACCCGTGATTTCATCTCGTCATGTGCCATTGGTCGAGGGCCGTGGAGTCTGTCTCCGGCCTCACCTCTTGGATACTGCAACGTCAGTAAACGGATGGCCAGGAGGTCACACACCGAATCCGCCTCCTTTTGTAAAGGAACGGTTCCCACGATGCGGCAGTCTGAGGCCGTGCGGGCGTGACGCTTTCAACAGCAGCGCCTCGAGTGAGGTCTCTGGATTCTCCCCCAGTCTTCCAGCGTGTGCAGAAGTACCCAGCGACCGCCATGCCTACTCAGACCACTGACCGTGGGGGTGGTGTCCGCCCCCGCTGCCCGCATCCGCGAGGAGGTGTCCGCACCGATTTGTTGGTGTTTCTGATGAATTTTTCCAGACTCGACCCTGATCGTGGGCCCATACGTTTCTCCTTTAACCTGTATGTTGTAGCAACTGCACCTAATCGCTCGACCAATGAGAGAGCTTAGAAGCGTGAGGCCAGCTCTGGAGCGACCCCATTTCCGATCGGACTCACTGTACGGCGACGTCCGCCCGAGCCATCCGAGGTCTCTCCGCGGCCACCCCGCTTTTTCCCAAGTACTCCCGCAAGTTCCACTAGCTCGGAAAAGAAATAGAATGGGGGCCCCTATGCGCATGTTGGGTAGTACAGTCAATGCGCATTTATATGTGTCCCGCTAGGCAACCTGCTTTTTAACTGAGCGCCACTCAATTGCTCCAGTGCGGGGCCCACCGCACTTGATGGCACTTGATGTGATGATCCACGGCTGATCTACAATCGAGTAATCCGTTGCCTCCAGTCTTTCAGAATTTGTCTGCCGAGCCCCCAGGAACACCTCGTAAAGAACGGGGCAAAAGTCTGGCAACGCCCTTCCGTGTCTCATTGCATCCTTTACGATTCGAACCGACGATCGAGCGTCATGAGCGCCTCGGCTGGTTGTCGTTTCGGAACAGGTTGTCCAATCGGCTGAAAATCATCAAGTGTGCTAGAGAGTGCTCCACCCTGATTTACAAGCGCACAGTGACTGGTCCATGTCCAGAAGGCCAGGGGATCATAGCGTCGGATCTCCGCCATCCCAACGTTTGGAATGGATTCCACGCCATTATTCTGACCGCTGGGCACCCCTCTCCGCTAGTATTTGGCGTTGACGGAGATTCTCTGCCATATTCCGAACCGCTGGGCTTTCTCTGAGGGCAGTTGCGGGATCTGTGTGGTCTTGGGGGCAGGTGCATGAGGCCACTAACGTCCATCATGTCGCGATTCCGCAGGCGTTGGCCAGAATCGGGCTCTGGGGGATGTGTGGAAGACGTCCTCATTAAGTTCTCAAAAACGGGGTCGTGTCGGCGCGGCAGATTTCGTGGTCGCGTCTGTTCCTGCAACACCCGCGCGCGGCGGGTGGGGGCGGCGGGCACCGCTGGTCGCGGCGTGGCCGCCGCGCCGGCCGCCGACGCGGCGGTGGGCCATAGACCACCCTGCGCACGACGCGCGCCCGCAAGAGACAGCGGGTGCCGGCGGCCGCGCGGGCGGCGGCCGCGGGGGCGGCGGCGGCCGCGGGGGCGGTGGCCGCAGGGGCGGCGGGCTGCCGCGGGGGCGGCGGCCGCGGGGGCGGCGGCGGCCGCGGGGGCGGCGGCGGCCGGTTAGGGTTAGTGTTATGGATAGGGTTAGGGTTAGTGTTATGGATAGGGTTAGGGTTAGTGTTATCGGAAGGGATAGGGTTAGGGTTGGGGGTATTGTGTGTCATCCTAATCTTAACCCTAACCCTAACAGGCGTCGCCTCGGTGGGGGTTCGACGCGCTCTAGGGCGGACACAGGACTCCGTCAAGACCTTGCTGTCGCGGAGTAATGATGGTTGACCAGAACCAAAGAGTACGAGACGATCGTGCACTTCTCTCGTGTTTTAGACTTTCGTTCGTCAGGTATGCAGGCAGTTGCGCCGGACGCGTTTGAGACAGCCATTTTCATCCAACTCGCTCATGAAATGGAAAAAGAATTCTCAGAAACCATGTTCAGCACTGGTACAAGCGCCCTTGGCCCACTGGTCGTCAGCACTTCACGTCCGCACGTTGTAGACACCTAGCCCGCGGTGTGTCTCTATCCCCCGCGCACCGGTACTGGCCGCAGGTGAGTGCCACCCTCAGCCCGCAACTAAGGGACTCACCACACACACGCTGTCGCATCCCACTGCCCACCGGTTGTAGTCGCCAACGCCCACAGGTAGTAGCCTCCCCGCCCGCTGGTCTTCGTCACCCCCCGCCCGCATGAAGTGGCCATCCCGGTTCCGAATGAAGTTGCCACGCTCCAGCCGCAACTGGTATACGGCTCCCACCCGGTAGTCCACGCCCCCTGCCCCCAGGTCGCCACCGCCTATTGCGCACAGGTAGCAGCCGCCCGACCGGCAGGTTGTCGCCGCCTCCCGCTTCCAGGTCGTCGCCTCCTTTCGCCCGCAAGTAGCGATTGGCTCCTACCGGAGAGTAGTCAACGCTTCTTGCCCAGAGGCAGTGGCCACCGCTCGCCCGTCATGTCATTCCCATCCACGCTCATCACGGTCATTGCAGGTTGTCGTCGCCTCCACTCCTCAGTTTCAGCACATGCCGCGCTCTGCCCCCCACCTAGCTACATCCATGTTTGAAACACAATCTCTTTAACCCCCCTTGTCGCGCCTGCCACACGAAAGACACACCACAGGAACTTGTGCACGTTAGCGGCCACCCGGCGCGGACGAGCAGAAGCAGGCGGGGGTCTTGGAAGGAGTGCGGCAGAGGACGAGCAGGCTAGCTCGCGCTCCGCATGCCCTGTTTGCTTGGAGCATGCCCGGGCGTGCACGAGGCGCATAACGGCCGTCTGTGTGCAGAGCATCTAAGTGCCAGTGAATGGACGGCTCCGAATTTATTTCAGCGTCCTTGTCTGTTGGCAAAGTAGCCTTAGATTTCTGAAGAAGCAGACAGAAGCCCCGCTTGCATCTGACAACGAAGCGTCGGTGGACAAAAATATTCATCTCACAAGGAGGTCCGGACAATGTACTTAGAGAAAAGATGTAAACTTCCAACGTGGCGACGGTTCTACGGAGTGCTGTGGATGGCTCGGGGGCGCGGGCCTGCCCGTGGACGCCCGAAGGAACATGAAAATAAAAACCAATGCAGTGCATGAAAGATTTATCCACGTGCCAAGTGAAGCGCGACGCGGTATGTTTCGAGCCATGAAACTGCTTCGGAACTTACACGAATAGATGGTCTTCGATCACAGCACAACTCCAGGCCAGGGTGTTTTCGCGTACGCGCATTTCAGTCCGACTTCAAAGACATGCACAGACACATGGGAGAAGACCCACTGCTCCGCTCGCGGTGGTCGGTGGCCGGCGGGATCCCCTTCCCTGCCACACAGGGCCTTCTCACCGATAGTCGCTCACCGTCTTCCCCTCTTCTTCCCTGTTCTCCTTCGCAGCCTCACGTCAAGTTAAGCACGGCGCTCTTTCTTCTCGCTTACTTGTCGTGCGCATGTAGGCCTGTAGGAGATCAGGGGAGGAGGACAATCGACTGCTGGTGCAAATAGCTCTCTACTGCTCCGTTATTGACAAATGCGCTGTTTTCTCTTTCACCGCCGTCACGATGGCATCGACTGATGCTTCTTTTTATTGCGCTCATCTCCTTCTTGTGGCAGCTGGACTCTGTGTCCGCCTTCTTGCATATGCTTTAGGAGCGGACATAGAGTGGCTGCCCGCCGCTGCCCATGCCATCGTGCCATTCTTCCTGACGACAATTTCGAGGCCGTCGTCGGAGTCGGCGGCTGTCGCGATGGTCCTTCTTTTGGCGCTGTCTACGCGTCAGGCCGCGCAGCAGCTGCCAGGCGAGCGTGTCTTGACGTGTTTCGCGTTCCTTGTCACCTTTGCGCATGCGGGGTGCCTTCTGCTGCTTGGCGAGACCCCCCCAGCCGTTCCCCAGACGCATCTCTGGTGGACCGCTTGCCTGCTTTCTTCAGCAAGCGCGGACACTCAAATGTTGGTTGCGGCGTCTGTATTTGCAAAGGCGGACGCGTACGGGTGGGGACGTCTGCGTCGTGTTCTGTTTTGGGCGTTTGTGTTCATTGGGTCGCTAGCGTTTTCTGAGGGTTCTACGGTTTCGTTTGTCCAGCGTTTGAGCGGGCATGTCGCTTTCACGATGCGCGAGGTGCGGGCCTGGTGGCGTCACGGGTACGCTGAGGGTGATGCTTTTCCGGCTCCTCCGGACTTGGGAAACCTTGGGCCTGCTCTGAGGAACGACGCAGCTACTTGTGAGGAGAGCTTGGCTGTGTCCTTTCTGTTTGTCTCTCATTTATTGCACAGTGTTGAGACGGTCACTAAATTTATCAAAGAGACAGTCTCAGTGGGAATGCAACACACAGAGTAAGATACAAACATGCCCTATACCGTCTTCTTAAGCTCCTCTCGTCGGGAAGACCGTCTCGCCCCTTGACAATGGACGACGCTCTTGACGTTTGGCCGCTCCAAGATTCTCTCCGCGGCCGCAAAGGCCGCGTCGAGGCTTTCCTTCTGCGCGCGTGCAACCCCGCGCAGGACAGTCACGTCCTGTGCCGCCCTGAGTTCCTCTCGGGGATCCCCGACAGCTCCTGCAAATGCGATACGAGCCGTACGAGCCGTCACATCAGCTGCGTGCGCCTCGATGACTCGGCGCCTTTCTAAGACAGCGCCGATGGCGGCTTTCCGCTTCCAAACGAAGGCAAATGGCCGCTGCACCGCGTCTTCTCGGGGAACTGCCGCTTACAGAAGCACGAGAAGAGAGACTGCTTGGTCTCCGGCGGTAGTGACCCCACAATGTTGAAGCCGGCAGCGACGGACGCCGTATCGGCGCGGCTTGCGGTGGCCGGCTTGGCGCCAGTGGTTATCTCGGCATCCGAAATGTCCGGAGCGCCGGATAAAGGCGTGTCGCCGACCGTCGTGAACGGTGCCAGTCTGGAGGCCACGGCGCAGGCAACGGCCGGCGTCATAGGGGCGGCAGCAGACCAGGCGGACGGTATCGCGGGGGCGACGCCCGACGTGGGGGACGGCGTCACGGGGGCGGCGGCCGACGAGGCGGACGGAATGGCGGAAGCGGCGGCCGACGTCGGGGACGGCGTCTCAACAGCGGCGACCGACGAAACGGACGGTGTCGTAGGGACGACGCCCGACATGGAGGACGGCGTCAGGGGGGCGGCAGCCGACGAGGCGGACGCAATGGCGGAAGCGGCGGCCGACGTCGGGGACGGCGTCGCGGGGGGGGCCGCCGATGAGGCGGACGGAGCTGCATGGGCGACGCCCAAAGTGGGGGACGGCGTGACGGGGGCGGCGGCCGACGAGGCGGACAGCGTCGCCGGGGCGACGCCCGAAGTGGACGACGGCGTCACGGGGGCGGCGGCCGACGAGGCGGACGGAGTGGCGGGGGCGGCGGTCGACGTCGGGGACGGCGTCGCGGGGGCGGCGACCGATGAGGTGGACGGTGTCGCGGGGGCGACGCCCGACGTGGGGGACGGCGTTACGGGGGCGGCGGCCGACGAGGCGGACGGAATGGCGGAAGCGGCGGCCGACTTCGGGGACGGCGTCTCAACAGCGGCGACCGACGAAACGGACGGTGTCGTAGGGGCGACGCCCGAAATGGAGAATGGCGTCAGGGGGGCGGCGGCCGACGAGGAGGACGGAATGGCGGAAGCGGCGGCCGACGTTGCGGACGGCGTCTCAACAGCGGCGACCGACGAAACGGACGGTGTCGTAGGGGCGACGCCCGACATGGAGGACGGCGTCAAGGGGGCGGCGGCCGACGAGGCGGACGCAATGGCAGAAGCGGCGGCCGACGTCGGGGACGGCGTCGCGGGGGGGGCGACCGATGAGGCGGACGGTGTCGCGGGGGCGACGCCCGACGTAGGGGAGAGCGTGACGGGGGCGGCGGCGGACGAGGCGGGCGGCGTCGCAGGGGCGACACCCGACGTGGGGGACGACGTGACGGGGGCGGCGGCCGACGAGGCGGACGGCGTCGCCTGGGCGACGACCGCCGGGGATGGGAAATATCGCTGCAGTAGCTGTGGACACATGCTCGTGCGATGTACACACCGGGACCGCGGCGACATGACACCATTGGCAGTCAATCGGGCCATGCATACATCGTATCAATGTTACCGCTCTACGCATGCCCAAATATAAAAAAGAGCGTTCGCGCAAGCATCCCGGAGGCACTCTGCAGCACTAAATACTAAACTTAGGCAAGATGTGGCCGAAACCACAGTGTACGTAGTTTCCATTGTCGTTTCGAAAGTGCGAAGCCGAGATGGGCCGAAGGTGGCATGGGTGGCGGCGGTGCGGCGCCCGCACCCACCGCTGTGGCACGTAGGCGGGAAAGGCGGCTGCGGCGGGCAAAGCGGCGACACGCATCCCCCCCCCCCCCCTGGTAGCCGTCGGCTGGAAGGCAGGCCCGCGCCGGCCGTGCCCGCCGCCGCTGCGCCCACCACACCAACGATCGGCGGCCGATGGGCGGCGCCAACGCCCGTGGAGACTGACGATACGGGCGTCGGGTAGGGCCCCGCAGCCGCTGCTGACGAATCAGTCACGGAACCCGCGCGGCTCGGTGGGGCGGACCGGATGGCGACGGCGCGCGCGGCACCGCGTGCGAGTCTCTCTGGTGCCGCCGGCGGGTGCTGGCACGGGTGGCGGCGGCAACAGCAGCTGAGGCGGCCGCCACAGTGACGCTCGCCACTTGAGGGATGGTGTTCACGCGGCGTACCTCGAGCGGGGCGGATCCCGCGCGGCAGCGCCGGCCCGTGGTTGCCACCGCAGCCGCCGTGAAATCTCGGCATCGGCCGTCGCCGGCTCCGCGATTGAGCGGAGGCAGACGGTGCTGCTGGCAGCGGGACAACGAAATGCGCTGTGCCGCGGGCATCGAGGCGAGGCAGCGGGGGGGGGGGGGGGGGGGGGGGGGGGGAGACGGGACCCACGGCCGGATTACGTGCGGGCTGCGGTGCCGACGCAAGTGGCGCCGCAACGCCGGCGCGCGCTCGTGGCCGCCGCAGCTTTGCGACGCGCGCGGTAGGCCGCTTGTGGCGATCCCTGAGACCATTATGTGCCGGCGTCGGCGAAGGCTTTGAAGGGCGGTGGCTGCGGCCGCGCGCCGCCGGGGGGGGGTGGGGGAGGCGTCGCTGCAGTCACGTCTGCCGCCACCTCGGCGCCAGCGGCATTGGGTGGACCGCGGCGTGGCGCCGGCATGCGCACGAGCGCCGCTTCGCCATCTGTCGGGACATTCCTCACCTCCACCACTCGCTCGGTTTCCCTCCACATCCCGACGCCATAAACCGTGGCCTCCGTGCGGCCTTGAAAGTGGGTGGTCGACGGCATCACCGCCACCTCCGTGGCCATCGTGGCCACCGCGTCGCGCAAGCGGCGGTGGGGAGGAAGACAGCTCCGCCCATCGGGCGGCGCGGCAGCCCGTGTCAAGGGTTGATTCCCCCGCCGCATCCGCCACCACCCCGCCCACTACCGCCAATCCGCCATGTCCGCGACGGTGCCACAAGCCTTGGCAGTGCCGAGGCTGCGCGAGCTACCAGCCGACAGCCGCCGGGTGGCGGCGGCGAAGGGCGGCGGTTGTTGGCGCCCACAAATCAGCGGAAAACCGTGCGTGGTGAGGACGGTAGGGAAGTGGGGGGATGCGCAGCCGCCCGCCTCCGGAGCGTGTTCCGGCAGCTGTGCTGCGTCCCGCAGTGGAGGGGAAGCGGCACGCACCCGTTCCCGCGGCAGCCGCGGCTCTGGGGCCACGCTGTGGCCCGCACGTCCGTCCGAGGCGGCTGTTGTCGCCTAATATAAGAGTAACACAAATCGCCGAACCACCCGCCTCAATCGGATCAAAAGCGCCTGGTGCTTCCGACGACGAATCAGACCCTAGTGGCCCGAATCGAATGGGGCCCGATTGCAGCCCCCCTGGACCGGTTTGTCCTCGAAGTTTCTCATTTGACGAACTGCCCCGCAGGGCCTCATGTGGCGAGATTGCGAGAACCCGCCTGGGGGCCCTATCTCGCCCGGTTCTTCACTGAAGAACCTCCCAATGGGCGCACGCTCGGCCTCACCTCGTCCATATCCCCTAAAATCTCGACGATCTCCGCTAAAACCTTGCCACTCAGTCGCCTGCGGGGGAGGCCCCGCCTCGATCCATACGTGGCTGCCATGTTTCTGCACATAGTCCCCACCACGCCTCTACTGCACACAGTCTCCACGCACCGCGCGCCCCCCGCACGCCCGCCCCGTCCACTCAGCGGGTGCCACGCTTCGCGCTGCGGCCGAACGAGTGCCCGATGCCTCCCTTC
>ENA-ORXR01003249-ORXR01003249.1-marine-metagenome-genome-assembly--contig:-NODE-3249-length-14698-cov-81.067642_pt1 | contig 14698 bp, 8 predicted proteins | sample MGYA00237866_ERZ511479 | MGnify/ENA metagenome assembly ERZ511479 | reverse complement strand
CCGACCAATTTTCTGTTGATGATTTGATAGAAAGAGTGATTGTATTGCAGAAAATTGAACGTGGATTAATGCAATCTCAAAAAGGAGAAATTGTATCGGATAGTGATTTGGAAAAAACGAAACTATCGAAATGGTTGAGTTAAATTGACATTTGAATTAAAAAAATATTTAACTTGCAAAAAAAACTACACGAATGAATACATCAGATTTTTATAATATTATTGATAACGAGTTGGATGTACTTTTAGAGAAGTACAAAGACGATGCTTTTTTGGAAAAGCATAAGAAGAACTCCAACAATCAGAAATCGTATGCCTTTCTGATTTGGTTTTTGGGGTTTTATGGTAAACAATCAAATTATGCAAATTATATCACAGAAGGGAGTGACGATAGTTCCTGTGACGTAATTCTTGACCGCAAAGATAATCAAGGCAAGCGGGTTTTTTATTTGGTGCAGTCCAAATGGAATAATGCTCGAAAAGCCAATGCAGAAGTTGATAGGGATGAAATACTGAAAGCATTGAGCGATTTTGAAACGCTCGTTTCGGGTGAACAGAAGAAAGTTAATACCAAATTAAAAACCGAATTAGCTCGATTATCAGAGCATTTAAAAGATAATGGAGAAGTAAAATTTATCTTTCTGAGCCTTGCTCAATATAAAGGCGGTGCTGATGATAATATTCGGACTTTTTTAAAGAAAGATGACAAACGAAGCGCAGAAATTATTGATATAAACAGAATTAAAAATGATTATATTGATAGAAATTATAAAAAAATTACTCCTATAAACCCATTAGAACCAAAATATACTCCACAGGAAAGTACTGTAAGTATAGCAATTGCAGAAAGTAGCAATTTCGTCAAAATAAATAATCCTTTTCCAGCGTACAGCATTTTACTGCGCCCCAAAATGATTTATGAGTTATTCGATAAATATGGTTTTGCCTTATTTTACAAAAATGTCAGAAATCCACTTTTAGAATCACAATTTAACGAGCAAATAGAGCAAACTGTCATTGATAACCCTGCATTTTTTTGGTACTACAATAATGGTATCACAGCAATCACCTCTATTTTACCAACGATAGGACAACAGGCTGAAACCATACAAGTCAGAGGGCTGCAAGTCATCAATGGCGCACAAACCATTTATGCCGTTTATCGGGCATACAAAAACGCTTCAACGCTCGAACGCGACAAGATGGATGCCGAGGCACTCATCTCTTTACGCTTACTCAGCTCTGGTGGTAAAGATTTCGATATCAATGTAACCCGTTATACCAATTCTCAAAACCCTGTTAGCGACAGAGATTTTTTTGCAAATGACGATATTCAAATTGCTCTGCAAAATGCCTCCTACCTCACACCTGTTTGGTATCGAAAACGACGTGGTGAGTTCAGGGTATTACCCGAAGGTATCAGGAGTGTATCCAATGAAGTGTTTGCTGATATATATTTGGCGTACGACCTACAAGATCCTGCGACTCTTGTTAGAAAATATTTGTATGAGATGACACAGAATAAAAACCTGAGTTTCATCTCTCACAATGGTAATGGCTCTAAAGATGGTCTTTATGAAAAAATCTTTAATGGCAATACTTCTTATGAAGATATGTTGAGTGCGTTTTATGTGGCGGATACGGTATTGGAACAGGCGGGGAAAAACATAGACGAGATTTCATTTCCTTTCTTCTTTTGGTTGGCACTATCCAAATTTACGATTACTAAATACCTACAAGCTAAATTTGATGAAAAAGTAAATGTCAGTCGTCAAATTATTCAACACTACGAAAAAGGAGAAAAACACTTTATCATAAAGGCATTTGGCTGGACTTTAGGGCTTCAATCTACTGCGTTTAAGAATGAGGAAATTATAGAAGAATATACATCTCAAATGTTTACTAATCCTTCTTTTTTTGAAAAAATGAAAAAAGAGTTTGAGAAAGCTATTCAAGTAGATTCTGTTGAAAATATGCCAATTGACATAGCAATAAAAGCAATCGAATCAATGGGTTTTAGACCAAATATTAATAGAAAATGACCAACAAACTAAAATTCCTCCTCCTAATTTTCGCCCTAACCGTCGCCGCCTGCGTGGACGACGAAACCCCACCGTCACCGCCCGACCCCGCCCCGGTTAACTTAGAGTTCAACGGCGTGCAAATGACCGACGAAAACGGCGCACCCATCGGCTGTTACGATGGTGACTGTACGGATGATTGGACAAACATCAGCCTGACCATCGACGAACTCAACTATCTGGCATTTGACCACAACATTCCCGGTGCTACTCCCGAACTCGGCGAAGCAGAAATGCACCCTATCTTCCCAAATCCAATCGGCAATACAGGCAATATGGGCATCGCATTCGAGACAACGGGTAAACTGATATTTAAGATGGTCGTCATTGACACTATGGGGAACGCACTGATTACACACGTCTCGGAAACGGAAATGGGCTTCAATACCATTCAGCTTTCGAGCGAAGTATTTGAGGGACTCGAACGCAAAACTATCTATCGAATATACTACGCTTTTTACGATGTCACCAGCGCACCTGTATATACGGGCTACGGCGATTTCGGTATCTGCGAAGAAGATTTCAATCCCAATCCGGTGGAATGTTTTGAGTAAATTATCAAAAAGTCCGCATTCCATTTCACCTCAATGTCGTCCAACGTTCACCGTAAAATACACATTACTGTTACCCTCGTATTACTTGCGATGGTTGCGTTGAGTGCCTACTACAAAAACATCGACCACGAAGAAACTCTTTCATTTTATTTCCTCAAAAACAGCGAATTACGCCTACTTTTCGGCACGGCAAATACCCACTGGCTCAATAGCTTTTTCATGCGTTTGTGGATGTCGATTTTCGGAAACGAAGCCTTCACACTACGCTTGCATTCGCTCCTCGCGCTCCCTTTTTACGCGACAGGTATTTACCGACTTTCGCGGCATATCGACAGCCGATTTTGGGCGTTTTTATTTTACGTATTCGCGCTGTTCAATCCCTACATCCTCGATTTTTTTACCGTAGCGAGGGGCTACGCATTGGCACTTACTTTTCAGGTTTGGCTCTTGTGTTTTGCCATTCCTATTTATAAAAATAATAATTTTTCGAAAAAAAAATGGTGGTCTGTATGGCTATGTTGCGCCTTCATGTTGCTTTCCAATTTATCGTTTTTATACATCGTTTTTGGTGTGGTTGGTATGTTCTTTTTGCAAATACTGACCCGACAACCGGGCTACAATTTAAATAAAAATACCCTCAAAATCATCGGTGGATTCGTGCTACTCATCGCTACGGCAGCCACCAACCTCATACTCATCAAATACGCCGGCGACCTATGGCTCGGCGGCGATAATGCCATCAATTCGATATTCAATACCGTATGGCACGGTTATACTTTTTTTTATGAAATAGAAATATTGCCTCAAATTCTGACGGGCTTCACACTCATAGGGATAGCCGCGAGTTCGGGCTATTTTTTGTATCAAAGCATAAAAAACGAACGCATTTCGGCGGGACTGTTTTTAGCAGGATTAGTCATCGGCTTGGTCGCTTTAAATGTTTTTTTCCACCTCGCTTTCGGTACGCCTTATCTCGAAAAACGCACCGCCTTACAGTGGTGGTTGCCTTTTATGTTATTATTATTTTTATTTTTTGATGAAATAAAAAAACATAAAAAGAGTTTTTTCGGACAAAAAATAATGGCGATTATTGTGGGCATTCTACTGTTTGTGCAGCTCGCGTATTTATTCAAATCCAGTTTTGACTATCGAATGTCGCGCCGCCAATACGAGCAGCCGATACTTCGCCACCTCTACGAATTGCAACCTAAACATCTCGGTTTAGGCGTACATTTTTACGTCATTTTCAGAAACTACTACCGCTACACCGAGTCGGGTTACGACCAAATAAAATACAGCATGTTGCGCGACAAACAACTCACCAACTGCACAGGCGAAAAAGGCTGGGACAAACTCGCTGATTACGATTATATCACGATATCCGACCCCAAAGTTATGGATTGTATGCGGCGGCGAAATATCAATTTTGAAGTGATAGAAACTTACGGTGAATATCAGATTATTCATTTGACCAATCAATAATTGTACAAAAAAAAATCTGCTCAATCCGTAAAAATTCGTGTTCTATTCTCACATCAGTAATTTGAATTTGCCCCTAAAATTTCATAACTCATAAAAGAACCATCCCAACTCATTATGTCAGAAGCAATAATAAAAGATACAGCGTCGGAAACGAATAAAACAGACGCAACTTTCTTCACCAATGAAGAAGGTTCAAGTCTATTGAACCGATTCAAGCGTACTTTGGCAGACACCAAATACTTTGATGTTTTGGTGGGCTATTTTCGGGTGAGTGGTTTTTATCAATTATATGATTCGATTGAAGGGCTGGAAAAAACACGCATTTTGATTGGCTTGGGGATTGACGAAACGGGGTATCAAAACATCAAAAATTACCAACACCAAACAACGGCAGATTTTGAATCACAAGCCAGTATAAAAATACAATTTGAAGCACAGATTTTACAAGAAATAGAACACACCAATGAACCAGACCAACAACTTGAAACCGGTTTGCTCAAATTTATAGAATTTCTCCAAACGGACTGCAAAGACAAAATTACCGACCTTCAAAACAATAATAATGGCAAAAAACTTGAATTTAGAGCTTTCCCTTCGCGCAATCTCCATGCGAAAGTTTATATCAGTCGCTACAAAGACGATGACCGTGATTATGGCAGCGTGATTACCGGTTCCAGCAATTTTTCTTATTCGGGTTTAGTAGCAAATCGAGAATTTAATGTACAACTAAAAGATAGTAAAGATGTAAAATTTGCCCTTGACCAATTTGAAAGTTTGTGGGAAAATAGCGTGGATATTTCCGAAGATTTTGTACAGACTGTCCAGCAAAAATCGTGGCTCAACGATACCATTACGCCATACGAACTCTACCTCAAATTGATTTACGAATACCTCGAAGAAGACATTAATTTAGAAGCACTTTTTAACCCTTTCCTGCCCGAAGGTTTTATGAAACTCGAATATCAGCAACAAGCCGTGCGACAGGCATACAAAAAACTACATGAGTACAATGGCGTTTTTCTTGCCGATGTGGTGGGCTTGGGCAAAACCTTTATTGCGGCGCAATTGCTTCAACAATTGCGCGGAAAAATCTTGGTCATCTGTCCGCCTGTTTTGGTGCAATATTGGGAGGAAAGCCTTATGGATTTCAGAGTGCCTGCCAAAGTAGAATCGCTCGGCAAACTCGACAAACTCACCAACAAAGCTGCCGACGAATGGGATTATGTTGTGATAGACGAGGCGCACCGTTTTAGAAATGAAAGTACCCAACGATACGCCGATTTGCTCAATATTTGCAGAGGGAAAAAAATTATTTTGGTGACAGCGACACCACTCAACAACAAAATTGAGGATATCTACGCCCAACTCAAACTCTTCCAAGCACCTCGCAATTCGTCTATTCCGGGCGTTCCGAATCTCGAAAAATTCTTCAAAACACTTCAAAAACAATTTGCTGACTTGGAGAAAGATACGCCCGAATACAGGGAGATGATTACGCAAGTATCGGATGAAATTCGCAACAAAATCTTGCAATACGTCATGGTGCGGCGTACACGTAGGGATGTGTTGACCTATTTTTCGAATGACATCGAACAACAAAACCTATTCTTTCCTGAAGTGCAAGACCCTCAACGTATTATCTACGAATTTAAAGGAAAAACAGAGCAAATATTTAGCCGTACTATTCAGATTTTAGCCCAATTTCGGTATGCACGATACACACCTTTGTTGTATTATACAGGCAATAAACAATTGACCGAATTTGAAAAACAACAACAGCGCAATGTCGGCGGATTTATGAAAGGCATCTTGGTAAAGCGGTTGGAAAGTTCGTTTTTTGCCTTTCGGCAAAGTATCGGGCGGTTCATTGTGTCTTACGAAAGATTCATTCAAATGTACCAATCTGGTACTATTTATATTAGTAAAAAAGTGAATGTATTTGATTTGTTGGATAAGGATGATATTGAAAAACTCGAAAAAGCCGTTTCTGAGGAAAGAGCCAACAAATATTTTGCGGCAGATTTCAATGAAGATTACATCCGCGACCTCAAACACGACCTTGAATTGCTCAAAAACATCCGCGACCTGTGGAAAGGTGTTGACCAAGACCCCAAACTCGACCAACTCCAAACCGAACTTCAAAACAACCCCATTCTACAAAATCAACGCCTTATTATTTTTACCGAATCAAAAGAAACGGGCGATTATTTGTATGAAAATTTGGTGCAAACATTTCCCAAAAAAGTCATGTTTTATTCCAGCAAAGGCGGCAGACATACCAACCTCAAATTGACTTCAAAACAACACGTTGCCAGAGAAATCATCCTCAATAATTATGACCCACGCGCCAAGAAAAAAGCCAAAGACATCCGAATCCTCATCACTACGGATATACTCGCGGAGGGCATTAACCTACATCGTTCCAACATCCTCATCAATTACGACCTTCCGTGGAATCCTACGCGCGTACTCCAACGGGCAGGGCGTGTCAATCGACTTGGTACGGCACACCAACAAATATTTATTTTCAATTTTTTTCCCACTACACAGGCAGACGCACACTTGGGATTGGAGACGAATATTACCAACAAAATCCAAATGTTTCACGACATACTCGGCGAGGATGCCAAGTATCTTTCGGAAGGCGAACAGGTCGGCAGTCAGGAACTTTTTGATACGCTCAACAGCAAAAAAAGCTACGATGACGACCACAACGAAGACTCCGAACTTCGCTACCTCGAATTGATGAGAAATATCCGCGATAATGACCCTGAATTATTTGAAAAAATAAAAAAACTACCTAAAAAAGCCCGTTCCGGCAAGCATAAACCTGATGCTACGGACGACCAATTGATTACTTTTTTCCGACTTGGCAAACTCAAAAAATTCTACGAATACCAAACCGGAAAAGCCCGTGAAATTACTTTTTTTGATGCCGTTCGCCAACTCAAATCCGAACCCGAAGAACCGCGCATCCATGTTTCTTCCGAAATATATTTTGATATGCTGACCTCCAACAAAGCACGATTTGAACTCGATAGTATACAAAGCGAAGACGAAACTAAATTGGGCGGAAAAACGAATATTGACTATATCGAAAAACGACTAAAAACTAAGACCTTCAAAGCCTACAAAGGCTTTACAGATAGCGACGACGAGTATTTGAAAACCATCAAAGCAATGTTGCAAAACGGTAGCATTGCCAAAAAAACCGCACAAAAAATCAGAAACGACATTCAAAAAGAAAGCGAGCCACCAAAAATACTCCAAGTCCTGCGTACACACATCAAAAGCACCCAAACCTACGAAAGCAACTCAAAAGCCCAAACCAAAAAAGAAGTCATTCTGTCGGGATATATCAAAGCGTAAACCCCCGTACCGATGACTTTACAGGCGCACCTTTATCCACTTGTTTTACACTATTTTTTTATGTAAATTTGAATGAAAATAATCAGCATGAATACAAGCAAATTAAAATTAGAACTGATACAAACTATTGCACAAACACAGAGCGATTCTTTGCTTGCAGAAATACGCAAATTGGTAAGAATGGACTCGGAGGATGAAGCGATTTATGAATTAAACGAAATGCAAATCCGGCAAGTACAAATTGCTGAACAACAAATAGTTGAAGGAAAATACTTGACACACAAAGCAGCTCAAAAACAAACCGAAGAATGGCTAAAAGACTAATTTGGACTCAATTTGCTCAAGCGCAAAAAAAAGAAATTTTTGAGTATTGGAATGAGCGAAACGGCTCCAAAAATTACAGTCGAAAACTCAATGGACTCTTCGACGAGGCAGCCGAATTACTAACCACCCAACCCTATATGGGACACCTACCCAATTTGAAAATATCCGTTCAAAGAAAGTCAGAACCTTCCGGCTGATTTACAAAATTACGGATGACGCTATACAAATACTCATCATTTGGAATACTCGTCGAAATCTTGACGACTTGGCAAAATTAATGGAAAACCTTACCTAAAGAAAGGTTCAATATCATGCAAAAACAACAAGCCAAAAACTACATCGGGGAGGTACTCGAAGCCGCTTTTGACCCAAAGCGATTTGAGGGATTGGTGCGCGAATTGCTCAACGATTTTGAGGTAAAAAGAAAAAAATCCGGCGGTATGCGTATTCGTGAACCCTTCCGTCCGCACATCACGTATTACGAGCGTGTAGGTAAATACACTGACCCAATAGGGGAAGTCATGGATATACTTATTGTAAAAACACGTACCGTTAATAAACTCGAACGAACTCGCACCGCCCTTCGTAATTTTGTAGTGGATCACCTCAAACAATATGAGGACAACCGACAATACGCTTTAGTAGCCTTTTATTCTGATGAAGACGAAGGCGCGGACTGGCGACTCTCCTTCGTCAAAATCGACTACGAAGAAAGCCGCAGCAAAAGGGGCAACATCAGCACCCGCGAAATCCTCAGCCCCGCCCGACGCTATTCTTTTTTGGTGGGCGAAAATGAAAGCGCACACACCGCACAAACCCAACTCCTGCCCTTACTCGTCAACGACTATGCCCGTCCGCTGATAGCGCAGGAAAAAACCGACGACCACAGCATCGAAAGTGCCTTTAGCGTAGAGAAGGTAACGGACGAGTTTTTCCACGAATACAAAAACCTTTTTGACCGTACCATTAAAATTCTCAAAGATGATTTGGAGAAGATTGGTTATGATGAACAAGCCCGTACCAAATTTGTCAAAAAATTACTCGGACAGATTGTTTTCCTCTATTTCATTCAGAAAAAAGGTTGGCTTGGGGCTGCCAAAGACCAAAAAATGGGCGAGGGAGACAAACGTTATCTCCAAAATCAATTCGCAGCACTCAACGAAAACAAGCAAAACTACTACGCCGATTTTCTCCGCTATCTTTTTTACGAAGGACTTGCAAGAGAACATAATGACGATAACGCCAAATACTATTTCGAGCGTCTTGACTGCAAAGTGCCTTTCCTCAACGGCGGATTATTTGAAGCCGACTACGAGAGGAAAAACCAAGTAACCGAACTGCCCAACGACCTATTCAGAAACATGGAACCCCTCAAAGGCGGCGATAGAGGCACGGGCATACTCGATGTATTTGACCGATACAATTTTACGATAAAAGAAGACGAACCCCTCGAAAAAGAAGTCGCGATAGACCCTGAAATGCTTGGAAAAGTATTTGAAAATATGCTCGAAATCAACGAGCGAAAAGGCAAAGGCGCGTACTACACGCCCCGCGAAATCGTGCATTATATGTGCCGGCAAAGCCTCATTTATTACCTTGACCAACACATCAACAGCTACGCCGCAAGTTACCAAGCCCTTGACTCCGAGCAACTCAATATATTTGGCAGCACGACCAACAAAAAAGGCAATTACAAACTCGAACTCCAACACGACGACATCAAAATTCCCCTCCCGGACATCGAAAAATTTATTCGCAACGGACACCTTGCTGCCGAAAACGACAGCACCGTCACCGCCAAAGGCAAAGCCACCGAGACGTATAGTTACCAAGTCCCCGAAACCATCTACGACCACGCCGCCGAACTCGACCAAGCCCTCGCCGACATCAAAATCTGCGACCCTGCCATCGGTTCGGGTGCTTTTCCGGTGGGCATGCTCAATGAGATTGTCACCGCACGTCGCGCACTCGCGCACAAGCTGCCGCAAGCACAAAGCCCTTATCACCTCAAACGACACGCCATCCAAAATTCCATCTATGGCGTGGACCTCGATGCCTCCGCTATCGACATCGCAAGGCTGCGACTGTGGCTTTCCATGATTGTGGATGAGGAAGATTATGATAATATCGAACCCTTACCGAATTTGGATTATAAAATTGTGCGTGGAAATTCGCTGGTCGGACTGCCCGAAGATACGGTGCGAGATGTCAAGGTTGAAAGAGAACTCGAAGTCCTCAAACAACAATTTTTTAAAGAAACGAATCACAATAAAAAACAGAAATTGCGCGATCAAATCAACCCGAAAATCAGACAGCTTCTAGATTCTGCCGAGTCATTTCTCAATTATAAGATTGATTTTGATTTCAAATTATATTTCTCGGAAGTGTGGACGCAGAACGGCGGCTTTGACTTGGTTATCGGCAATCCGCCCTACGTCCAAATTCAAAAACTCGGACGCGAAAAACAAACGCCACTCGAAGCCCAAAATTTCCAAACCTACGCACGTACAGGCGATGTGTATTGTTTGTTTTATGAAAAAGGAAACAGGTTATTGCGGAATAGGGGCGCACTCTCTTATATCACTTCCAATAAATGGATGAGGGCAAAATACGGCGAAAAAACACGCGCCTATTTTGCAGAAAAAACTAACCCTATCAAGGTGATTGATTTTGGTAAATTACAAAATTTTGAAAGCGCTACCGTAGATACCAATATCCTTATTTTTTCTCGTCAAAAAAATCAAGAACAAACTATTGCCACTAAATTTAAACAAGATTTTGACCCGAAAAAAGAAAGTATAGAAGAGTACATTCAGCAAAATTTTATTCATTTTAATAACCTTTCTAAAAAAGAATGGGTCATTTTGGATAAAGAGGCTTTTGAAATAAAAAAACATATAGAACAAAAAGGAAATTCAATTAAAAATTTAGTTAAAATAAATTACGGAATCAAAACAGGCTATAATGACGCATTCATTATTAATGCCGAAACTAAAGACAGCCTCATTAAAGCCGACCCGAAAAATGCAGAAATTATCAAGCCCGTTTTGAGAGGAAAAAATATCAAAAAATGGAAAGCGAATTTTGATGATTTATGGTTGATATCAACTTTACCTGTATTAAAATTAGATATAGAAGAATATCCCAAAATTAAAGAGCATTTACTTTCCTTCGGAAAAGCGCGTTTAGACCAATCAGGAAAAAAAGGAAGTCGTAAAAAGACCTCAAATAAATGGTTTGAAACGCAAGATGCTATTGCCTATTATAAGGATTTTGAAAAGCCAAAAATAATATGGGGCAACCTCAATCAGCGTCCGAATTTTGCTTACGATGATGAGGGCAGCTATATCAATGCGCCTTCTAATTTGCTAACAGTTTCGGATGAAAATATTAGCATAAAATATGTCTTAGCGATACTCAATTCTAATGTAACGAATTTTTATATCAAATGTATCGGGTACAGCCGCGAGCATGAATATTACGAATATAAAAAAGTATTTGTCGAAAAAATAATCTTGCCCGACATTCCACTCACCGCCCAAAAGCCCTTCGAGATATTGGTAGATTATGTGTTGTGGTTGAAGTCGCATGAATCGCTATTGGAGACGGCAGTGGATAAGATAATGGCGAGTTATTTTGAAAGCATGATTAATGGTGGGGTGTATGAGTTGTATTTTGAGGAAAGTTTGAAAGCGGCGAAGAAAGATGTGCTGCAATATATTCGTGAGATTCCAGCTTTGCCCTGCCACCTTGCGCCCGACGAAAAACTCGCACACATCAGGCGCATCTATGCGGAGTATCACAAGCCCGACCACCCGCTTGGTCAGCGATTGTATTATATAGATAGCGTTCCCGAAATCCGAATTATTCACAAAAGCACCATCAACTCAATATGAAAATCAGCCAAATCACGCTGCACAATTTTCGGGCGTTTCACGCTACGCAGCTCGTCAAGACTAATGACCAAAACCTCTTGATATATGGCGAAAATGGCAGCGGCAAAAGTTCTTTGTATGCTGCCCTGCGCGATTTTTGCGCCGCTTCGGTTGGTCCACGTGATATTGAAGCCAATATTTTTGATGCGACTGACGCGGCTGTTAGTATTCAGTTGAGTGACGGCAGCACTTATCGTTACAGTGGCAATAGCATAGATAGACGAAATGCCATTTTTGAAGATACGCACAAATACAATCCGTTTTTTACCTATAAACGCCTCTTGCGTATGTATGTGAGTAAGAAGGATGAAAACAAACCGGATTTATTCGATTTGTTGATAAATACCGTGCTTCCACATCATATCAATTCTGAAACCGGACGAACATTTGGCAAAGATTGGGAAGTTATCAATGAAGTTTGGGATAAGCGAACAAAGGAGTATGATATTCTTAAAGACGAATTACTTGATAATTTTAATAATGGACTCAATGGCTTTTTGAGCGAATTAGCCGATAAAGTCAATACCTTTTTGAATGACCATTTTGAACACAATATCGAAATTGCTTTTGCTCCGATTAAGGTCGATAAAGAAGGTAGAGAGATATCGGGTAATGACTTGGAACTTAGCGTGAAGTTTTTTGGACAACCTTTAGTCGGTAAGCGTTATGATATGTTTCTCAATGAAGCGCGATTGTCGGCATTGGCATTGTGTATGTATTTAGCTTCACTCAAAATCGTATTTATACCGCCACAATTCAAAATCCTTGTACTCGACGACATCTTCATCGGCTTGGATATGGGCAATCGCCTTCCCTTGCTCAAGATTCTCCAAGAAGAGTTTAAGGAGTATCAGATTTTTATGACGACTTATGACCGAAATTGGTTTGAAGTCGCAAAAAAACATCTTGGAGAGAAGAAGTGGAAAACGATTGAGATGTATGTGGGCAAACAAGGGGCATTTGATGTGCCTGTTGTTATTGACCCTTCAGAAAATTATCTGCAAAAAGCTACAAAATACTACGAAACAAAGGATTACCCTGCCTGTTCAAATTACCTGCGAAAAGAAATCGAAAAACTCATCAAAGACAGACTGCCCGAAGAAGTAATACGTATTTTCGAGGGAAAGCCGCATACGCTGACCTACCTTTGGGGGAAATTCGTCAGTCGATATAGCGGACTCGGCGTAACGATCAGCGAGGATGTGAAAAAATCGTTGGAAACCAGTCTTTTAACCTTACTCAACCCGCAATCGCATCATGGATTAAATTTTCCAGTATATGAAAAGGAGCTTTCCGAAGCCTTCAAGTTGGTAGATAAAATCAAGGCATATCCGATTATCCAAAACTATGTTGTACTCCATAAAGGTGTACATTTAAGATTTACGCATCCGACTGAGAAGTACACCTTTGAATGTATCGTCACTTCGGCTTGGACTTTAGCTACCAAACCCGGAGGTAGTTCAATGACATTTCCAAATTGCCGCATCACAATTTGGCAATTTGAAGGTAAAGAGTTTTGGGATTTTCCAAACAAACAAATTTTCAAAAATATTGGAAATATAACATCGAGTGAAAGCCGTTTAAACAAAATACTTTACAACCTCACTCAAATATCAGAACTTAGTATCAATGAAGATATGTTCAAAAAATATACGCTTTGCGATGGAACTTATACATTAGAAAAAGTGATGAAAAAACATAAGGTTTCACTTTTACGAAAATCATAAAAAAATCCGCACCATCCGCCCAACCTACAAAAATCCGTGTACTATTTCACGTTAAATCTGACACCGTCAAAAAATGAGTGAATCACAAAATATAGAATGGAAAAGTAGTTGGCACGATGACTACCTGAAATGGATTTGTGGCTTTGCAAATGCACAAGGCGGTAAGATTTATATTGGTAAAAACGATATTGGTGAAGTCGTTGATTTGTCGGATGCTAAAGCATTGATGACTTCCATTCCCCACAAAATAAGAGACTTGCTTGGTATGGTCTGCGAGGTCAATTTACTCACTGAAAACGACAAACAATATATCGAAGTTATCATTCAACCTTATTCCGTACCTGTCTCATTACGAGGACGTTATTATTACAGGTCGGGCAGTACAAAAATGGAATTAACGGGCAATACACTCACTGAATTTTTGTTAAAAAAATCCGGCAAAACATGGGATGACGTAGTAGAACCGCGTACTTCTATGGCGGATATAGACCCACGCAGTTTGCGGATATTTTTGGAAGATGCTGAAAAAAGCGGACGCATCCCCGATGTGGCAGGACTCACCAACGAGGAGATTCTCGACAAACTCCGCCTCACTGAAAACGGTCAACTCAAACGTGCCGCAATCATCCTTTTCGGTAAAGACCCCAACCGTTTTTACCCGAATGTACAAGTCAAAATCGGGCGTTTTGGTAAGGACGATGCCGACCTGCGTTTTGGCGAAGTAGAAGAAGGAAATTTGATACAACTCCTTCGTGCTGTACCCGCACAACTCAACCACAAATTCCTTATTCGTCCGATTACCTTTGAGGGCATGCAGCGCATCGAAAACAGCCTTTATCCACTGGCAGCCCTCCGCGAAATGCTCTTGAACGCCCTCGTACATCGCACATACATGGGCGCGATGGTGCAGATGCGTGTGTACGACGACAAACTCAATATTTGGAATGAAGGTATGCTTCCGCCGGGTATGGATGCAGAGACACTCAAACACCACCACGTCTCCCGTCCGCGCAATCCACTCATTGCGGATGTGTGTTTCAAGGGCGGATATATTGATTTGTGGGGTAGAGGTACACTCAAAATCATCAACACCTGCAAAGCCGTCGGTCTTCCCGAACCCACTATCAATGAACTCAACGGTGGCGTATTGGTCACACTTTTTATTGATAAATATACGCCCGAATTACTCAAAAAACTTGGTCTGAACGAACGGCAAATCAAGGCAGT
>ENA-ORXR01003244-ORXR01003244.1-marine-metagenome-genome-assembly--contig:-NODE-3244-length-14711-cov-19.764384_pt1 | contig 14711 bp, 10 predicted proteins | sample MGYA00237866_ERZ511479 | MGnify/ENA metagenome assembly ERZ511479 | reverse complement strand
CCGTCCCCCCCTCCTCCTCGTCCGACTCCCACTCCCCCGCCGCCTCGTCCGCACCGACGCGCTTCCGCCCGTCCACATCCCGGTCAATGTAGTCGGCCCAGGGCCCGTCGGCGGCGCCGCTCCCCCACCCCGCCCACGTCACCGACTCGACGCGGAGGATGAAGACGGAGCTGACGCGCCCGCGCGCGCCAACGAGGTTGTTTTTGAGCGCCACAAGGCCGACCGTGCCGGCGGCGACCACCCCCTCCGCGCCAACCATGCGGAGGACCCCCCCCGGGCGGGCGTAGCGGAAGGCCGACGGGGACGTTTGCACAAACGCAAGCCGCCGCCCGCCCGCCGCCCCGTCGCGGTCGTGAAAAAATTCAATGCGGAGCGCCCGGTTTTCGTCGCCCGCGCACAGCGCCTCGGCGCCGAGGGAGGCGGTCGCCCACGTCACGTCGCCGGCGGCGCCCGAGCGGGGCGGGACAATCCCCTCGGAGCGGTACACGGGCACCCAGTCCGCGTCGAGGGCGCCCGCCGCCATGGCGCGGTAGAGGACGAAAAAGACGGCGGGGTCTGGGGCGGCCGCGGAGCCCCGCGGCGCGCGCGGGCCGGCCATGCCGCACCCGGCCGCCAAGCCGAGCGTCAGGTTGTACGAGACGGGCGGCTTGGGCGGCGTCAACGCTTCAACGACGAGCACGAGGCTGCCCGCCCGCGCGTCGGCGCCAAGCGGCGCAACGACCACCCCGTCGCGCGTCGATAGGGCGTCGCGGAGGACAAAGGGCGCCGAGCCGAGGGCAACGGCCTTTTCCTTTTCCCCGGGCGCAACGGAATGCCGCCGCGCCACCGCCCACACGGTGAGGGTGTAGGCGGTCGCCGCGTCCGCGTCGGTCGCCAGTGGCAGCTCGTACGGGTGGATGTAGGCGGGCGACGCTTCGCCGGCGACCGACTCGGTGGTGCCGAGGGAGGTCAGCCGCCCGTCGGCGCCGACGGACGACAGCTCGGCGTAGGTGTAGAGGAAGCGGCGGGGGGCGGGGAGGTCCGCCGCGGACACCCGCACTTCGGCGTAGCGGCCGGGCGGGCGGCGGCGGGTGGCCATGGTTGTCGGGGGCGGGGGGGCGGGGGTGGGGGGGTGGCCGCCACCGGGCAAGGCTCAGGAACGGGCGGGGCGGCCGGTGGCGCGGGTGGGTAGGGGCGCGGCAGCGGCGACGACGTGATGGCAGTGGGCAGGTCGAACACAAGATGGCGCTCGAGTTGATCGGGGAAGCGGCGCTCGTGTTAACAGTTGCGGTCGTCCCGGCGCAGCGGAGCGGTCGGGGCTCGACGACGGCCGCGGCACGGAGCGCGCCAGCTGCAAAGGGCCAACGGGCAGGGCCACGCGCCGCCGGGGCGCGCGCCGTCGACCGACGCCCGACGCGTTGCGTCAGGGTGGAGGAAACGCGGCGGCACGGCGCATGGGCACACCCAGTGAGCAGGGCGGCACCGTGTGTACGGTTGCGGCCCACGGGGCGGCCGCTCGGTGGGTGGCGGCGGGTGGCGCCGTCCCCGCCGCAGCCGGGAAGCTCGTTGGCCCGCCCGCGCAAGAGGTTCAGGGGTGCCGGCCGCCCAGCCGGAATCGTGACACGTCTGGGGCGCCGTGTCCCGCCGACGGGGGCGTACGTAGCCGACAGGCGCGGACCATGGGAATGGGGAAAGGCTCCCGCGCCGTTACGTCGCGAGCACGACCGGGCTCCGGGCGTGGCGGTGGGGGCGCCCGCAGGCTCAGCTGTCACGGTCTGTGGGGCCAGGTGCCTGGCGGACGGTGCTGCGAGCGCCGTTTTCCCCGACATGGGGCATCCACGGCAGGGGGAGCCACGGGTTGGATGTGGTGAGTGTCAGGACAACAGCAGGGTTTGTGTGGGGCGAGCACTGTCTGCCATTTGCTGACGGCCAGTCAATACCAATTGGAACGGAATTTCACATTTACAACGACACTGGAAAACCATGTACTTCGTCTGAATGAACGGGAAGTACAGTACTGAGGTCCGCCGACACGCAGAAGCTTGCCGGCCGACCGAACTCGGCAACCCGGAGTCTGGGGCGACTGGCAACTGGCCATCCGATTGGCTAATAGACCTTGATTGAATTCCCTCTCCGAATGTGCCTTCAGTCGGCGGCAGTCCCAGTCGCTGGCCAAATGATCTGGTTTGGTCGCGCGTGAGCATTCAAACGGAAAATTCAAACGACACTGGCAGGTGGGTCACCGTGCGCTCGGGGCATGCTCACCACCTGCAGGCGACGGCAGCCTCGGCGGCTTTCCTTCCTCCCGAGGGGTGCTGCGGGCCTCACGCGTGGGGCGCGTGCACGCGCCCCACGCCTCTTTCTTGCTCGCGCGTTCTGATCCGCCGCAACGCTGCAGTTCCCTCTCCCCACCGCGTCGCCACCACCACGTCGCCACCAGTGTGGTCCCCCGCTTTGCTGTTGTTTTTGTGCCCCTGCCTGCCCCGAGATGGTGGGTTTGATGCCTGGTGGGGTGGACGAGTCTTCGTCCTCCCATGTCGACGGACGGGCTCCATCCTCTACGTCGGCGGCGCTGGCCGCAGCCGCCCATCGCGTGGCCTCGGCGGCTACTGTTGCTGCCGCGTCGACACCGACGGACGAAATGCGGCCGGTGGCGCCGGTGGTTGCTCTAGCCGCTACGGATGCTCGGGCGGCGGCGTGTGTTTTCCCCCATGGTGAAGTAGCGGCTCGTGTCGAGGCGACCGCGTCAGCGCCTGGACGCACCCCCTCAGCCGCTGACACGCCCGCTGGTCGAGCGGCAGCAGCAATGGCGGCTGCTGGTGCAGCTGGGCGTGCCGCTGCCACCGCAGCTACCGTCGCTGTGGCCAACGCAGTTGCGGCCGCTTCTTCTGCTACGCCAGGACGAGGTCATGGGGGGAGGGGGGGGAGGGGGAAGGAGGCATCGACGCGCGGGGTTGCGGAGCTGGAGGGCACCCTGCACCGTGGCGTCGTGACGTGGTCGCAGAGGAACCGGCCACGGGCTGTTGCACCTGTGCGAGCATACGTCGCTCCCGTTGCTGCGCAGGTGCTCCAGAGCGCAGAAACCACGCGGGAGACGCTGCGGCAGCTGTGCGTGGAGCGGACCATCCCATTTGGCGCCGACGATTCAACGCAGTCGCTCAAGGCGAGCCTGGTGCGCTGGAACGCCACGAGCTCTACAGTGTGGGGCGCTCGGATGCAGTGGCTCGCGGTTTACCTGCGCACGGAGGCACAGCGGGGTCGAGGCAACCTCGCCCCGTTTCAAGCGGCAATGGCACATCCAGGTGAAGTTGTTGCGGACCAACCGGACGAGGCCGATGACGCCATGGCGCAACCCCGCGACTCCCCCACACCCACCCCCTCCCCATCCCCCCGTGTAGCAGATGCTCGCCCCCCGCGGTACCCACCCGTACCCGTAGCTGGTGTCGTGTCCCCGATGCGGGGCGCCACACGCTCCCCGTCCCCTTCTCCGGGTCCCCCGTCTCTCCCTGTCTCGTCGTTGTCTGCGGCACTCCTTCGGGGCCCATCCTGTGCGCCTCATTCGGACGACGATGCGGGCACCCCTACATCCAGCGGGCTGCTGTCGTCGTCGCAGCACGCTGCCTTGATGCTGCAGTCGATGGCCGCGGAGCAGGACCAGCGGGTCAAGGGCCTGGCCACCAGTGTTGAACTGGACGTGGTCAAGGGGATGGTGAGCAAACTCACCAAGGGCGTCACGGCCAGCGCGCAGTCGGCGGCGGCCTCGGCCGGGCGAGTGGATGGAGCCCTAGCTCAGTTGGTGTCCGCCAAGACGACCCTCACGGCCGCGGCGGCGACCATCACGGCGGCGCTTCCCGTCGTCGGGGGCACGGAGCGCCGGGCGTCTAAGCGCGCCCGCCTCATGGGAGGCCCGGCAGCGTCTCTGGACGAGCAGCGGCCGGGGGGTGGTGGGAGTGACGGGCGTCGTGCGGGTGGTGCGGGCGTTGCGGCTCATGGCCCAGCGGCGTCGGAGAAGCACGAGTACTTCCACGCCCTGGTGCACAACATGGCCATGCCCCCGGAAATGTTGACCGGCAAGATGCCCTCCGAGTCGCTTTTCACCATGTTGGAGAAGATGGTGCGCGCCTGCCACATCACGGCGGGGCAGCCGGGCATATTTGGGTCGTTGGCAGTTCATCAGCTCTACCGCGACGGCGTCGAGCGCACGGAGCAGGTGTTGCGTAAGGGTGGGGCAACGGGGATGGTCAACGCGGCCAAGTCGGAGCTTATGAGCAACGTCATCAAGAACAAGGTCAAGCTGTACCTGCGACAGCTCAATTGGATGCACGCCGTCCTGCCGGACGTGCTCCAACTGCCCGGCTCGGCGTCCTATGAGAACATGCAGAAGGCCGAGCTCGACTCGACGCAACGCGCTAAGCTGAAGACGGCTTTGCGGCAGCTGGCGGATGAGTACCGCCTGCCGGCAGACCACCCGCTCAGGGAGCCCATCACGGCCAAGGCGCACCACCTGCGAAAGCAGGTCAACAACATGTCGGGGCGGCCCGGGACGCCGAGCGCCATGTCGGAAGTACTCGCCACTTCTCCTTTTTGTGAGCTCCTCGCTGCGGCCACGGAGAATATGAAGAAGAAGTACAACTAGACTTTGTTTTTTTTTGTAGTCTTTGCACGTAAGCGAAAAAGAACAAAACATAAGGGATACCCAGACAGAGAGAAAAATGAAGCAACGCGCTCCAATGACTTTGTCTTGGTGCGTGTGGATGAAGGTGGTGTGTCCAGGTCAAGGCACTTGAGAACAGTTCTGTATTTCTCTTGTTCAGCTCTAGAAGCGTTTGTTGTGATGAAATCTTCCTCAATAGCATCCGGAGCAATAATAAATCTTCTCCCATGGATTCTGATTATTGCTTGAATGAAAATTGATGATCAATCGCGGACCACGACCACAAGGACTGCGAGCCGCGCTAAAGTGAGTTCCCGCTATAAGATCGGGGGTGATTTAGCAGGGCCCTTGCAGATTTTCACACTCACATTTACCCTCCATCACGACCTGGAAACGCAGTTCATTTCAGAAACGATCTTATGGACGGCAATCTTGTAGCGAGAACTCACTGTACCATCGAGCACGAAGCATTCAAGGCAAGGTACTTCCGCAATGCAGCAAGCAACACGAGACAGAAGAAAGACGATGTGTATTACAACGAGAAAAAGACAACTCACCAGACCACACACGGTTCCTGACCACCCCCGATCCCCCTGGCATGGCACGCTACTGCGCTAAAGCTGCATGACAGCACCGCCGGTGGCCAGCCCGACTTGGGCAATGTGAGCAACGTGGCCTAAGACGGCAACCACCGACGCCGACGTTATAGGGTTCCCTACATGGGTGCCCGGGTCCTTGCGCACAAACTGCTTGGCCGAGCGCTCTATGTCCGTTTGAAGCTCCCACAACGACGTGCACAAACATTAGTCTGACACCATCGGCGTCACACCATACCGGCTGTCCAGCTGGGCTTCAGCAACCAAAAATGTCATTTCCAATGCGTACGACTGCAGAGCGGCGTGCGATTCGGGCACACTGCCCCCAGCGACAGCGTACCCAGGACGGCGCAGCGAAGCGTCGTCGACGATGGACCTTTTCGAGGTGACCCACGACCTGCTCCACTAGCGTTTCTTTTCTGTGTTGTTGTTGTTGTTGGTTGCGCATGAGGAGACCTTTACTGTTACTGCACCAGAGACGTCAGAGTGAACACCATTGCGGCCCCGTTCTATGTCCCACTACATTTCCGCCACCTTGGCCGCATGACACCCCCCACCCGTCCTCTCTTCCTTTCAGGTCCGCTTCTCATCGAGTTGAAAGACACGTGCACCCACGACACAGCCGCCGCCCATCGCCGCATCATCCGTCGGTCGAGAGAAAGGCGCAGCGAGTGCTTCATCTCCTGCAGACCGCGCCCACCCCATGACCCCTCTCCAAGTACACAGACAATTTCTCATCAGCAGCTGCCACCGCGTCAACCGACCTCACCCCCTCCAGCAGCCCGCGGGCCAGAGAAGCATGTCGGAACGCATGGAGAGGCGAGCGATTGGTAGAATCGGGTGGGTACCAGCGGTGCATTGGCCGAGACAAGGAGAGAGCACGCATGGAGTCCAGTCAACATTAAATGATTTCGCGAAAGAGCAATCTGATTGACATTGGGCGGCGAATTACAGTGAGTTCCCGCTATAAGATCGGTGATAATTTAGCAGGGCCCTTGCAGATTTTCTAATTTACCGACCATCACGACTTGGAAACGCAGCTTGTTTCATACGCGATCTTATGGGCGGCGATCTTATCGCGGGAACTCACTATATCTCCCGAAATTCTTCGCCGGAGGCTGCTGCAAGCGCCGCATCAATGCGAAGCGCCTCGCATCGCTGCAGCGGGTGGACCGATGAACGAGTGAGTGAGGGTGGATGGGTGGGGACAATCTCTGCTGCGGACAGGACCACCTCTCCTGTGCGCCAGTGAGTGGCTCGCGGCGGTCTCGCAACGGCCCCCACCCCACCCGCCCTCGAGAGGGAAATACGGTCGAGAACTCGACGACCGCCACCCAGCGTGACCCTAGCCAGGCGCTAGACCTCCCTGTCGCCACGCTGCCCGCCCCCCCCCCCTTCTGTGCCATGGGAGGGAGGCTAGGTGGCGCGCACAACAGCTGCACCGCCGTCGCTGCTGCATTCCGACTGCCCCGTACCGCTGCCGCCCCATGACCGCCGCACCCCGACCTCCGGTCTGTCGCTGTGCGTTCGTGCTTCTCTTTTTGTGTGGCGTGGTGAGTTGCGCGGAACGGCCTGAGGGTCTCTTCCACGCTCTTTTCGCGCACGCACGTGGGCGCCGCATCCTGTAGACCCCTCCCCCTCCTCGTCTCCTACACAAGACCGCTTCTGACCCCGCCCTGCTTTGCCTTCACCGCCCATTTGTTCATCCCATGCTGTAGCCACCACTCCCACGCTCCCAATCCAACACCTGCCACCGGCCAGTGTCTAATGTCAGTGATGGGTCAACTCGCGATGGCGTCCATAGACAACCGATCCTCTTCCCCACCCTCCGCGTCGCGGCCGGCTGAAGGCCTTCCTCCCCCGCGCTCATCGCCGCCGCTGACGGCCGACCCTCCTCGCCCGCCTTCACCAACGGGTGAGGCCACCACGATGCCGCCGTCGATCGACACGCAGCGGTCGATGGCCGTAAAGCGGATGCTACTCGGTCATCATCAAGACGAAGAGGAGTCTGCCGAGATTCTCGCCGCCGCTGAAGAGCGCCGCGCATCGGCTGCACTTCCTCCACGCCCTCTTGTGGCCGTCGTACCCCCCCGAGCACCTGTCGGCGTCGAGCCGGCGTTTGAGTTTTCGGTGGTGTTACCGGTGGAGGAGCTCAAAGACGTGTCGTACGTTTTCCAAAGCCAATTCATGCTCGACGTGGTGAGCGCGTGGCCGCAGCCAATCGTCTCCCGCAAGCGCAAGCAGATGAACCAGGCGGGCAAGGAGAGTCCCGGTGCTCGTCCGAGCGCCGACCGTGGCAGCAACGCGTCGCTGAAGACGTGGTCGACCCGTATTCGTACGGCGTGCGCGTTTGCAAATTTTGTCGGCAGCACGGTCTGCTTGCACGCTGGCGAGGAGCGGCCCGACGACGCCGAGATCGACCGTGGCGTGCGGAAGTTCTTCCGCTGTTTGACGCCGTACACGAAGCTGGTTATCACCACGTTTCTCGAGTGCCGTCACCGCGGCTACATTGTCGCGGGGGGTGGAAAACCGTTGAGCGCCACGTCCCTCAAGGACTACTCCTCGGGATTGGCGTTCCTCTTCACAGAGGCCAAGGTGGACGGCGCGCGCGGAGTGACGCCCCTGGTGCCCGATTGCTGCGAGCGTACGTCCCCCTGGCAGCCCAAGGGCGTGGCAGAGTATCGGGAGGAGCAGCGCGTGCGCCAAGACCCCGGTGGGTTCACCGGAAACCCGATGGCGACAGCCGACGTGCGCGACTTTCGGGGCGCGACGAACAAGGCCGCGCGGCACGACGGCGAGACGCAGCTAAGCTCCGCGGCGGTGACGACGTCCATGATGGAGCGGCTTTACGATGTGATGGTGCGCGCGCACATGCCAGCGGAGATGCCGGACGGATCGGCTCCGACGGCGTGTGATGCGATGCAGGCGTTGCAGAGCGAGATGCTCGCGGCGGGGGAGGGTGCCCCCCGACCCCGCGCATTACCTGATGAGGTCGTGGCGGCGGGGACGGCACCTGCTGACGACTCGGCCGTCACTACATTTGTGCCGCCCTCCAATGCTTTGGCCGACTGCTTGACGTATGTATTCTACGTCATTGCGTTTGTCCTCATTGCGCGGCCCGTGACCATCATCAACATGCAGTTCAAGGACGTCGTTCTCCCAGACATGATGGTCGCCGAGAACCAGGAGTTTTTCAACAAGTAAGTTGGCTCTGGGCACTGCTGTCTTGTTGCCCTTTGTGTTCACGTGCCTTTGGAGTGGGATCTCGTTCCGATCGTTTTCTCGAGCGCCACCATTGCTGGCGAAGCTGGAGCCACACCATACTCACCGCATCTCACATCCTCTTCCTTTTGCTACGTCTTGTGCTGTGCTGGTGTCTCACTCTTTTTGTATATCGAGGCACCGGCACAACCGCTTTGTCGAGCTGTCGTTGCGCATCACAAAGACGGGCCAGGATACGTCCGACGTCATGAAAGTGCGGGTCTTCAGCTGCTTCGCCGTCGTGAGCAAGCAGGAGGAGGAGGACGACGGCGTCCAGGCGTTCGTCCAATGCCCCAGCGAGAACCTCAACGTACCACAGCTACTGCAGCCCGTGCTGCTCTTCGCCACCTCTGCGCCGGGCGTCCAAATGGACATGGGCATCCTCAAGACCCAGCCGCTTTTCCCGAGCCTGTCGGCCCGTAGCGTGTCGGGCTCGGTGGCCTTCTTCCGCAAGCGTTCCGAGACGGACGTCAACGGGCGCTTTGCCGCCGACCTGTCCCGTATCGGCCAAGACCTCATCCACGGCGACCGCGCGTGCCGCATGTACGGGTTTCGACGTGGCGGCGCGCAAGCCCTGCTGAACCGGACGGGCCTCTACGAGCAGGTGATGAAGTTGGGCGACTGGAACCCCGCTTCGAGCTCCTTCCTGAGGTACATCACGCAGATGAACTCGCGCGGCACGTTGCGCTCGACATTGCGGACGTTTGCTCAAGACGAGGTGTCCCAGGTTGTGTCGCAGCTCATGGCAACCTACTCCGATTGGGCTGTGGGTTTGGTACGAAAGCTTTGTTCCCGTGCGCGTTGTGAGGAAGGGGCGCTTGACCATGACGCGATGGTGGAGTTTGAGAACGAGAACGTCAAGGTCCTTTGCAGTGTGGTGTGCGAGTGTGTTTTGACTTTGCGTCATGGTAAGTCGGACGGGGCGGTGTCGGAGAAGGAGGATTAGTATTTATGGGGGGCATGCTCTTTTTGTTGTCTGTCGCTGCCTGCCACGCTCACTCAGACACGAGCAATGCCCCACTGTGCTCGCACTGTCGCCGCTGCCTGAATTCGGCGGCTGCAGCGACACAAATAGAGGAGCTCTACGGCTGCGTGATCACGTGCCTGCACGATACAGGGCACACAGCGAAGACAGTACCGGCAGGCCGTTTATTTGCGTCGCATTCGTGTCTGGCTAGTGTCTGGGCCCATACTTTCCAGATCGTGACTCGTCTGGCAACTGTCGTGGCCCCAAATCCAACTTTCAACCTCAAATTCACCCCACACCCTCTGCACCTTGTGCGCGCCTCACCTTCGACATGCGGACCTGTTGCCCCATAGGTACAGACCAGAACTGTAGAGTTTCGTCGACAGGCACCGTGGCTTCCCAGAATTATGAGGGTCAGAAGCTTTTGGCACGGGGTCAAGTAACACCGAATTTCATCCATTTTCACCCCGGCCCCGACATCAAATCCAAAGCCTGCCCATCTGACCCTGGGGCACCTATACGGCCCATCAGCGATGCCAAGTTTGAAGTGCCTGGGCTAACAAATTTCACATCGTGTCTGAGAAGAGATAGTTCTGAGACAGCAGGCCCAAATTGACATCAGACATGGATATTCTCAGACAGACTCCTCTTTTCCGGTCGTGTCAGATCTTGAAGTCCACCTGGGGCCATATTGAGCACCGCTGAGACCCGAGAACTGGGGAAGCGCATGACAAGTCCAAACGGGTCGGCTTCTCCTACTAAGCATCCATCCTTTCATCGTGTGTGGGAGCGAGAAGCAGAGAACAAGGAGGGAAGCACATCCTCTTGACGAGAGGAGGGTAACAGAGAAAGAAGCAACCATGTGCACGCATGCAGAGGTGCCAAGTGCTCTTCCATTTAATAGGGGAGAAGCGACTCGTGAAAAGCCACCGCCACATCGTCAACGATCACCTTATCCTCATCAAAGCCCACCAAATGAAGCCCGGCCAAAGTAGGGGTCCGAGACAGACCAGACAACGCCTGTCCAGCAGCCCACGCATGACTGAGGTCGACAGCCACCTCGGGCAACGTCCAACCTTGCGCGCCATGGATGGTCAATGCCCAGGCAAGAACCAGAGGCAGCTGCTTGCGGGAGGCAGCCACCTCAATACCATCCAAAGCCACCACCTTGCCCACCACAGGTGTCACGTCCACTGTTACAAAGCCCCCAGTTGGGAGCTCAAACCGTACAGTCGGATACTGCATGCACCCCACCCAAAAGAAGCACACGACAACACCCCGCGCACCCGACGGAACCCCCTGGCTCGACAAGCAGCTGGAAGGGACAATCACCATGGCGCCAAGCCGCAGCGTGAGCACGCGCACCATCCTGAGCCCCTCATCGAGCAGCTTGTGGGCGGCGCTCAAAGTCAAGTACGTGACCTCAACCTTGTCTTGCGCCCTGTAGATGATATCCGGCCCAGGTAGGCGCCGCAGCTCCTCCTCGTTCTTGTCCTTGGCTCGAAATGAGTGGCAAAAGAGCCAGATGACCGATGGTGGTGGCTTAGCGGACCGCCGAGTAGCCAGCAGGTCGATATCCGCTGCATTGTGGTTGCCGACACGCATCCTCAGCAGCACGTCTAGCAGAGGCTGGTCGTTGACGTGCCGCCAATACGTGTCGAGCACCAATGCACGGGCACCAAACGCCTCCCGCCACACGTTGCTGAGGAAGGCGAAGCTGCCGGTGGGGGGGGCCAGTTGGAGGAAGTCCCCAGAGCACAGAACCACCAGGCCACCAAACGGGAGCGGCTTCCGACGCACGGTACGTAGTACCACATCGAGACGGGTGAGGAACGCGGCCGAAAACGTGCCCACCTCGTCCACGACGAGGACCATGGCGGAGCACATCCGCTGCTTGGCGGAGAGCGGAATGACCTTGGCAACGACCGTCTCCAGTGGCGTCGTCACGTCTGCGTCGCCATTGATGAACCCCGCCCACGAGTGGACGGTTGTGCCGCCTACCAGAGCCGCGGCGACGCCGGAGCTGCCACATACGCTCACCGTCAGCCCCGTTTCCCGCATTGCCTTGACCGCCCCCTTGATCATGAAGGTTTTGCCGCACCCCGGCGGGCCCGTCAAAAAGACATTGGTGCCCGAGGTCAACAGGCGACACACTCTGCGTTCGGCCCCTACCACCGAATGCGGCAGCTCCACGGAGGTGGGCAACGTGGCAACCGGTAGCCGGGCAGCAGCATCAGCACCGCCGGCGTAGCTCCATGCAACACGTGGGCGTGTCCCAATTGGGCCGGCCACTTGGACACCGCCGCCAATGTCTTTTGTACAGCGTGCCGCAGAGCGTCTCGTACATGGAGGAGAGGGCCCACCCGCCTTGCCCGTCCAACCCGCCACGCCGGACGGGGTTTGCTCGGCCGCGCGCGTTGCAACAGAGCGCGAGCCCCGACGACCGAGCGGACGCAGGCCCTTGGCCACCGAGCCCGACGAGACCCGGTTGATGCCGCCAATGGCACTCGTGCGACTTCTTGACATCTGCTCCGACGCCGCATGGCGCCGCGGAAGCAACTGGCCCGGCTGGGCGTCGTGCGAAGAAGCATCGTGACGCTCTGCGCGACCGCAATGGAGAGCAGTTTCGGCGTTGGCGACAAAGGGGGGCCCATCCGTTGCCGCGGGGACTTCCAACGCGAGGCCAACAACACGGACGCCATCTGCACACTGCCACCCGGACAGTTGATGGAAGAATTTTGAGACGCCCACAGGATCCGACATGTCGACCAGCGCCTCCTCGTCGCCAAAAAACGTGCGTAAGAAGGAGCCTTGCGATGGCCGAAAGGAAGCAGGAGCGGCGCGGCGCTGACCGTCGGGTGTGATGCCAGCAGGTGCATGGGCCGCCCACGAGCGGGCTGCGTCGTGGTTGGCAAACAGACGCACGTGGAGCTGCCAGGGGCGGAGGAGATGGGTACGCAGCGCATCAGCAGGCGAGGGAGACGGCCCGTCCATGACAAACACGCGCCGCGCCGCAAGAATAGGGGGGGAGCGGCAGGAAAAAAAGATGGAAGGGCCACCCATGGTTGGTCGGCATCCACAGTCCACCTCGGGCTCCTCAAGATGGCCACGGGGATCGTGGGAGTAGCGGCGGGGATGGGCGTTGAGAAACGCCCAGGGCAGGGGTCGGGGGTGGGGGAGCGGCGAGGGTGGGCGTTGAGGAGCGCCGAGGGCAGGTCGAGGGGGGAGGGGGGGTGCTGGGAAGCGGAACGCAGCGCGGCCGCCGCGCACCAGGTACGTAAACAGTAGGGACTTCTCAGCAGGGAGACCAGGGAGACCGCGGCGGGTGAGGGTGGTGAGGGGTTCAGCAGTCAACGCGCCTCACTCAGTCGGTGCGGCACCCATGTGCACGGTGCCTGTGTGGCACGGATGCGCCGGGAGCGCGGTGGCGTGCCAAAAAAAGGCGGGCAACCCCTGCCCCACGCAGCCAGAGAAGCCCGCCCTGTCAGGCCTCACTTTGGGACCACTAGCGGAAAGATGCCATTGGCGCGTCCGCGCTGTGGCGGCGGTTTGCGTGCGGGGCAGGGCCATTCAGGCGTTCAGCGAGGGATCATTGCGACGCGGTCGATTGGTCCACCTGGGGTGGATGACAAACAGCCAATGAGCCCGGCCAAATGCGCGGTGTGGAGCACCCCGAAGCAGGGTTGCGAGCACCGCCCGGTGCGATACTTCGGGGCGTTATTCAGGGCGTTAGAATGGCATTATTAGGGCAACGGCGCCCCGAACGCCCCTTCTTTCGAGGGCGTTAAATGGGCGCCATGCTTTGATAATTACCAAACTCAAAGAGATGAGATCTCCGTATTCCAGAATTGTCCCAGAATGGTGTTTTCCCGTCGAATCTGGCAGGTGGCAGTCGGTTGCCTCAAGGTGCCCCAGGTGGCCCGTTTGCAAGGGGTGGTCAGACTGCACCCTTTTCTCACGAGCGGCCAAAACGGCCAATCTGAGGAAACCTTGTTGAATTGCCCCGCAAGTGAATTAGAGTATTGCACAGGAGGCTATATGGGGCGTTAGCACGGCATCGAATGGCCGATGCAGAGCGTCAGAAGGGCGTTACAGTGATTTATTGGTGTAATATCGCCGGCCATATCATAAGATCGCTTCCAAAATGACCTGCGTTTCCAGGTCGTCCAGGCAGGTGTATATGAAAACCTGCAATGGGCTTGCAAATCATCCCCGATCCTGTAGCGAGAACTCACTGTGGAGGCGTCGCATTCCTCTTATGCCCGCTAAATTGGGGAGTCGCTCACAAACTTATGCCGAGGTGCTTGCTTCGGGAGACTGTTGCCCCTGTGTGGGAGAGCAAATTCTGGCCGACAAGTGAGAGGCCGAGTGTCTCCCAAACCCGGAGATTAAACCAAAACCGGAGTTTTTCTTCGGAGCGGAGCGCGGTCTCTGATGCGGGGGCAGACGCAGTGGGCGGGGTGCGTGCGGTCCAAGGCTCGTTCTGAGGCCGCTGGGGGGGGTGGAGTGGGGGCGCTGGGGCGGCTTCGGGGCTGCTTGTGCGGGTGTGGGGCCGGTTTCATAGGGGTGAGGTCGCCCGGGTGTGTTGGCTTGGTGGGGGTGGGGTCGCTTGGGTGGGTGTGGGACCGCTCGGGTGCGGGGCCGGGGTGGAGCACGGAACATCCGGCCCCTGTCGCGCGGGGGGCAGGTGTGGCCGCGGGGAGGGGCCCGGGTCCTAAATTCAAAACTGCGGGAGGTGCACGGGTCGTCATATCGGTCCCCAAGAGGCCAGGGCCGCGTCCGGTCGTGAGAGATCGGCCGATCTGTCGATCGCCGGCCGCGCGCCAATTGACAATAAAGGGGTGCTACATGCGCCATGCCGACTGGAGACGGCACTCCCTACTTTACTCAGTTTCACTATACTGACGATACTGGCTGTAAATGCCCGAAACTGGGCACGCCCTCCCCCCACGGCCGCCGCTCCGAATTGATGCCAGTAAGGCAATCGGGCCTGTAGTACATGAAATTTAGTCTAGTGCGCGTCTTAGTACACGTCTAGTACGCGCCCCACTTTCCCGATGATCATAGCTAGTGTCTATTCTACCGCTGTGATCAAATGATCCCATTGGGATCATATTGCTGATCCCCCAATTTTGTCCTCATCGGCAGAGAACGGGAGTGCAACTGCGACGCAGGGGCGTTTCTGATTGGCCAAGAGGATCGACAGCAGTGCTTGTCGGGTCCCATCTTTACAGAATGTGCCCGTACGGCCCGC
>ENA-ORXR01003241-ORXR01003241.1-marine-metagenome-genome-assembly--contig:-NODE-3241-length-14722-cov-2.983817_pt1 | contig 14722 bp, 13 predicted proteins | sample MGYA00237866_ERZ511479 | MGnify/ENA metagenome assembly ERZ511479 | reverse complement strand
CGCTGCTTTTAGCTCGTTATGGTATATATTTTGAAAGTCTTCATATGCTAACTTTAATCCCTTGATGAGTTTAATATTAGGCGACCATTCAAACTCAGTTTGAAAACGACGAGAGCTCATCAACTTTCTAGGGGTCCCATTTGGCATAGCTTTGTTGAAAACAATTTGACCTTGATAATTCGTTACCTTTTTTATCATTTGCGCTAACTCAGCAATACTCACATCACTACCAAAGCCTACATTGTAAAATGATTCACTACGCTTCTTCTGAGCCGCTAAAACACAAGCAGCCGCTAGGTCATCTACAAATAAAAACTCCCTTAAAGCGGCACCATCTCCCCAGACTTCAACTTTAGGTCTACCTTCTAGCTGAGCAATATGAAATTTTCTAATTAACCCTGGAATAACATGCGATTGTGTCGGATGATAATTGTCATTATACCCATAAAGATTACAAGGCATTAATGTTGTAGCCTGAAAATCATATTGCTGCCTCAAATAAGAGCATAGTTTTAATCCAGAAATCTTAGCCAAAGCATATCCTTCATTCGTTTCTTCCAATGACGACTTTAATAATTCAGTTTCCTCAATTGGCTGCTTTGAAATTTTTGGATAGATACAGGAACTTCCAAGGAAAATTAATTGAGATACTTTTGCTTGATAAGCACTCCAAATGACATTCATTTCAATCATAGTATTAAAATATAGAAATTCAGCCAAATAATCTTTATTAGCTTTAATTCCCCCAACTTTAGCAGCTGCTAAATATACGAGATCTACTTTTTCGTTTTTAAAAAAATCAGCAACTTGCTTCTGATTCTCTAGATCCAACTCTTTACGGTTTCTTGTTATAATATTTTCAAAACCATTCTGCTTCAAATTCCTAATAATTGCCGATCCCACCATACCTTTGTGCCCAGCTACAAAAATCTTTAAAGCTCTATTAAGCTGCATTTCTTAACCGTTGTTTCACTTTTTTTGAAAAGAATTCGTTTTTCATAATAATTTCTTCAACGCTAGCTCTTTTTCCATTATTGTCGCTAAATCTATAGCAATCCGCTAAAGTCATTTCTTTGCAAAGTTCCTTGTAAAATATTTTTGGCTCCCATCCTAAATCTTTTTTAGCTTTTGAATAATCACCAATCAGCAATTCGACTTCTGTCGGCCGAAAATACCTTTCATTAACCTCAACATAAATTTTTCCTGATTTTGTACAACGAGCTTTCTCATCAATTCCAGTTCCTTCAAAAGCTAATTCGATTCCAATATTTAAAAAACTTTCTTTCACAAAATCTCTAATAGTAGTTGTTTGGTTTGTAGCCAAAACATAATCATCTGCTTTATCTTGCTGTAACATTTTCCACATACCTTCAACATAATCAGCGGCATGACCCCAATCCCTTTTAGCGTTTAGATTACCCAACACTAAAGTTGTCTCTTGACCATTATAAATTTTAGCTACTTCTCTTGTTATTTTTCGAGTGACAAAAGTTTCTCCTCTTAAGGGACTTTCGTGATTAAACAAAATCCCATTGCAGGCGAAAACATTATAAGCTTCGCGATAATTTTTTAATATCCAATAGGCATATTGTTTGGCAACTGCATAAGGACTTCGCGGATAGAATGGCGTTGTTTCTGTTTGGGGAATTTCTTGAACTTTTCCATAGAGTTCACTAGTTGAAGCTTGGTAAAATTTTGCCTTTGATTTTGAAGTATTAATAGCCTCCAAAAACCTTAAAGTTCCAAGAGCATCAACATTAGTCGTATATTCAGGCATTTCAAAACTAACTGCAACATGTGATTGGGCTCCTAAATTGTATATTTCATCTGGAGCTACTTTTTCTAAAATTTTAAATACATTCAAAGAATCCGTTAAGTCTCCATAATGTAACTTGAACCGATCTGGGTACTGCTCATATAGCCAATCAACTCGTGAAGTGTTTATCATGGAGGCTCTTCGCTTAATACCATGGACTTGATATCCTTTAGAAAGTAATGCTCTGGACAAATAAGCTCCATCTTGACCGGTGATTCCTGATATTAGTGCTGTTTTCATATATTGTTATTCGTAATAGTCTTCGATTAAGTTTAGGTTAAATCGTCAATAAACCTAAGCTTCAAAAAATAAAAAAATAAAAAAAACTAATATTTTCAAGGATATAATAGACTTATTTAACCCACAACTATAACTATTTTACTGACAAAATAATAATAATTTAATAACGTTATTCCCTTAATGGCTTCAACTGATAAACCAACAAGAACCACAAGATTTCTACTACTACTGGGTCCTTGTGCTAGTATTTTATGTTTTATTCACTGTGTGGGTTTTGCCTTAGTCACAATTCTAGCCCCAACTTTATTTCACAACAGCATGCATGATTATCCTTATTTAGAACACATCATTTGGCTTATTGTAATTCCCTCTAGCATCTTTTCTTTAAAAAAACATAAAGCTGGAAAAGTGTTTTGGATAATCTTAGTCTTGTTAACTGTCATTGGGCTTAGTCAGTTGAGTACTCATTCTCATCAGCATAATTCACTTCATTTTCTTGCCGATTTTTCCCTTTTAGGAATTGCTTGTTTACAAATCATAATCTTAGTCAATCACCACAGGAAATCGCCCAAAAAAGCCGACTGCTGTAAATAAGGACTTAAGCTCTACAAACAAACACCAGTAACGAAACAAGGCAGTTTTTCGGGTGCATTGAATATAGGCGGATTACTCAAACCTGTTTGCGTTGAATCTTCAATATCCTTCCAATCCCAAATATCTTGAATATCACCTGTTATGCCCGTTTCAGCACCTGAAGAATTTGCACCACCAAGACCAGCTTCTTTGTATTGTAGGAAAGATTCTTTATCATTCCACTCACGTATTCGTAAATTAATACGGGCAATCACCTCATCTGCTTTATCAATACACGTAAATTGATAATAATTTGATGGGTTTTGAACCATATCTCTTGAAAAAGTTTCATTGTTCGGATTTGTAATAGCCCCAAACGCTGCTGGTGGATTATTCTCATCTTCAATAAAATTAGCAAAATCAAAATTGTAATAATCAGAAATACCAGAAGTCGCATCAGTTACATTTAAAACATCATTTATTCCAGTAATTGCTACTGGTTTAATCTCATGTAATGGATAGGCTGTCGTTTCATCAGCACCAACAGCAAGCCTCGTTCCAGGTCCTGATAAACAGTTTCCTGGTTTGCCTCCCCATTCCTGATCAGAAGTATCTGTTCCAGAAGAATCAGTTCTTACTAATTCGTAATCCCCAATACAACAATTTGGAGCCTCTCCAAGACTTTCATTATTGGTATAATCATAAGCACATTGAACGTCACCGTTAAAAAAAGCTCTTAAACCCATTTGAAATGCCTGTTGTCTAGTTGTGGGACAAGTTTGTCTTGCTCCTGAATCATCGGTAATTTCACAGGTTGCCCCCATTGCAGATGACTCGTCAATAAAAACCTTTGCTGGTCCCCTTCCAGGATAGGCTTGCCAATAAGCAAAAGGTTTTATTTCAAAATAATCACACATATCTTTAGGTACATTGTAATGAATACTAACTCCCCCATGATTTTGCATATCTAGTTCCGGACCTTCAATTAAACATTCGATCGTTTCATCACTTGGAATGCTATCTTTATTAATTTCACAGGCGCTATCAAAAGCTGAAACTTCGTGTGAAAAATATTCTGTTAATAAAATCTCTACAGGAGGCACCGTGTTCTCAACTTCTTCCTCATCTGGATCACTACTTTCTTCGTCTGTTGTTGCTCCAACATTTCTAACTCGAACCCAAAATGAGTTATTATCTACAACTCCAATTTCACGTTGAGAATCATCACCAGTGACACTATCAGCTCCCTCGCCCGTATCGAAATCACTATTTCCACAAGAAACAATGAAACTAAGAGCTAAAGTATATAAAAATACTGAGAAGAAAAAGACCGATTTATTTTTTATTAATTCATTCATTCTACGATTCATACCCTATAAGTATAATCGTCTTAATAAACACACATGTTGAGGAAATTATTATTTCTTGTTTAAGTATGACCGATTAGAAAAAGTTATTAACACAAAGTTAATATAACCCCTGGGAATCCATAGTTTTTATATAGAGATAAAGCGCTTCTGAAGCCATTGTTTTAGTAACACCTCTATTTTTGTATTTTTTATACCATCTTGCAGATGGAGCACCTCGTATGCCTAACATTTGTGAATTATAAGAACCTGACAAATCCCACTGAAACCAATCACGAGAAAAGCTTTTTTTATTATGAGCAACTGCCCCTTTTTCAATTAAATGAACTGTAGCCTCTTTCATATTTTTTAAAAACTTTACTTTATTAGCATTAAAAGCAGCATCACCACCAAGAGCTTTATACACTTTCCATGTCTTTGGCTGAGTCAAATCAGCCGCTGTTGCCACCGCCCCGCCATTTCCTTTAATGCCATGACAATATTGGCAAGAATTACTTCCTTTTTGGTCATACAAACCTTGCCCCATAAATTGATTGGCCTCAGTGACTTGAGTTACCATTTCAGCACTTACAGAAAAATTAAAAACCGTGATCAATGACAATAAAGCTAGAACTCGAATAAGCATCGTTAATATTTTTATAAGTATATGTATTTTAAAGCAAGGACAAAGGTATAAAAAAGCCGAAACCAGAGCAAACTGATTTCGGCTAAAAAGCTAACTAGCTTAAATTATTAATCCAATCTAACACGTCTCAAAAGCTCTGTGTTGCCGTCCAAATAAGCTGCTAAACGCAATGCTCGCTTAGTTTCTATATTGGCTTTATTGGCATCAATACGATCCATTTCTTCGATCATAACAAAATCCTCTAATTGCTCAAAACTACCTTGTTTTGAAGCTAAAGAACTCAAAGTTTCTGCTCCCAGCAAATTCAGTTCAAAAGTTGAAGGCTGCTCTAACCCGGCTAACATTTCTTCAGTATCAAGAACTGCCATATGCAGATAAGCCAAGGTCAAAGAATCATTTTCTTTATTTATACTCAACACATTATTTCCCTGTCCCACTAAAACATCACCTTGATCAGAGAAAGTCTTAGCAGTCACTCCCCATAAGCCCACAGCTAAAGCTAGTAAATTATTTGAAATCTTCGTTGGTCGAACACCCTCTACAACAATCGGAGCTGTTGCATCTGCCCAAATAGTAGTGTTTCGAGTTGTCGCTAATTCTGCAAAATAACTCATAGAAGAGAAAAATGTCTTAGGTGATTCATGAGCACCCAAAACTCGAGCATTAGTTTTTTCAAGACTCATATTGTCTGTAATCCACTGCGCCCCTACAACATCATCAAAACTACCCAGCTCATCAATATTAGGATAAATCTCAGTTCGTTCATCTGGATCATTAGGAAGAGCGTATAAGTTTCCAGTATTAGGATCTATTTCAGGAGCACCTGCAATACCTTTAATGGTTAAAATTTGAGCAGTAACTCTTTGAGATAAAGCATAATGACAAGCTTTATCCTGCAAGCTCAATTCAGCATAACTACTTTCTTCAGATAATTCACTTAACACAAACAAATCAATAGCTAAGTCTTTTTTACGTTGATACCAATCATTACTATCAAATAAATTAACTTGGTTACTCAACACATCTTGCAATTGATAAAAATCTTCACGACTATTAACTTCTTCAATCCCCAAAGCAGCAAATAACTCAGGCCCAAAAGAAGTATTTTTTATGAGCTTAGAATCACCACCAAAAACACCTGGAAGTTTTTCTTCAACTGAAGAAACGACTGCTTCATTTCTTATTCCATGCATCCACTCTAAATCCTTAGTTGTCGTTTTTTCGCCACGATTAATTTTCTTTTGCTCTTCACGTGCCCCTTTTAATTTTCTATTATAAACAAACTTTTCAACTGAACTTGGAGGATTTACCTTCCACTTAGCTTGAACCATAACATTGAATTCTTCAAGACTTGGTGGGCTCAATGGACTTCCACTTTCAGCTGATAAGCCAAAACGTGCTTGAGGAAATTTCTCAAGATCAAATTTAGCTTTTAATCCATCATTGGTTAAAATCATATCTTTTGCGATTCTGAAATCACCTTCTTCATTGTACTTGGATAACCAATGTCCACATACTCCGCCTTCAGGCATTGTGGGTTTAATGGTGTAATTTCCCATTACTGGGTCTTGGCTCAAACCACGAAGATCTGCGGTAGTCTGTAAACCATTATTGTTTATAAAATCTCTGTGAACATTATCATCTTTATTTGAGCCACCACACGAAACTAAACCTAGTGTCAGTCCAAATATTCCTAGCTTAAAAAAATCATTCATATATTTTGAAGCCCCCTCGCTTTAGATTAATTCTATCAACGCAACAGTAAGCTTTTATAAAAAAATATGACACCTTGGAAAAATAGACAAAAAAAAAGCTCTCTGAGTTTCCCCAGAGAGCTTTTAATTATTAAATTAGTTATAAGTTATTAGAAATAAACCATTAAATCAGCACGAGCATAACTTGTTTTAGCTGAATTTTTACCATCAATAGCTTGATTCCACTTTAAACGTAACTCACCAGGAACAAAAAATTGTTTCTTTTTATAGAATGGAATTGACGAAATATTTAATCCTACTTGATAAGCGTGAGTATGAGCAGAAGTCTCATTCAATGACGCGTAATCTAGAGCGGCATTGCTTCCTTTGTAACGATCATTATCTTGCCAGTTAAACTTGTAAGCAACATGTGGCTTTAAAAACCCATCAAAAAACTTATAAGATAAAGCAACTTCAGATTCAATCATATCACCAAGATCACGATCAACAGAACCTCTTAAACTAGGATCATTTAAATTAGCCAATGGCGCTAAAGATCCTTTTTTCTTAACAGACCAGTCAATTGAATCAGGAATCTGCCAAGTATAACGAAGAGAAGTTCCAAAAACAAAATTGTTTGTAATTTTGATATCTTGATTTAGTTTTAAACCCAAGTCATAACTACCATCACCTAAACCAGTGTCTAATAATTTAGCTTGTTCACGTTCACCATCAGAAGTTAATTTTGAAGTCGGCAATCTTAACCCTAATTCAACAATTGTATCGAAATGAGTTGATTTAAAATATCGGTAAACAGCACCAATTTCTGCATCACCAAGTCCATTTTTAGAAAAATCATCAGGTACTTCATAACCATTACTAGTCAACATTGCTTGAGCTCCAAGCAAAGCTCCTTTGGCAGCAGCACCACTAGTGACAGCTTTTTCAAAGCCACCTAAAACGCCAGCCAATGTTGCGTTACCAGCAACTGCTTTTTTCGCAGCAGCAAAATTATCTTGAGTTCCACCAACTTTATAATCAGCTGTAACGTCCATTATGACTTGTGGAACCTTTATACCAATCGACAAATCACTTGTTAATCCATATTCATAAGCATAAAAAATTTGGCTAGCATTAATTTTGGAATCTCCAACAAGATCAACTTGATAAAGATTGTCGCCCAATTTCTTATCGCCACTTACTGCGTTTAAATAATCTTTCAAAGCAGTCAATCCAAATTTTGCCATAGGATCTTTTTGTCCGCCTATAATTTGATTCATAGTTACCGATTGACTTAATGCCTTTAAAAGAGACTCTTCCTGTCCCCTATCATTAAAAGTTGTATCAATATCATCAGTCATAATTCCCACGACTCGAGCACGGTGAATGTTTTCAGGTAATACCGCAGTAGACTCCTGAGCCAACAACGACATTGAACTCACTAATACAGTCCCCACTGTAAAATATTTCAAAGTTTTTAGTTTCATAATTTATAATCCTTTCTTAGAGCATTTAGCCCCAAGCCCATTTGCAATCAGACTAAAGAGCATCTAGAGCTTTGTACATAGCTCAATAGCTGATTAGCTCAGAGAATACACGGTGCGTTAAAATTGTGCAAGAATATTATTAGTCAGAAATATCATCGTCTGGAAACAAGCCAACTTGCCCCAAACTACTAGTATCATTAGCCTTATTACCCAAGCTTGATTGCTCACCTGGCAGTAAAACCTCTTCTTTAATCAAATCTCTTTTGTGGGTGTTAATAACATAAAAGGCATTTTTAGGATGTTTTTGCTTAAGCTCGACCATAGCCTCTTTAATAAGTTCTAAATTATTCGGATCATCGTCACTCATTCCAAAACGATGCTTCTCGCTGAACTCATAACACCTAAAAGCATCCCAAACAGCCTGTTTAATAGCTTCTTTCTTTAATCGACCAACAGAAAAATCCCCTTGATCATCACCTAAGACTTTACGAATATCAGGGTGAGTCACTGGATAAACTGAAAGATAATTTGGGTTCAACTTAAGGTCTTGGCTTTGAACTAATATATTAATGGCTCTTTTAATGGTATAAGGGTGGTGCCCTCTTGCTGTAATGATAGAAATGGGTCGATTACTATTAACGGCATGTTTGAAAAATTCCCAACTCGGGCCACGCCAATCAACATCCCCTGAAGACAAGCCCTCAAGCATATCTAGAACTAGTGGTTGTTCTTGTTTATTTAAATACAACTCTTCTTGTTCTCTGAAATTACGAAAACTTCCATTTGAGCCTGGCAAATCTCTAATTTCATAATGTTCCCATTCAGAACCAGCAATCCCTAGTTTTGATAAGTTCTCTGCGTAAACAGTAGTAGGAACTAAAAACTCTTCATTTGTCCGTTTATGAAAAAGAACAATTTTTGTATTTAAATGAATGATATTGTCATCAAAATCAAAAAAATAAAAGCTTCGGCCACCTAAATCAAAGTTTCTATCTTTCTCAGAAACTTCATCAAGCAATAACTCAACCTGCCCTTTAGCTTTGAACTTTTTTTTGTCTTCAGACATTCAAAAAATTATTTCTTTTTCAGACTCACGATCAAATCAAAATCATCATTAATAACTTTATCACCTAGCTTTTTAAAGAAATTCTTAGATTTATACTTAATCCCATAATGCGTTCTATTAACTTTAAATTGAGTTTTAAATGATTGGGGATCTTCTTTTAATTCAAAACTCACAGGCTTCGTAACATTTAGCATAGTCAAATCAGCCACAACTTCGTAAACTTTTTTATTTTCATCAGAACTTTTAAGCTTTACACTTTTAAAAACCATTTTAGAAGTTGGATATTTTACAACATCAAAAAAGTCAGCATTTTTAAGGTGATCATCTAACTTCTTTTTCCACTCACCTTTAATATCAGTAGTATTAATTGACTGCATATCAACAAGCACTTGACCGCCAATTAAATTCTTCGTCTTAGAATCAAATTTAAAATCAACACTTTTAATCCCAATCGTACCTTCGTGTTTTCCAGAAACCTTAGTCCCTACCCAACGAAGCGAATTAACATCTTCAAAACTAACCGCCTTTAAAAAATTAGAATAACCAATACTGGTCACCAAAAAAGCCATAAATACTGTCCATACTTTTAATTTAATCATTGAATAATCTCCCTCGAAACAAAGAGTATATCGGCATCATTAAGGGATTTCAACCAAAACATCTGTAACAAATGGTCTTCTTCTTGGCTTTAAACTACCAGCTACAGTTTTTCCGACCCACAAGAATGCCTCGATTTCATATTTCAAAATATCAACTCCGAGCAATTCGTAAGTTCTAGAATCTCGCGTAATACCACCCGACCCCCATTTAGTCCCATAGCCAATTGACGTTAAAAATAAAGACAAATTCTGAATAGCACAAGCAACAGAAGCATAATCTTCTTTCTCTTGAAGCTCAGTATCAGCACGCTCCCTTAAACAAACTAGCAAAGCAGCCGGATTCTTAAACTTAGCCTCAATGTTTAAAAGTTCATCAGCAAATAAAGGCCTTTGTAGTTTTTTCTCTTTTAACGATTTCACAACTATTAAAAGTTGCCCCAAACAATCTTGCCCTACAAGAATATATTTCCACGGAAAAGTATATCTATGATTTGGAGCTAAAAGCGCATACTCAATAGCTTTAACTATTTCATCTTTACTTATCGTCGATTTTTCAAATTTCTGAATTGTTCTATTGGAACGAAATAATTGATCTAGGCTCACTTCTTATCCTTATTATTTTTATCCTTATTGGTTTTTTTCTTACCTCTACCACCACCTTTTGGTGGATTGTAAACAAAACAATCCTCATGAGAAATTGCATAATAATAATCGGCTTCTTCCCTCAATATGTTTGCAGTCGTTTGGGCTACAGCAGCTATTTCCACTCGAACACCCTCTGACTTTAAATGCCTGACCAACTCAACATAATCGGAATCACCAGAAAAAATAATAATAGTATCCACTTTTGAAGCTAGTTGTAATGCTTTAATAGACAATGGAATATCCGCACTTTTGTGGCAAGCCCTCACTGAACCGTAATATAGATCATGTAACTTATCTGCAAGTTTTTGGCTAATTGCCTTGCCTTCTCTGAAGTAAATAAGGCGGTTCAAAGAACGACGTCCTAATACTTTTGGAACAACAGTCTCAAAATTAAGCATGGCATTTTTCTCTTCACAGATATGCTCAATACTTCGCTCTATATTATTACCATCAATTAATATTGCTATGCTTTGCTGAAAGTTCATAAATTACCCCATAAATTAACACTCGATAAGTTTGCTAACAACTGTAATTAAATTCTAAAATTATTTTTTAACTAAAATGGTGGGCCGGGGCGGGTTCGAACCGCCGACACAAGGATTTTCAGTCCTTTGCTCTACCGACTGAGCTACCGGCCCACCTAGATCAAGCCAAGAATGACTCGACCCTGCTAAACTACCCATAATTGATTTTTTTTGCAAAGAGCTTTTTATTTTTTTTTGACCTTAGCTAAATTATTCAACATTTAACTTAAAGTTAGGCCTCAGTAGCTTTTAAGAATTTCTCATTAGGCACTTCAGGAACAAAAACCTCTCGACCTTTAACAAAGAAAAAAGCATATAAAGCAGCACTTAACATCATCAACAAACAAAGAATCTGCCCCATACTAAGGTTCATAAATATAAAACCTAATTGACTATCTGGCTCTCTGAAAAACTCAACAATAAAACGAACTAATCCATAACCAAACAAAAAGACTACAGACAGATAACCACTCTTATAACTCTGCTTATTTAAACAGTATTTTTGAACAAAAAGCAACACAATCCACAACAACAAACCTTCTCCAAAAGCCTCATATAATTGCGAAGGGTGCTTAGGATCCGTAAATCCCCCTTCTCTATTAGGAAATTGAACAGCCCAAGGAACATTAGTCGATCGACCATACAACTCTCCATTAATAAAGTTTCCCAGTCTTCCAAAAAATATCCCCAATGTTGCACTAAAAACCAAGGTATCGTGCACTTCTTGAAAAGGACGTTTATAACGTCTCGCGTAAAGTAATGAGGCTATAGCCATCCCAACTGCCGCACCATGAAAAGAAAGTCCCCCCATCCAGATAGCAAAAGGAGCTAATAAGTCGCCACTTAAGATTCGGGCCTTATAAGTCGGCCAATCGTATAAAAATACATAAAACAAACGAGCTCCAACAATCATCCCAACCATCATATAAGGAATAAAGTTACTAGCTTGTTCTAAATTTACCTTAAGTAAGCCTCGCTTTGCTCGACGATTAACCAGGTATCCCCCAATAATAAAACCGATAACGTACATGACTCCATACCATGCGATACGAAAAGGAAAAGTGACGTTAATAAACGGAATAGTAACTTCGCCTAAATCAATAAGTAAAGGGGATAAATCGTGTTGCCAAGCCATGATTCATAACTAGACCAGATTTAGCTGATTAATAAAGTGCTAAAATAAATAATTACTTTCTAGTAGAAGGTATGTATCGACTTTCAAAAGGTGAAAGATGGCCCGCTAACTTATTAGCTACAAACACATCACTTTTACGAGGAGTTAAATCTTTAGCGTTTGGTAAAACACTTTTAGCCGCGCTTAAAAGCGACACGCTATCCGTTCTGTGTGTCGGAAATTCAGAAATTCCAATACTTAAACTAAATTTCCCCTCAGAGACTTCATTTAAAATTTCAATCAACTTTTTAGCTTTTTGAGTCGCATGCGAAAGATGCATATTGGGGCTCAAAACAGCATATTCATGAACATCCTGAATCGAAGCAACATCTGACTCTCTAAAAAACTGTGAAATTATATTTTTAATCTTAGCCGCTAAGACATTAACTTCTTTACGCCCATACAACTCAACTAAATGAGGTATATTTTCAAGTCGGATAAAAAATACACTTAAAGGGTATTGATATCTCAATGCTCTCTTAACCTCTTCTTTTGCTCTAATGTTAAAGAATTTTTCACTCCAAAATCGAGAATCTTTTTCACGAGGACTAATTTCAGTAATTTTTTGATGAAGAAGAATATTTTCAAGACAAATTCCAATTGGAGCACTTAACTTAACCATCTCCTCATATTGATCTTGAGTAGGTGTTTCAGTCAGTTTGACAGCAAACATTCCATAAGGAAAACCTCGAACTACCATTTCATGACACATCCATTGCCCAACATCCAACGACTTCTTACTAAAACTATCCAAAGCTTCCATTTGCTTTAAAAAACTTTTAAACATTGTTGAATCTTTGATGCGAGAAAAGACCTCAATGAGGTCTTCAACATTTTCAGTATTATTAACTCCCAAACCAAATCGTGGCTGTGTTCCGCCTAAAAAAGATTTTGGATAAGATGTATTAGCTGCTAATTCCCCCTCTTTGAAATTGTACTTCAAAAAGACGACAGGTGAATTTTCAAAAGTCTTACTCATTCGAGAACTAGCATGTGTAATTAGTTTTTCTGAAGCCAATATCTTTGAGCAATCAGACACATATTGTAGGTAATCTTTCACTTTAGACTGAGCTTCAATATTCTCATTATGCTTCTGTTCAATTTTCGTATTTAAATGCTTAATATAAATCTCGTGACATAATTCACGACACAATAACTGAGACTTTTTTAATATATGTGAAGTAATTTGAGGCCCACGTGGTAATATGTAACTCACATCGTTTGACAAACCTTCATGAACAGCTTCAAAATCTTGCCCTTCACAAATAACAATGAATCTTGTTAATTTGGAAAATACTTTTATTTTAGTGATTAAACTTCTTAAAATAGAAAAATCTTTTTTTGCGTAAAAAACAGCTACATGAGGTATTGTTCCTTGATTAATCGTATTTACAAAATCTTTCAACGAAGCGTATCCTGCAGGATTGAAAGAAACAGATTTCAACGCATTAATGGCGTCAATTCTTAATCTTCTCTCTCTAATAATTAAATGAACTCTATAATCCGATTCTACAATTTTTAAAGTCACAATGCTCCCCCTGAAATGCCCTAAATTAAGACCTAGAATCTCACCTTTCCTCTAAAAGGTCAAATTAACTCTAATGACACCGACTGAAGAACGAATTTCCAAAGGAACAACGCCTTGCCGAGCACCATCGCTTGCCTTCAAGTGAAACGTTCGAAAATACGGATCCGCAAAAGAATACAAGCCCTTAACCAAGCCTTGATCATAAACTTCCTTAACTTGAGAGCTCTTTATCTTCACTCCACCAAGCCAAAACTCTAAACTTTTCGGCGCAAAGTCAGCATCTGCCGGAAAATTGACAGCTAGTATTACTTGATCTTTCGCAGAATCATATTGCTCAGATAATGTCGAAGCTATTTGATTTTGCTCACCAACAAGCTCTTGAGTCACAGCTAAAGCCTTAACCGACAACAACAACTGAGTTCTATCATAGTGTTTCCTCTCAACGAGGTGCCTCTCAATGTAATCTTGATACGCAGAATGAGGGTTTTGAAAACTTTGAAAAAAAGCACATGAGCTCATAAAGAAGAGTAAAAAACACAATTTATACATCAAATTAATTTTATCATACCTCAATTTCATTCGGTAGCTCTTGACTTAAAAAAGCATTATTTCAAAGAAAACTTCACAATATATCGGTTGTATTCCATCTTTTCTTCGCAAACTTTAAATTCATCCTAAATTTATCGAAGAAGTATATATTCTTACTCCATGTTCCTTACTTTATTCTTCAAATTAAAGAGAAGATAACTAATTATAAATCACAACAACTGAAATCTTGACAAGTTAGTCTTCAATTTTGAAATGACGTCAAATAGCCTATTCGCTATCAAACCAAAAATATTAATCAAAACTATTGTAAGTCATCTAAAAAGTAATCGTTGGATTCCAGAACAGCTTTCTAATTTCGTTAGAATTTTGTTAACCTCTAAAATACTATATTTTAATCCAGACAATTCTACCAACGTTCAATATAATTAGGACCTAAGACAAGTTCAGATTAGGACGTTGTCGCTACTATTTGAGTAGGCCTATTATTTAGGTACACAAGTCCTAAATGACTGAGTGATGCAATGCAAGTTGCCATCTACCTCATGGGTCTCATCCCATGTATCAATCTCCTTTAGAATAATTGACGATCTTGCATGGAGCTTTTGAATATATTTTTTAAACGTTTGATTAAATATTTTTGAATAAAGAATATATGGTTTGTCTTTGTTTAAAATCACTGAATTTGTAAAGCTTGGGAAAAGTGAACGAAAAAAGATATTATTAGGTATAGTAAATTTACCTTTAATTACTTTTATAGCACCATCGTAAAAAATATTTGGAACAGGGATTTCTTTAATTGTACATTCTGGGTTTCTTTTTTTCAGCCTAGTAAACA
>ENA-ORXR01003240-ORXR01003240.1-marine-metagenome-genome-assembly--contig:-NODE-3240-length-14722-cov-13.300990_pt1 | contig 14722 bp, 23 predicted proteins | sample MGYA00237866_ERZ511479 | MGnify/ENA metagenome assembly ERZ511479 | reverse complement strand
TCCCGGCGTTCGCGTTGTGACTCTGGCGTAGCGATCCGCATCCTGTGCTGGGTTTTCTGACGGGGTTATACCCCGTTTGTTGAACTGGTGATGTTCAGCTCCCCAGGCCAGTCACACCGGTCATGTGGCGTAGTTGGTTTTTGACCTTTCAACACCGTTGGCTTTGTGGGCAGGATCCACTACACCCTCCCCAACCCGAGCGCCAGCGGCTAAAGGAGCTACCCAAAATGCGCCAAACAGATAAATCCCTTCAAAGCGAAAAGTTCAAACAAGTAGTAGGAAGGTTGGGAAAACCACGTGGGAAAAACCCCGCGCCCGACCAGATCCGATCTCCCTGAGATTCGGACAGGTCATTCCCTTGCTGGCCCGGATAGGGATATTTTGGGGCCGCCCCGGGGGTGTGCTGTCGACAGCTGAGGGGCCGCGCCCCTTCCAGCCGCGGAACCCCCCGACCGCCACAGTCATGTCAGTGTACGAGGTGGTGCGCCCGGCAGCTCGGTACTGGCGCACTATGTCATCGAAGATGTATCGCTGCTTTTGCACCGATGGATTCTGACGAGTGACATTGTAGGTGCTCGGGCGACGGCTGCAGGAGAAACCGAAATCCTTCATGGAGCGGTGCAAACTTGCACGCGTGCAAACATATCTAGTTTCCTCCTCATCGCTCATCCCCTCCGCCGCGGCCCCCGTGCCACCCCGCCCCCAAGCGTTCGATCCGCGGCTGGAAGGCCCGCTAGATTCACGTTCGTGGCTCGCCAGGTGGCTCGGCTCAGCGACCAAGTCCTCCGACACCCACGCAGGAGCGAAGCGGAGGCGCCACGGTGGCACGGAGAGGACTGCCGCGTGCGACATCTGCCATATGGCTCGGTCACACCATTCCCAGTGCTCGCGGCGGTGCTCCCACCGAGCAATGCCGACGCGAAAGTCTTCTGATATTGGTCCACTGTTGCAGCCAACAGGGTCACCGCTGCCTGCTTGCAGCGCATTGCGCCCATGGCTACGGCCTCGCGGAACGATGCCCGTCTCTGCTACATGGAGCCCGGCTGTACCGGTGCCTGTGTCGCAGCTCTCGCTAACGCCATCAGCCCAGTCCGCAGGAGCGTCAAGAAGCTCCGAGGTGCTGTCCAACGTAGAAAGCACAGGGATGTGATATGTCTTGTAAGTCACCTCACGTACTCTCGCCAGCTGCTTCTCAGGGACGCGTGGGTGATGGGCGACACGCTCAGTCCTGTCGCTGCCGTAGTGCGCTCCACGACGCGAGACAGCAACTAGGTGCGGCCCTCTTCTCGCTCGCGGGTACAGTGCGCCTTGAAGTTCAAAACAATGCGGGCGACGACACCGCGAATGGTGCACATAACGCGAGTGCGCTCAGCACATGTGCTCGCGGGCGAGGCCACGGCACGAGTACGCCGAACCGCTGCCGGTGATGTGGTGGACGGAGAGGCCTACAGGCTGCTCGACGCAATGGATGGAAGGGGGCGACGGAGGCCAGTGGGCACGGCGATACTGAACATGCCCACGACGTGAGCCCGCACAGCGAGGCGGGGTGCAAGAATGACACGTGCCGCCCGGTCCCCACAATTGGAAATGGGAAAGGGGTGCGCACGGATACTCCGCGATGGGAGGGGGGCGGGGGCGACGGCGCGTGCAGGTGTATGCCCAATGAGCGAAGCAGTGCGCTGCACGCGACGCGTTGAGGGAGTTGCTGCTCTGACTACTGCATCGCACAGCCTAATCCGGTTGAGCGGTTCACGGAGGGAGAGGCGGGAACATGAAACGAATCAAATCTGATCCGATGAGGCTGCCCATAAAAATGGCGGGCACGCTCAATCGAACGATAGCCCCCCTCATCCAATTTGACCAAGTTCCTGGAATCGGATCGGCATACAGAGCCGGTGCTTCACTTCTCTCGCTGTCCGAGAAGGCTTCAATATCCCTCCGTTTTTGAAAACAGAGGACAAAAAGCTAATCAAGGCCCAATCGGTAGTTGCGCAGGGGTCGCCACGTCAACCAGCACCATACCCTCGTCAGTCCAGCCTCGAGTGCAATCATAGACTGCGAAACTCAGCACGCTTCCATTTTTGTACATCCATCAAGGCACATTCCTGTTGCCCGATGCGCAACACAGAGCACACATCATTGAAGCTGAAGAGTTGCCGTATCTTTTTATGAGAAGAAGTTCTGCCTGTGGTATGTCTTATTCTTCTATTGGCGCGGTTGAACATCGGTCAAGGCGACAGGCATCATTGCGTGAGATACAGCTGTAGTATCCACCCGCCATCTTCCACGGTCATTGCATGTCATACATCACCGTGGGGTGCGTCAAACTTGTCTGATTCTGGTCCTCTCGCGAAGATGTCGGCCAATCCGACGATGAGCGTAGCTGGTCACCTGCGCGACGGGGAGGAACCTGCCGAGCAGCGCCCCGACGAAGACCAAGGCCGTGGCTCCTTGAGAGGCACCTCTCTGACACTGCCTGTTATCCGAGTCGCTCAGTTGCAGAAGAGACCCGCCTCACGACGGCCACGTGGCGCAGGTTCGCGCCGTCGTCGACGCGCGAGACCCCCTGAGATTTCCAACCGGGTAACGCATCGCCGCTCAGGGGGACGGGGCGCGAATCGCCCCCGCCAAAAGCCCGAGAGATGGGCAAAAGAGCGCTCTGAAATCCACCGACTCCGACACGAAATCCCTTTGGCGCCGCCAAGACGCCCTCCGAAAAGGCCCCAACACCCGACTCGGCCGCCTCCTTGCGGTCGTCGTCCGCCCGTGTGGAACGGACTAGGCGCTCAAATCTACGACGACCACAAGCTTCTCGATACGATGTCCCACCCGTTGCAAATACTGGTGTATCTTTCAATGGTAAAGTGGCTCCCACACTCCGGGGTGTCTTCGTAAGGTTGATCGCCCCACCAGCACGGCCAGAGGCGGAAGGTGCTGTCGTCGGGGCTTCTGTTCTTGCAGACGAAATGACTTCACTAGATATCCTGGGGGTCACCTATAGCCGATGCGACGTTCCGTCAACCTTGCCGAGCTACCCTGCCGATGGCATCTGATACTCCTCGAGGGGGTCTTCTACGTCGTCACAAAACCCGTCGAAAACTTACTGCCAGTGCATCTTCGGCTTGGGGTGCGTCTTTTCCGGCGCATGAGGTCGGGGTTGCCCCTCGTAGGAACTCTCCTCTGTCTGGCTGCCCGGTGCAACATCCCCGTCGGACTCATCGCAGGTGTCAACCCCCTTCGCTAGGACTGCTCCCCGTTCTTCTTCATCCCCGACGACGCGGATCGTTCCGTCCTAGGCCGCCGCGGTGTAGAAGAATTTACCCTTTGTCAGATGCCTCAGCACGTCCCTGACGTTCTTGAGGTCGAGGGAAGGCGGATTGTCGGAGGACAGCTCAAAGCTGATGTCTCGGAACATCACCGCCGTATAGGATTGCGCGGCCGACACATGTAAGCCCAGGCGGAGATCTTCCGGGCTCTGTCGCTCGCTTTCACGCGCTTGCGGTCAAGCGTGCCTCACAGAGATACCTAAGGATGCTGAGTGTGAAGTTCTTCATGGAGGGAAACTGAACGATACACATTCGCAAGAGCGATTCCCAGTTCACTGCAACATGACGATCGCATTGGGCGACCGATACACGTTCTTTTAACCTGATACAGTCCATACGCGCTCAAATGGCACCCTGAGGCACTTTATAGCCCCTATTTCTGCGATGCACTCCCGTGGCCAGCGGGGTAGCGGCTTGCTCATTTCCTTTTGCGATCGTTCCCTTTTCGACTGATATTGGGGATGCTCGCAGCCACCCATGCACTCTGGGTGGTTGTGCAAAGTCTCAGTCCGACCGGACTGTTTGCGTCACATCGATCGCCTGGGGAAATGCTGAAGTACATGATTTCGCTGTCATTCTGAGGCATCAACGCGCGAGCGCTTTCACATTCAGACCGCGCCCGGGCGACCAAGTCTTAATGGATGAGCACGGAAAACAAAGAAACACCTGCAGGGACGCTGGAGCCCAAGCCCCAGACATCTGACGCCATCACCGGCGCCGTTCTCTTTCTCCCCCACTGGTTCTTCCCCCTAACCTTGAATAACACCGATCATTCGTCAAATGACCTATTTTTGATGGGATTTGTGCGCTTCATTCAAACACCGGGCACATAGGAGAAGAAAAACTGCAGATAGACACACTTCAAAAGAACAATCACTGCCGCTGCCCGAACGTGGCTCACTGCCGTCGCGGTCCGCAGAATTTCCCCGCCCCGTACCCTCAAAATGAATCCGTTCCTCAATAGCAGCATGTATCTGCTCTTCTTACTCTTCAGTAAACCAGCTCTACGTCGCCAACTGATTCTCGGGAGCCGGGTGGTCTCTAAGTACCTCGTAGCGAACGCGACAACCTGATGTTGGCGGCATCACCGAGCTCTTATCAGAACCCAGGCTGCGAGATGATGCGCAGTACTCCCCCAGCAGGTTCATGACGTCCGTCTCAAATGCGTGTCGACAATTAGTTGACCTCGCCCAGCAATGGGAGATTGATGGTGGGTCACCTGCATCTCATTTCTCCCTGACAGTCCCCGACGCGTCATGCAGATGGGCGCCCGCACCATTGTGTACACTCTGGATCTCGGCCGGGGGGGCTCCGGCGCGCCCACTCAGAGTTGTGGGCGCTTGAAAACACGTTTCCGCATGCAGATCCGGCGGAAAGCCTCGATTGCGCGGTCCAGGAGCCCCGGCCGACTTCTCCACAAGAGCGGCACTTTCAGCATCAGAACTGGAAGGCCGATGAACTGCCGAATCCCTGCCCGACTCGCTTCTGTGCGAAATATATTCGGCGGCCGTCGCGACCGCCTGGCCGCCAGCACGCATTCCAGCTGTGCTTGCTGCTGCGTCCGTCGAGTTTGACTTCGAAATTATTGTAGCGGTCGCAAAGCTTTTTGCTCTGCACCCCGTCCGACGAATCAATCTTCGCGCGGCAAGGCACTCGGCGGAACCGTTCACGTCGGCTTCCGTGACCATAGATGTGAAGATCAGTGGTTGCTCTTTGCCTGCGTTGGCTGCAAAGGGCCACCAACAGTCCTTCGAAAGCCTCGCACCGGCAACCGCCGCATCAGAAGCAGCACGAGACGATGTGGCAATCACATTCGCGGTCGGCGCTTCTGTCAGGGTCCCGATTGGTGTACAGTACGGTACCTTGTCTGTCAGAACGCCTCCAGTCGAGGCACCCGCGCCTGACCCTCATGCTGGTGACCGGGCGTCGGGCGCCACCAGGCAGCCCGGATCGGCCGTTGGAGCGGCGCCCACGTCAGCTTTGTCGCCCAGAGTTGCCTCAATGGCATTCACGGTAAAGTTCAACAATAGCCGTTTGTTTTGCGAACTATTCCCCCAAGGTCTAGCGGTTGGCAGACGGACGTAGAGTTCAGTGGAAGAGAAACGACCGCTACTAGCACGCTCTCTTGCTCCTCGTCGGTCTCGCAATTTTCAGATATCAGGGCCTTGAGCAGATGGGTGCGGGCCCGTAAAGAGGGTAGGAGCTCGGTCTCTAAGAAGGATTCGAACATGGACCCGTCGATGCACGCGCTTGGCCTCAAGAAGTACGGCAGGTGGCATACGTGTCGCGGGGCTTTGAAGCCCTTCGGGTGCTTGGCTATGCCAATCAAGGCCACCTGGATCTTGGGACTCCCAGCGGCGTGACAGGCCAGAACGAGGGTGATGCAGTCCGTTGCTTTCATTGATTTTGTACCGTAAACCTGGCGCAGATGGCCAGTTAGCACATACTCTACATTTGGAATGCACAGGTGCAAGAAGCCGGTCTCATCCATGTTGTAACTTTTTTCCTAGGGGTTTTCCTTGAGCTGCTCTCTAATCTGGTCACTACGCGGAGCAGCCACCTCAGTGTCCACCGAGCCTCTCCGTCCCAAAAGCGCCACGCTGCGGAGTTCTTCGCGTCTTTACCGGGTTTAGATGAAATGTCAGGACACGGCAAGGCCCGTTGCGCTCAACTACACGGCGATTCAGCGGGCTCGGGCCTCCGACAGGCTGCCATACACAAGTTGATACCGCGCGCCCACACGTTGGCGGGTCTTGTCACAGTCCCACAGGCCCTAGCAGACCTGTTAAAACTAGGACCGCGGAGGGAGAGGTAACCTCCGGTACTCCGACTCTGCCACACAGCGCTTGTACTCATCCTTCTTTTCATAGATATTATGGGCGACTTACAATCTTAATTCGAGTCGAAACATGCAGAGGCTTTGTGCCCACGTGTGGCCCGCATCATTAATGTCGATAATGGAGAATTATTCCACTATCGTCAGCAGCATGCGTGGCTTGCGTCGCGCTCCCAACCTCGGACGCGCAGATATCCGCCAACTCCTCGCTCCGCTCCTGCAGGGCTCCACGCCGCGTGTCCGCCCGCGCCTCACGCAAACGCCCTTCGCGTGCGTCGCGCCACCGCTCTGCCCGGCTACTGCGCCCCCGCTCCGCCCGTGCACTGATGCACCCCATTGTTTCTTTGCCCGTCCGCCGACACAGGAACAGGACACGGATGCAGAAGTGGGACCCTGGTCTATGTCGTCCAAGGTACGAAGCTCATAGGGACGGTTAGAGAGCTTCAGAAGATCTCCGCACAGCGCAGTAGCTGTCGCAGTCGCTGCCGCGTGGACGGGTCTCTGAATGAGCTGCGCTGTCTCATGCTAAGGGCAAGATATTGTCTTTTTCACCGCCACCGCTGTAGTGGCAGCGGATACATCGCTCATCAGCCGCCAGAGCACAAACTCTTGGGGCGTGCGGTGCTGGGTAGGGATAACTACGGTGGAAGCGCAGAGAATAACACCGGCACACAAGAAACCGAGCTAGGAATTGTTTCAGGCTACTCAACCAAGGTCCATTTGACAAAAGCACGCCAACGAAAGAGTGGACCCAATGGCGAGGTGAATGAGGAACTATTGTCCGGGGGCCGGCTACCGCCTCGTGTGTCTGTCACATTCGGTCGCATCCAAGAAATCTCACTGTGAAAGAGTCCTATCAATATCTGTCAAACGGTTATGTTATCATTGGAACACATTTGTTCATATGAAACGCTACTACACACTCCTTGACTAGTCTCCAACAGGCCCCATCCGAAGAGTAAGCGGGTACCTCACCGTACGCTCCCAGCTTCACCCCAGGCAAGCCCACATAACTATCCCAGCGCATCTGACCGCACCATAACTCGGGCGCCTGCTTCACCTCACACATCCTACCCACCCCACCCTACTCACATCCACCCCACCCTACCCACACCCACCCCATCCCAACCCACCCACCGTGTACTCTCCCCGCTCCACCCCAGCGCATCCTACCGCCTATCGGTCCCAGCACGTCTCACCCCACGATAACTACCACGCCTGCACCACCCCACACAACCCACCAACCCCACCCTACCCACACGCACCCCATCTCGACGTGCTCAGCCCCGCCCACCGCACCCAGCCACCGAAGACCACCCCACTGGGACCATTTTTGGGCGAGAGTCATTACTGGGGATTCTTTCGCAACCTATCTCCTAGCCTACAACATGGATGGATCTTACGGGGAGTTGCTCGCCAGGTGGACCAACCAGCGGACTTCGGAAGAGCTTTTTGACCTTCCCATGAACCCCCCCAGTAGTAGAGACGGTTCAAAACTTTCGAAATACACCACCCCGGCTGTCCTGTCCGTCGCTGAGTAGCCTTTCGCAGTTTGTTTTCTGGTGTCATTCGTCTGAAAAAGCGTCCAATGTTGGGTACATTCTGTCATGCGGGCTGGAATGCCGACCGAGCCCCACTTCCTGTGCATGCCATGTCATCAAATCCACGAATACGTGTGAACACTCGCCCACTGGCTGGAATCGAGGAGAAACACTGGCAATGTTGAGCGATCAGGAATACGGGGTGGCCGAGGACAGACGGAAAGAAGTAGCCTACAACCGTCTTTATAAGAGGAGATGCATACTTTCAGGCACACAACAGCGCCAAAAGATATAGAATACTGCAAACGAACACGAGCAGGACTGCACCGCCAACAGCGCATGCCGCAATCGTATCCGGCCCTCCACTACATTCCTCTGTAGACCTTGGCCTGTTTCGCTCGACGGATTTGAGCGCGGTGGTCGCTGGACTGCAATAGTAGTGGTGACAACTGCGGTGGTGGCGGTGTCTGCGGCGGGAAGATGATGCCGGGGACCACACGGCGGGATCTGCGACGGTGGGGAAGCTGTGTGCGCCCCGGTGGGGCAGCCGTCCGTACCGGCTTGGTCCAAAAATTGCAATTCCTCCCGATCGGACGGTATGCCGCGACACGATCCATCAATCCTCCAGTCGAGTTCTACATTGCTGGCGACCGCAATCCTCTCAGTATTATGGCGGGGTGCCAACTTTCTGCAGCGCCTACAACCGGATGCTTACGGTATTGCCTGTACTTCCCCTAATGCAGCGGGTACGGTGGCGTATAAAATTTTAGAAACTCTTCACAGACTCTCTTTCGTGTCTGAGCTAACGTATCCAAACTAGCGCGCTGCCTCCGGCAGGCATTGTCAGCTCACCGACATAGCCATGTTAGTACAGGCACATCCGGCTATGTCTGGCTCGATTATGTGACCCCTGTCACATAATAGTGCCCTCCCACGCCCTAGAAGGATCCACGAAGCAAAATGATTGCGCCAGCATCAAAACGCAAACGGTATTCCCGGGAGAGTGCTTCTTCCAAACGCTGATTCGAGAACTCACATGTTCCTATATCGTCGCTTTCCGGTTTCGCTGGTCATGCCATCGTCGTCGACTCGTTTCCGTCCCACGCGTTTCGCGTCCTAAGTGCTGCGTTGGCGGCTGCCGTTCTTTGTAGCGGTCTCACGAGTAATTGTGGCAGCGCACCTCTCCGCTTTCTTGCAGAGCAGATCTCCGCTTTCTGATGTGCCACGTTGTGTCCCTAACCCTGGCGCTGTCGGTTTTCCTGGCCTTGCTTGCTATCTGCGTACAAACCCCGCAGGTAACTCATGCAAATAGACGCAGCTGTTGATGCGACTGCACCAACGGCCGAAGCCAACATTGCGCGAAACAACCTCGAGCGCGCGCCGAGCCTGGGACAATAGACGGGATGTTTCACGGTGAAGTCGTGTCGGGTCTTATCGAAGATGGCTCGTTATTTCCGCAACACTGTTAAGTGTTTGAGGTGGATCCTGCCCTCACAGTCGACGGGGTATAGCCCCGTCGGAAAACGCAGCACATGATGCGGAGCGAAACACAGGAGAAACAACACAAACGCCTGTATCACACGGTGCGAAGCGCACCAGAATGACGGAAGTAACGACAACGCAACGCTGATTGATTCGAATACGCACAATGACCCAAAAGCATACACTCATGTACCCTCAGAAACAAGACGCAGGACGTGCCCAATCCCGACCCCCGGGCGCCACCACGGGCGGACTGGTGCCGAACGGTCCACGGTCTCAGGCCCGGGCCTCTAGTGGCCCCTTCCCGGCATCCTCGACTACGCTTCCACTGGAAGAGGACCCCCGCCCGTGTCGGGCGGAACCAGGACAGTCGCCAAGACTTCCCAGATCTCAGGATGTTCCCAAAATCAGTACCTCGGGACTTATCCCAAGATTTTTCAATTTTTCCGGATAGAATTCGGGCGGGATTTTATCCCCGGTCGAGATCAGATCTCTGTCCGGCTTACGACCGGATTGTGGACGCTTCCACAAACTTCTCGGCCCCTCCAGAGGGCCCGGATTCGGGAAGACGCGTGTCTTCCTCGGCTGCGTCAGACCGCTCCAGGGGGGCCCGATCGGGTGCGCATCACCCCGCGCCCCTCTAGAGGGGTCGCTTCGTGTCTGGCCCTCGGGCTGCGTGGACACCTGCCCAAGGGGGGTGTTCCACGCTACCCCCCTGGGGGGGTGTTACGTAAGTGGTCACGACCCGTCCCCGGCTCATGCCGCGGGGCCCTGTCACCCCTGATAGATGGTTTCCCCCATAAATCTCCCACCTCAGGGCCCGCGTCTCGCGGGAACGCGGGAGGTGTCTCGCCACCCGCCCCCTAGGCCACGGGGGAAACCCCGGCCCTTGACTCTTCGTCAGCGTTCCCCTGGGGGCCCACTCCGGGACACCATACCGTCGTTGAACCCACGGGTTCAGCGAGCCGGGTGTGTGTCGGGCCAGTACCATAAGGCGGTCAACGCTAGCTGTGTTTGCGGGTGCCGTGTCTCTTGGCGGCACCCTTTTCGTCACCCGGGGGAGACGTACTCGTTGGGCAGGACCGGGGTCTCCCGCCGCCCCGAGTTGCGCGTGTACCCCATCCTAGGCTGCGACATTTTTATTTTCGCCGGTTCCCCGCCTCTCGATGCTGGACGACTTCGACTGGCGCTCTCCACGCTGCGGCCGCCATGGACGTCGACCGGGAAGCCGAGGGGGCGGGCGCCCTTATGGGCCCCTAGGAGGACATCGACGACGATTTCCTGTCAATCCTCCTGTCAGCCTTCTGGTCGACCCCCGCGGTCGTCGATGAAAAGTATGGGCGGTACCCTTGGACCCCCCTAGGGGGTTCTATAGTCGAACAGCGCTTGGACGCTGTCGACAGCCGTCGTATGACTGCTATATGGACAACCATCCGGGGGATGTATCATCTCCTTTACGCCGTTCCCGACGGGACGGTGACGGACTTTCCCTTCCTTCGTAGTCGGGATGACTGGCGGGTGTTCCAAGTTCTTAGGCACTTGGCTGTACGCGACATCCCCCTTGATGTGAGGGACAAGCCCCACTCCTCCTGAGAGTATTACCCGGGATCTGTCTTTAAGTTGGGGGAGGTGAACCGCGGCCTTGGAGTGTCGGGTGCTATGAGAGAGTGGAATATCCGCACCTCCCTCCACCTCCTCACGCTGTACGAACGGCGTGAGGTGCGCGACGTACCTGTGGTACGTCGCAAGGGGCTGTACCCCACCACACCAGTGTGATGGGAGCAGGTTGAGGCTCCCCGAGCCAGGGCCGCGCGAGTGCCTGAGATGGTGGCACTCCAGGGGCTCCAACTCATAGGGGAGCCCCAAGACGGTCCCTATCATCTGATGGAGGCGGTCCTATGGTCCTTCGAGGTGGTGGATGTCTTCTTTGGAAGCATCCGCCATCACGGACACCTCTGGCGTCTGCCCCTGGACATGCGGTCGGCTTTTGCCGACCTGACGACGGAGCGCTTGCGCTCGGCGGACCGTTCGGCCCGGCCTCTACTTGAGGCCTGTCTCGAGCTTCTCCGACGTATCGAGGAGCGGGCGACAGCCTCTTGGCATAAGTGGCTTGGGGGACCCCGAGGGGTCTTCCGATGTGCCAAGACGATGGACGAAGAGGGGACCCTGGTCCTCTCGGAGGGTCTAAGGGACCCCCGTGTCCCCTATGGGAGGGACGTGAAACCCCTCCACCGCGTCCGACTCTTCGTTCGGGACTCTTCGGACGCTGAGTCGGTCCGTGCTGGCCTCGTCATGGCTCCAGAGCCCCCGTCGGCCCCGGACGCTACAACTTCCGCACACGTCGTCCTGAGGCCGCCCTTGTGGGGCGCGGTATCGCTCCCGGCGTATGTACCCCGAGGGCCAGGCCGGCATGCGCGAGCCCGTCGGGCCTAACCCTTTAGGGGTGGCAGAGGGACGTCTCCCCTTCTCGGGGGACCCGCGGGTCCCCGTCTGGCGCCCCTTCCTCTTTTCACTTGGGAGGGGTCGGCCCAGTTGGGGACCCCTCGTCCCGTTAACCCGGTCACATCCTTGGGCTTGGAAAGCTTCCTAGGGGAGCTCCCGTCCATCCTCAATAATGTGGTGGACTATACGCTCATTATGGCACCGAGTCACACCTTGGTGCGGCTTCGCAACGAGGTGGCTACGATTGTGTCCCGCCCCATGGGGGAGCGTAACGTCGAGTGGCTGCACCATCGTAGTACAGCCGGGACGCTCCGCCGTCTCTTGCAGGAGAAGTACGGTACCGCCGTGGCGGACACCAGCACTGTCGAAGCCGTGAGTTCAAATCGAAACTTGGCCGGCTCGTCGGACCCGCCCCGAGCGGCGGCTATGCCTGCGGCGCCTCGACGTCCGCCGTCTCCTCCCCCGCCCCATCGTAAGGCCGGTTCTGGTTCTTCGTCGCAACCCCTGTACGGGGTCTACTCGGGACCCTCGGCGAAACCGCCGTCCTTCTCGGGTCCACAGTATTATGCGCCCAAGGAGGGGCGCAGCCGGGAATATGATCCTGGCTACGGTGTCTGTTTCGGAGGTTGGTGACGTGGTCACCCTAGGGTGACCAGCTGTCTCATACGTCCCCCTTCTGCTTTTTCTGTAGCCCGTTATCGCCAGTCCTACGGGGGTGGGCGCCGTCTTTCGTACGATCGACCGGTCTTGGGCTCCTTAGGGAAAATAAGGCTTAGCCTCTTTTCTTGTGTTCATTTCCTTGCTTGTGACTTGAAGTCACAAGGGTCCCTAACGCTTCTCTTCCGACTTGGTCAGAAAAGAAAACACCTTCCTGCGTCAAGGCGGCGAGCTTGACACGTTAGCGCAAGCAATATTTACGAATTGCCTTCCTAAGGAGAAAAGGGGCAAATTGCCACGTGGCTTCCTTTTCAACAAACCCGAACAATTTGACCAGGATCTTGAATTGTCCTCCATCATCCCAACCGTGGTCGAAAAATCGTTCGAAAACGAATTCAGGACCCTCCTTAGTTTGGTCGCCCACCTTCAATAGGGCTTGGGCCCTAAGGGCCCGGGTCCACTTGCCATCCCGCGCCGGCGGTGCGAGGGCACCAGTGACATGGTCACTGCTCACAGTACGGAGACCCTTAGAGCTCTCCACCAGAAACCGATGTCCATCGGTTTGTAGCACGATGTAGGGTCCTTGGGGCTTAAACCCAAGCTTCCTTGGAGAGCGGGAGTGGGCATCTTGATATACCCAGTCCCCGGCCTTGACCGTGTTGTTCTCTTCCTTCGTCCGGGCGTCGAACGCCGGCTTGTAGGTGGCCTGGAATTTGCCCAGGTGCCGGATAACCGCCGGTATGAGGGCCTTCAGGTCCTCAACATGCTTTTCCGCCGCCGTGGAAGCGTCTTCAGTTCTCTCTTCGGCTTTGTTCATCCGAAGCATACGCTGAATGCCAATAAGCTAGAGCCGTCTAGGACTCACGAAGGAAAAGGGGATTTCCCCAGTCCTCGAATGTACCTCCGTACTATACGCTGTAGTAAGGAGGGACAGATGATTTGCCCATTCGGTCTGATGCTCCGCGACATAGCACCGCAGCAGCCGCACAAAGTTGCGGGTACATCGGTCTACCTGCCCGTTGGTCTGGGGGTGGCAGGGAGAGGTATTGTTCGAGGCTATACCAAGAAACCCGGGGATGCCCTGGTAATAGACGGAGGCAAACTGAGGTCCTTTGTCTGTAAGGACGGAGTCAGGGATGCCATAGGCAGCCACCCAAGTATCAATTATCGCTGAACACACCGTCAGCGCTGTCGCATCCCGTAACGGGATGGCTCGCGTCAGCTTGGTGAACCGGTCACAGATGACCAGCACATGCTTGTAACCACCCCTAGAAGTGGTCAATGGGCCTAGAAGGTCCATTGCGAGCCCCGAGAAGCGCTCGAGAGCTGGAAACGGCTTCATGGTAGACGTATGCCTCCTCTCGGAGAGGCGGTTCCTCGCACACGCGGGGCATTGCTCCACGTGCTTACATACGTCTACAAAAATAGTATGCCAGTAGGCATACCGGCGGAGGGTGTCATACATCCTCCGCGACCCGGGGTGCCTGGCCAACACCGACTGATGTTGATGTCGTAAGAGGCGCTGTTTCAGCGCCTCGGGGATGACAACTTGGGTCTCCCTCCCATATACCGAATGCCGGCATAGGAGCCCATTCTTCTCTCGAGAGAAGAAGGCGTGCCTACTCCACTTGGGGTCGGGTGGCGAAAAAAGATCCAGTTCTTTCATCCGTTCTTGACAGAAAGCATCCTCGGCTTGACCGAGGAATATCTCGCGGGCCGACAGCGCCACGATGGGGGCATCGGCTGGCGAAGCGGCCTCTAGGGCGTCACTCTCCCGGGTTTCGCTGGCAAGTATGAAGTCGGTGTGGTCAAGTGGGTGCGCTACTGTACTATGGCAGAGGTCCTGGGCCGTGTCCAGCCACATTATGTACCCCAGGCGGCCCCACGACGGGTCGTAGGGAAGCCCGCTCTCGGAGCACACCCACTTGCCACAGTTCTCAGTGCGCGCGGGCCGCGGCGCACCTCCCAGAACGGGGCATGCACCTCCCCACACGAGTCACCCCCCCGAGCTCACCCCAGCAGAGAGTGCCCACTACGAGACCAATAAATCAAGTACACACAAGTACAAAACATACAACAAGTGCATAGGTAAGTACCCAAAATTGAGTCCCAATGCTCAACCGGGTAAGTACAGACAAATGGAATTGCTGAGCCATGCTCAATACTCCCCCGAATTACATTGTGACGGTTCCGGAGTCCGGATGCAAGGTGGCCCGGCTTCCGGCCTACAGCTTGATTTGGCGTCCCGATCGCCGCTGCTCGCGCCCGGGTTGTATCAGTACAGCCCACCTCGGGAAGCCAGATCAGTATTGCTGATCCCCCAATTTTGTCCTCATCGGCCAAGACTGGGACTGCTTTGTGAAACAGGCCAACCATTGGTCTAGAACAGCAGCAAACAGCTGCTGAGTGCAAATCTACGACGCTCCATTGGCTCTCCA
>ENA-ORXR01003239-ORXR01003239.1-marine-metagenome-genome-assembly--contig:-NODE-3239-length-14724-cov-3.013586_pt1 | contig 14724 bp, 17 predicted proteins | sample MGYA00237866_ERZ511479 | MGnify/ENA metagenome assembly ERZ511479 | reverse complement strand
ACTTCAAGTATTGCAAATTCTTATGCAACGAAACATTGGTAAGTCCCAAATGACGTTTGATTTCCCTTTATCTATCCAAGAGTATAATGATAAACGTTTTCCCGAAGTACTTAGTGCTGCGAAATTCTTTATATCTAAGAACTACAAACTGCCATATTACTTTGGATTCGACAAAATTATTGATCTTTCATCGCATAATATTGAACAATTCTTAGCCTTTTCTTCAGAATTATTTGAAGTGATGATTTCAAATAGAATAAAAGGAGATACTATAACACTTTCCGATAAAATGCAAGAAGATATTATCCGGAAAATCACCAAAAGGAAATGGCAACGTCTGGCCAATGAAATTCCACATTCTATAAATGTTCAGCGTTTCCTTACTTCACTTGGCCAGTTCTCAGTAGCTCAGACATTTCGCCCAAACGCTCCTTATGCGCCTGGCATTACTGGATTCTCCGTCAAAACAAATTCCAAAAAACAATTATTTGAGGAGGAATTCTGGCAAGAAAATTCAATTTATGAACCTCTAATTCAAGTCTTAACAACTGGTGTAGCTTATAATCTTTTAGAAAAGAGAATTGTAAAACAAGGTGCTAAAGGTGAAAAAAGTATTGTTTATTATTTAAATAGATGGCTTTGTGTTCATTTCGGGTTACCCTTTTCTTATGGTGGATTTCGACATATTAAAATACAGGAATTATATAAATGGATTAAATTATGAATAAATTAAGATGGGAATCATACCATATGTTTGATGATGAGTCTATTAATTCTTTCTGGAAAAACCACTTTAGTAAAGAGCATAATATTTTATTTATACTTGGTAAAGGATTTGATGTAAGAATGAATATGGGACTATCTAGATTAATAAAACTATGCCCCAACCTTAGTATTGAATGTTTAATAATTGAATTTGAAGAAGAGGATACAAGAGACACAGTTAAAATGTCTATGATGAAGAACAATTTGTCGGAATTTGAGACTCTTTTAAAAAAATACTCTTTTAAAAGTATAGCAATAAATACTTGGGAAAGTGAAGGAAAAAGTAAGAGATATGTGGGAGATAAAAAGGCAAACGAAATCTTTAAAACTTATACGGATTTAGAAGATTATAGCGATATTATAGTAGACATTAGTGCCTTACCTAAAGGGGTATACTTTTCCTTGATTGGCAAATTACTAACATTGCTGGATACAGAACCTAACAGTAAAAATTTCTTTGTTTCCGTGGCTGAGAATGTAAAAATAGATAACCTAATTTTAGGCAGTGCAATTGAAGACGACCTTACCTATTTGTTTGGCTACGGAGGAAAATTAGAATTAGAATCCCAACGAGAAACTCCTATAATATGGTTCCCAATTCTTGGTGAGTCGCAACAAGCACATATATCACTCGGTGCCGAAAAAATTAAAGAAGACAACGATAGATTATATGAGATCTGCCCTATTCTGCCATTCCCATCTAAAAACCCCAGAAGATCGGACAATCTTCTTATTGAGTACCACGAGTTATTATTTGATTCATTAATGATCGAATCGCAGAATATTATGTACACCACTGAAAGAAACCCTTTTCAGGCCTACATTCAAATAAGCAAAGCAATAAGTAACTATAAAGAGTCTTTAGAAATCCTACATGGTTGCATGGCTGCTGTATCTGCATTTTCAAGTAAACTCTTATCTATAGGCGCCCTACTAACTGCGTATGAAGCAAAATCTCCTAACAACAGGCCCTCAGTTGGGATATTGAACATTAATTCCCGCGGGTATAAAATAAAGGACGAAAAGTCTTTTAATGATTTGAAAGATGATAGTGAACTTTTTGTAACTTGGCTGTCTGGAATTCCTTATGACCAAAAAAAATAAAAAGATAGACGACAAAATACGAGTTTTAGGAACTGGTTTATTGGCATTAGACATCGTACTTAATGGCAGTAAAAAAACTAAGCCCAAACTACTTGCTGGAGGATCTTTCGGAAATGTCATTACAATTTTATCATACCTAGGACTTGAAACCTACCCAATTGCGAGATTGGCAGCTAATAAGACAACAAATTTTATCCTTGATGACATTAAACATTGGAAGGTTAATACTAAATTGATTTTTAAAGAAGAAAAAGGGAGTACTCCAATAATTATTCACCGAATTTTGAAAGATAAACAAGGTATTCCTCGTCACAAATTTGAATTTAGGAATCCTATCAACGGAAATTGGCTACCTAGCTTCAGACCGTTCCTTGCAAAAAACATTCAAACTATTGAAAATAGTATTCCCAAATCTCAGTTATTCTATTTTGACCGAGTAAGTCGTAGCTCTATTGATTTGGCAAAATTGGCAAAAAAAAATGGAGCTCTAGTATACTTTGAACCATCTTCCTACAAAGACTCAAAACAGTTTCACGAATGTTTAGATATCTCTGATATTATTAAATACTCGAAAGACCGCATTAAAAATTATAGAACATTGTTCCCTAAAACTAATGCAACTCTTGAAATAGAAACCGATGGGGCTCAAGGAGTGAACTACAGATTCAAATCGAGTAAATGGAAACCCTTACGTCCATTTTACTTAGAAGACATTATCGATGCAGCTGGGGCAGGTGATTGGTGTTCAGCTGGAATAATGAAGACAATCGCAGGTAATGGTGACTTAAAAAAACAAACATCTAGGCAAATTGAATCCGCTATTAACTTTGGACAAGCTCAAGGAGCTATTAATTGTTTATTTGAAGGAGCTCGAGGCGCAATGTATAACCTTAAGCTAGAAAGTTTTATAAAACTTACTGAACAGCTAATTTCAAAGGGACAAATCGATAAAGAATTAAAAATTAATAGTGTACCAAAAAAAGAATTGACATATACTAGTGTCGAACGATTATTTAAAACACTTTGAGCTTATTAAATTTCAGTATAATAATAAGTCATAGCCAAACTAAAAGCATCAAATATCCCCATTCTATAGCTTTCAGGCTCCCAAACTTTGCGCTTCCCAGGCAAACAAGCCTTAAGCTCCTCTTTCCATCGAACTAGCACAAGAGCAATTTCGTACTTTGATTTGGCATTAAAATGCCCAAATACTGTCCGAATCTCATTTCGATTAAAGGTTTTGAATAATAAAAACTTCTTACGGCATTCCATTTTGAATGCTTCGATTAATTTTTCTGTTTTATTGTTTTTCTTCAAGGAATTGGATTTGTAGTCTTCCAGAATAATAACCGTAGGCTTATACAGATTGAGTAATTGTGAAAATCGCTTTATGTATTCTTTCTCTTTGCGATCTTTTATATTCGCTATGCCATAATCAATTATTTCCTCCGCATCGGCAATCAAAGCATATCCAAACCCTCTATAACTTGGGTAAATCGCCATTACTACTTCACTTTCTCTCTTCTGGTTTTTCGTCATATACTTCTTGTAAACAACCTATTCGGTTTATTAATTCGTTTAAATAGTCAATTTTATTCTTTGTCGTATAGTCTTTTTTCATTTGTTCCAAAGAGCTAATAAGCGTCTTTGCGCGCTCGCTTAACTTCTCAGACAAGTGCTTATAGAACTGCGGGAATAGCTTTTTCATTGGTTCATTCAAAACAATATGGTAGATTAGAGCTGATTCTAAACTTGGTATCCGATCACCATTTTCATATCTCGAAAGTGTAATATGATTTGACGCATCGCTTAAATGACGCATATCACTTTGTTTAAGCATTTTCCGTTTTCGGTGGTGCTTCATTCTGTTTTGATGAGGTTTAGACATGATTGACAAAGTAGCTTTTAATCTACATTGACATTGTATGAAGTTTTGTTGGATAACACTAGTCACGGAATGTAACCATATGGTTACAAAAAAAATCGCTCGCCCCATGTTCTGTGAATAAAGCTGTGTATATCATTCGTAAAGAGCTAAATATGTTCAATCTCAAATCAAATTTTAGAGATTCATTATAGTGTTTCTTTTGTAAGTGTTTCTTTTGTCTAGTGTCGATAAGTAAACATGTGAGATAACTTTTTTACGCTTCTCTTATGTTTAAATGCTCTAAAGTGAGGAGCATAAGAATAGTACAACTTCTTTTTACCTCTTCTGTCCTTTGATTTCCTAAGTTCTCGTTCTCGATTATCTAATACAACAATCAACTCTTTTTCTATTAATTCGCGTATAGCCAAGGATACAGATTTACGGCTTAATCTTGTTTTTCTAACGAAAAAGCTAAGCGTAATCCAATCCTTGAGCTTACGGTTTTTTGTTTTCGGATCAATCCAACCTAGCGTTTGACGAAGGACAACCATTAATACTTTTAGTTCTGCTTTATTTAGATATGGTAAGTACTGGTCAAAAATTTCATTTGGGACGTATGTCATTTGATTTATGGACATAATGTTTTTTATACTATTATTGATGTAGTCAATTGGTTACCAATCGCGACTACTCAATTATTTTAATTCTAATAAAATGTGATGTACAACCATTAAAAAAGTAATCTCAATGGTCAGGAATGCTTTTGATTTATTTTTTACCACTTAAGGAATTGGGAAACCTTTCGTTCCAATGGCTTATAAAATGCTCTAGTTGGTTCAATAACTTAGGGTCCATCTGCACATACTGGGACTTCATAGTCCGTAAACCTTGTAAAAGCCTTACAGGTAATGACATTTTTTCGGTTCGATAACCGTCATTTGGTACGTATTCCAAATTCTCTTCAAAAATGAAATAAAAGATATCTTTCTTGTTTTTAATATCCTCAGATAACCATAATTTATAAGGGTCTTGAAGCATTGTAAATATTTTATGCGCCTTGGTTCGATACTTTTGTGATGGTATTTCTTTTTCATTCAAATTATCCCGAATTATAGATATTTTCTTATCCATCTCCTCTATTTGTTGCTCGTATCGTTTACGAACAATATCAGAGGTGCTTGGTTTGCTTGCTAAATCAATAATGCGTGAAATATTATTTTCTAATTCTTGCTTTTGAATTATCTGATGTTGCTTATGCGTTTTCAATTGTTGAATATGACTTTCAATTACATCATTCATAATGTTACACGCCAGTTCAACCAAATCGGTCGTTGAAGAATATTGCTCTACTAATTCTTTAAATTCATCTTCTAATCTCTCTTTGCTTACAGACTTGCTTACACCGGTCATTGAACGCAAAGGACAATTACCATTTTGACAAAAGTACTTATAGTATAAACCGCCATTCCCTCGAGATTTAGCGGCCGTATAGGGCCTCTTGCAATAACCACAATTAATACAACCTCGTAATGGGAAGTCCGGATTTAGCCTGCTTGGAAATTTACGATTAGTTGCAGACTCATTTAATCTTTTTTGAATTCTGTTGTAATCGTCTAAACTAATTATTCCCTTATGATGACCTTTTCTCCTTTCCACTTCCCAAGGTTCGTATTCGATATATCCTGCATAAAAGATATTCGTCATTATCCCTTTAACATTGTCTAAATACTGCTTCGGTTTTTTCTTTCCAAAAAAGCCTTTTTTCTTAAGATAACGAGCCACATCTATTTGACCTGAAAGTTCTCCATTGGCATACTTTTTCAATGCCTTTCCTATTATTAAACCTTCTTTATTGGGCTTATCTATCGTTCCATGAAGTGACTTATCAGCAAATTTCGTATAACCAAGAGGCGCTCGAAAGGCATTATATCCGGCAACAAGCCGAGCTTGTTGCTTTTGTATCACCTGCCTTCTGTTTTGATGTCGCTCTAATTCCGCTTGTGCTGCGTGAATTGTTTCCATAAAACGACCTTCTGGCGAGTCGTCAAAATTATAGTTTAAACAATGCGGGATTAGATCATAAGCAGAAAATACTGCGCGTAATTTCAAATGAAATTCTACATCACGAGCAAATCGTTTTAAATCATCAAAAATCACCACATAGTTATGGGTGCTTTTCTTTCTTACATAAGCTAATAACTCCTTCATAGATGGGCGATTCATAAAGTCACCACCACCAGTAAATTTATCCTCAAATATTTTTTCTACTACAAAACCTTTCTGCTTACAATATTCCTCGCAACGAATTATTTGACTTTTAGGATCTTGTTTAGTTGTTGATACGCGAACATAAATTAAGGCTGTACGTCTTTCTGATTCGTTTTGCATTTTTCATTTTTGTTAATTGATATTAGCAGTCGTTGAATATTTTAGATATCATACTCCTCAAATAAATGGTTAGGTCTTCCACATTTTCAGGACTCATACCCTTATCAATTAACTCCTGTTTGGCTTGTGCGAGATTTCCTTTTGTAGGACAACGATATAAGGATTCCTCTATATTACATACTACATTCGGTGGCCGACCCCCAACCGAATTTTTTGATTGTGTATATAATAAATTCATAATACCATCCCTGACAGAACTATCAAGTGATAATAAAATCGGGATTTTCAGTATAAATATTACGTTCCTTTATTAATAGTCACAAACTTGTAGCTAAATGGATACATATCGTGTATAGAATTAAATAAAGAAAGATTGCAAACTGTCACTTGCCATTATGTCATCTTTTGAATCAGAAAAATTCAATCCCAATATATCTTATTTTGCTAAAAGCAACTTCAGAGAGAACGGGACAACATTTGGTATTTATCAATCCGATAGGTTATTCCATAAATATCTTATCGGGAAAACGGGTGCCGGAAAGTCAACAGTCCTAAAGAATTTAATTTATCAGGATATTTTGCATTCACGTGGTTTATGTGTTTTTGATATTCACAATGATTTAATCCCCAGTATTTTGAATGAATTGCCAATTAATAAGCAATCTAAAATTATCTATCTTGACCTTACAAATCCAGATTTGAAATTTGGTTACAATCCACTTAGGCACGTTTCATATAATAAACGCTCATTAGTCGCCTCTGGATTATTGGAATCATTTAAGAAAATTTGGGGAACCAAATCATGGGGACCAAAAATGGAACACATATTACGTTCAACCATTTTGTCTTTACTCGATCAACCCAAGGCTACTATCGCGGATATCAGGAAAATTCTTCTAGATGAAAAATTTCGCCAACAATGCATTCCGAATATTCAGAACAAAGAGCTTCAAGATTTTTGGGTTACTGAGTTTCCTATGCTGAGTAAAAATGATTTATTGCCCATTCTTAATAAAGTAACAGCTCTTTTGGCGCACCCCGTATTGCGTAATTTTTTGATTGAACCTAAAGAGCAACTTTCACTTCGTTCCATTATGGATAAAGGAAATGTCTTTTTGGTCAATATTTCTAGAGGGCATTTAGGTACCGATGCTTCTTATTTAATTGGATCTTTAATCTTGAATGCACTTTCTTCCGCAGCATTTAGCCGAACTGATATTGCAGAAAATAAACGGAGACCATTTTTCATTTATATGGATGAATTTCAGTTTTATACTAACCCTACCCTAATAGAAATGCTAGCAGAGCTGAGAAAATTCAAAATTGGCATCATCTGTGCAAACCAATACTTATCACAAATTTCAGCTGAAATCAGGGATGCCTTACTCGGCAATATTGGAACATTTATAGCATTTAGATTATCACAACAAGATTCAAAATTTATGGCTCACGAATTTTATCCAATATTTCATCATGCTGACTTTACAGCTCTGGCCAACTATGATATTTACCTTCGACTTATGATTAATGGAAAACCATCTCAACCATTCTCTGCTACCACACTTTCCTTTCCTTTGAAGTAATCCACTACTTTTTCAACAGCGGTATCCAAACGGATACATTCCGTGTCTAGTGAGTAACTCTTGATTATTACATACTGTTTAGGAACTCATTCTTTAAACAAAATAATCATGAACAAACATTTATTATCCAACCTAAACTTTTCAGCTCCACTAGTCAAAATCCATTATCGCAGACCGCATATTGATTCTATGCTGCAACTGAAATCAGAACATGAAACAATTGCTGTTATTCGAGATTTGGTTAATCCAGATCGTATTGACCTAAAAGAATATTTTTGGGTGCTTCTGCTCTCAAGAGCAAACCGCTTATTAGGTACCGCAGAAATCTGTATGGGCAAGTTAAATTGTACTACGGTCGATGTACGAGAAATTTTTCAGCTAGCCTTACTTACCAATGCCGCTCATATCATTTTAGTGCACAACCACCCAAGTGGCTCACTCAAGCCTTCAGAGTCGGATATCGCAATAACGAGAAAGATTGCAGAATTTGGGAAGATTATAGATGTAAAGATTCTTGATCACATTATCATTTCTTCCGAGTCACATCGTTCGATACCATCGGTAGACTACACCTAATCTTCTTCTCATCTATGCCCAAAACTCCCATCAGCTACTTTGGTGGTAAGCAGAATATGCTACAACATATTTTACCCCTTATCCCTAAACACAAAATATATACGGAAGCTTTTTTTGGAGGTGGTGCTGTATTCTTTGCTAAAGAACCATCCTCTTCTGAAACGATTAATGACCTACAACATATGGTCATTAATTTTTATGAAGTTGTTCAAACTAATTTTGAACAACTTAAAGCCAAAATTGAATCTACCTTGTTCTCACGAGCAAGCTATACGGTAGCACTTACTATTTATAAAATGCCGCAACTCTTTAATTCTTTACAAAGAGCATGGGCATTCTATATAGCTACAAATATGGGATTCACTTGTCGTATTGGCTCTTGGGGTTATGACAAATATGGTGTGCGGTTAAAAGCTTTGATTAATAAAAAGCTTCGCTTTGATAATACTATTGCAAAACGATTAGAGACAACTCAGATAGAAAATAATGATGCTTGCACGGTTATTGAAAGTAGAGACGCTGAAGATTCATTTCACTATGTTGATCCGCCCTATGTTGTGGACGATAAAAACTCTGTTAACCAGGGACATTATAGTGGATATTCTTTAGCTGACTATGAACGTCTGCTTGAGGTGTTATCTAAAGTGAAGGGAAAATTTTTATTGAGTTCATACCCTTCCCCATTATTGGATTCCTTTATTTCGAAAAATAAATGGCATTCAAAGGAATTCAGTAAATCTCTTTCCTCTCAGAAAGTAAGTAAAGGTGGGAAACGAAAATCAAAGGTAGAAGTCCTAACGGCTAACTATCCTATATGAGTGCTAAACCATTGAGGGTTGTAGAACTCTTTGCTGGTGTTGGTGGATTTAGAATTGCTTTGGAAGATTATCCTAAAAAGAAATCTTCTAAATATGAAGTGGTTTGGAGTAATCAATACGAACCACGAACGAAAAAGCAACATGCCAATATCGTTTACAAAAACCGTTGGCCCAATGCTGTTCATTCTGAAGAAGATATTGAGAAGGTAGTGTCAGAGAACTTTGACACGATTCCTGACCATGATTTATTGGTGGGCGGATTCCCTTGCCAAGATTACTCTGTTGCTAACCGAACTCATAACCGTGGTGTTACTGGAGAAAAAGGAAAACTGTGGTGGTCTATAGTTTCATTAATCAAAAAGAAAGGCCGTAAAGCACCTAAATTCCTTTTACTCGAAAATGTTGATCACTTACTTCACTCCCCTAAAACTCAAAAAGGAAGAGACTTCGCTGTTATTCTATCTAGTCTGAATGATCTCGGTTATGCTGTTGAGTGGCGTGTTGTAAATGCTGCTCAATATGGTTTTCCGCAACGGCGTAGACGAGTTTATATCCTTGCCTATCGAAGGAATACGACTCTATACAAATTGCTTAACAAAACAAAACCTACGGAATGGCTTAATAAAAAAGGTATTATGGCTAAAGCATTTCCTGTTACCGCAAGAAGTGACATAGCTACCGGAAAGCTTTTAGATTCTGTAGAAGACAATATGGAATTATTTGCGTTTGACTCTTCCCCCTTCAAGAATGCTGGAATTTGTATTAATGGAAAATTTTCAAGTGTGAAAGTTATTCCTGATTATGAAGGAAACTATCAAACGCTTGGCGACGTTCTGCTGCCAATCTCTGAAATTCCTGAATCCTACTTTATTCTAAAAAAGGATTTAGCAAAATGGAAGTTCAAGCGTTCGGCAAAGACGATTGAACGTATCAGCAAACGAACGGGTAAACCGTATCTCTTTCGGGAAGGTAATGTCCCCTTCCCTGATTCACTAGACAAAGCTTCACGCACCATTATTACTAAAGAAGGTGGCAGCTATGTATCACGTGAAAAACACATCGTATGTCAAAATGGACGATACCGCAGGCTTCATCCAATAGAATTGGAGCGACTCAATGGTTTCCCTGACGATTTTACTGAATGCGAAGGCATAACGAATAATCAACGTGCCTTCTTTATGGGCAATGCCTTGGTCATTGGTATCGTTCGAAAAATTGCCAAACAACTAACAAAAGAAATTTTAAACTCAAACAAATAACAATTAAAAACAAACATCATGGAAAAAGTAATCAACAAATCGGTCAATCTACAATTAGAAGGACTTAATGGAAATGCATTCGCTCTTATGGGCGCATTTCAAAAACAAGCTCGAATTGAGAATTGGAAACCTGAAGAAATTAAAGCGGTCTTAGACGAAGCAAAAAGCTCGGACTACGACTATTTACTCTTTGTATTATCCAATCACTGTGAACCTAGAGATTCAGATTCACATAGTGAATAATATTTCAACACAAAATCATCTTGTTGCTTTGACTAAAGCTCCAAATAATAAAACATGTTATTCTGATAACAGAGCACGCACAGCGTGACAAACTAAAATTAAATATTAAAAAATGAAATACTCAACTAAACAAGTAATCAAAATGTTCTTAGATATAGAACTATCCCGACTAAGAGAATCTAATGAAGATACTATTAGCCCTATCCTTATAGCCTTCTTTTCTAAACCGGAATTGATAAAGATGATTCGATGGTTACATAAAAGAGGTATGGTTTCAAAAGAACATTTAACTAAGTTAGATAAACTAAATAGCCACTCTTTGAAGGAGCTTCTAGCTATTGTTCAAAAGCAAAGTTCTATCCTAGCCTATTATATTTATACATGGCGTTTTGAGAACAACTATTTATACCAAAAGAAAGGTATCAACATGGTTTTTTCAGGATTAGGAATACCGAATCATGAATTAAACTATAGGGAACTGAAAACATGGTCTCGTAATGATTACGCGCTTTATCAAAAGCTCCTAGTAAAGGCTGGCTATCTTATAAAGGCTTATGGGATTTATGACAAATCTGTTGCTCCTGAGAGTACGGGTATGGTCACATCACAACCTTATAGATTCTTTGATTCTTATGAAGAAGCAGAAAATGAAATCAAAGAACTTGCTGCTAGAAATAAAATACAGGCAAACGATCTTCAAATTCTACACATTCTTGTTCACGCTTAAAAATTAATATTATGGAACACTTTAAAGACTTACAAAAAGCTCAAGACTGGGCTAAATGGCTTTGCCATAAATATCGCCAACAGGAGGCCCATTATGGGGTCGTACACGGCCCTGATGATGATTATGTAGTATGTGATACAGAAATGGCAAATGAGCTTGAAACGGGCTTTATTACAGAACCAGTTGATTATTCCAACATGAGTTATGATCATATAAGGTCTATTAGATCCGATGAGAAAATGCTCAACTTTTGGGAAGAAACAGCTGGAGCATTCTCCGCCATGCATGGTGAAACTTTACGATTTCTATTGAAAAATAAAGTACCAATAGACAAATGGATTTGTTATGAATTGGCCTCCCGAGGTTATGATGAAAATCATCAATGGGTTGGCTTTGATACGGCCGAAAAAATTTGGCTTACGGACAATTAAATACGGACACCTCCTTGTGAGGTGTTTTTTAATTGATTTTTCTAGTTCAAATGATAAAATGAATTCGAACTAAAAATATAAATCAATGTCAAATCAAAATATGTGGGTGATACAACCACAAGAACAGGATGGAGATTATTTCTTCAATGGAAAGTACGTTATGACTGCCACCATTTCCAACCGATTATCACAAGAAGAAATAAATGATATTATTTCTCAAACACTAAAACGGGTAAATGAAAATAACGGTGCGGATTATTTGCAAGTGTTTACAAATAATCAAGGGGATAAAATTTTCTTTATTGACCAGCTTTCAAAATCTATGTTAGATGGAAATGGCTACTCTGAAGAACAAAAAGTGGAATATAACTACGCTACAATTTTATTCAGTTTTGAATACTAAATAGACAGTCTGCGCAAGCAGACTTTTTCGTAATTCTATCTTTTTGTGATTAAAGTGTATTCTACAAAAGTGGTATTTGCATTTATTATTTTTCAATTTAATTTCGGATCAAACCAAATTATTATGAAAGCTCTTATAACTTTATTGTTATTATTTCTATTTAATCTAACGTATGCACAGTCCAACACTCTCACATTAGATGATTATGAATTACTAAAATCTAAGTATTCTTCGCCCGATTCAGCTTATACAACTCTATTTGCTCAGATTCCAGGTTTTCAAAAATGGTACCAAAACCAACAACTACCTAGTTCAATGGTATCGGTAAATGACACCATACTATTTACTGGAGGGAGTTATGAGTTTATACATAGCATTCCTAAAACATTATCCCCAGAGTTAATATTGGATTTGAGCGAACAGTCGGAAATTAAGGAAACTCAGAAAGTGAATGTACTATACGAACTTAATGGTCGAGTATATTATAAGTATTGGCTTTTTGAGGAAGATGAGGAGGACAAAGAAAAAAATAGTCAAATTTACACCATTGATAAAACCAAGTTTATGCAATTAGTAAGACCATTATATAGAAGATATAAAGGGGCAACTTTTGGAGCATATACCGTACCCTTCCGCCTTCGGGGGTTAGGTAAAAAAAATGCTTTTGACTTTGAGTCTAGTTTATCACTTCAAGCTAATTTAGTATTTGGCTTTGGTTCTAGGTATGCCCAGCGCTCTTTTTTTGATGCGTCTTTTGGAGTAGGCCTTACCGGCATTAGTTTAAATGAAGGGAATAGTTCAATAAGTGAGGACAGAACGGCTTCTGCGTTTACTATTTCTTTTGGAGGAGTTATGAAACCTGCTGAATACGCTAATATTGGAATATTCCTAGGCTGGGATTTGTTAGGACAAAAGGATAATGAGGTAGATTGGATTTATAACAGGAAACCTTGGTTAGGTATTGGCCTTAATATTAATTTCACGCAAGTAAAGACTAACAAACCACCTAAAAATTCACAATAGTGCAATGTTCATATTCTCATGGCCTTACAAAAACATTACACAAAAGTGGTATTGTTGAGCATAGTCTTCTTCTGTTACCTTTATGATTATTATGAATAATGCCCTTTACCTGACACATTCGTCGAGTAATTGAACTTTTGAAGGTGGTTACATCTCTCTCGTATTAATTTTCTGTAATTTTCTGGTTATAACATTTATACTTAAGAATTTGAAATGAAAAATTATCATTTAGTTATCATTATACTGCAATATATGTTCTTACAATTGTCAAGTTGCAAAAACCCTAATATAGAGTACAAGCCACCTCGTTTAAAGAAGTCACAATTATTTTACACCACGCATAACTCCGTACGACAAATCGATGTTGATGGCAATGAGTGGACCATTTATTACGAACCAAGTAATTCAAGTAGTTTTTATGGGCTTGAATTCAAGAATAACCGTGAAAAAATATGGTTTACTTCTTCTTTCCCGGGTGGAATTTTCGAAATTGAACCGTTATACCAACATTATCAATATAATAATTATAAAGGTGTTTTGAATTCAAATACCCCTTCGGATATTGAAACCGACCCATCAAGTGGATTAACTTATATCGCAGCAAATTATACCGTTTATAAATATAATGGTAGTAATGCACTAGTATTAAATTCTATTAATTTAGTAAACCAACCCTTTAGTTTAATAATAGCCAAAGGCCATTTAATTGTTGCAGGAGTTAGTCAAGTTTCAATAACCAATCTAAACAATATGAATACAGCGCTGTTTGGAAATTCAGGAATTGGAATGGCTGGATTTATGTGTTTAAGTAGCGGCAATGAAATTTTTATCACTGACCCCAGTGATAATTCGGTTAAAAAATTGACAGAAAATGATTTAGATTATGCGATTCAGGATTTAGCAAATAGTACGAGTATAACATCAACTTTTCAGCAAGTTACATCAGGCAACCTTTTGAATGAACTCCCAGGTAATAATTCAAGTACTAGAGGACCGATTGGGATAGATATTAAAGGAAATACATTATATGTAACTATTGATAAGGGTACAAACAATCCTGGTCAAATAGTAAAAATAGATGCTATTACAGGTAATCAAACCCTACTTTATGACAACATTCCAGGTCCTAGAGATATTTTGATTTATTAAAATTCCTCTTCTAGCAATTTCAAAGAAAGATATAGACTCCTCTGAAATACAAAATTACAATTATTAACAATACAATCTTGGCAAAGAAAATTGCATTGAAATCCTTTTTAAGATCTGGAATAGCTAATAACACAAAAGTAGTATTGTACATCAATGTGAATAATCATAAATTGGGTCAAAATATTTCACTAAAAATGGCAAAATCCTTTAAAAGAAAAAGCAAAGACTCCATATCTATTTGTATTAATTGTTACAAAATAACTTTTAAAGAGAAGGGGAAGAAAAAAGAAACTCAAAAAAAAATTGAAAATGTTTTTGGATCAACTTCCATAAAACCAATAATGGAAAGGTTCATAAAATTTATTGATTCAAAAAATTAACAGTCAAG
>ENA-ORXR01003237-ORXR01003237.1-marine-metagenome-genome-assembly--contig:-NODE-3237-length-14730-cov-9.085716_pt1 | contig 14730 bp, 9 predicted proteins | sample MGYA00237866_ERZ511479 | MGnify/ENA metagenome assembly ERZ511479 | reverse complement strand
GGGGGTGGGGGGGGGGGGGGGGGGGGGGGGGGGGGGGGGGGGGGGGGGGGGGGGGAGGGGGGGGGGGGGGGGGGGGGAGAGGAGGAGCGGTGGCAGCGGCGACCGAGGTGGTGCGGACGGCAGCGGCGACGGTCGGCGGGGTTGGTGTGTCGACGGGGGAGGGCGGGCGCGCCGCGCTGCCCGGGGAGGGCGAGGACGCGGTGTGGGCAAGAGCGGGTGGCGCCACCGCGCCGGCGGTGGTCGATGCGGCAGGAGACGCGGCCGCGGTGCCCTCGGTGGGCGGGACTACGGTTCTGGCAGGTGGGGCAGGGGACACCGCACTGGCGCCGGTCGGCGCACCTATCCAGGCCCCGGCCGCGCCAACCGTGGCGGTGGTGGATGCTGACAATGGGAGGGTTCACATCATCATCCCAGCTGCGGTGGACGAGGCCGCCGAGTCGGTGCCCGGGACCAGTGCCACTGTGCCGTTGGTCGACGCGCAGGTCGACGCACGGGCTGCGCCGGCTGCTGCGACGGCGGATCCGCCTGCCGCTGTGGCGGAGACCGAGATCGTGGCGGCTGACGGCGGCGCTACCTTACCGTCGGACAGCGGTGGCGACGCTGCACCGACGGGGGAAGGGGGCGCCACCGCGCCCATGGCGGTCACGGAGGTGGTCGCGCCGGCGCGTGTGGTGGTGCCTGTGGCCACTGTGGCCGGGGAGCCCTCCATCCAATCTGCGATCGGCGGGACGACCGCGCCGACGGCAGGCGCCGGCACCATCGCGTCGCCGAGTGGGGACGCGCCCTCGCCTGCGCGTGGCGGTGACGCGCCCACGGCGCCCCTCAGCAGCGGGGAAACCCCCGCCGCGGGCGCCCCGAAAGCAGCGGCGGTGGCCACCCCCCGTGGCAACCCCGAGCACCGCGTCGTCGTGGCCACAGCACAGGTGCGTCCTTTGGGCGGCGGCGCGGCCATGCCGCCCGGCGTGGCGGAGCGTGCGGCTGCCGCGCCTGCCGCCGGCGTGGCGGCGAACGGCGCCGCGGGCGCCCCGTCGGCGCCGCCCGCCGCCCTCGACGGGATCCCCGACGCGGCCGACGCTGCGGCCGCCGATGGGGTCGCCGCGGATGCACGCGGAATCGGGTCTCGGATGCGGGTGCTTGTGCCAACCACCAATGGCCACGTGGCGGACGCCTCCCCACACGGGGCTGCCGCCGCCGACGCGCGCGGCCGCCGAGCGGCTCCCCCCCCCGGCGTTGAGCCCGCGGCGCCCGTGGGCGGTCGTCGCCCGACGCGCGACACGGTCGCGCGCGCGGCGCGGCGGCTGCGGCTGCCGCCCCGCGACGACGGCTCCGCGCCAATCGCAGCCGCGCCGTGGACGGGCACGCCGAGCGCCTGCAGCGCGGTCATGTGGGAGTAGACCCACCCCCACCCGAGGATGTGCGCCGATTGGACGAGCGACGGGTTGCCCCCCGAGCCCGACGAGGCGACGGCCGCGCCGACGCTGCCGCGCGCGATTTTCACCACTTGCAACACGTTGCGCATGTCTGGGAGGTAGTGGAAGCCAAAGTAGCGCCCGAAAAAGTCGTCCATCCGCATCGCCGACCGCCACTGGTCGGGGGCGCCGAGGTCGGGGTGGTCCGCCACGTCGACAAAGAGCGACGCGCGGATGGAGGGGGCGCGGGACAGCTTGGCCGCCAGGTGGATGACGGAAAAGAGCGCCCGCAACTGCCCGTGGTGCGTGCGGAGGCGGTCAAAGGCGGGGCGCAGTTGCAGGGACGTGACCACCCACCCGCCGTGCGCCGACGCCAGCTCCCCCACCGCCCCGCGCGTGCGGCGGAGGAGGGTGAGGAGGATGCACAGGAGCGTCTCAAAGCCGTTGCGGGGGGGGGCCACGCGCGGGTGTGCGCCGGCGCGCGGGGCGGCGGCGACCGTGGGTGGCGCCCCGGGCTCGTCTGGGGACGGAGGCGGTTGGTCGCCTTTGCCGCCACGTGCGGACGGGGTGGGTGGAGGGATTGGTTCCGCGGCGGCGTTCCCGACTGGAACACGCCCTTGCCGCTGCTGCTGTGCCGATGCGGTGGCAGTGGCCGCCGCGACCGGGTACGACGTGTCTGCCGTCTGCCTCGTTGTCAAAAACAGGGATGACCTCGTCGCCGCGCCTTTGCACATGAAGCGCCTATTACCGTATCACGTAACCAAGTCTGAACAGTGACAAAGAGCGATGGGCAGGTCCGGTGGCGCCGTGCCGTGCCCGACGCAGAGAAAACATGGGGTCGAGAACAAGGCGCATTTCATTTGTACGAGCAGGTGACTCCGTTGCCGTCCATGCCGAGCAGTCAACCCAACACACATGAAAACAATGCAATCATCGCCGGATGCTCATGGCGAAGGGGCCCACAACCGCATGCTCTCCACCGCCACCACCAGCCAGCTCAGCGACTCAACAACGCTCAAGGATAACCAAACACCAGCTGTACAGGGCCATCCCCCCCCTTCAGTCGAGGCAGAGACCAACCGAACAAGCTCTCCTCAAGCCGCCGCCACCGCCTTGGCGCGCGCAGCGCGGACGCCCAAGACGCCCTTCATGAGCACCGAGCGTACCCCATAGTAGGGCAGCTCGTACAAGACGTTGCGCGCAAGCGCCGCCGCCCCCTGCGTGTTGTACAACACCTGCAGCGTCGACAGCGCCGACACATTGCGGTGCACGATCGGGTCCGCGTCCCACGGCGCAATCTCCTCCATCCGGTGCGCATAATGGGCGCGGAAGAAGCGCGCGCCTGGAACAGTGTTGGCCATGCACGCCGTGAAGCTAAACGTCGAGTTGGAGATGGCGAGCACGTCGCACTGGGTGAGCATGTACCAGTCCGGGAAGAAGCCGGCGCCCTTGCCGCGGAACGACTCGGGAAGTTCCAGGCCCGCCGCCTCGGAGGTGATCGGGTCGTACTCGGCAAAGTCGCGGAGCACCGCCTCGAGGTCGTCCGACGCGACGCACAGCACAGGGTTCTCCAACGTCGGCCAGATCTTGGCCAGCAGCTCGAGGTACCAGCTGGTCGGCGCACAGTAGCCAAACGAGCTCGCCGCAATGGTCTTGTAATCACCCAGGCGCAGGTGCAGACCGACGACCGTGCGCTTGACGCCACCGCGGAAGCGGAGCGACTTGTCAAAGGCCGCCTTGAGCGGGTCGGCTACGGCCGGGACGGGTGTGAACGTTTGCTGAATCAGCGTCTTGTACGGCGCGTACGCGCGCGTGTGCCACTGAAACCAGCCCCACACATCCACATTGGCCGCCGGCCGCGGTTGGTCGGCACCAAGAGTGCACTCCGGGAGCTCCGGCACGTCCATCCCGGCGTTAGACGCCTTGATGTAGTCGATAAAGTCCGACGTGAACGTCGAGTTGGCCTTGGTGTCGCGGCTCTCCACCACCGCCGGGAAGGCGCGGGCGACCTCGGGGTTGGACAGCCCAAAGAGGCTGGCACCCACCCACGACGGCACCTGAATCTCCAAGTTGCCATGCTTGGCAGCGTAGCAGCGCAGGAACGCATACTGCAGCACCTGGTTGCCAAAGCGCCCGAGCTCCCCAAAGCCGGTCATCGTGACCACCCCAGGACCGTCGTACGGCGCCAGCGGGCTGATCTCTGGGTGGGCGACCTTGGCCACCTTGCCAAGCTCAAAGATGCGGCTCAGTGCAATCTCCGTATCGGCCTTGTATGCCGTTGGCTCCGAAGCCGTCGTCGACGGCTTGACCGGGCGGCTCACGTCGGGCACCGTCGGAGCGACGGTGGGGAGGGCATGGTCGATGGGCAACGGCGCCATGTCGGGCACGACCAGCAGGTCGTGCTCAATAGAAATGGCGTCTTCCTCCAGCCGGCCAGGGGAGCCCGGCACACAGCGCTCATCCGTCGACGACGACACGCCAATGTCATCATCCGACGACAGACCGACGTCACTCACGTCCAGGATGGCCGCAGACGCCCGCGGAGCGACGGCCAGCGCGCCATTGAGACGAGCGACCAGGTCAAAGCCATCGGCGCCGAGCAGCGCCGCCACCTCAACCTCAGTCGCGTCCGGGTGGATGCCGGCCTTCGCGTACAAGAGGTCCAGGAGGGAAGCCAGTTCACTGGCCTTGACGCTCCCAGGAGAGGTCATCTTGGCCTTGGTGCACCCGTCGACCATGGAGTCGGCGGCGCCAAAGCCACCAGCACGGCGGACCTTCTTCAGAACAGGCGGCTGCGCGGCTGCGTCCGGGCCCGTCGGGTAACCCATCGGGTTGGTGTGGTTGTTGGAGTGGTTGATGGTGGTGGAGGTAGTCATGGTGACCGCCGTCCTGGATGCGGCTGCCAAGCAGCCGGCCGGATCTAAAATGAGTGGGTACCGCCGTGAACGTTCGACTGGCGGAAGAGCGCCTTGAACGGCATTCGCCAAGCGGTTAGCAGCGCACCACGTTCGCCAAGGCGAGCGTGGGGCACCGCACCTTGTGCTGGCGCTGCAGGCAGCCCAAAGGGCTGCACGGACCGGACGGGGGGGGGAAGGGGACGACGGGGGGCAGGAAGATGCCGACGACGGTGGGTCAGGTCCGGGTGCTTGCGACGTCGATGAGCAAGAGTGAGCTCTGGTGGGCGGGAGGGGCTGGAACCAAAGCTCCTTCCGCCTCCGGCAGACCGCCGCTTATGTGCCAGGTTTGTAGGTGTGATCGGGCGGCGAGGCACCCGCCCAAACGACCCCCTCAACGCATGGTGGCGGGTCCGAGGGGCCCACTGGGGCGTGCTGAGGGGGGGGGGGGGGGGGGGGGGGGGGGGGGGGGGGGGGGGGGGGGGGGGGGGGGGGGGGGCAGCCGCACCGTAGTGGACGGGGCAGGACGTGCTGCGCGCCGCACAGCCGTGTTTGGTGTGGTACCTCACGCCAGCATTCCATAGGCCTGGATCCGCCAACCTGGGGCGCCCCGGCCGCGGCCGGAACGCCCACCGGCGCCGGCCTCTGGAGCGAGTGCCTCATGCAAACCGCGGGCCGGGGCCGCAGTGTGGCCCGAGTTTGCCGACCCCTCCTCGACGTGCGGTGCTGGAGGGACCATCCCGACGTCAACATCCACTCCAGACGCTCCAGGCTGTGTGACTCGGGGAGGCCGCCGCGGAGCGAGCGGCGGCGTTTCGACCAATCCCACGGCCGCATCGTCACCACTCAGCCGGGCCCGCCGCGCAGCTGCTCCGCAGCGTGCAGGTGGCGCTTGAAGGGCGAAACGGGCACAGTGGCGGCATGTGATCAGTGTCTGGTGGCTGTGCGGGCGCCGTTCGGGCCGCATTGCTGGCCCCACAAGACGCCCCAATGAGGGGGGGGGTGGAGGCCCAGGCACGCCCGGCGGCAGCGGCGGCGGCGACGGCGGCGGCGGCGGGACTGAGAAATGCGCCTGCGATCCTGACTGTGCGAGACCTCTGGGTGGCGTGCGTGGGATGCGGCGGCCCGCGTGGGGGGGCTCCAGATCGCCTCCCCTCAAGTTGGCGCGCACGCCAGCACCAAGGCCCTGTCGACGTGCCAGCCGCGGCCACCAATCCAACGTGAACCGGCCGGTCCATTGGCTACGCGGCCGGCACGAGCAGGAGCAGCGAGAAGAACCCCCCTCAGGCGTTCCATTCTGGGGGGGTCGGCCTCGTTTCAGGACCGCAATAACGGCGAAATGTCAACTCCCAGTTGGGATGCCAGCGCATACCGCGCACACACACTCTCAGCTCCTCCCTCCTCCTCCTGACCATGGCGGGCCCGAATTCAAAAAGATTCTGTGTCAGCATCAAAGAAGTAGCCCTGGATTGAATGACGCATTGCATGTCTCGGTGGCGTTTTTGACAGCGCAAGGTCGACGACAGCTGCCCACTGCCAGGCGACGTTGTGGCGCGACGTCGCGCTGCCATCCGCAGCTGCGAACCTCCCACGCCGTGCCGTCAGACTGCGCCGTCTCAGAGCTTGTTTCAGTGGGAGTTGTTGCTGGGCCGGTCCAAAGGAGTGTGCACCCTCCCAGAGCCCATGTGGTCGTGCACACGTTACAGCTGCTGTCGCACGTGGTCCTCTCGGTCGCCTCCGCAGGCGTCACCGTGACGCCACCTCTGCCTGCGCGACCGTCGCTCGTTCCGTCCCTGTGGCTGTCATCGCGTGGCAGCCCCCCCCCCCTCACGGATCGTCATGTGAGGCAGAGGCGGAGACAACGGGGTGTGGCCGTCGGAGCGGCGGATATCAGGGGCGGGGAGACAATATTTCTCAACCCCTATTTCGACGCTGGAGCGCACCAGAGGGCGGCGGCGGGTTGCCGACCGCCCCAACCCACAACCCGTCAGGACAGGGGTCAGCGAGAGCGCGGGCCCGTCATGGACCCTATGATAGTGCTGTTGTGCGACCAGGACAACCTGCTTGAAACCAAGTGGGTGGTCGACCTGCAGTCTCGGACCCGACCATGAGCGCCCAGGTAAAGCCAAACGCGTAACTAGCAGCAGAGCAGTAGGGAGCGCCGCACAGAGGCCCGCGTAGCGACCTTCGCAGGCGACCAAAGGGCCTCCCACGGCGTCGTGCCCAGGGGGCGCGCCCAAGCGTAGCGCGCCGCGGCCGCAGCGGCTGTCCAAAGGGTTGGAGAGCGGTCCAGGTCGCCCACCCCGACCGTAGTGGTCCCAGCACAGGCCGCCGCGCAGATGCGCCCCATGCGCTGTACCGCTGGACCTTATTCCGCCGGTACAGGTGCGCCCGACCACCACCGCTTGCCAGACGCCCCATCGCTGTCGACACCCGGGTCGTGGCAGCACATCCACCGTCAGAAGAATCAACGCCCTGCACGCCCGAACTTTCTGTTCAAGGCGCCGTCCTTGGATGGGGGTTGAACGGGACAAACTCCCGTCACAGACCAGTTCAGGGGCATGGACCTCGTCACGAGAGTGTCACGAGAGTGCGGGCCCGGTTGGCATTAGATCCGCTAACAGACGGCCAGTAAGGACACATCCGAGGGCAGAGCATTCCAATGACTGCAGGGTGGATTTGGTTGCGCCGCAGTGGCGCGTCCTTGTGCGTCGTACGCTGGCCATTCGGCGGCCGGGGGTCGTTTTTTTTCTCGGGCTACGGGCGGCAGCAGCGGGTGCCGCTTTCGCTCCCGCATGCATTTGCTTTTCAAGCCTGTAGCGCAACTAGTGGTGTCACATGTGGACCGTGTAGTAGCAGCCTGACGGCTACGGATGCCGGCAAGTATGCAGAAAAAACGGTGCTCCCCACATGTCCTTCAGCAGGGCTCGCTGTGAGCAAAACCCCAAGCGGAAAAACAAGAAACACATGTAAAAGAGAGGAGAGTAAAAGGGTAAGAGACACGAAAAGGGACCCGCCAAGCAAAGTTAGACCGACCATCCCCATTGGCAGGCGGACAAACAAAGACAAAGCAAATCGACAGGCTGCCAGGTCTGACGCCCCACCATGCACAAGAAGGAAAACGCGCGTTGTTGTGACTTGGGATAGAGGTCAGCGCATACGATACTCCAACATCAGTCGACGTCTTCCATGATGACGCGGCCCGCCGCCCGGCGGGCGAAGTACGCCCGCATCTCCGCCGGCGTGCGCTTCCGGCGCCGAGGAATCTGATCCTCCTCCTCGTTGTCCGTCTCCGTCTCGTCGCTGCAGCTGCCTGCGTCACGACCAGCAGCCGCAGCGCGCTCCATCACGCCGGCGGACGGGCCGCCGGCGATCGCAGCAGCCGCCGTGGCACCAGCAACAGACGACCCGCCCGGACCCACCGCAGGGTGGCGCGCAGCTGCCGCGGCATCGCCGGCGCATGAACCGTCCGTACCCGCCCTAGTGGTGGCAGCAGGCGGCGCAGGCGGCGCCCGTGCGGGCGCCGAGCGAGTGACGACGGCGCGCAGCGGGTCGACACCGTCGCTGAGACGCAGACCGTTGACGGCCGTTGCGCCATGAGCCGCGAGATGGCCACCGAGGATGGACAGCTCCTTGATCCACAAAGGACGGTGGCCCGGGTTGAGGCCGCTGCAGTGGCCGCGGCGTGGCCCCGCGTCGTCAGCGTCACCTTCGTCGTCTTCGTCGTCGTCGGCGTCATCATCGTCCTCGTCGGCGGCGTCGTCGCCTTCCGTCGCCTGGGCTCTCTCTGGCGCGGTGGAGCGCAGCGTGAGGTGCGCCCGGATCTTTGTCGTGATGAGAGCAGCGTGGGCCAGCCGGCAGACAACGTGGCGCCTCGCGCGGCCGACAACGGCCGTCTCGGAGAAAAGATGAAACACGTTGAGGTCGGAGAAGACCACTGCCAACGCGCGCACAATGCCGTCAAAGGAGTCGTTGTCCTTGATGAATAGGTCGTTGTCCAAAAGGAGCTTGGCCTCAGAGGGTCGAAAAAAGACCTCCAGCTTGGAACGCGTACCTCGCAGACGGCGGAGAGTGCCGTAGTTGCGCGTCTCGTTTATGTACGACGCCCACACGGATGTGGCCTTGTGCCCGATGCGCTGGTACAGCTGCGTGTTGGCGCGCATCACGTAGCGCAGCGCCTTCGTCCGGCCCGGCGATGGCACGACGGGGGGAGGCTGGGCTGCCGACGTGCTGGCCGCCCCCGTTACAACCTTCTCCGGCCGGTGCGGCAGGCGCCACTTCACCTGCAAGAGCCGCATCGCCTCGGTCGCGTCGACCTCCAACTTGTTGATGACCCAGTCGCGCGCGTGGTTGACGGACTCGCTGCGCGACACCATCACGTCGGCAGTGCAGCCGGACTTGACGAACTTGTCCAACAGCCACGCGTCGAGAGCAGTCTTCAGCTCCAACACCCACATGGCGTCTTGCAACTCCATCTCCTTCTGCGTCTGGGGCGGGGGAAGCGTTGAAACACGTGGCCCGCCAGTCGTCTCTCCACCCGCAGCGGTTGACGACACGTTGACGGCCGCCGTCTCTAGCACACGACGCGAAGCGGCAGTGTCCGCCTGGATGCGGACCAGCATCTGCCGGACGGAAAAGTCCGTCAGAGCCAACTTGTCGACGACGGTGGCAATATTGTTGATCTTCCGCGACTGGTCCCGCATCGTGTTGTTGGTCAGAACCAGCTCCTTCCGCGCGTTGGTCAACTCGGCCTTGATGGTGGAGAGCGAGGTCGTGTGCTTGCGCGCGATCTCGGCAAGCTGCGCATCGACGCTGCGCGGGCTTGTCGCTTGGGAGGCGGACAGTACCGGCGTCCGCGGGGGCGGCGTCGCCTGCCGCTGTCGAGTCGGCGACGGGCTCCGAGCCGCCGAGCCCGCCGCAGGACGGCTGCGGCGCTGCCCCAGCCGCCTGGCATCGTCCACTACGGCCGCAGGCGGTGGGCGCAAAAGAGAAGCGGGGGGCATCTCCTCCATCCACACGTTGCCGTCGTTGTGGACCAACACACCCGTCGCTGGCGGCACACGCGGCGCGGCTTGAGACATGGGTGGGGGTCGCCGCGGCGGCGGCGGCGGAGGTGGCGGCGGTGGAGGCGGCAGAGGCCCACTCATGTGGCCCCGGCGCTGTCCGGTTGCACCATCAGAGGCGCCGGTGCCGACACTTGCGTCGAGCTCGCGCCGCCCACTGCTGACTTGGGCACCCGCGAAGAACTGCTCAATCGGGGTGGGCGGCGCCATCGGCTGGCCCGCCGGGTGATGGGCCCGCTCACCGCGCAAAAAAGGGCGGTCCGCCGGTACGGCGCTGCTCACGGGCGGCGCCGTCAAGTGTTGCCCGACGAGGTAGGTGTAGCCGGCGTGCGCCCGGGGACGTGCGGCACGCCCGCTGGCCCCGTCCGCGGCGCCGACACGTTGACGGGACGGGAAGATCTCATCATGGGACGGGGGCGGGACGACAGCCACACAGCGGCTGGCGACGAAGGCGCGCATGTCGAAGCGGCAGGACGAAGAACCCAGAAGGCGTCGATTCGCCCGCCGAGAAGGCCCGCCAAGAGAGGGTGGGTGGGGGGAACAGCCAACAACAGAGACAGACGTGGCGGATGGCCAAGGCCGAGCAGAGCAGTGGAGGCGAGAGCAAGCGATGGTCGTGGGGTGCGTGAAAGTGAGAACGGGCGCTGATACCGTGCTTGGGGACCGTATATATACGTTTCTGGGAACGGCAACGCCACAGCAGCCGGCTCACATCAGCGCAACAACACTTCGAGTTGAGGCGGAGGGCGCTTCCGTGCGGCCGCATGCGCACGACCATGCGTCGCTTGCAAAAAAAAAAGACGTGACCCCACGCACCTCCCCGTTGAGAGCCTCGAGCAATGCACAAAATGACGGGGCGTCGACGGGGGCCCGCAGAAGGCAAAGGAAATGGGGGCCGCAATCGTTGGAGGCGGTTGGCACAGACGAAGACACCCGTAGAGGGCGATCGGGCGACGGCCACGGCGGTGGCGTGAGTTGTGCGTTCGCGGCCGGTTGGTTGCGCGACGACGACCCGAAATTGGCACTTGCATGTCGAATACGCTGAAGTGGAGAATGCATCTGAGTCAATATTCGCCTTTTGTATCGAAAACATCGAATTGAGGGGTGCTACTGTTCATCGGTGAACACTCTCATTGGCCGGACGAGATAATACAGACGACGCACGCACCCATGAGGAAGGTTTCGTCGATACTCAAGTACCGTGCACGACAGATCTGCCACGTATTTGCTGAATCGCTTGGCGCATTGCGCAATGCGTGCCGCGGATGTGAGGACCACCACATCCCGCAGTGTGCTTTTTCCTGTCCCTTGCATCGGACGTCAATACCGCTGCTCAACGAGGCGCTTCAACCGCCGCTTGGGCCCTGGCCACCTCCCCACCGCGCATTGCGCAATGCGTGCCGCGGATGTGAGGACCACCGCACAGTGTTCTTGCATCCGTCCCTTGCATCGGACTTCAAGACCGCTGCACGACGCGGGGCTTCAAACCCCCTTTGCAACCTGGACGCCTGCCCGCCTGTGCTCTGTTGTCTCTGGGGAACACGAGAACGTGGTTCGTAAGCGCCGACTCGTGCACCTCGTCTACGGGGATGTACGTGGCTACGTCGTACGCTTCCACCCGGTCTCCGGGTGGTTCTTGCACACGCCGTGGTCCGTCAGCCGGGTGTCAAGCAGGGGGCCGCTCGAGAGGAGCTGGAGGTCCAGTATGTTGACATGCCGCTATGGGGTACGCTAACGGCGCCGGACTCGAGTCCCCGCGCGGGTGGCGCACGCATGCCGAAGCGCACCGCGCCTCTGCAGCAGCAGTCGCTCGGAGGGCTTGTGTGTGGCGACGGAGGGTGAGTTCCGCTTGCGCAATGCCGTGGCCTTGACAAGCACCCCGTTAAGGCGCTTGCTTTTGCACCAGGTCATAGTTTGCGTGTGCTGTTACGGGCCTGCAAACAGAAGCGTGCGGCGGACGCCGCGGCTGCTTGTGCGGGAAAGGTGTGGCTGTGACCTTATCGGCTACTGACTGAGAACGGCCTCCCTGCGTGTGCCGGCTGCATGCCCCTCCGTATATAACCCACTGCTCCCTATGACTCTGACTGTTGTTGCCTGCCCGTATCCGTGCCACCGCGTCTGCATCCCTTGCCTTCCAACTTTCCCTCCCCCATTCCCAGCGACACAGTCGGCGCGACCGCTTCATCTCTGCTACGCCCCGTCGCCCTGCCGCTCCCTGTCGTCCACATGGCGCCATCGGCGTCTCCTGCCTCCGCACACGTGCAGTGCCGGTACTGTATCCGCACCTTCGCGCATGAGTCGCACATGGCTCGTCACGTCCAAGTGTCCCATCCAAACGAGGACCACACGGCACGTGCCAGCGCGGCGGCGGTGGTCAACCTCGTCTTCGGCACTTTCTGCAGTAGCAGCCAGCAGGCGCCGGCGCTCCTTGACCCCGTGTCGGCCCCGGTTCCGCTTGCAGCCATGCCTCTGTCGGGCGTGGCGACAGCCGAGGCGATGGACGTCGCCGACGCGGGCGCATTGGTTTTGGACGAGACGATCGTGGCGGACAGCGACCAGGTGCCCCTGCTCGACGGAGATGACGAGGACATTGGAGGGGACGTCGACCGTCGGGGCGCCGATGATGGGCCCCGCCCGCCGGAGGAGGACACAGACGACGATGGGGGCGCCCCGGTGGCGCCCTCTGTGGATACGGAGGACGACGAGGGCGGCGATGGCACCGCCTTCCAGGGTGCAGACGACGGCGACGAGAGCGTCGACGTCTCCATCTGCGACGCAGCGGAGTACCGCGTCTTCGACGACTGGGTGGGACTGCTAGGCGTCGACGCCGACGCGCTGGGGGTGCAACGTCGCACTGCGGTCGTCCCGCGCCATGTCGTGTACAGTAGCACGGCGGCGCGCATCCGCGCATACTACGAGCGCATGCCCGAGGCGTCGCAGTCGGTCCCCGTGGTAGAACCGTTCTGGGCCGGCCGCCCGAGCCGCTTTACGTCCCCCGCCCTGCGGAGCGCGCTGCGCTTTGCGCTGACCGCTGGTGGCAGTGGGCTGTCGGACGGGGACCAAGTCGCCTTTGCCGCCACGCTGCGGGTGGTCGAGCGGGCGGCGGTTCGAGGCACGGCCGCCCGCGGACCGATTACGTCCGCCTTCGTCACCGACCATGGCTTCCTGACGGCTACACGGCACGAGATGAACCGAGTGCTGGCTGAGAGAGATTGGCAGCAGGTGGCCATCACCGTCGGCGGCCGCCCATTCGTTTACTACTACCGCGATCTTCTCAAGGTTGGGCTGGACACGCTGGCGTCCGCTGCCGCTGTGTCTTTTGGCCCTAATGATGATGCGACCGACGGCGTCGCCACTGGTGGCGTGAATGCGGACTCGACGGACCTGCCGGCGCTGGTGGACCTGGACGGCGACGACACGCACCGCGTCCGTCACGGGTCGCTCGACAGCGACATGTACCTGTTGGAGGTGCGCAGCGCGCAGCGGTTGCATGGGGCGGCGGCGCGGGTGATGGGCGTCCAGTTGCACGCGGACGAGGCGCTCGTGTCGTGGTCGGGGGCGAACTATATTTTCCCCATTCGCGCCAAGATCATCAATGCCGTAGCGGGGGGCGGGCGGTGGGTGACGATTGGCTACGTGCAACACGTGCCCAAGCCGACGGAGCGGACGAAGGCGGCGAAGCTCGCCAACAGCGACATCCGCAACGACCTCTTTCAGAGGTGCCTGGCCGTCACCATCCGCACTTTTGTGCGGGCGAGCGAGACGGGCGTCACGGCGCCCGTCGCCGGACGCGGCATGGTCTTGCTCGTTCCGCGGGTGGTCGGTATCGTCGTCGACCAGGTCGAGGAGCGGGGCATCCTCGGCCTGATGGGGAACCAGTGCAATTTTTTTTGCTCCCCATGCATGGAGGACAAGCGCGTCGGCGGGGCGCTCATGCGTGTACGGGCCGTCGACCGTGATGTGATTTCGACGCTGGACGCGCAGCTTGAGGCCGCTGTAGTCCGTGCGGACGACCCGCGACCGAGCCGCCGCCGCTTGCTGGGGGAGCAGCACAGCGCCCTTCCCTTCGTTCCCGTCCTGGGCGCGGTGCACGGCTTGGGGACTGGCGGGACGAGCCTCTACCGCATCGTCTCCTTCGACGTTTTGCACGTCTGGAAGCTGGGCGTCCTCCGTCTCCTAGCGCAGCGGCTGCCAGGTGTGCTCAACTCTCTGTGTGCGGGTCGCGCGGGCGCACGGTTTGGGTCCGTGGCAGAGACGCTGGACGTCCTCAACCTCCGCTTCTGGGAGCTCGGCCGTAATTGCAAGGCGACGCCCGCGTCACCAGGGTACGTGTAGGCTCTTTTCTCGCGCTGTCGATGGGAGGGTGGGGTCAGTGATTGTCGTCGGCTTCACTGCAGTAACTGGAGAGGATCCCTGCTTTGATGCAGCTCCATCGCGGATGTCTGACGTGGCCACTGTTCGCGACGCGATGCCGACTGCTGTGGAGCTTTTGTGCCGTGCAATTTTCCTCTTTTTGACGCAGGTGCTTTGTCCCCATGACGGAACCGCAGGCGACCATGACCGGCAGGAGCTGGAGGCACTTCAGCGTGTTTTGGCCTTTCATTGTGGCAGGCGCTGTCGGCCCAGCAGGCCAGGGCGAGTCGTCCGACACTTCCAGCGACAGCATAGACGTCGCCCCGGCGAGAGCCGTCGCTCACCCGACAGCCTCTTCTTCAGAATCGGGCACAGAGAGCATCGACGGGGACTCGCGGCCCAACTCGAGGACAGATGCGGCTGGGGCGGCGGCGGCGACCGACGAGGTGGACGTGGCCACCAACTCAACGGGAGGGCCGCCAGGCCCCGACGTCATCCACACGCAGCGGTACAAGGACGTCTTTGGGGACGTACCCCTCCACGACGCGGTGCTCACTACGTTCTGTCGCGCGGCCCAGTTGGGCGGGCAACTCTTTGGCGACAACGTCGCCGACACTACCGCGCTGACCGAAGCTCAAATCGTCGCGATGGAGGTGAACGCGGTGGCTCTCGGCGTTGACTGCGTCCAAACGCTGTACGGGCACATCCATACGACCAAGCTGCACCGGCTGATTGCCCATCTGGGCGACGAGCTACGAGGGCGGGGCAACCTTTGGGAGGGCGACACATCAGAGAATGAGCGCCTCCACGGAAGCTGCAAGCGGATGTTCCGCCGCACGAACAAGCGGGGCCCCGGCGTGGCGCTGCAAATGATGCGTTGTGAGGAGTCCCAGTCGGCAGTTTTGCAGGAGCTGCAAGACGCTGACGCCGATCAGCCACCCGAGGACCAGCCAGCGGGGGTGGCGCGGATGACCGACGTGAGTGTCAGCGGCAACACGAGCGGCTCGCGTC
>ENA-ORXR01003235-ORXR01003235.1-marine-metagenome-genome-assembly--contig:-NODE-3235-length-14732-cov-3.893825_pt1 | contig 14732 bp, 13 predicted proteins | sample MGYA00237866_ERZ511479 | MGnify/ENA metagenome assembly ERZ511479 | reverse complement strand
AGTGCCCGAAAACCTCTCCTAGCGTGGTCGACGCCTGGCCGCTCTGGCATCCACCGGCATTCTTCCGCACCCTGCTACTTGGTAGCACCCTGGTCAACGGTGCTACGGGTGGATCAGTACTTCGGCTTCGACCTCGACCGGCATGCCGAAGGGCAGTGAGCTCATGCCCACTGCCGAACGCGAATGGCGCCCGACATCGGGCCCGAACACCTCGAGCACGAGATCGCTGAAACCGTTGATCACCGCGGGGTGCTGGGCGAAGTCGGGGCCGCATCGCACCATGCCCAGCGCTTTGACCCAGTGGCTGATGCGATCGAGCGTGCCCAGCTCTCGCTGCAACGATCCCAGCATCGACAGCGCCACCAGACGGGCTGAACCATAGGCCTGCTCTATCGACACGTCGTCGCCGACGATGCCGAACGGTCCCGCGACCTTGCCATCGGGGCCCTGAGGCCCGTGTCCCGACACGACCACCCGCTCGCCGCACACGTTCACGAACGCAAACGGCAGCACGACTTCTGGCGGCACCACGACCTCGGGAGGAAGCGCCAGCCCCAGTGCAGCCAGTCGGTCTTCGATCTGTCCCATGGTTCGACCTTACGTGACGATCTGTCGGCACGGTTGGTAGTGGTGAGTAAACACTGTTGGTCACCAACCGCATACCGTCGCGAAGTGCCGCCCACTCGCCAGCCAGCCGGACTGCGTCTGTTGCCCAAACGCGTTCACTACGGCTGGTGGATTGTCGCCGGCTCGGCGGTCATGATGTTTGTGACCGTAGGTGTGGGGTATTACGGCCTGGCCGTCTTCCTTACACCGTTGCAGGAAGAACACGGTTGGTCGAACGCCACCGTGTCTGGCGCCACGGGCTGGTTCTTCGCCGTTGGCGGCATCACCGGGTTCGCAATCGGACCGTGGGTCGACCGCCATGGACCCGTTCCATTCATCGGTGTCGGCGTGGTCTTGATGGCTCTTGCTGCCAGCAGCTTGGTGTTCATCAGCGAGGTCTGGCACTTGTACCTGGCGTACACCTTTCAGGCAATTGCGTTCGGGTTGGCTGGCTCGGTGTCGCTGAACGCCATGTTGTCTCGATGGTTCGTGACCCGGCGAGCCCAAGCCATGAGCGTGACCTTCACCGGCGTATCGCTGGGAGGAGTGATTCTGGTCCCCGTGGGAACTGCGCTGGTGGAAGCCGGCGGCGTCGATCTGGCCGCTCCGGTCCTGGCCGCGATCGTGCTCGTCGGCGCGCTACCGATCGTGGCTTTTGTGCTGGCATGGGAACCCGAGTCGCTCGGTCTCGAGGTCGATGCCGGCCAGCCCGACGAGCGCGTCGTCAACGCGGCACTCGGCGACGATGTCCAGCTGCGGTCATGGACCCGACGCCAGGCGATGCGGACCAGGTCGTTCTGGGCGCTCACGATTGCCTACGTGCTGGTGTTGCTGGCACAGACGGGCTTCTTGCTGCATCAGATCGCGTATCTGGAGACGCGCCTCGGGTCACGCTCGGCGGCGGCCTTCGCGCTGAGCACCACGGCGTTCGGCAGCATCGTGGCCCGGCTTATCGTGGGCGCCTTTGCCGACAAGCTCGACAAGCGACTGCTCACTGCTGGCATCTTCGCCCTGCAGGGATTCGCCGTGTTGGCGACAACGTGGACCGACAGCCGCGTGCTCACCTACGTGTTGGTGCTGATCGTGGGGTTCACCATCGGCAACGTGTACATGATGCAGAGCTTGATCACCGCCGAGATCTTCGGACTCGTGTCGCTCGGCACCATCTTCGGCGTCATGGCGCTCACCAGCCAGGTCGGCAGCGGCCTGGGCCCGTTCCTTGTTGGTTGGGCCGAAGATTCGACGGGCAGCTACACCGCGCCATTCGTGGTGACCGGCGTGGTCACTCTGCTCGCCGCCGTGATCGTGCTCTTCGCCCGACCCGTGCCACTGCCCACGCCCGGCCGATAGTCACCAACCGAGGCCCGGGAAACCGTATGCGACAAACGTCGCCCCGAGCTGAGCGACGGAACACTGCCCACACTGCCCCATCAGCGGGTGCCGCGGCTGATCAGCGCGGCGCCGCACAAGATCAGTGCCGTTCCAATCAACTCGACGACGCCGACCGACTCGTTACGAACGAGCACACCCAACACGATGGCCACGATGGGCACGAGATAGCCGACCAGTGAGCTGCGGGGGGCGCCGACCCGACCATTGAGCGTGGCAAACAGCGAGCGGGCGATACCGGTTCCCAACACGCCCAGCACCACGATCGCCAGTGCGGGGCGCCACTCGAATGTCGACCGGCTTAGCCCCCATAGCCCCCATGGTGCCAGCAGGATCGAGCTGATGATCATGGCTCGAACCATCACGGCGGCACCGCCATACGCCTGAGCGAGCGGGGGTAGGAAGTTGTTCGACAGCGAGTAACCGAAGACGGCGAACAGGACAAAGAGCAGGCCGAGAGGTTCGGCGTCGGCGCTGGCGAGATTGGCGGCGGCAATGGTCAGTGCGCCCACCAGACCGATGGTCAGTCCAACGATCTGATTTCTTTCGGGCGCCTTGCGCAGCATGGCCACCGACATGAGTAACACCAGAATCGGCCCGACCGAGTTCAACATGCCTGCCACCGATGACTCCACCCGTTGCTGGGCCAACGGGAAGAAGATGGCGGGCGCCGAGTTGCCGGCGACGGCCACAACCAGCAGTGCCGGCCAGGTCGAGCGAGGCATTGGTTTGCGTGCTGCCGGAACGAACGCCAGCACCAGTGCGCCGAAGATCATGCGGAACAGCGCGATCACTGCCGGGTGAAACGCATCGAGGCCGATGGCTATCCACAGGAACGACGATCCCCAGATCATCGAGATCGTGAGCAATAGCGCCCAGTCGCGCTGGCTGAAGTTGCCCTGGTTGAGCCCATCGGAACTGAATCGACTCGACGCGGGCGCGGACACCTGCGGAACCGTAACCAGTACGGTTCCGAACATGCGCCGTATTGCTGTTGGATTCGTCATTGTTCTGCTGCTTGCCAGTTGCACCGATGACCCCACGGTTTCCAGCGATGAACAAGCGACCAACATCATCGGCGAGACAAGCGAGCAACCAACCACGAGTCCGACCACCGTTTCCGAGGCCCCGACCCCAACACCTGAGCCTGCATCACCGGCAGCTTCCGAAGCAGGACCCGTGGCCGAGAACGATGGTCTGTTTCCCACGGTGGTAGATGCCACGGCTTCGACCAGCAACGGCACCTCGTGGCGAGTCGACGTGACACTGAGCAGCGAGTACGACTCACCTGCCCGGTATGCCGATGCGTGGCGGGTGCTCGATGCCGACGACAACGAATTGGGCGTCAGAGTGTTGGGGCACGATCACGCCAACGAGCAGCCATTCACCCGGTCGACCACCGTCGAGATCCCTGCCGATATCACCACCGTGTTCATCGAAGGTCGCGATCAGCTCAACGGCTGGAGCGGCGAACGCTTCGCACTCAACCTGACGCAATAACGAATCGGCGTCCGGAGGTTGTCGCTATCCGCGTGGCCTTCAGGCACGCGTTCGTTATTTGTCGAGCAGCTTGGCGGCGAGCTGGCGCAGATCGGGTTTGCGGACCTTGTTCGACGCAGTCAGTGGCAGCTCGTCGACGATGAAGACATGGCGAGGGACTTTGTAGTTCGCCATGTGTTCACGACACCAGCCGATGAGCTCGCCGGTATCTGGGGTGCCATCGGGGCTGGGCACGATGAACGCCGCACCGACCTCGCCCATACGTTCGTCGGGGACACCGATGACGGCGGCCATGCCGACGAGTGGATGCTCGATCAGCATGCGCTCGATCTCGGCGGGATAGGCGTTGAACCCGCCCATGATGAACATGTCCTTCATGCGGTCGGTGATGTCGATGTAGCCCTGCTCGTTCATCACCGCGATGTCGCCGGTGTGTAGCCAACCGTCGCCATCGATGGCTTCGGCCGTCTGCTCGGGTGCATCGAGATAGCCGGGTGTGACCTGAAAGCCACGCACCCACAGCTCACCCTCGACACCGGGTGCAACGTCGGCGCCAGCCGGGTCGACCACGCGTAGCTCGACGTCGGGTGGTGCGCACCCTGATGTCGATGCAATGAGTTCGGGCGGGTCACCGGGCCGGGTGTAGGCGGCGATGCCCGATGTCTCGGTCATGCCGTAGGCAGTGATGATGGTCTCGAATCCAAGCCGGTCGCGCATGTCGGTGATCATCTCGACCGGGATCGATGCCGCGCCGGTGACACAGGCCCGCAGCGATGACAGATCGAAGCGTTCGAGCTCGGGGTGGTTGAGCATGCCCTGGAACAAGGCGGGTGGCCCCGGGAACACCGCCACTCGTTCGCGCTCGATCGTGGTCAACACATGGGTGGCGTCGTAGACGGCAACCGGCAGGTTGAGCGCCCCGAACATCAGGCACACGATCACGCCGGAGTTGTAGCCGAAGGCGTGGAAATACGGATTCACGAGCAGGTATGGGTCGCGGGGCCGCACGCGCAGCGCCTCGCCATAGGGGTGGAAGGCTCGAATGATTGCGCCGCCGCGAACCTGCACGCCTTTGGGATGTCCGGTCGTGCCCGACGTGAACATGATCACGCCGATGTCATCGGGGTGGACCGCATCGGTGCGGCGTTCGATCTCCGCCTGATACTTGGCCGACGACGCGGTGTTGCCGTCGGCCAGGAAGTCATCGAATGTTGTCGTGCCAGGAGCGCCTCCGCTGGCGAGATCGATCGTGGCGCCGAGCGTGGGCACGTGTTCGTTTGCCAATGAACCGCTGTAGCTGGTGCTCAGGAAACCGTCCACCACGAACAGCATCTTCACCGATGCTGCGTTCAGTACATAGGCAGCTTCGTTGCCCTTGAAGCGAGTGTTGATCGGCACCAACACGCCACCGGCTCTCGACACAGCCAGACCAACCACCACCCATTGCCAACAATTCGGCGCCCACACCGCAACCGGGTCGCCCGGCTCGACGCCAGCAGCGAGCATCGCCCGAGCGGCCTGGTCGACCTGCTCGCCCAACTGCTCATAGGTGAGCGTGGTGTCGTCATCTCGAATCGCATCTTGATCGGCGAAGTGTCGAGTCGAGCATCGGATCAGTTGCGCAATCGAGGCGTGATCGGGATCGAACCCGGGAATGCTGCTGGTCCCCATACTGCCGACACTACGGCGCAGGGCTAAGGTCGGCCAATGGCAACTGTGACAGTGAACGACACGCCCATTCGCTACGAAGACAGCGGCGGTGATGGTCCCGCCATTCTGTTCAGCCACGGGTTCCTGATGGATCACACCATGTTCGATGCCCAGGTGGCGGCGTTTGCCGACGACTACCGATGTATCCGGTGGGACGAACGAGGTTTTGGTGACACCCCCGCCAACGGCGAGTTCAGCTACTGGGACTCGGCCGACGATGCCGTTGCGGTGCTCGATGCCTGTGGTGTCGACCAGGCAGTATTTGTCGGCATGAGCCAGGGCGGATTCTTGTCGATACGCGCCGCACTGGCGCACCCGGATCGAGTGCGGGCATTGGCGTTGATCGACTCGTGCGCCGACGTCGATGATCCCGAGACCATCGAGGGATACCACGGCATGCTGGCCGGCTTCACCAGCGGCGACCCTGCCACCCAGCAGGCGGTCGCCGAAGGCGTTTCGGGACTGATCCTGGGCGACGAGGCTCTGGCGGCCGAGTGGATTCCCCGCTGGTTCGCCAATATGGAAAAGCATGATCTGAACCTGGCGGGTAATGCGCTGCTGTCACGCGACGATGTACAACCTCGGGCGGGTGAGATCACCTGCCCCGTGCTGGCCATCCACGGCGGCGATGACCAAGCCATCTCGGTCGACCGGGCGCGCTTGTTCACGGACGCCGTGGCCGACAGCCGTGGCGTGTTTGTGGTCGATGGTGCGGCTCACGCGCCGAACATGAGTCATCCCGAAATGGTCAACGACGCACTCGCCTCATTCCTGCAGTCTCTCTGAAGCCCCCCATGGACTTGGTCATCCGCAACGGCACGGTGGTGACCGCAGGCTCCGAATCGTTGACCGATGTGGGCATCCGCGACGGCGTCATCGTGCAGCTCGGTGGTGAGATGGCGGGCGACACCGAGATCGATGCGACCGACCGCTACGTACTTCCGGGTGGCATCGACGCCCATGTGCACCTGACTGCACCGGGCACTGGTCCAGATAGCTGGCGTTGGGTCGACGACTTCGAGGTGGGCACGCGTGCGGCCGCCGCCGGCGGTGTCACCACCGTCGGGAACATGTCGTTCCCCCGGCCCGGCGAGCAGATGAGGGCCGGGCTCGAACGCGACAACGCCGACGCTGCCGCCAACGCCATCGTCGACTACTTCCAGCACACGGTGTTGCAGAACCCCGACGACCAGGGCATTGCGCAGATCGAAGAGCTGGCCGCGGCGGGGCACCCCAGCATCAAGATCTTCATGTCGTTTCGCCGCTTTGATCGGCACCTCGACGGGTATCTGCGAGCCATGCAAGCCGCAGCCGATGCTGGTTCGGTCGTGCTGGTGCATTGTGAAGATCCTGCAATCATGCACTGCTGCGGGCACGCGCTCGACGAGGCTGGTCACACCGACGCCAGCCACTTCCCCAGATCCCGCCCGGTCGAGGCCGAACGCATTGCCACCGAACGAGCGGTTGGCTACTGCGCCACCACCGGCGCCACGACCTACGTGGTGCACCTGTCGAGCGCGGCGGCACTCGATGCCTGTCGCAAAGCCCGAGCCCGTGGCTTGCCCGTGTACGTGGAGACCCGTCCGATCTATCTACACCTGAACGAATCGCGCTTCAATGAACCCGACGGCGCCAAGTACGCCGGCGCGCCGCCACTGCGGACCGATGCCGATCGCGACGCGCTGTGGGCGGGGCTCAACGATGGCAGTGTCAGCACCGTCTGCACCGATCATGCTCCATGGACACTCGAAGAAAAGCTCGACCCCACGCTGACCGCCAGTGATCTGCGCCACGGGATGGCCGAGCTCGAAACGATCATGCCGGTGCTCTGGAGCGAGGGTGTGGCGACGGGCAAGATCTCGGTGGCCACGTTCGTCGAGGTGACCAGCACGACTGCGGCACGCCTGTTCGGTTTGTATCCCCGCAAGGGCACAATCGCCCCTGGCTCCGACGCCGACATCGTCATCTGGAACCCCGACGACACCCGAACCATCGACGGATCAACAATGCATTCGAACGCGGGCTACTCGCCCTACGACGGCTGGCAGGTGACCGGCTGGCCCGACGTAACCATCAGCCGCGGCGAGGTCATCGCCCGCGCCACCGCCGATGGCATCGACGTGCTCGGCACTCCTGGCCGAGGCCAACTCGCGCCCCGCACCCGCCACCGATAAATGCAACGGTGCCAGGCACCGTTGCATTTGGGTCAGGCGTCGGGGGTGGTGACGAGGCTGGGTTTGTAGTCGGTGGGCGGCTCGAAGCCCAGGATGCTGATGACCGTGGCGGCCACGTTGGCCAGCCCCGGATCGTCGACGTCGGCGAGTCGGTACCGCTCGGGATGCTTGGTGTGGATGGCAAAAGGCACGGCGCTCAACGTGTGCGACGTCTTGGGCGATCGTACGCCGTCTTTCTCGGTGTACATGATGTCGGCGTTGCCATGGTCGGCGGTAAAGATGACCACGCCGTCGAGCTCGTCGACCACCACGTCGACCAGCCGAGCGAGAGACTCATCGAGCACCTCCATCGCGGTGATGGTGGCACTCAGGTCACCGGTGTGGCCGACCATGTCGCCGTTCGCGTAGTTGATGCGACCCCAGTCGAAGGCGCCCTCGCGCAAGAGCTCGATCGTGGCATCGGTGATCTCGGCGGCTTTCATTTCCGGCGCCTGATCGAACGGCACATTGTCGCTGGGAATCTCGATGTAGGTCTCGAGTGACTCGTCGATGTAGCCCGACCGATTGCCGTTCCAGAAGAAGGTGACATGGCCGAACTTCTGCGTCTCGCTGATCGCGAAACAGCTCATGCCCTGCGCCGCCAGATATTCGCCCATGGTCTTGTCGATCGCCGGTGGTTCCACCAGGTAGTTCTCGGGGACCTGCAGGTCGCCGTCGTACTGCAGCAGTCCGGCGTAGTAGACGTCGGGGTGGTCGCCGCGATCGAACGCATCGAAGGTCGCCGACTCGTAGGCCTGGCTTATCTCGATGGCGCGATCGCCGCGGAAGTTCCACAGCAACACTGCGTCACCGTCGTGCATGATGCCGATCGGCTCATCGTCGTCAACCACGACGAATGCGTCCAGGTACTGGTCACCTTTCGGTTTCGGGTCGCTGGCATCGGACTCTTCGTAGAACACATCGACGGCCTGTGCTGCGGTAGGGAACCGACGACCTATGCCATGGGTGTGCGCGTCGTAGCCCCGCTTGACCATGGGCCAGTCAGCGCCGTAGCGATCCATGGTGATGGTCATGCGCCCGCCGCCCGAGGAAATACGGAAGTCGACATCGTGGTCTGCGTTCACCTCGGCCAGGACTTTCTCGGTGGCCTCGATATAGAGCTGCGCAGAGCGTGCTCCCACATCTCGCCCGTCGAGCAGAATGTGCAACCGGCAGCGGGTCACGCCGTCGGCTGCGGCCCGGCGCACGATGGCATAGAGATGGTCGGTGTGCGAGTGCACGTTGCCATCGCTGTGCAGCCCGATCAGATGCAACGTGGCGTTGCGTCCGTGGTCGAGCAGCTCCTGCCATGTCGGTGAGTCCCAGATGTCGCCGGTCTCGATCGCCTGGTTCACCAGCTTTGCGCCCTGGGCGAAGATGCGTCCGGCGCCGATGGCGTTGTGGCCGACCTCGCTGTTGCCCATGTCGTCGTCGCTGGGAAGGCCAACCGCCGTGCCGTGGGCGGCAACGATGGTCGATAGCGGTCCGCCCGCAAGGCGATCGATGGTCGGTGTGTTTGCCTCGGTCACGGCATTGGCTGGACCATGCGGGGCATGGCCCACCCCATCGGCAACGACCACGACCACGGGACCAGCAGGTTTCGTGAGAGATGAGTGAGGTTCGAGCGAAAGAGCCATATCGCCAAGGGTATTCGGCGTGATTCCCAGGACCGACGCTCGCCGGTGTTGGCGGTCGCGCTATCCAAGCAGCAGCGCGGCGATCACGAAGCCGATCGCCATGAACGGCCCGAATGGCACGAAGAAGCGTAATGATCGCTTCCACACCATCAGCCCGAGCGTGTACAACCAACTGCGCCCGACATCGTCTTGACGTTACGGCGTTGCGAGAACCCCTAGAGATCCGACAGGATTTCGTACTGGGTGATGACGTCATCTCCGGCGGCGTTGATGACTGGGGTCGCAATCACCGATCGGCCATCGTCGAGCACGGCAATGGCATGCACGCGGGGCTCAACTAGCTCGTCGCCACGCACGATGGCGCCATCGATGCCTTCGAATATCACGGTCGGTTCCTCGGGCCGATCAAGATCCCACAGGTAGACATCTCCGAACCCGTCTGAAGACGCCAGGACCTTGCCGTCGGCGGTCACGACAGTGTTGATGAAATCCAACCGGTCATCGGGGGTCTCGACGGGCACATTCACGATCGTCACTTCATTGGTTTCGAGGTCAAGCAGCGAGATGGCTCCAATGCGGCGCGGGACAAGCACGTATCGGTCGGCCAACACGGTAATCAGGTCACGAGTATTGATTGCTCCTAGCGGTGCGTACTCGGTGACGCGGGTCGGTTCGGCCGGCGGAGACCATTGCCACAACCCGCCGTCGCTGGTTGTGGACCTCTGCCAGAAGATTCCGCCGTTTGGTGCAGCAGCGACACCGCCGAACTGGGACAGGCCGATATCTTCCCGGTAGGGCAGGATCTGGACTGGCTCGTCTGGGCTAGCGGGATCCCATATCGAAATATCGTCTTCGCCGAGTGTCGCGACTTGACCGCTGGCGAGCACGACAAATGAGGATGCGTTCGCATCGAATACAACATCTGGTTCGCTCGGGTTGTCAGCCTGCAGGTCGTAGATCACCACCGGGTTTTCGGTTATCAGGCCGGAGACGTGCATTATTGCTACGCGGCCGTCCGGCAGCAGCTGAGGTACATGGTTTCTGAAGAACACACCCGCAGGTGGGGTAACGATGACCGTTTCACCGTTCAGCACGTTGTCGACGTCCCACAGTCGCAGTTGGTCGCTACTCGACGTGATGACGCGTGAGCCACCGATGGGCAGGATTGCCTCGGTGGTAGCGCTGCCGGGCTCGATACCGATCCAAGTGTTCGGACGGATTTCTTCAGGACAGATGGTCGCTTCGACACATATGCGAGCGTCGTAGCCCGGAATTGCATTTGGTGGAAGCGGGTCGTTCGGGTCCACCGTCGCGCTGCTGTCCTCATTGGTAGGCGCCGTGGTGACATTGTCGCCACCGATCGGCGCAACCACCGGGTCCGTGCTTGAGCCACCACAGGACGACGCAGCGAGACCCAAGATTACGGTGACAGCGAAGACACGCCATCGAAGCCGATGCACATACGCCATTTGATTCGATCTCCTCGACCTACGGTTGAATTGATTATGCGCCACGTAGCGTGGCAAAAAGAATTGCTTCGGTCCAGCCATCGGACTTGGCCCCGACCCAAATATCGGTATTCCAGCGATTCGTAAAACTACCGGTCCTTTGCAGTAGACACGCGTACGTGGTGGTGACTATTATCCTGCGACCTGGCGGTGGTCTTGTTCCGTTGTAAGACACCGTGGATGCCGATGACAACGGCAGGGTCAATTTCGCCTACTGGTTCGGGTTCGACGGGTAAATCATGGCTGATTTTGACTTGACCGAGATCAACACTTGCGAGAGCTTCGAGCAGATGTTCCGTTCCCTGCTAGACATCATCGCTCCCTCGCTCACTGATGACCACGCATACGTTGATCCGATCAGTGGCGAGTTCCGTCACGACCTTCGTGGAACAGCTGAACTGCCGATTATTGGCCAGGAACCGAGGACTACTGGTGCGCATTACCGAGCAATTCGCTTTCTCGACAACGGGTCGGTGCAAGTGGTTCGGCCCGAGCGTGGTGTGCCTGATGCGATCATCACAAAAATGAGTGTTGATCAGGCAATGGCTAGCTCGATCACGGGCGCCATCATCCCATCGGCTACGCGATACGCGCGGAAGCATCCTGGTAACGATGCCTCGACCGCGCGACGTGAAGAGATCACGCGGCTCTTGCGGCTCGTCGATGACGACTGGGCGGATCGCTTCGCCGACAAGGGCTATTTCCGCTCCTTTGCATCGAGCTAGGTCGCAGATCAACGCCTATCTCAGGTTTGGGTCGTTTGGGGTATACGTACAACTGCTGGTCCTTTGTTGTGGACATGCGTATGTGCTCTCACGTCTATCGCCGACGAGATTGGATCGCTGACGGGCCTGGTGATGCTTGGTCTCGCCGCCAACAAGCTGGGGGCCCTGCCTGCATCGATCGGCAGCTTGTCGTCTCTGATTGAGCTCGATGTCAGTAACAATGGACTGGAGGAACTGCCGACTGTCTTCGGCAAGCTACAAGCGCTACGGCTCTTGCACGCCAGCTCGAACCAACTCAGCGCGTTGCCCGAGTCGTTGGGCCAGTTGCATCGGCTTGAGCGGCTCGACCTGTCCAGCAATCAGTTGTCCGAGCTGCCGAGGTCATTCGGCGAGCTCGGGCACTTGACAGATCTGAACCTGGCAAAGAATCGGTTCACGCAACTTCCGGCCGAGCTGACCACGCTTGCGCGACTGGTGAACTTGCGACTATTTGGTTGTCCAATTGTGTCCGTGCCGGCTTCGGTTGGTGCGTTGGATTGCCTTGAGTCATTGCAGCTACAAGATTGCCTACTTGATAGCGTCCCGGCAGAACTGGGCGGCTTGGCGAGTCTGCAGACACTCAAGCTCGATAACAATCGCCTGACTGGACTGCCGCCTGAACTCGGAAACCTGTCACAGCTCACCCGACTGACTCTGGGTGGAAACGAGCTCACCGCATTGCCGGCTGAGATCGGAGGGCTGAGCAATCTTGAGATTCTTGGTCTCGGTCAGAACCAGCTGACAAGTCTCCCGTCGACGTTGCGACAGCTCACGAAGTTGAAACGCATCATCATTCGGGACAATCCGCTACCCACTTCGCTACTCGAAGCAGCCGAAACGGGTCCCCAGGCATTGTTCGATGCTCTGGCCTGAGCCGGCCAGTGCGTCGCTTGTCCATAGTGCTTGTTGAGTCGTGCCCGTCGGATTGATTGGGTGCTGTCGGCTCGGACCGCACTCAGCCACACCGGTGGGAATACCGCGAGGAATCAATCGAAGATCCACCGCCTGCGATGTGTTTGGCTTCCCGAGCAATTCGGTAGCAATGGGTTGATCTGACATAGGGTTGGCTCGTGAGTGTTGAGGGTGTGGTTGGTCGGGTTGAGGCTGCTTTGGCTACGGGGGCGGGGTCCGATGAGTTGTCGGGGTTGTTGTTTCGGTTGGAGGATCGGGGTCAGCTTGATCGGTTGATTGGCGGGCTTGATCATGGCGATGAGGTTGCTGAGCGGGTTGAGTCGGTGTTGCGGTTGAAGGGTCCGGTTCCGGCGTCGGTTGATGAGATCGAGGAGTGGGGGTACGCGGCTCTTGAGCAGTGGGCGGGTTTGGCGCTTCGTCATAGTCCTGAGGGTCCGGTTCGAGATGCGTTTGCGGCGTTGGGGGATTTGGCGGTTGAGGTTCTTGACCAGGACGAGCAGTCTGATGATGCGTCGTTTCGGTTGAATGGTTCGTTGTTGGGGCGTCCTGATGATGGGGATGGTGATCTGAGCGCGGAGCAGCTCCGGTTGATTCATGACAATGCGTTTGAGTTGTTGTTCGATGAAATCAAACAGGCGCAGCTTGGTGATGGGTGGGGGCCGGTTTCGGATCTGTTCTATGACGCGGTGGAAGACGACAAGATGTTGGGCTGTTGGTTGTTGTCGCCGGCGGCATCTTGGGCGTTCGATTTTGAGCCGTTCTACAAGTTGTGGCGTGCTGATGTTGGGTTGTGGGTCTCACCGCATTTGATCGAGGCGGTGCGCGGCACCGCGATTCGGCCCGATTCGGCGTGGGGCTCGGCGTCGGCTCCACCCGAGATTTCAGCTGAGGATCAGGCCTGGCTGGAGACGGCTGGTGCTGGCGGAAAGAAGGCGCTCTCGATCATTGCCAAGCGGGGAGCCAGCAAGGAGTTACGCGATCTGAGTTTGTTGTCGCTGCCGCCTGCGGTGGTTGTCGAGGGAGGTTGGTGTCAACTAGATCTCTCTGGAAACCCCGGGCTTGACCCGGCACGCGTGGCCGAGCTTGAGCGGGTCGACATTCTCCAGCTCGGACGTTGTGAACTCGAGTCGTTTGACGTCGTGTTGCCGGCGGTCAAGCGCCTTGCACTTGGACACAACAAGTTGACGCAGTGGCCCGCCGGCATGGCTGACACCGGCGTCCACCTTGTGTACCTCAATTTGGAGTACAACCAGCTAAGAGTGATTCCGGACAAAACGGTCGCGGAATTGCGTGCGCTCGAGGAGCTGAACATTCATCAGAACCAAATCGAGGCAATCTCGCCTGACATCGGACTGCTAGCGAACCTCAAGAAAGTCGACCTGAGTTACAACGCACTAACCGAAATCCCGTCGACCATAGGTCAGCTCCGCAAGCTCGAGAGGCTTGGCTTGCTTGGGAATCGCAGCCTTACCAGTTTGCCTGAGACCATCCTTGAACTTCCCGCCAGCTGCAGGCTGAACCTGAAGTCCACCGGCTTATCCGAAGCCCAACAAAAAGCCAAGACGGTCGAACAACTCCGCGAGGTTTGGTAGATCGAGTTCTGTGCGCACGGGACGAAGCCGCCTTCGACTGGCACGTCGCGTAGCGGGCATCGAGACGACGAGTATCAACGTGCTCTCTGCAGGTACGCTTTACGCGGTGAAAAGCGTCTTAGTGGTTGTCAGCCTGTTGTTTGCCGCCACGGCATGTCGCAGCGGATCGATCGGTGCTCAAGCGGTCGATGAGAGCCCAACGGCTGTCAGGACCTCAACGGTCGTGCCTGCGTCAGTTCCAGAGGCCGCGAGCGACGAGAATGCACCTGAATCCACCGAAACCTCCGAAGCCGAAGTCGACGAAACAACGATTGCCACCGTCGTCCCTCCAGGCTTCATTGTCGAGGAAGTTCTTCCTACACCAACCCCGCTGCCGGTGTTGACGGCTACCCCGGTGCCAACGTCGACAACGGTCGACTTGCAGCAGATCTTTGCGACCGACGACTGGTGTTCGGCCGGACGCAAGATGGAAACCAATTTCGCTCGGCTTCAAGCGGCTGATCTCTTTGATCCTCTAGTTGCCGAGCCAGCGAGCGCGGCGACGATCGAGATGATCAGCCAAGCGATAGTTGTGGCCCCCGATGAGCTGGCTGGCCCACTCACTGACCTGCGCAATGTGCAGATAGCCATTGGTGCTGGGCTTGAAGCTGTTGACTGGTATCGCATCGACCTCGACCCATCGGTGTATGAGTCAATTGCTGATGAGAGCGTGGCCGCACAGTTCGCGCTAGACGAATACAACTTCGAAGTCTGCGGGTTCGACAACGGGTTCGATCCGGCCAGTGACCCGGCGGTAGCCATCGACGACCTGCCAACGGTTACTCGCCGCGAACAGATGGTCACATCGTTCACCGATCAGGGTTTCAGCCAAGCCGAAGCCGAATGCATGGCCCAGAACTTT
>ENA-ORXR01003234-ORXR01003234.1-marine-metagenome-genome-assembly--contig:-NODE-3234-length-14735-cov-10.580161_pt1 | contig 14735 bp, 4 predicted proteins | sample MGYA00237866_ERZ511479 | MGnify/ENA metagenome assembly ERZ511479 | reverse complement strand
GGTGTCAGAGCGGCTTGGCAGCGGGAGGCGTCGACTGCAAAGCGGGAGGGGAGGGGGTGGATGCGTGCGCCGGAGCGTCGCCACGCAAGAGAGAACGCTAGTCTTGGCGGCGGGTACCACGCGGCCGCTGGCCGCCAGACCGTTTGAGGGGGGTGTGGGCGACGCGGCGCTCGGCAACGAGGCAAGCAGGCAAGGGTGGGCTGTGGCGGGCGCCCGAGGGCTCTGCGGTGGCCGAGCTGGTTCGGCGGCCAGGGCCGGGACGTCCGCTGCGTGGGCCAGACACTTGTGCGACCACCAAGCCCGATCCGATGATTCCTGCTCCGAGATTCGAACCCCGGATCTTGGCCCCAGGGGCATTGCGCTACTGAAATATTTGGACTTAGCACACAAAGTGGATGAGACAAACTTACTGTCACACGACTGTCTAATACATGGAGCTTCTCTAATCAACGCCCCGCCGCAGGCGCCCGCTTCCAGCCTGTCTTCACGCCGGTGCCCGCAGCACGGGACTGCTCGGCCGTCGGCCGGTCCCTCCCTGCACCGTACCGTCGGTCGGTCAACCTGCGTTCCATCTGTTGCAGTCGCCTGCCCACATGTCGTTGCTTTCGCCAGGCGCTTGATTCCCACCGACCGCAGGACACGTGCGCGCCACCTCGTCCCGCCCACCTGTCCCGGCTCGAGCGCTGGTTGCGATGGGGGCCCCTGCGCCGTCCCCCCTCCCTTCCCCTGCGACGCCCATTCCCCTAGACGTTCCCCGCCTCCGCCAAATCCTCACCGACCCGGCCACAGAGTCGGTGCGGCGGCGGGTCTTTACCCTCTTTGAGGAGCCCGTCTTTGGTCTGCGGTATGGGGAGGCAACGGCGGACGAGCGGGCGCGGACACGCGCCCGCTGGGACCGGATGGTCAGCGCCGGCCTTTTCGTCGGCTGCCTCACCTCCCACCTGCCGGGTGCGCCCGCTGGCGCGGGCGCCGCTGCGCGCTCCCGCCACGACGCGGTCATGGAGTGCGTTGCGTACCTGGACCACTCCCTCGAGGTGGCCATTGGCGTGCACGTCGGCCTCTTTGGGGGCACCATTGCGCTGCTCGGGTCGGCCGACCAAGCGGCGGCGTGGCTGCCCGGCGTGGAAGCCCACACCATGCGCGGCTGCTTTGCGCTGACGGAGCTCGGGCACGGCTCCAACGCGCGGGGCATTGAGACGACGGCGGTGTGGGATGGGGCGTCGGGGGGCTTTATGCTCCACACCCCGCGGGAGACGGCCCAAAAGTACTGGGTCGGCGGCGCCGCCGAGACGGCCCGCTGGACGACCGCCTTTGCGCAGCTGACGGTCGGCGGCGTGGCCGTCGGCGTGCACCCGTTTGTCGTCCGCATCCGCGCCGACGACGGGTCACCCGTGGCGGGTGTCACGACCGCCGACTGTGGGGTCAAGGGCGGCCTCAACGGCGTCGACAATGGGCGCATCTGGTTTGACCACGTGTGGGTGCCCCGCGGTCAGATGCTCGCCGGGGAGAACGCCGTCTCGGGCGCGGGCGTCTACACGTCCCGCCACGCCACCCCCGACGCGCGCTTTGCGGCGCAGCTGGCGGCGCTGACGGGCGGGCGGGTGGGCATTGCGCGGCTCGTCAACAACCAGGCCAAACTCGGGCTGGCGATTGCCGTCCGCTACGCCCTCTCCCGCCGTGCCTTTGCGCCGTCGCCGGGCGCACCCGAGGCGCGGCTGCTCGACTATGCGTCGCACCGGCGGCGGCTGATGGTGCCGCTCGCCACGACGGTCGTGTACGCGCTCGCGGCGGACGCCCTCAAGGCCGAGTGGAACGCCCACTCGGAGCGCAAGGACGCGGACGGGCGGCGGGTCGGCGTCACCAAGCGCCTCCACGTGCTGTCTGCGGGCGCCAAGGCGCTGTGCTCGTGGCACGCGCGGGATACGCTCCAAGAGTGCCGCGAGGCGTGTGGCGGGCAGGGCTACAAGGCCGACAACCGCATCGCGGGGGTGCGCGCCACGCACGACATTAGCTGCACGTTTGAGGGGGACAACCTCGTGCTGATGCACACCGTTGCCAAGGCGCTGCTCGGGGATTACGCGGCGGTGCTCGGCGCGCGCCGCAAGCCGGGCGCGCCGTTGCCGCCGCCGCCCTTTGGGGAGCTCCTCGCCTTCCTCAACGCGCCCCGCGTCGGCTCGACGCTGCTGCCGCCGGCGCGCGGCGGGCCGCGCGACGTGACGTCGCCCGCCTTTGTCGCGTCCGTCCTCCGCGCGCACGCGGCCGCGTCCATGACGGACCTCGCGACCGCCTACGCGGCCGCGTCCAAGGCGGCGAGCCCCTTTGGCGCGTGGAACGTGGTCGCCACCGCCGCGGCGGCGACGGCGGCGGCGGTCATGGCCGTCCACGGCCACGCCGTCGGCAGCGCGGCGGTGGCGGCCGCCGCCGCCGCCGCCGCGCGCGACGGGCGGTCGGGGGTGGCCGAGCCCCTCGCCTTGGCGGTGCATTTGCACGGGCTCGGGCTCATTGGGGCGTCGCCGGGGTACCTCCGCTCGGGGGCGCTGCGGTTGGATGAGGCGGCGGCCGTCGAGGCGGCGGTCGAGGACGGCTGCGCCGCGCTCGCGCGCGTCGCGCGGGGGCTCGTCGACGCGTTTGGGATTCCCGAGCCGCTGCTCGCGCCGATTGCGGGCGACTGGGTCGCCCACAACTCACGGGCGCGACTGTGAGGGGCAGCAGCCGAGGCTGCGTTTTTTTTGTTTTTTGTTCTTGTGCGGGCGTCATGCGCAAGTCGAGGTAGCGGCCGATGGTGGACCTGCATGGTTATTTACGGCCAACCGCTCTAGGTGTTGTCAGTTCCAGGAATAGCAAGCAGTCGATTGGCTCAAGGGGCCAAGCACATACAGGAACCTGCACAGAGAAGGGTTCAAGATACCGCAGCACTTGTTCCGAGAAGAGGAAGAGTGCACTGCCGCTATTTGTGGCGGTCGCGAGCACCAGTGTGACGGCGTCACGTCCGGTTGGCTAAAATTTAGTGCCGCTGGCAACAACCAATGGATCCGCTGGCAACAACACTGCCGGCGCATGCGTCAACCCTACAACCGTGCTTTGCTGTGAGCACAAGCGTGCAAATGCACCATTCCTCCGACGCGCCTACGGCTCCTCTTCTCAACGGCTGGCGCCGGGCGCCGCCCCAGCGCCGCTCAGCGTCTCGCGGCGGACGCGATCTGCAAGGACACGCCCGCAGCTGCGATTCGTCGTCCGTTGACGGTCCAGCCATCGACGCGGATTCGTCACAGTGCTCGCGCGACTCAGCCACGTTCCGGCGTGTGTCTTTTTGGGTGCCCACGTGCTGGAGTGGGCGCGCCGGCAGCGCAGACGGCCGCGGTGCTTCCAGCGCTGGCTGCGGCGGCATTGCCGCGGGCCCCTCCTTTGCACATGCGTCCTCGGTGGACTGCGCCTCTGCCTCGTGGCCGCGGACGCGGCCGTGCCGTCGATGCCGGTGCTGGCAGTGGCCATCGGCGGCCCGACCGGCGGCCGCGGGGTGGCAGCGGCGCGATCCGCGGCTGCACGGGGCGGCCGCGACGGGCGGTCGCCGGGCGCAGAGGACGCGCGCATGACGGGCGGGGCATTGGCGAAGCGGGAGCCCGTGTGCGTTGGGTGCTCCCCGCCTCTGATCCGCCCCTGGGGTGGGGGGGGGGTGATGAGGCGGTCTGCGAGGGTCTCGCGCTCGGGCGCCAACTGTTTGGTGGCGACGATCGTCACTTCTCCGGGCTCCTCCCCGTGTGTCCCACCGGGAGTCTTCCCCATGTGCCCTCGGCGCGTGCACCGCTACTGCCGTCGCCCATTGTACGGCCGTCTCGGCCGCCGTCGTGGCCGTCCACGCATTAACTCGAGCTGACCGTCTGTGCAGGCACCTCGACCCCCCCCCCCCCCCCCCCCCCCCCCCCCCCCCCCCCCCCCCCCCCCGTCCACGACCATGACCCCCGCCGTGCGGTTCATTGTTCGCGCCGACTTTACCATCCCCGGCCAACACATTGTCCTCACGGGCGGCTCGACGGTCGTCGGCGACTGGGTGCTCACCGCGGGCCCGCCGCTGTGCACAGATCAGTCCATCTTTCCCATCTGGACGACGGAGCCGGTCGACCTCGACGGCGTGGCGTTGCCCCTGACGTACAAGTACGTGGTCGCGCCCGAAGTTCATGACGGCGTCGGGGGCGTCAGCTGGGAGGTTGACGACACGGCCACCGTACGCACGCTGACGGTGGAGGACGTGGCGGCCGTGCAAGCGACCACGGGGGGGGACGTGATTGTTGTCGACGACGGCTGGTTTGGGGTGCTGCCGCGTGCGCCCGTAGGGGGGGCGACGGCGAGCGGGGTGGCCAACGGTCACGCTGCGGCCACCGTCGCCGCGCCGAGCAACGGCGTTGTGGACTGGGCGGTGCACACGCCGACCGCTGGCAAGCTACGGGAGGCCGTCGCCAAGACCAAGCCGACCCCCGCGGGTTCGGACAAGGGCGCCGTGTCAACAGCGATGGGCGTCGGTCAGTCAAAGGAGGGTGCGGAGCACGGCAAGGGGCCACTGAAGCAGGTTGGCTTGGCCATCGGCTCGGTGTTTAGCAACGCCCACGACGAGAAGCGGGCCACGCATGACAAGACAACATCCAAGGACGGGCGTGCGGTCGTGGAGCGCACCGACGATGCTACCGGTGGCAGTATGGGCACGACGGCCACCGGCCGCTCCACGGCCGCGTCCGCCGATGAGTCGTCGTTCAACGTAAGAGGCGGCTCGACGGGCCATGCCACAGGGGGCACCCGAACCACGACGATCACGGGCACGTGGAGCTTCCAGAGCAGCGGCGGCGGCAGCAGCGGCGGCGGCGGCGACGAGGTTGGCTCTTCGGCCGCTGGCGCCGGCGACCAGGGGTCCACCGTGGTCGTCGAGTCCAAGAATCCAAAGACGGGCAGCACCGATGCGGCGGAGGCTGCCGGCAATGCGGCTGGCAACGTGGCATCGAGCGCCGTCAGCGCCGTCAAGGAGTCGGCCGAGTCGGCTAAACAGTCGGCGGCGAGTGCACTTGACGTGGCCAAGGCTGCGGCCGCCGACGCGCGCGAAGCCGCCGACGGTGCTCTGGGCGACGCACGTAGTACGGCCAAGGTTCTGACGTCGAGTGCCAAAGATTCGGCTGCGGCCACGTGGGACGCGGCGAAACGGACGGCCGAGCCGGTGAAGGCGACGGTCGAGTCGGCCAAAGCGTCGCTAGCGAGTGCGCGCTGCGACTCGGACGTTACGGCCGCCAACTCGTGCGATGCGCCGAGCTCGACCTTCGCCAAGAAGGCGGTCACGGGTGTCGAGGAGTCGCGCGTGGCTTCGTTGCCGGCCGAACCGTCCGCCACGTCCAAGATGCAGCGGGCCGTCGTCGGCTACAACAAGGCGGCCGCGGACTCGGCCGGTGCCACAAAGGCAGTCGCGGGCGCCACCGACACCGAGAAGGCCGTTGAGGGCGCCGCCGACGCTATTGAAGTCGCGGGCGATGATTGGTCGAGCAAGGCAAGTGCCACCAAGACGAAGACGATGACTGCCTTCAAGACACACCAGGCCGCCGCTGACTCTAAGGCCAAGGTGCCGGTTACTCTTGCCGCCGATGCCAAGAAGGTCGGAGGCTCTACTCATTCAAAACAAGTGGTCGCAGGCGATGAGGCGTCGATGGAGGCAGGTGCCACAAAGGTGCTGCCGAAGGCCGAAACCACTTGGCAGCCAACCGTCACCGACGCCAAGGAGGCAGATACGGGTTTGACAGACTTCAAGACGTCCTGCTCCACGTCCAAGACAGCCTCCACGACGGGCGCTACGGCTTCGACGACGACGGCACTCCGGTCGCAGCATGTCACTACTACCGATAGAGCGAACTTGGGCTCCACCGACGCCGAGCAGGCGGTTGCGGTTTACGAAGATTCAAAGCAGACGACCGCGGCCAAGCTGCACCAGGCCGCCGCAGACGCCAGGAGTGCGGTGACGGGCTCGTCCCGTCCCAAGAAGTTCGTGACCTGGTCCGTGACGAGTGGGGCTAGGACGGCGGGCGAGCGGTCGACAGTCGACGCGGAACCGGTCACCCCCGGGCCGGCGACAGGCGCCGCCACGCCGCCGCATGGTTCGCAGCGACAGAGTTCTAGCAAGTCGACGCACATCTCGCGCAGCTCGGTGTCATCGGTGCGTTCCTTTACGCGAAACTCCCAAGTGTCGGCACCGAGCTCGAGCAGCGCTGCGCCACTGCCGATCAAGACGCCAATGTCCGGGACATCGACGGCGAGCTTCTTTTCAACGTCTTTCTCGTCATCCCACGACAACAAGGGAGCAGGCCTGTGGCCCATGCCAGCGGGCAAGGGTGGCGGCCTGCCGACGGTGACCGAGACGGTTGAGGTGTGGGAGGTGGATAACGTGGCTAGGGCCGTCCTTCCCGCCTCTGCTATCTCTCCCGTAACGGGCGGCGCCGTCGCGGACGCAGCGGGCACACTCGAGCGCCTCGCCGCCGACGGCGACGACTTCCTCACTCCCCCGTCGGTAGTCGTGCCGTTTGGTATCTACACTGCCGCCGTCGCCGCAGCGTCTCGGTCCGCGACCGCGACGAAGAGCCTCGCCAACCTGTCCGTTGCGTATGAAACTGCCGCGGCGGGCGACGACGCGGCGGCTGCTGCCGCCGAGGCGCGCGCGTGGATCGAGTCGTCCACGACCGTACCGCGGGGCGCCATGGCGTTTATTCAGGCGGCCTTCCCCCGCGGCGCGGCGCTGCTCCTCTACCCAAGCGGCAACGACTCGGCGGCAGACGGTGGCGCCGCTTTGTATGGCCCACCCGTGGCAGTGGCGACCAACGACCCCGAAGCGGTGGCGCACGCCGTGCGGCAGGTGTGGGGGAGCCTCTGGTCCCCTGCCGCCGCCGCCGCTCGCGCCGCGTCGGGCGTGCCCCACGAGCGGGCAGCAATGGCGGTGCTTGTGCAAGCGGTCGTGCCCGTCGACGCCCTCTTTGTCGCCGCCGCCCGGTCGCCGGGCTCGGTCATTGAGTTGGAGGTGGCCGCTGGCGAGTCGGCCGACTCGGCCCCGTTTCGGGGTATCGTCGGCGCCGATGGAGTCGTGAAGGAGGAGGCTGTGGACACTGGGAAGCCCGCTGCGGCCCGCGTCGAGCCCCCGCGGCCGTTGATAAGAGACAAGTCGGTTGCCGCGCGGCTGCGGCGCGATACGGCATACCGCGCGGCCGTTTTCCGCCGGATTGGGGCTGTCGTTGCGATCTTGGAGGGCGCCCTCGGCGCGCCGCAGGTCTTGCAAGGCGCCCTCCATGGGGAGGGGGAGCTGTACGTGGTGCACGCGCGGTCCGCGGGCAACGTGTAGGGGACAACAGGTTCTATGGCGTCAGAAGGGAGGATACGCAAGGATTGAGCTTTCTGGCAAGGGCGGCGCCAGACACTGGGCATCAGTCCGTGTACGTACATGTGCGTTTGCTCCAGGGATTGCCTGCTGCGGTTGCAAAGTGGTCGTGTCGCACTACAGGCTTGTTTAGTTTGTCTTCATGATACCCTTGGTGGTTGACCCAGAGCACTGTACGTACGTCGCAGTTGCTACTGCTTACCTCTGGACACTAGCGCTCGTGACGAAAAAGGAAGGTCAGTCAAGGCGGCGCACGATGTGTGCTTGTCCATGGTCCATTGCGTGGCCCACCTCGCCCACTACCGCCTTCTCGTTGCGATGCCACCCTGCCAGCCGCCGCATGCGAGTGTACCTCGTAGCCAGACATCCATACTCCCGAGTCAGTGCGCACCGCCGCCAATACCGTCAAAGTCACGGACGAGTCCCAGATGGCATGCCGTGCCGGCTTGCCCGCCACAAGGGCCGTGCGTTGCAGAAGCTGATAGTATGCGGCTTGTGGTGTGACTGGATATGGCCGCGAATTTCATGATGTCCGAGGTCGTATTCACCCTCGCTGTCTCTTTGCATACCCACGATCCCAACCACCCACCGACCTCATCGGTACGTCGACAAGATAAGGCGTGCACACCTCATTCCTCCGCCCTCGCCGTTCCAGCCGCCCCGCTCCAGCCACATATCAAACGTGGCTCTGAAACGTACATCGGTCACCCCCGTGCCCGGCCCGACCGCACTTGTCGCAAATGCTCTTGATGGCCGACACATTGACGGTCAGCGCTTGCTCGTACGTACCGTCCAGGCGTTCAACGATTTGCTCAAAGGCCCGCTGTCCTTCTGCCACGGCAGACTCGGGCAGCTGACTCAGCACCTTGTTGAGGGTCGCCTCGAGATCCATGATGCTGTACATCGCATCATCCCGCGTAAAGATGTCAACGAGAGCGCGCGTGCGTGGATTGAGACCGCCCGCGTCAATGCCGCCTCCGCCGGCGGCCAGCGACAGGCCAGACGAGGCGGCGACACCCCCCGCCGCGCCGCCGCCGCGGCCGCCGCCGCGGCCGCCACGGCCGCGGCCACGGCGTCCACCGCCGGCGCCACCTCGCCCTCCGACCCGGCCGCCGCGCGCAGCCTCGGCGGCGGCCACCAGCGCCTCATGCAGAGCGCGATTGCGGGTCAGTTGCCAGCCCTGCCAGGTCACCATCAGCAGCGCCCAGATGGCGATCGGCCCCAGGCATGCGGGCGTGTCGGTGGTGGTGGTCGTCAAGTCGATCAGGTCCATGAGTCGCTTGCCGGCGTATGACAAGCGCGATGCGGGCTGCGCCACCGGCGCCGCGGCCATCGACGTCAACAGGGCGGGGCGAGGGATGGCAGTGTGCTCAGTCCCTGGCCCACCATTGACGGGTGGCTGCGTCGGGGAGCCGCCGGGGCCGTTCGGCCCGAAGTACGTGAGCAGTGCGTCGAGGCGGACGGCGTCCTCGTTGACCACAGTGATGATTGATGGGGGTACGGGGCCGCTGGGGCCTGCCAGGCGGCGAGCAGCCAAGGCGAGGCGGCCGGAGAGCACCGCACGGTCCTCCAGCCAGTGACGAAACGCTTCGTCGCCGAGTTCAGAGGAACGACACGCCTCAAAAAACTCGGAGAGCGTCGCTTTTGTCCACTGGTCATGGAAAATACTGATCCAGTCGAAGATTAACACCTCCCTCCGAAGACCATTGTCGTCACCGCTGTCGCCACCTCCGCCACCGCCCGGACCGCCACCGCTACTGCCACCGCCACCGCCGCTGACACCGCCACCGCCACCGCCACCGCCACCGCCACCGCCACCGCTACCGCTACCGCTACCGCCACCGCCACCGCCAACGCCACCGCCAACGCCACCGTACCCAAACCCACCACCAACGCTGCTCAAACCGCTACCGCTCCCAACACCGCCGCCGAGCGCTGCTGAGGACATACGCCCAACACCCCCACCGACTCCGGGTGACCCCATGGGCCGGGTCCGCCGCGGCGGATGTGTTGCCGACAGCGGACGTACCGCTGCCGGCAGCGCCTGCACCCCCGCCACTCCCGCCGCCGACGCTTCCATGACTACCGGTTCTGGAGGCCGCGGCGGCGACGGAGCCGCCAGTGCACGGGTTGCGCCCAGTCCACCGGCGTCAGCGGCCTGGCCATCAGCCGGACACCCACCTCTGTCGCCCCCATCGACTTGATAACCAGCCGCCAGGGTAGCGCCTGTCGGGCCATTCCCCAAGCCCACAGACGGGCCAGCGAGCTCCATGGTCGCTCCGTCCCAGCCGTAGGTTGGCGCAAAGCTCATGGCGACGTACCAGCACACGCCAGGATGAATAGATGGCCGTTCGGGCGGCTGCGACAGTGGCTGGACAGAAACCCAGGTGAGAGGGCAGAGGCGGGCAGAGGGCAAAACGATGCGAGACGTTGGACCACAGAAGGATGCACACGCGAGTGGGAGCGACAACACCAGCCGACCCAGCACTTGATCGATAACGAGCCAGACAACAGAAATCCACGAACGATAACGGTCAAGACAACCGGAAGGGGGGCACGGCAGGCAGCGTGCTAGTGACGGTGGAGGGGCCCGTCCAGTCACCAAGATTGACGACCTGAAAAAGTGAGGGGTGGCGTGGGCGACGGTAGGGTACCTGCAACACCAGGTGAGGGACTGCTCCACCCCCTGCTTCCCGTGACCACGCGCTCGTAAGAGCAGACGTTGCGAAACCACTGGTGAACGGGGGGCGTTGCCGCACTTAAACCGTGCGGCCCCCGACGCCACACTACAGCTAGAGCGACTGAGGAGCGTGCCCTCCAGACCCCGCCCCCACGACGTCGTGCCAGCAGCATACGCTCGCGGGCGCCACCCCCAGAGTGGGAGGCGTCCCCGCTAGCTAGTCCCCGCACAACACACCCCCAGACACTATGCCAGGCCGCTGAGCACGGGCTCTCAGGGCGCCGCTGGGGTAGAGCTTCGCACAGAAGGTTCAGGGACCACTCTGCGCGGTCGACAGCGAGTTAAGGGCGGAACATGGTATATTCGTGCTACATGTAGCCCCCGCTCTAACGCTCTCCCAGGGCAATGTGTGTCAGCCAAAGAATATGAATTAGTGCCGACACTCCTGCGCCCTACCAATTGGATATCAGACAGTGCTCCAAGCGAGAACGTCAGCCAACCAGCAGGCTTCCATGTCCGCTTTCGGGGTCCTATCGACCGGTCCTGGCCCTCGTCACGACCCTGCTCTCCGCCGGCCATCACGGAGCCCGCATCGGCGTGGGTATTCGCCGTGCGTGCACCCTTTGGCCACGGCGGGCTGGCACGGCTCCCAGCCGTCGCCTGCGACAGGGCAAAAGGTCCAACACCTATGGCCTGTCGGCCGAGAAACTCGGCGGAGGGCGTGGCCAATGAGCGCCTGAAGAGCGGGGTCTCAGAAATCGGACCAGGACTTGGGCCAGCCAAACGATGAGCAGACGATTTGGAGTGGACAACAATCAAATTCGAATAATGCAACAGTTACAATCAAAGTGTTCCGCCTCGTTATTGCTGACCTCCAAAAAATGGCGGTTGCAGAGTGGTTGCAATCATTCAACAGCGTACGTGGACCAATGGAAAGGCTAGGAAGCGTTTGAGGTCCTTACAAAGTCGACCCATGCATCTCTACGCACTGGAAACTCACATCCTGATCTCAAGAACTCTGAAGAGTGTTGTTGATCGCATGAGAAATCACAGGTCTGGCCCAGAACCGTCTCCATGCCTCTGCGTCACTCTTGCAAGACACGATGATGCGCTTGGAGCATTACTCGCGTCAACTCTCAGCCGATAGTTCGATCGAGTCTTGTCGAACAGCCAATCTGGTTTCATTTCTACGCCGTGTCGTCGACTCCGCATCCCTTCTCTCTGCAACCGCCATTTTTTGGAGGATAGCAATAGCACAACTTCTCTATTGCGTTCTCCGTTTCTGTTCAGCGAGCACGAGAGCTGTCGCGATATCTGACGCACAATTGACTTACAATTAAGTTCCAAGTCACTTCACACAAGTGGATGCTCAGCACGAGCATCGACATCGTTTTGTCGATGCGCCAACTAATAGGAGCGAAAGCTCACCTGCAGACCACCAAAATCGCGCTCCCAACCAATGAAACGTGTACGCTTCCTTCCGTTCCCCTTCCACTTGGTTGCGCCTTTTGACGCATAGACAGTACGTATCATGGATGAGACAATAAAAGGATGCATCGGTTCTGCAGAAGCGACGTCTGGGCCAATCAAACCGACAGCGTCCTGGCACGTGCCAGCCGCGCACGGACCTATGGAAGTTATCCAGTCAAATGGTGTATGAACTCCTTGTTTGTAAGTGCGGTCGTCGGACGTGCTGCCGCCACCCGTCTTGTTCCCCCTGCGTTTCCCCCATCTACCCATAGTGCACTGACGCACCACAGTACATATGGGACAAGGTACGAGGGGGGCGCACTGACTGATCTTGGACTCCGGGGGCCCGGACGCGGAGGGGGGGGAAAGAGCAGATGAACGAAGATCGAGCATGGCAAGGTGGGACGGCGGAACACGACCAACGAAAGCGGCGGAGGGACGGGGGACTGCAACACTATAGCAATAGAACGGGCATCGGTGGAGGGGGGGCTGCACCTCAGTTGAAGGGACTATCAAGTTGACGGAAGGTAGCAGAGCAGGTGGTGAATGCAGAAGCAGACGGGGAGAGGGCCACTGGTGAACGGTGAGCTTTTCCAAGTCTCGAGGAGGTCAGTGCGCGAGCGCGCTTTCTGAGACCGGACATGACCATGTAGCCTGCTGTGAGAGCATCAATAGTTGGGCTATCGACCAATAAAAACGTCTCAATAGCCATTGATTCATTGAAAGTGCGGGGCCACTTAGAGAAGCCAATGGCTCAAATGGCTGCGCGCACGTCGGGTGAAAGCGCGGGCTTCTCCTCTGCCTCACAGCCCGATCTTTTCGGTTACACGCTGACAAGCTTCACTGTGCGTACGTCGTTTCCTGTGCTCTGTGTCGCTGCCATTGCCTCACTAGCCCGACAACTCCACTGTGTCGGTGCATTGCACACTCGTTTCTCCTCCTGCCCCTCTCCCCCTCCCACCTTGCAGTGCCGTGACCGTTTTTTATTTATGTACTGTTTTCTGTGGCGTCGCGGCAGTCGCGCTGGGTCTTGCCCCTCCCTCCCCATCTCCTTCCCATCTACTCTCCTTCTCGCTTTGTGTTTCCCGCCGTGCGGACCCTTGCTGCTGTTGCTTTCTTTCTTATGCTGTGCTGGCACGTCCCATCGTGTAGCGGTTGATGTCCACGTTGCAGCGAGTGAAGTGGTCGTGACGACGGTGGTAGCGTAGATGACTTATATCGTGATAAAAAGTACCGTCCTCACAGTACTGCACCATGGCATCAGTCAAGAACCTCGCCTGATGTAGACGGTCTCCTGTCGTCTGTTGAGATCAGTTGATTGGCTAAGTGGGGAGCACGTTCCGCACGCGAGACCGGTGTTCTTGACGCTGACAGCCCAGTTCTCAAACCCCGCGGAGTGGCCAGTGCCTCGGTGTTTGGTCTTCGCTTGGCGTCGCGTTTGGACGTTGGAATTCGCTTCGAGTGTTTGAGTGTTTTACGGTGTACACGGAGTGGCCAAGTGTCCAGCAGGGGTCAGGCCAAGACGCTCTCCGCATGCGAGTGGAAATAGCTCCCGCGCAGTCCAAGTGTGTGGTCCGCACGCGCCTCCCGCGAATAGGCATGACCCACGGAAATCTGACGGGCAGCTATGGGACCTCACGATCCGAGAACCAAAAAGCTTCGACACCCCCAATCAGCGCCCACAACGCGTCTCGAGGAGCGCTCAGAGGCAGCCACTGCCGCCTATTAAACCAATCATGCCCTGCGCTGTGTCAAAGCGGTGGTGTGCTCCGCGACGGGCGCTGGACGCTTTTGGTGTTATTCCTGTGGAGTGACGCCACATTCGACTGCAGACCCTCGCCCACGCTACTACAAGGGCAGGATATTCTCTCTCGGATGTCATAGTTGGAACCTGGTCTTTCGAAGAGTGCGCGCGCTTCAGCATGCCAGGACCCCCGCGAGGAGACGCAGACAATGGCAACAATGCCGCATCGTTTCAGGGAACGGAAGGCGCTTCACAACCACCTGCAGCGTTTCTTCTCATCGACCGTGTGGAAGCCCCATGTTCGACGGGAGAGTCGCGAAATCAACAATGACGACAGCCAATATGGGTAATCGAGTAACTTTCCGCTGTGGCTCCGCGCAACCGTGATTGCCAGCCTATCGTCATTGCCAAAACGAAAAAGCGATAGGCGAATGAATGTGTGCCTAATAATATAAAGACTCTCAGCCATTTATTGTAGCAATGATGTGATGGCGGGCCACGGGTATTCCTCTTGAGCCACGCAGTTATCCATCCGGTTGGAGGCTTCGAAACATCCAGCTAACTTGACTGTCTCATCCGGTGTTTCCCCTGTTTTCGGCCTACTCTCACAAGTCTCTACTATTTTCCGTGTTTTCTTTAAAAGTTTGCACCCGCCGGGTCCTCCATTTCGTTCGTTTACGATGGCGCGGAGCGCAGCAAGCAGGTTTGAAGAAACGTGTGCTGTACTAAAGGATAACGCAAGACAGCCCTCTTCAAAGGCCTCGTACACGTACGGGGTTGTCTCACCACACCACCATCCCCTTCTTGGTCTTCCAATGTCCGCCGCCGGCCCCCCCCTGCCCTACCACACCCGATCGCACTGGCGACGCCACCCATCGCCGGCTTGTGGGGTGGTAGACACGCCACAGCGACCGCCTGTCTCCGCCACGTCAACGCCTCGGCACGCCGTGGTGCTCCCGCCGAGTGGCCGCCAATGGCGCGCGGCGGCCCAGCCACGGCCACGGCGGCAGCGGCGGCGGCCGCCGTGACGGCGGCGGCAACCCTAGCGGCGGCACGGCGCGGCCCGCATCTACCCGCTGCGTGCCTGTGCCGCGCAGCGAAGCACCGCCAACGCAGCGCCTGCGGTGCGTCCCCGTCAGCTGCCGCCGCAGCCACCGTCGCCGCTGGCCGCCGTCCGACGCCGCCATGCCCGCGGCCATCCACCCGTGTCGGTGGCCCGCGCGCCGGCCACCTATCGGCACGGCGGCCGTGGCTGTCGCAGCTGCCACAGGGGTACCGCTGCCGCCGTTGCCCGCCACCGCGCCGCCGGACGGGCGTGGCGTGCACCCCTCCCCTTGTCGCGCAGGCGGCATGGTCGCAGCCGCCGCTGGGGAGAGGGTGATGTTGGCGCCAACGGAGCCGCATCGCTGCCAGTCGGCCGTCGCTCTGGATTTGGCGGGTTGGGGGGG
>ENA-ORXR01003233-ORXR01003233.1-marine-metagenome-genome-assembly--contig:-NODE-3233-length-14736-cov-3.867249_pt1 | contig 14736 bp, 13 predicted proteins | sample MGYA00237866_ERZ511479 | MGnify/ENA metagenome assembly ERZ511479 | reverse complement strand
TATCTCGGAAGGTCTTCGTAAATCAAATACCTCAAGCCACTGGTGGGGGTCGTGAGGCGAGTGTTAGCTAACTTACCCTAAGGAATGACAATTCAATAAGTCACGATTTTATTCCATTGTATTAGTAGGTTGCCTGCTTATTTTCAAGTACTCTATCTGTTATGAAAATAATAGCCTATCCCCCCGTGATCGAAGCACAGATGCTTAATTTTTATAACAGCCTATCCGAGAAGGATCGTCGGCGCTATGCAGCGATTGAGGCGACAAAACTAGGCCATGGCGGTGCTACTTACATACGTCGGATTTTACAGTGCAACGACCGGACAATCACCCGTGGACAGCAGGAGCTGCAGACGACACTTTCCCGGCAGGAACATCGGATTCGTCGCCCCGGCGCTGGACGAAAGTCTGTGCTCAGCCAGACTAATGGGCTCAGTGACGCTTTCATGGACGTCATTAATAATCATACCGCAGGCTCACCCATGGATGAAACGATCAAATGGACCAATCTGTCCCGCCCGGCGATTGTGCAAAAGCTTGAGGAAAAAGGCTTTAAAGTCAGTGTAACAGTCGTTGACCAGCTGTTAGAAAAGCATAATTTTCGACCTCGCCAAGCCTTTAAAGTTGAAGCGGGGAAAAAGAACATTCCACAACGCGATGAACAGTTTAAAAATATTGAACGCCTCAAACAATCCTATGCTGATGATGGAAACCCAGTGTTGAGCATGGATGTAAAAAAAAGGAGCTCATAGGAAACTTCTTTCGCTCTGGTACACTTTATACGCAAGAAACCCTACGGGTTAATGACCATGATTTCCCTTCATTGGCAGAGGGTAAGGTCATTCCCCATGGATTGTACGACATTCACCAGAATGTGGGTTATATGACGTTGGGCATCAGTCATGACACCTCTGAATTTGCCTGTGAATGCATTCGTCAATGGTGGTTGACCTATGGCTCCATGACATATCCAAAGGCAACGGCTCTGTTGCTGCTTTGCGATTGTGGCGGGAGCAACAATGCCCGTTATTACCTTTTCAAGGAAGAGCTCCAACGGCTGGCTAATGAATTGACGATTGAAATTCGTATCGCTCATTACCCGCCCTATACCTCAAAATATAATCCGATAGAGCACCGCTTGTTCCCTCATATTACCAGAGCCTGTAAAGGGGTTATTTTTAAAAGTATTGAACGAGTGAATGATTTGATGGCTAAAGCAAACACGAAGACAGGCTTGAAGGTATTTTCCAGTATCTTGACTAAAACCTTTGAGACCGGCCGAAAAGTAGCGGAGAATTTTAAAGACACGATGCGAATTCAATTCGACGACTACCTTCCTAAGTGGAATTATGTTGCCGTTCCTGAAAAATGATAAACTTCGTATGTTATTAAGTTCTCATTCCTAACTGCTGAGTTTGGTAAAGGTTTTGATACCTCTAATCTTCGTTACATGCGTTTGGTTTACTTAGCTTTTCCAATTCGTGACACAGTGTGTCACGAATTGAGCTGGTCTCATTATCGCGCCCTTTCTCGTATTGATAATGAGCAGGCCAGGTTGTGGTATATGGAGGAAGCGGTCGAACAAAATTGGAGTGTGAGGGCCTTAAACCGTCAAATAGGCACACTCTACTATGAGCGCCTTCTTTCAAGTAAAGATAAGCAGCCAGTACTTGAAGAGGCAGAACAAAAAACCAAATTACTAGCTCTCACACCAAAAGACTATTTGCGTGATCCTTATATCTTCGATTTTCTTGGACTTCCCAGCGGATCTCTACAAGAAAGCGAACTAGAACAGGCCTTGATCGATAATCTTCAAAAGTTCTTACTAGAGCTAGGTAAAGGCTTTGCATTTGTTGCAAGGCAGCGATTGATTAGAACGGAAACCGCTGACTTTTATGCAGACTTGGTCTTTTACAACTACGTTCTGAAGTGCTTCGTCATTGTTGAGCTGAAAACTCAGGCATTAAGCCATGCAGATGTTGGCCAATTAGATATGTATGTACGCATGTTTGATGACCTTCAAAAATCTGATACGGATAATCCCACCATTGGCATTTTGCTCTGCACTGAGACTGATAATACGATTGCTAAATACTCAGTACTCAATGAGAGTAGGCAGTTGTTTGCAAGCAAGTACTTGCCTTTTCTACCAACTGAAGAAGAGTTAATTGCCGAGATCGAGCGAGAGAAGCGTTTGATTGAAGGAGAGGAATGAGGATGTTATCGGAGTAAACATGAATTTTGGAAATACAACCCCAATCCTAAGAAGCTTTGATGAAGCAAAAGCCAAGGAATTCTATTTGGAGTTTCTAGAGTTCCATTTAGATTGGGAGCATCGTTTTGCAGATGGCCTACCCCTATACATGCAAGTGTCCAAAGATGGCTGTGTTCTTCATATCACCGAGCATCACGGAGATTGTAGTCCAGGGGCAGCACTGCGCATTCAAGTAAGCGATATAGAGCAGTATCATAAGCTTTTAAATGGTAAAAAATACAAACATGCCCGTCCCGGCCTCGAAGACACGCCGTGGGGCAGCAAAGATATGTCTATCAAAGATCCATTTGGCAACAGGCTTACTTTTACTAACGCAGTCAGTACTTAATAAACTCAGGATATAACCGATGACAACAATCTCCCTCAAATGCCAATGCGGCGAAGTAACAGGCAAGGCAACCAACATCACCCCATCCAGTGGCACGCGCGTCGTTTGCTGCTGTTCAGACTGCCAAGCTTTTACGACTTTTCTGGAGCGCGAAGCTGAAACGCTTGATAAATTCGGTGGCACTGAGGTTTTCCAAATGTCGCAGTCCCAACTAAGCATTCAGCAAGGGCATGACAAATTACAATCGATGCGCCTGACGAAAAAAGGCCTGCTGCGTTGGTACACGAGCTGTTGCAATACCCCTGTTGGCAACACGATGAACGCCAAGATGCCTTTTGTTGGTGTCATCCACACATTCATCGATGAGCCTAATCGAGACAGCGTGCTAGGGCCGATAAGAGCATTCGTACAAACGCAACACGCCAGAGGTGTCCCTGATTATCCTAAGCACGCGAGTAAATTTCCATTGGGCATTACCGCAAGAATTATTCGAAAAATGATTGTGTGGAAGTTGCAGGGAAAGCAAAAGCCCAGTGTGTTTTTTGATGATGAAGGCCAGCCAGTGGTTAAGCCAATTATTGCGAATGAAAATTGAAACAGCCTGATATATTAAGTCGACAATTCACCCAGCATTGAGTGAGTATGATAATTAGGAGTTAGTGCCTTAATTGAGGATAGTAAGGCAAGTGAATTTGATGGAGGCTCTTTTTATGTCGTATTATTGGTTTTAATTGCCTGATATTCACGTTATTATGTGTCCCAATCACTCAAATAACGCTAATCACAAGGGCTTGTGGTGTCGACTTAAAGGGGCTTAGTATGATTCGAAACTTCCTCAATGTACTGCTGACAGCGCTACTGCTAATAACGTCACTATCCGTATACTCTGCCAATAAAAACGATCTGGATCTCAATGAATTGTCGGTAGATGATCATTTTCTCCATGCCATCTCCCAAAACAATCTCGGCTTAGCCCAGCAATTCCTGCAACAAGGTGCCGATATAAATTACCGCTCTGCAAATAGAAAGCTAATCAATGTTGTGAATGTACGTGCAGATCGTGTTAATCAGTTCATGGGCGGTAAGCAGCGTTACCAATATGCGAGTGGCACCGCCTATGACATTGCACTCTCCCAAGCGCAGAGTCAGACGGTGAAATGGTTATTACAAAAGGGTGCCAACCCTGCCGCCGGTTTTTTCAAATCTAGCATCGAAAATGTACATTTTGCCAACTACTATCCGGCTTCTTTCTTAAATCTACCCTACCGAGAGCGCGCAATTATCGTTTCAGTTGGGGAGGTTTTGGCGCTAGCCGTTGAGGAAAATGATCTTGCGCGTGCTTCAAAGTTATTACAGATAGAGCCGCAGGCGGTTCATTATCGTGGCAATCAGTTACTGTCCAATGTGCTGAGACTTGGAAAATGGCAGCTAGCAAATTTGTTCTTAAAGCAAGGACGGGATCTTGAAAAGATGCGGAATCTGGATCAGTTACTTGCCTATCCGTTGGAGAGTGAGCCGACTAATTACAACATCCTTCAAGGCTTACTCAAGCAAGCAGCGAAACGTCAAAAGTTGAACTTCTACCCTCACGTCATTAAAGCTTTGGCTAAGGAAGACAGTCGCGCCTTACAAATGCTAATTGCCGCCGGTGCGAGCTTGAGTCCAAAGCAAGGCAAGCCGCCGTTGTTTATCGCGGCAGAGAACGAGAATTTCAGCAGTTTGCAGCTGCTGTTATCATTGGGTGCTGACCCTGAGCAAAGTTATCGAGGCAAATATTTATTGCATGAAGCAGTGAGTGCTAAGAAACTAAATCTGGCACGTACGTTGTTGGAAGGTGGTGCAAATGCGAGCGTTAAAAATCGTTATGACACAACGCCATTAGCCACCAGTATCCATCAAAAAGAGCCAGCGATAACATTGCTGCTATTACGCCACGGGGCGGATGTGAGTATCGTGGATCATCAGTTTAATAGTCTGCTGCACACCGCCGTGATTGAGAACAAGCCCTTGTTGTTGAAGGCGTTAATTAAACGAAAAGCGCCAATCAATCACGTCAATCGCAAGAAGGAATCCGCCTTATTCCTTGCCGTTAAGAACAGTAAAATAGGCATGGTCAAAGACCTGCTCAAAGCAGGCGCGAACCCTAATCTCAAAAATCTTAATAAAGAATCACCGCTTCAGTTAGCGCTAACTAAAGATCGCTTGGATTATGCGGCGGCACTCATTAAGGCTAAAGCCGATGTGAATGTCGTTGATGGCGTATCCACGACCCCGTTAATGGTTGCGACTGAGCAGGTAAGAATTCCTCTAATGAAGCTTTTGCTTAAAGCGGGTGCCAAGGTTAATGCAGAACGGCGTTACGGTGCTAAAACGGCACTGTATATTGCTATCGAAAAGTCGGATTTGACTATGATGCGTCTATTGCTCGGTGCTAAGGCGAGTGTCAATACGCGGACTGATCAGGGAAATACCGCGTTGCATTTGGCGGTTGAGAAAAAGCATTTGGGAATGGTCAATCTCATCTTGCAACAGAAACCACAGATCAATGTGTTGGGAAGCGCCAGTTTTTCCGCTTTACACAGAGCCGTCTCGCTTAAAAACCTGCCGATTGTGCAGCGTTTGTTACAGGCTAAAGCCGCGCCGAATACCATTAGTGACTTTGGCGACACGCCACTGATTGCGGCTTTATCACTGCGTCGGCCACAAATCGCGCAGGCTTTGATTAATAGCGGGGCTAATCTGAATGTAATTACTAATAGGCAGCAAACCCCGCTTGATATTGCCATAGCAAGAGGGTTGATAAACATTTCGCGAATTCTAGTCAGTAAAGGGGCTAAAACAGCTGAGCAGATTGGTTCAACAAGAGTGCTGAACGTGAAAGTGCTGAAGTAGCTTATTGAGTAAAGCTCACTCCACCACGATCAGCTGATAACCAAATTCTTGGTAGTTTCTAATTTCAGCAGGTCCGGTGGAGGATACGCTTATATAATCAGGGAAATCCTCCGGTGCAACATCTCGCCAGCTGGCATGAACCGCGCAGATATGCACCGGTACGTCAGACTCAACCAGTCTTTGCACGCGTGTATGGGTCTCTTTTGCCTTACTTTGATTCGCCTTGGCTTTCGTCAGGTTGAACTGTTCTGAGCCGTGGGAGACTACGGCAATATCCAGCTTAGGAAATTTCTTTTGTAGCTGTTCTTTGTAGGTTTCTACTTTTTTGATTGCCTTTAACAGGTAATCGCCTTCATTGCCTATCAATTCGAACACAACACCATCAGGTGCTTTTTCTTGTGTTAACAGTTCTGCCACCAGCATTTGATCCATACTTTCTTCAGCGGCGGTGGCAACGTTTGAAGAGAGAGCAAAGAGGCTGATTAGAAAGCTGAGGGATAGGGCTTTAAAAGCTGCTGAATTAAACATGGGTATATCTCCTTACGATTTAGTAAGTTTAGCTACGTGAAAAATTATAATTCAGATGCTCAAAGTAACTCGTTTGTTGTTTGATACCGCACTGTTATGAGCTATACCATTGGACATTCAAGGCTTACGAGAAAGACTTCTGCTGCTGCGGCGCACAGCGTTATTTTTTATGCCGTAAGTATCGCCCTCACGCGCCACATATACGGTCATCTCCGGTTTCTTTTGCTTTATCCATTGTCTGCTACTGCGTTGAATCTGGTCGAGCTGCTGATCTGTACGGGTCGGATCGTGGTGAAATAAGATGGTATTTTTGACATCTGCATCAACCGCCAACTGTAAGGTCTGTGAAATCAGGGAGTGCCCCCAGCCATGGACCATAGGTAACTCTTCATCAAGGTACATTGCATCATGCAAAAACAAATCAACACCAGAAGCAAATTCAACCCACTCTTCATAAGCGGTTGTTGGAGTTTGCGGAGGTGTCAGCTCATTATCAGTAATATAGGTGAAGCTGCCCTGAGCCGAATCCACCCGATAGGCACAGCCACCATCAGGATGATTGGTAGCTTTGGTAGAAATCTGAAACTCACCAATAGTAATTGTCTGGTGCTTGATTGGCAGCTCCTGGATATTAGCCTTTAATGCAGCACTTGGAACAGGGAAATGTGGATTAGCCATTTGTGCAAGAATGGACTTAGGGCTTTGAGAAAGATGGTCTGACAGCAGAAAAATGTCTTGCTTAGCTTCATAAGCAGGCCGAAAAAAAGGAAATCCTTGAATATGATCCCAATGGTAATGGCTTAACAATAAATATAATGGTTGCTGCCGAAGGTAAATATCGTCACCCAGCACACGAATCCCAGTGCCAGCATCAAATACCAGGTGTGTTCCATCCTTTCCTTCCACGCTCACGCATGACGTATTGCCACCATACCGGACTGTTCCCACGCCAGGGCTGGCGATTGAACCACGAACACCATAGAGTTTAATTTTCATCATTTAAGCCTGTTATTTAATGTATGATTGGGTTATTGGCAAATAGGCAGAGGTTAACACCAAATCGCTATTACAAGCCTGTGTTGTGGTTTTTAGCTTATTATTGTCTTCACTTACTAACAATAAAAAACAATGGTTAGGATTGACGATACTAATTTGTCAGGGTTCGGAAGTGTCAGTAGTACTAAGGATTTCAAAAATGAAAAAACATAGATTGCTACAAGTACTTAGTTTGATGTTGGCCACAGCGTTTAGTTCTAGTGTTAACGCTGAAATAAAAATAGGTGCTGCATTTGCCTTGACGGGTGGGATAGCTGGTTTGGCTGCAGATATGAAGTCAGGCGCAGCACTTGCGATGAAACATGTTAATGAGCAGGGAGGTGTTTTGGATCAGAAATACCAACTCATTTATGAAGATTCGGGCTGCAATCCGGACAAAGCGGTTGACGTCGTAACCAAATTGATCGAAGAGGATAAGGTCAGTGCGATAGTTGGCCCAGTGTGTTCTGGAGCAACTCTACGACAGGCCCGGTCGGTCAGTATCCCTGCGGGTGTAGTCTCTTTATCTGTCGCGTCCTCTTCGATGATCATTTCTCGCTTGCGAGATAATGACTTGGTATTCCGCACTGTAATTTCTGATGCGCTCAAAGGCGAGAAGATGGCAGAGTTTGCCATTAATAATGGCATCAAGGATATAGCCGTAAGTTCAGCCAACGACGCCTATAGCACGGGTTCCGCTAAAGCTTTTTCAGAAGCTTACAAAGCAAAGGGTGGCCGGATTCTAGTCAGTCAAGTTCACCAGGCCGACCGGCCCGACTATAAGCGTGAGATGTCTGCACTACTGGCCAGGTCAAAGAATATCGCTTTATTTGCTTACTATCGCTCAGGGGTTCAGGTACTCAAGGACGCGTTTTCATTAGGCGAAACCAATTGGATTCTCGCTACCGATAGCATGCTAGCGCAAGAGCTTATTGATGAATTAGGTGCTGAGGCTCTGAAGTCCACCCGTATTTTTAATAACACATCTGATGATCGCCGGGTAGCGTTTGAAACCTGGTCAGGCTATGCGAAACAGGCTGGCATTCCGCCTAAAGGGCCTGCTGTTGCTAGCTCTTACGATGCGGCCTTTATGATGGCGCTGGCGATTGAGGCGATGGGCTCGGCTGATCGGGCCGATATTTCTAAGGGCTTAAGAGCGATTTCTGGGCCGGAAGGTGAGGTAATACTTCCTGGTGAGTTCAGGAAAGCCAAGCGTATTTTGAAGGATGGTGGATCAATAAACTATGATGGTGGCTCAGGTGCTGTGGATTTTGATGAGAATGGTGATGTCTCGGGATTTGTTGGGGTTAGTCATGTCGAGGATGGGCAGTGGAAATCAGAAATAATCCGTCAGTGAGCCATTTAGGGAAACCGATGTAGTGCGCTGGCTAAGACAATTTTGGTATTGTTCAAGTATTCAAGTTAAGCTTCTGTTGATCGTTGTGCCTTTGACAGTTGCCTTAACTGTGACAGGGGTGGGTTTGGTGCAACTCAGTGCCAGCAATTCAGCGAACAAACGTGCAATTAGTCAATTCAACGCCATTGGAGAAAGTGCGGCGAGCGCACTTTCAGTTGAGTTCTGGAATTACAATGTCACTCAAGCCCAAGCTATTTTAGAGGCTTTGCTCCTGATACCCAATGTATTAGCGGTTTCCTCTGTCGAATTCGCCGACGGTGTCGTTGTTGAAGACAGTGGTTTTAAGTTTGATTTGGCTAAACCATCGAGTGATTCAGTTGATAAAATTAAAGTCGACTCTAAAGCAGCACTTAAAGAAAAATTCCTAATTATTAATCAGCGTAAAGCAGGTGATTCAGAAGTGGTCGGTGAACTCTTGATTACCTACACACTGAAAAACCTGCTCGAAGAAAACCGAATCAAGCTGCATCAAACACTTTTTGCGTCTTTGCCGATTGCGCTGCTATTAATTTTTGGCATCGCGATGGCGTTGAACAAGTTGCTGCTGAGACCGATTTTGGCGGTGACGCGCAGTTCGGAAGATGGTTCCAACCGCTCCGGAGTTGACAGGGAGTATCAACCGATTGAGTGGAATTCTGGTGATCAGTTGGGTGTTCTGGTGAGCGCGTTCAATGATCTTCGAACACGTCAGGTGGAAAATACAAGGCAGCTTGAGCATGAGCGAGAAGTGCTTGAGCGGCACGTTATTGAGATGGAAGCATTGTCAAGTGTGGCTCAAGAGGCGCGTGATGAGGCCGAAAAATCCACGAAAGCAAAGAGTGAATTCCTCGCTACGATGAGTCACGAGATCCGCACCCCAATGAATGGTGTGATCGGTATGAGCAATCTATTATTAGATACTAACCTAGATGAAGAGCAAAAAGATTTAAGTGTGACTATTGTCAATAGTGCTGATGCGCTACTGACCATCATCAACGATATTCTTGATATTTCTAAAGTTGAGGCGGGTAAGCTTGAGCTTGAGATTCTTCCATTTCAGCTACGAGAGTGTGTCGAAAGCGCGTTGGATCTGGTTGCAAGCAAGGCCGCAGAGAAGAACATCAATCTCGCCTATTTTCTAGAGGAGGGTTCGCCGGAGCATGTGATTGGTGATCCTTCTCGCCTGAGGCAAATTCTTATCAACTTGCTCACTAATGCGCTTAAGTTCACGGTGAAAGGAGAAGTTACGCTAACGGTTAAATCATCGGGTGATCATGAAAAGCTGTTGTTTTCGATTCGTGATACCGGCATCGGCATACCTCAGAGCAAGTTAGCAGACTTGTTCCAGTCATTTACCCAGGTCGATGCATCAACCACTCGCAAGTATGGTGGCACTGGCTTAGGGTTGGCGATTTGTCGACATTTAGTTGCGTTGATGGATGGCTCGATCTGGGTTGAAAGCGAAGAAGGTAAGGGAAGTGTGTTTCACTTTACCGCACGACTGGAAACGACGGAAATGACTGAGCAGTCAACCATCGACAAGCATATTGTGAAAGTCGAACACAGTCGCATCCTTATTGTTGATGATAATGAGACGAATCAGCGGGTGTTGAGTTTGCAGCTCAAATCGTGGAACGCCATTGTTACAATCTGTTCTTCTGCGGAGCTAGCACTTGAAAAGCTCAATCAGGATCATGAATTTGACCTCTGTATTCTCGACTTTCAGATGCCTGATGTTGATGGTGTTGAGCTGGGTAGCAGAATCCGGGAGATTGCGAGTTGTAAAACGCTCCCTGTGGTTCTATGCAGTTCTATTGGAAACATTGATAGTGATTCTCGGGAACGAATTGAGAAGATTGGTTTTTACAGTGTTATTAGCAAGCCAATTAAGCGAATTCCCCTTTTTAATGCCGTCCTTGGTGCACTTTCCAGTAATCAGTCAAACACAAGCCAGCCCATGTCAATTGAAAACAATCCTGTCGCATACGATTCTACTGTCGCAGAAAAATTCCCACGCAAGATTTTGCTTGCTGATGATAATGCAACCAATCGTAAGCTGGGGGTGCTGATGCTGCGTAGATTGGGGTATGAAATCGACCTCGTGAACGATGGCCAGGAAGCAATCGATGCCTGCGCACAGAACCAGTACGACATCGTGTTTATGGATATTGAAATGCCGAATGTGGACGGCTTTGAAGCGACGCAAGAAATTCGAGAGAAATACAATACCCCTGAGCTGAACATTGTTGCGATGACCGCGAATGCAATGCGTGGTGCGCGTGAAGAATGCCTTGCTGCGGGTATGGATGATTACATTGCCAAACCCATTAAGCTTGATAACTTAATTCGGGTTTTGAGATTCGAATCGGAAGCAAATTCAATTTCGCAAGAGGATGGCCAAAAGGGCTTTGATGGTATCGATGAGTCGGCACTGGATGCCTTGCTAGAAATGATTGGTGGTGATAAAGACGCCATGAACGAGCTGATCGATAGCTACCTCACAGAAGGGCCAGGTTTGCTTGATGGATTAAGCACGGGCTTTGCAAAGCACGATGAAGCGTTGATACAACGCGCCGCTCATACCCTTAAGTCCAGTTCCAATGACTTTGGCGCTTACCAACTGCGCGATCTTTGTAAAGGTATGGAAGAATCAGCTCGTAGCGGAAACCTGAAATTCGACGCTGCTTTAAAAGATCAAATCGAGCATATCTCTAGGGTGTATTCTTCAGTCGAAGAAGCACTTAGGGATATGAAGGAACGGTTTTAGTGAAATGAATAACTTGAAGGGGAACATCTTAGTTGTTGATGATCTTAGTACTAATCGGCTGAAAATGAGCTTAGCTGCAAAGCATTTGGGTCACACGGTTGACACAGCGGTCAATGGTATTGATGCGTTGGAAAAGATGAGGGCATTCGGCTTTGATTTGGTTTTGCTTGATTTGCTGATGCCCGAAATGGATGGTTATGAGGTACTTTCTTTTATGAAGAAGGACTCGGAGCTTCAAGCTATTCCAGTGATTGTTATTTCCGCTGTGGAAGAAATGGAAAGCGTGATTAAGGCGATTGAATTAGGAGCCGAAGATTATCTTCCTAAAGCCTTTGATCCCGTTCTATTGAGAGCCAGAGTGAGTGCCTGCTTAGAGAAAAAACGCCTGAGAGACCAAATGGCGCAACAATTAGCAATTACCCGAGAGCTGTTTGGAAAGTTTGTGCCTCTGCGTATTGCAGAGTCCATTCTCAAGGGAGGGGGGCACATTGAACCGATTAATACGACGGCCACTATTTTGTTTACTGATATTGAAAACTTTACTTCAATGTCAGCAGCCACTACGCCGTCCCAAGTCGCTAACATTTTAAACGAATACTTTCCTGCGCTGATTGAACCCATCAACAAGTACGGTGGAGTGTTAAATCAATTCCTTGGGGATGCCATGATGGTCATTTACAACGTACCCGTCGGTGACCCCGATCATGCAGATGCCGCTATAAAAACAGCCATAGATATCCAGAGTATTACTCGGGAGAAGTTATTTGGTGGCAAGGTATTAAAAACCCGGATTGGCATTTGTACAGGAGAGGTGTTTGCTGGAAATGTCGGCTCTGGAGATCGACTTCATTACACCATTCATGGTGATGCGGTAAATGTGGCCGCGCGACTTGAGCAGCTTAACAAGCAGTTCAGCACGAATATTCTAGTCGCCCAATCTACGGTGGATGCGCTACAGGATAAAGAACGACGCCAACTTTCAGCGATGGGTGAGATCGAGATTCGTGGCCATTCATCAATGCAGATCTATTCCATCACCGACTAAACTTATTTAAAATCAATCATAATGTCTTAGTGAACTACCATTCACAACTTTGTTCAAAAAGCAACAACGTTGGTAGTGGTGGTATGACCGCCCATCTATCGTAGGCCATACTATTTGTCCTTTTTAATGAATATTAATTGAGAATCAGTGGATTAACCGTCATTCCTAAATACGTAAGAGTAATAAATGAATAGCCACTCTGATCAGCCAAACTTAAGCCAATCAAACTGGAAAAACAGTACGCTATTGTCTGGAATATCTGATGAGTATATTGAAGAATTATCTGGCAATTTAGAAAACAGATTTTTTGAAGAAGGCGACTACATCATCAGGGATGGCGATGTCGGAGACGATATATTCATAATAGATGAAGGTGAAGTAGACATCAGAAAAGATGGTGTTAAATTGGCGACCAAATCATCAGGTGATCATTTTGGCGTTATGGCCATGTTAGATAACTCTATCAGATCTGCGGATGTTCTTGCATCCAGCAAGACTACCAAGATAAAAGCGCTCTCCGTGAGTGTGCTTAATTCTTTGGATAGAGAGGAGGTTTATCAAAAGGTGGTGGCCAATCACATCAAAGAGCAGCAATCCAACCTGCGAAATATGAATCTTGTGGCTGTTGCCGAAGTAAAAGCTAAATTAGAAGAATCTGAAGCCAGATTAAAAGCGGGTGGCTTTTTTGTTTCTCTGATTTTTTCTTTGATTTTATACCAGTGGTTGTTAGGGGCTTTTATTGAGTATTCTTCCGAGTTGAAGAGCGGGAAGATAATGGACTTTCTTAATCCTGGTATGATGATTCTGATGTGTGCTGCGGCCTATTTTAGAGCGATAAAGAGCGGCTTCCCTTTACGGCACTTTGGACTCAATTTAGATAATTGGGCTAGCAATATTAAGCAGTCTCTCATATGGACGTCCTTTTTTTTAATGGCGACTGTTTTGTGTAAATGGTTAGCCACGCTATATCTCCCATTATTTGAAGGTCAATCGGTCATGGACTATTCGATAACTGAGAGGTATAGCACTGGTGCATTAGTATTAATTTACTCTGTATATGCTATCTTATCTCCGGTACAGGAGTTTATCGCTAGAGGCGTAATACAAACCAGTTTGATGCAGTTACTTAACGGAGAGAATAGGGTGGTGATGTCAATCTTGCTATCCAATTTGGCATTTAGCAGTTTCCATATTCACTTTGATATGAAGTTTGCATTACTGACACTCATCCCCGGAGTATTTTGGGGAATTATGTACCATAAACAGAGGTCATTGTTAGGAGTAAGTATATCTCATGCCATTATTGGCATATTTGTATTTGTCTGCATGGGAGGTAATCCCGAAAATTAAGGGCGTCTATCGATATTTTATATAGGTCGGTATTTAAAAAAGCGAATCTACTGTAGAGTGAAGTCCGAAACGAAGTGCTCCACTTTCTTTAAACAACCTGGTTAATATCGCATTGCTGCAAAGTTTTTCATGTTCAACTCTAGCCCTTTCTTCTCCCAGCACTATATAGGCAAATAATCCGGCTTGTGCGGCTTTAGATTGATACTTCTCTGTCAGTGTATCCGTCAAACTTGCCATGGTGCGCGGAATCCATGTTCGTTGTTCAGCTTGCCATTCGGTGTCGTTAAGCGCTAGACGTCCTGCCCATCGAGCGGGATTACTCACCGACCAATCGTCTTGAAGTTCAATAAGTTTTTGTAGCAGTACAGGCTCTGCCCAAACGAATCCCAATCGAATGCCGGCTAGCCCAAAAAATTTACCAATCGAGCGCAACACAATCAAGCCTGGTTCAGGCTCATTTTTTATAAGGCTACCGTCAGGTGTTAAATCCATAAAAGCTTCATCCACTACCAACCAACCTCCACGCTTTTCCAAATGTTGATGCCAATATTGCAGCTCATCCAGCGAGTATCGTTCAGCGGTTGGATTAGTAGGATTGACCAGTAGCAAAATATCCAATGACGGCAAAACAGCGTCGAGTTGATCTCTATAAATTTCAATGACTTCGTGTCCAGCGCTTTCCCACGCCCGTTGATGGCTGTGGTAAGCAGGCGAAATAATACCAACACGAGACTTACTTCGTAACAGCGGTAAGCGCTGAATCGCCTCCTGAGAACCTGCCACAGGTAACAAATAACGACTTCCATAAAAAGCCGCTGCTGCCTCTTCTAACCCATCATTAACCTCAGGAAGTCGTTGCCAAATATGAGTTGGCACGGATGGCAGTGGGTAACTATTAGGGTTAATGCCTGTAGAAAGATCAATCCAGTTTTCCAGTGGTATTTTGTAACGCTCACTTGCTAGTTTTAGCTGGCCGCCGTGTTGGTGTGTGGGTAACATTTACGTGCTCTTATAGAAAACCCAATGCGCCCAATAGTAACGCGGCAATAGCCCAGATATAAACGCTTCGATCAACTAATTTCAACGCCTTAGATAAGTCGCTGACTGTTGGTTTATGGCC
>ENA-ORXR01003229-ORXR01003229.1-marine-metagenome-genome-assembly--contig:-NODE-3229-length-14741-cov-9.627455_pt1 | contig 14741 bp, 14 predicted proteins | sample MGYA00237866_ERZ511479 | MGnify/ENA metagenome assembly ERZ511479 | reverse complement strand
GGGGGGTGGGGGGGGGGGGGGGGGGGGGGGGGGGGGGGGGGGGGGGGGCGAGGGGGGGGGGGGGGGGGGTGGGGGGGGGGGGGGGGGGGGGGGGGGGGGGGGGGTTTCCCATGCCGTGAGCTCCTGGAGGGCCTGACGGGCTTCTAATAGCGCTGTCGTCCGTCTGGTGCGCTTCACGGGGTTCCATGGTGGCTTCCACGCGCACAATCACACCCGTCCCCACCGCAGAGGTCCCGCCTGGAACCACACAGACCACGAGGAGGTCGGCCTGTCGCGGGGGTACGCACTGTGTGACTGGTGGGTGAGGGGTGGGCGTGTGGCCATTGCACCCGACGGTCCTGGTCGTTGCGGGTGGTGCCCCTGAGGGCACTGAACCGACTGCTCGTCCCGTGGCGCCGGCGGGGCGCTGTGTAGGCCGGCGTGGTATGCTGCTTTCGCGGGGGGGGGACAGGCCGCCAGAGTACAAAAGGAGATCTACAGCAGGCCGGTGTCTTTCCGTGTCGTGCCTACCCCCCCCCACGTGCCGCCGTTCTTGACGCTGTTCGCTGGCTTCTTCCTGATTGTTGTTCCTCCCCTTCCGTCCTCGACCGCAAGGGGGCTCCCTTGCGGACCCTGGCGCTACTCCCCGCCTCTTCATTACTGTGTTCGTGGCCAACGACACCCTCGACGATGGCGTCGCACAACAACCATACTACCAAGAGCGGCGGTATGTCTACGCGTTCATCCACCAAGCGTGCGGCCAACGAGGGCGTTATTGAAGTTGACGCCTTGCCGACCGTGCAGGCGGCGCCGACGTTTTCTGGCAAGGGCAAGGGCCCGGCAAAGGTCGCACGTTTCATCGATTATATCGACGTGGACGACCCCGAGACTTGGGCGGCGCCAATGCTTTCGTCATCCGGTGGTTCTGCGAGTGGAGCTGCTTTTGTGGAGAATCAGGCCTACGCCAAGACGGCGGTAGACAATGATGGCGAAGACGGGTCGGCGCTGAAGGCGGGTGTCGTCAAGACGACGAACGTGGTGCGCACCGACACCAACCCGCTCTCCATTGCCGACGCGCCTGTTGCTGTCCCTGCATTCGTGGCGGGGTCTGCGGGCTCTAAGGTGCTTGCCTCCCAAGTTCCGCCTGTCCCTGGGGCGGTGCGGGGCCCCGGAACACATGGGCGGCGCGCTCGCTCCCACGCAAAGGAGATCCGCGCTGGTCTTCCGCGTCGCTTTCGCAATGGAAAATTCGTGCGGCGTGCGGCTGTAATGACTGTCGTGCCCGTCCCCCGTATGGTGGCGCGTCCGCCGACGCCACCGCGGACGGGATCTGGCTCGAACAGTGGCGACGCCTTTTACACCGAGGAGAGCGGGGACGACAATGATTTTGACGCTGGCACCGACGCGGGTTCCGGCGGCATTGAGACGGACGCCGACGCTGGTCATGTTGCCGACGCGGATGAAGCCGACGGTGGCCAGGAGAATGCCAACGACAACGGCGACGAGCATGGCACCGATGATGCCAGCCAGGACGTGGCGGCACGTCGGCAGGTGCCGACTCCGAGTGCCGGGGAGTTGGCGCAGCAGCTTGCTGCACGTCAGTGCAACCCGCGTGTTTTCACTGCCGCGTGTTGGATGCCGGATGCGCAGGCGGTGCTTGCTGCGGCACAGGTGTCGCGTTCCGGTTTGCCCCCCATCGCACCCCCCAGTGCTCGCCGCGCTGTGCCGGTGAGCGCTACTGTGCGTCCGGTGTCGAACCAGAACGCACCACCTTCGCGCTCTGTGCCCGTATCGCAATCGCCGGTGGACGAAGCTGAGGACGTGAGCAGCAGTGACATGGATGACGACGCTCTGGTTGCGGCCTACATTACGCCTCCCGCGTCACCGCTGCCAGCGTCTGTTGAGGAGGCACCGCACCAGTCCCCTCACCGCGCTCGCACGCTGTCCCGTAAGCGTCGTCGCGGTTCTGGCACCCCTCCCGTGCACGCGGCGGCTGGCGCCGCCTCCTCGGCACCCGGTGAGATTGAGCCAGTGTCGTTGGCGCTGCATGACGTGCACGAGTCGCTGCGCAGCGGCTTTGCCTCTGTGCGCCGCGAGATCACGCGTATGCGCGCGGAGCTGGTTATCGTGAAGTCACAGGCCGCATCGACATTGCGGCGCATTGACGGAATTGCGGCGGCTGCGGATGGGCGCGAGTCTGGCAGCGGCGTCGTCCTTGAGCGCCTGCAGGTGCTCGATAACAGCGTGCGGGGTCTGAGTGAGCGGCTGCCGTCTTCTTCTCCCGGCGGCACAGCCGATGGTGATGGAGCTACAAGGAACTGTGTGGAGTTGGTGGCCGAGATTAAGGTGCGTGTATGTCTGGTTTTTTGTACTCTCTTGCTCCTTGTCCTTTGATGAGGGTACTCGACATGCGCCGCTCATCCCTCCCTGCCCTCCACGGACAGGTTCTTCATCGTTCTGTTCTCTTCTAACGCTTGCTGCTGTGTGTGCTTGTGTGTGCTTGTGATGTCACGTTCCATGTAATCGTTGTATCGGTCACAGGAGATGTTCCTGGAGGCGCTAATGATGGAGGTCCGCGGAGCCTCTTCCTCGGCGCAGGTCTACCCTAACGCGGAGGTCGTGAACTCTCTGCTACTTGGCGTGGCGGTCAAGGTCATGGGCGTTCCCGAAGACGTCGCCGTACAGAAGCTACAGGAGAAAATGATGCTTCCCGTGCGCAAGCCCGCCAAGGGGATGGCACTTGTCGTCGTCTATCAGTACGTCAAGCGTGTGTTTGGGCATCTTAACGGCTCACTGTCATCAGTTGCCGTGACAACTTTCGTGAAGCGGACGCACGCGATCAAGAACATTGGGAGCTGGACGACACCCTCGGCGTCTTCTACGAGGCGCGTCCTCGTACAGTCGCCGGAAGAGTGTCGCGACCTGCTGCTCGGGGAATCCTTCGTCAAGGACGCTCACGGGCGAATGGCAATGCTTGACGTGCTCGCAAACCTTCTGGAAGAGCTGGAGGCGACCGCGACGATGGTGAGCTGGACGGGCCCTAACAATGCCATTCGGGTCATCCGCTGCCTGTACGGCCATGTAGCCAACGCGTCTTTCCGGGTATGTTGCTTGGCTTTTTCCCTTTGTACTTCTGCTTCTTCACTGTTGTTCGTTTGATTCTCCCCAGCGTTGTTGTTTGCGCGTGCGTGGCAATCTCCGAGTCCTTCTCTAACAATTGGGATTGCTCATGTCGTGTGTGCGTGCGCTGCATGCTTGGTGTCGCCCGCTCTTGTACCCTCGTGGAATCGTACGCGTTCGATCATAGGTACGCGCGTATCTGCGCAACCGGGCAGGGCTGCCTTCCATTCTTGGAGATACAAGTGCTCTGAACATGGGCCATAAGGCTCTGTTTGAGAGAGAGCTCCTCCTTCTGCACGACGTCCTGCCAAAGCACGCCGACGTGCATGACGGTCTGCAGCTCATCGACGGCGCAGACCCCAACCGCCATGTCATTGGGGTTTCCCCCGCTCTTCCTCCTCCTCTGCCACCCGCGGCGCCTGCTGTCGCGGCTACTCTACCGCCGTCGGTTATCGGTGCCGCACCTGTTGGTGTCGTCCTCCCGCTCCCGCAACAGCCCATGCGTTTGGAGGCGCTGCCGCAACACTTGTCTGGTCGTGCCACACTGCCCGCCCTCGCCCCCGACGAGCGCGCGTCTGACGCGGCCCGCCTGAACGAGGGCGTGCGGGATTGGGACGTGGAGGAGGAGGAGGGCGACGAAATTCGACCGGCCATCGACGAGCGCGCGGCCCAGTGGCGCGCCTACAGGGCGGCGGGGTTCTAAGGCGTGTGTCTTCTACCTGCAGTTCAGGCGTCTTGGCGGCTCTTCGGACCCCGTTGTCTCGCTCTGGCCAGGCCTCTTCTTCTCCTTGATCGCTGTTATGGTTTTATGTTGTTGTTGGCCCACTCGGGTATTGTAGTGTGAGTCGTACGACCGCCTCGCGGTCGCCGCTGGTGTTGCTTCCTTTCTTTGATTATGTGTGATGTGTTCTGCTTTCCCGGCGTTTCTCTGCCCTTGGGTGGGTCTGGTGAGTCTCTGTCCGCCATGCGTTGGGTGGGTGTGCTGGGCTAGTCTAGTGTCGGTAGCTGCGGGTACTGGTATCGGTACTGCCGGCCAAGAAACAAAAGCACGTTGTTTTTACGAACGATGCGGCCCCGCCCCCCCGACAATTGTCAGCATGATGCTAGTCGTGGAGTGTTTCTGTTGACGACTTGTAGTTGGAAGCAACTGCAATCACTCCTGCACGGAGGACTGCATGGGGCAGAACTAAGCTGTTCCCGGCATCGGCCCTAATCCACGAGCCCGATCCCGTTCTCGATCGCACGTGCTGCACGGTCCTCCCGAAAATCCCGAGGTTCACGACCTAGCACCGAACAGGTCCGCAACAGAATCGCATCTGTTGGGCGTCTGTTGGGCAACAGACGCCCGAACAGAATGGCGTTCTGTTCGGGCTGTCGCCTGCAGCGACGAAGACCCGACGCGTGGGTGGCCACCGACCGGCCGGGGGGGGGGGGGGGGGGGGGGGGGGGGGAGACGCGCCGAGCAACCGCGCCGGCCTCGTGTGTCCCCCGCCCGTCGCGTGAGGGGGAAGGCGTGGAGGGGGCCCCCGCGCGACGCGGGCGCCCCGCGGTCGCGCCACCGCGGGGTTGGGGATGCGCGGCGCGCGAGGGCGGGCTCGGCCTTCCATGCAATGGACAGGCGCCGGGTTTGGGGCGCGCGAGGTCACCGTCCTCCAATCGTGGGCGCGAGATTAGTGGATTCGACGGTGAAGCGGTGCCTCTACGCCGACGGGGCATCAGCAGGAGTTGATCCGATGGCATGAAATTATCGGTAGGGTGCTATCCGCGCAGAGGGATACAGTCAATACTGTATCCGCTTACATGGCACCCTTGTGCACTTTGTAGCCCACCTTGTGTTTCATACAATATATTCTTTGACGACGGCTACTTCCTGTCGTTTGCTGGATCGGGCCAATAAGATGCGTTCTTTCCGCACGATCGTCCGCTGCTGCTCTCTGGTGCCTCCTCAGCGATCGCGATCCTCCCTGTTTTATGGCAGGGTGCCGTAAAACTGAGAAGCATACAACCGGATATTGTCTGTACAGTGTATCCCCCACCGAGGACAGCACACATCTGGTATTTCTAAATCTATCCAGATGTGCCCAGATTTTCACCTCGTGTGCGCGCTGGCAGGCCAAACGGTGCCTCCTGCAGTCCAACCTGTGCCGTGCCCCTCTCCCCCCGTCGTGGAGCCTCCTTCCCCCTCCTCTGGCATAGCGGCGCACTCCTCCACCCTCGCCCGTGGACCGCCGACCGTCTGGTGCCTTGTACCCCCGCGCGCCGCTGTCGCCATCCACGCACCGCCTCGTGGCCGCCGGTGCCGCCCCCCGGCCGACGCCCCGCGGCGGCTGCGGCGGCTGCGCGGCCGCCACCCGGCGCCATGATGAAGTCCCCGCCCCCCCAGCCGGTGCTGTTTCCCCTCGCCACCGAAGTGCAAGCGCAGCTGGCAGAGGACTACTCCCGACGCGTATCCACGTCGGCCACCGCGCGGCCGTCTGAGGTGGCCGACGCGCTGCTCGCGTCGCGGATTGCGCGCGGGCGCGCGACGGCGGCGGCCAAGCGGCGGGCGACCGAGGCACGCAACGACGCGATGCGGCGCCAGTCGGACGCGTTTTGGGCGGAGCGGTCGGCGGCGCGGAAGCGGCGCCGTCGGCACGGCTGCTGCGTCGTGATGTGAGTGGCGCGGCTGTGTGTTTGTTGAGGTTGCTTGGGGCTTGGTCTGATGCACCGGCGGGTGTCCTATGCTGGGTGCTTGGCCCGCCTGTGCTGTGCTTTGCTTTCTCGAGAGGGCATTCTGGAGGCGTGCGGCGTGGGGGTTTGACCGAGGGAAGAGCGGCCTTCATCAACTTTTCTTCTCAGCTGTGGTGGTTTACAGAAGGAAGTCAAGTATGCTTCATTCGGGCTGTTTTTTTATTTTTGTATGACGGGTACCATCATCGGTGGTGAGTGTGAGTGTCACCCAAACAACCACCGGAGTCGCCATGTACCCTCAGGCTTACTACTTTTTTCCCAGGAACAGCGGCCTCCTGGATTTGCATGAAGACGCGAGCCTGGGTTCCAATGCAAAGAGGAGATACTGTACCAGTCCAACACTGTACCCGGCTCTCTCGTAGCGAGAGCGTCTGGATGCACGGCGCTGGTCACCAAGAGATGACGGGCACGCGTGACAACGAGCCCGAAAGCCGATTCAAAGTCGCAAAGTGGCACGCGTCTGTTTTTATCCGATGGACATGCGGCAAGTCTACGATATTACTTGTTCCCGGAGGAGGATCACCCCGGACAGCGCCTCCCCCTCCCCCCTTTCGCAGAACGCAGGCCGACCTGCACGTAGTACCTGTCGGCGCTCATCAAGCGGCCGTGAGATGTCTTGGCGAGCTGCCATGCCGCTTGCGGTGGCCGCCGCGCTGGTGCGCCGGCCGCAATGACAATCCGGTGGGTGTGGGATGGCCACCACGCGGCGCTGTGGTGGCGAGTGCCGGCGGGCGCGCGGCTCCCCGCGGTTGTACGAGGTGCCACACGGCGGACGGGTTCGGGCGCTTTGTGGAGTCACCCGCGCTCTCTGGCGTCGCGGGTTTCTTGTGCAGTGTCTTAACCCGCCAGCGGGAGGGACGCGTGCGTCTGGGGGGCCCCGACCCCGACCACAAGCCTCGTTCGACACCCCTGCCCCTAGGCTACCACCCGCGCCACACTGTCTGCGGAGAGGCGGCGCCGCCCGGAACCATGTCCATGGCCCGCCCGCCGGCAGCGGCCATGGTACCATCTACTGACCGGGCGTCCGTAGCGGGCACGCTGCCGCTGCCAAACGGGCACCGGGGCACGACGGCGGTCGCCCGCGTTTCCGCCGTGAGTCCCCTCTCCTTCCCTCCGACTGCCGCCGATGGCGGGGAGGTGGCGGGCTTGCCCCGCGGCGTCTTTTCGCCACTCACCCCCGCCTCGTCGGCGACCGACCGGTGGGCCGACGCGTCGGGCGTGGGGCCCCCGGCGGCGTCCAAGACCCTGGCAGGGGGAGACCGGGGCGCCGGCGGCCGCGCGGCGGCGCCGTTGCGGCGGCGGTTTTCCCTTCGGCGCGCGGCATCCGGCGCGTGGTCCTCCCGTGGCGGCGGCGGCGACGCGGACAGCCTCCGCTCGCGGGGGAGCAACGGGTCGCCGTCGCCCGTGTCGCCGGCACTCTCGTCTATGGCGTCGCTGCCGTCGGTCGACCGGTTGTCGTCAGCATCGAGCTCGCCGCGCCCGAGCTCCATGGCGTCGTTCGGCACTCACCCGTCGACGGCGGCGGGCGACCGGGACGACGCCCGGCTTGGGGGGCGGCTGCGCTTGTCCCGCCTCCGCAAGGTTGTTACCGTCGACTCGACGCGGACGGCGGCACGTGCGGCGGCCATGGCCGAGCGCGATGGCAGCGTGGAGGGTGGTGGTGTACGCCTCAGCGGCGTTGGCGGCGGCGGCGGCGGCGGCGGCGCAGACCCGGATGCGCTGCGCTCTGGGTATTCGGCATCGTCGGCCGTGCGCACGCGTAGTGCGCGCGTCGCCCTGGGAGTCCCGTCCGTCCCTCTCTCCAGCTTGGGCGTGTCGTGGGCGCGCGACGTCTTTGTCGTGGTCCACAACTCGATGCGCCTCGAGGCGCGGGACATGGCCGCCATGCTCGTGCGGCTCGTCGGCCAAACGGCCGAGCTGGTCGAGGGGGACTGGGCGAGCTTTTGGGGGTGGGTGGAGGTGTGGCGCGGCTTTGCCAGCCGCATGCTCGACGCGGAGGAGGAGGTGCTGCTGCCGTGGGCAGAGGGCGACACGCCGCTGCCGCTCGACGGCGGCTTCTCCCGCGAGGACCGGTCGGTGCACGTGAACAACCTGCGGCGGGTGGTCGACAAGCTCGGCGCCCACCGGGGGGCGTTTGATGACATGCCGCCGACGCGGCGGGTGGCGCGCCTACGGGCAATTCTCGACAAGTGGGTGTCCGCCCTGGAGTGCTTCTTCTTGGAAGTCGAAACGCGCTTGCCGCCGCTCCTCGAAGCGCGGGCGGCGGACCCGGCGGCGGCTGAGGCGGCCTCTGCCGAGGCGGCGCGGCTCCTCGCGGCGCACGTGGCGGACGGGCCGGAGCCCCGCACTCACCTGGTGCTCCTTCTGCGGTCGCTCGAGGGCAACCGCAAAGCGCTCGGCGCGTGGAAGTCGGCGGCGCTCGACCGCAAGACCAGCCTGTCCTTGCCCCTGTGGCGGGGGCGGGTGGCGGCGTCACACTACGAGACAATTGTCTACTTTTTGAGGATGACAAATCTGTAGTGGTTTGAGAGGGGGAGGAAAGGCTGGGGAACAATGGGCGGAGTATTAGATAAACACTGCGTAGGTGCCATACGTGTATGAGAGGGGAAGGGAAGCGCACTCATATCCCGCCGTGCTCGGCCCCAGGCACAAACCCCAACGTTATAACATTGGATTCGCATGGCGCGCAGTACACGTGCGGCGGGAAGCGCCTGGTGGACGGCTGAGGCAAATTGTAATGCAGCAGTGACGGCGTGGTACAAAACGACGCACCGACAGGCCCAGTGCTTCTTCCAGACAAACACATCACGCATACGCGCAAGCGGTCACCCCTCCAATGTACTGCACAAACCAAGCGTCTACCGAGGCACCAACGCGGCTCGCATGTCGGCCTAGGCGTCCGTCCCAGAGCCGCTGCCGCCCTTCTTGTCCATGGCGCGACGGTAGCGTGCATGGGCCTCCAGTGCCACCAGGCGCCGCTGGCGGATCAGCTCCTCGCCAGACGCAGCGGGCGACGGCTCGGACGGGCCCGCCGAAGAGCCCGCCGCCGAGCTGACAGCCGCCGGCGCGTCTGTGGCGGTAGTGGTGGCAGCGGGGCAACCCGCCACATCCACAGGGGGGGCGCCGTCGCTCGAGGACACGCTGCCACTACTCCCTGCGTCCGTCAGGGGTAATTGAACGGCCGCCGCCGGGCGCTGGGCGACTGTGGGGGTCGGGTGCGCGGCGGCCGTGACGGTCGCGTCGCTACTACCCCCAACCGGAGGCGCTTCCGCAGGCGTGGACGCCGCCGCCGCTGCCGCTGCCGCCACGGCTGCCGCGGGCGCCTCCTCCGTGGCGGTCGCGCCCAGAATGATGTCGCCGACCTCGGCACGCACGTGGTCCAGCGTCTCCTGCAGGGCGAGGAGGCGCGCCAGGGGCACCTGCCCGGCCGCTGCCGCCGGCTCCGCCGCCCGTCGCTGCTCGGCCTGCTGCTGCTGTTGGAGGAGAATGGAGAGCGCCGAGGTGGCCAGCGCTTGCGCGCGCGCTTGGATTTGTGCCTGCATCCGCGCGGCGGGCGTCCCCGCGAGCGCCGCGGCCCCGGGCCAGCGCGACGCTCCCGAGAATGGAGACGGCGCGTCGGCGGCGCCGGTGGCCGTGTCGCCGCTAGGTGCCCCCAACGGCGGGCGGCCGGTGGACCACGCCGGCGGGGGTTGATACGGGTGATGCGGCGCCTGGTAGTGCAGGTGACGAGGTCGGCCGGCCGAACCACTGGGCCCGCTCCCACCCGCCGTACTTGCACCGTCGGCCTGCGAGGCCGAAACAGAAGGCCCCGACGAGGGATATGGAGGTGCCGCCCCCGCCGGAGCCGACAAGTTGGCAACCTGCCGACGCATCGAGTAGAGGCGCGCCTGTTGCTGCTGCAGCTGCTGCGCATGCCGAGCGAGCCCCGCATTGGGCAATGAGGCGGGCGGGACGGCCCCACTGGCAGGCGCCCGCGGCTCCCCCGCTGGTGGTGGCGGGCCGGCCGCCTCGGCTGGCCCATTGCCCTCCCGTGGCGCCGCCGCAGTGGCGGGCCCGGCAGCCCCGTCCGCTGCAGCGGGGTTGTTCCACCCCGCCGCGTTGCGGGCAATGAGGTCATCCAGGTTACGGAGCACGCCGGCGAGGGTCGCATGGTGGGCCTGCAGCGCCTGCGCCCGCCGCGCCCAGTCCTCATACACAGCCGCACCGTCAGCGGGGGGGCGGCCTTGCGGCGGTGGCGTACCCCCATACACACCTTCGGCGACTCGCGGGTAGCCCGCTGCCGTCAGCACTTCCCGACGAGCAGCCCGCCGACGCCGGTCCCCGTCGGCCACATGCTGGGGACCCGCATCAGCGGCAGCGCTGCCACCTCCGTTGGCCGCTGCCAGCTCCCCATTCCGGACGGCCGGGGCACCACCAGCACCCGCATTGACAACGGCGTTGGCCGCGGCGCCCGCCGCCCCGGGGTTGGCCGCCCGAGCGGCGGCCGCAGCCGCAGCAGCGGTACGGTGCGCAGAAGGGCTCACGTCCACGGGGGCACGGCAGGTCGGGCAGCTGAGCTGGCGCTTGAGCCAGCTCTGCAAGCACCGCGCGTGGAAAATGTGGCCGCAAGCCAGCTTTTTGGCTGCCACCATCTCCTCCCGACAAATAATGCAGGTCGCGTCTGCAGCTGCCAGCTCCTCCGGTGTCGCGTCGGCAAACAGCTGGGACATCGTCGCCACCACCCGACGGTACCTCATGAAATCAAACACCCGCCGCTGCAGCCGTGTGGCGGCCACGTACAGGTCCCGTAAGATGTGGATAGGTAGCGGGTAAAAGGCCAGCACGTGAACGAAGAAGGCCACGTACACGACCAGTTGCAGCGCATCCGCTACCAACTCCGCGTAGAAGGCAACCATCGCCTTGCCCTCCCAGCGGCCGGCACACGCCACGTCCACGACGTGTAGTGTGAAGCGGACGATGTGGGAGCAAAGCTCAATGAGGAGGACGGTGAACTCAAACGCAAACAACGCCACCATCGTGCGCCCGTACTCCAACGTGTAATGCAGACACGCAATCAGCAGGCGGGCGTCCACGGAGAAGAGCATCAACATGAGACACAACAGCCGTACGTATGTCGACCGCGGAGAGAGTGGTTGCTCTTCCAACTGCAGCGGGGAAACCGACAAAATGGAATAGGTAAAAAAAAAAATAGCAAGGACAAGCAGGGACATCAGCGTTGTGAGCCCTCCATACACGCGAAAGCCGTACGTAACGTTGACGTCCAGAAAATGCGGAGGACATAGCACCAAGGCGAGACCGCCGCCGCTAAACCAAGCGGATATCAGCAACCAAGAACGTACAAATTCAATCCGGTCCTTGGCGAGCCAATGGAAAACCTTGAGGAAGAGCAGCATCCCGAACATCAAGATGAAGTTGGTGTTGAAGTCGTCCCGGAACACCGTCATGGCCAAACACGTCTCAATGACGGCCTCACGGATGCGTAGGTGGAGACGCTCCACCTCCCGGAAGCGCAGGGAGCCCAGGAACAGCCGCTGCACCGTCTTGCCCGCCACCAGCACCGTGGCCAGTAGCATGTTGCCGAGTGCCTGCGGACACAAGCCAGATCCAACGCCATCGACCAGTTGCGCCCGAGAAAAACGGGCAAGACACGAAAGGAACCACGGATGGAAGCACAGGTCAGTTCTCCGAGCCGACATCGACAGGCAAGCCAGAGGCCCTCTCAAAAAACAGCGCGCAGATGCAGCACAATCAACCACCATCGACACGCAGACGCCCACGCGTACCAGTGTTGCAAATTTGGACGACTCCAAGTGAACCATCGTCCTATACAAGTACCGGTGCATGTACGTGGCGTGGCCACACACGCCGGCGGTCACGGCCATGCTCAGGGCCAGGTATGACGGGAAGGTGAGCGCCATCATGCGGCGTGCCTGCAGGCGCACCACCGGCCACGCTGGCGAGTTTCAATCTAAGAAAGGGTGTCGGGGTGCACAGTGTGACCGTCACAGGTGCAACAGACCCTGCGGCTGCCGGGCCAGCGCGGCAGTCACAGGGGCAACAACCCGGCCAGGAAAAAGTGAGCTACCGACAGGAGACGAGACCAGCAGCAGCTGCACCGCCCCAGCCAGGAAGACCGTCACGCCGTGCGCACCGTCTGGGCGATACGACGGGGAGTGGGAGCACCGCCAAGTGGCGATACGGGGCGCCACGGGGCCTCAACACGCCCAGGCGGCACGGAGAGCGGCAGCGCTCGCGGCCCAAATCACGCGTCAATGAGGAAAGCCAGTCCAACGCCTAGCAGAGCGACCGTCTGAGGATGTCCACCGGCGCAACAGCAGTGTCACCGCCGTTGCGCGTGCCCTACACCCACCAGGCGTTGTCCCCGTCGCGCACCGCGGCGGCGTCGTGTGTTCAACCGCCCGGCAGTCGTACACGAAGTGCAGCGTCCCGACCCTCCCGACCACAGCCGCGGCACCCGTGCTGAGACCAGCGAGCAGCCTCTCCAGCCGGTAGTGTACTGTAGTTGGCCAACCAAGTGGCCGTCCTCTGAAAAACTTTATTCAATCAAGACAGCTAATTCGCCCAATCAAACAGTCTCTCCAACGTGTTGTAGCGAGTGGCACCCCTGACTTTGTACAACGGCCGCACCATCACTGTCTCGCTTGCCCAATGGGGGTCCGTTCCGCATGGGCGTGAGGTAAGCGACCTGCACTACGAGACGCCAACACCACACGCGTCATCCTGATGACTTCCACATGCGTCAGCATGACTTCCACACGCGTCATCGGGATTGGCCCTCGTAGTTCGGATCCGGAGAAGAATTCCTGTCCAGCCAATACATTGAGCAGGTAACGATAGGCTGACATCGCTCCTCAGAAAGCGATTCAAGCCAACCGTCAGAGCACACCCAATATTGTGCTTCCCACAAAAACTGGACCCTGATGCATCAGCATCCGATGCAAAATCGCTGTTTCATTGGCTCAGAGGGCGATGCATGCCGATGAAGCGGATGATGCGGATCCAGTTTTTGTGAGAAGCACAATACGTCGCTCTTCTTGAAAGCGGGCGTGTGGGAGCCGGCTCTCGTCCACGTCGACGCTGGGGCCCCTGGCCTGGCCCCGGAGCATCCGGGGACACGGTCGTGGGCCACCACCGTGGCCACCGCCGCGGCGGCGACCCGCCGCATGGCGGTCAAGGGGGGGCAGCGACGCCCTCAACGCGGGCGCCATGGTGGTGCGACGCTGCCCCCGAGTAGACCGCATCGTGGTCCCCCTACGCATCACACACTCCCCTCCGTCTCCTGGCAGGCGTGCACCTCAAAGAGTTCGACGCGAAAGCGACGCATACGCGCTGGTGCTTTCCTGCCTCCCTCCCCCTTCCGGTCTGTCCTCCCCCCGCTTCATTGCCGTCGGCCTCTTCCCGCTCCTCTCCACCGCCTCCACCGCCATCAAGCGCCAATAGTCCCCATACATATTGGAGTCCCATCAAACGCATTGTCCCTCCCACCCGCGGCCGCCGTGCCCTCCCCGACCGCGACCTTTGCCCCCCATGGTCACAACGGCAGCTGCGCCCGGAAGTACCGCCGCAGGATCTTGCCCGTCGACGTGGTCGGCAGGCGCTCGACCCACGTGATCCCCCGCGGGCCCTTTTGGGGCGACAGCGCCCCCCGCCACCGCCGCGAGCACGCCTGCCGTCGTCACGGCCGGCGGCGCCGCTTTGCCGCCGCCCCCCCCCCGCTCCCGCGCCGGCCGCCGCCGCCCCCCCCGCCGCCAGCGGGGCAGCCACCAAAAATGAGTGGGGCACGTGCCCCTCGACGCCGTCGCGGGCGCCAACGACCGCCGCGTCGGCCACGCCCGGCATGGCCCGCAGGGCGTCTTCCACCTCCTCGGCACTGACGAGGAAGGCCCCCCGGGGGATGGCATCGTCCACCCGCCCGAGCACCGTCACCGCCCCCGTCGTCGGCTCGAGGCGCCCCCAATCCCCGCTGTGCCACCACCCGCCCGCGTCAATGCGGCGGCGGTGGCGGCGCCGTCGCCGGCATAGCCGACCATCAACTTGGGGCTGCGGAGGAGCAGCTGACCGGGCGTGCCCGCCGCCACCTCGTGGTGGGGGGGGGACATGTCAACGACGCGTACGGCCACGCCGGGCGCGGGGAAGCCGACGGTGCCCGGGTGGGGGGTGGCGCTCCCCGCCGCCGTGCCGGCGGGATACGCGTTCATCGCGTCGGGGGGGGTCATGGCACATCCCACACCGCGGTCGACAGGATCTGAACTTCGATGCGCATTCACGACTGCAGCGAAAGCGCTCGCTGTTCGACTGATCCGCATCGGGCGGGAACGAGTGGATTCAGATGCCAAAAACACCAAGGCGGACGATGGGCGGCACTATGATAGTGGGGCCTCCAGCTGTAATCGGAGCTCGATCAGTGGTTCCCATCCCTGCCGGGGTCGGCACATTGGCGCTTCACGGTCGGTTGGTCGCGGCGGGGGTGGCCAACAGCGGGTTCAACGGGCGCAGGCGGGTGGCACGTGGCCTGTGAGCAGGCCAGGCGGCTGCCTGGCGGCGGCGGGCTCACTACGGCTGGTGCTGGTGGCAGAGCTCTGCCTCACTAGCCACCTCGTGGGATTGGCCGCCGCGTGCGGGACGGTGGGGTGGCCGCGCACGCATTGGCCGGGCGTCTGGCCGTTGCCGACGCTACTTCAATCTCGCCCACGCTTCTGCCGTGGCTGCCCTCTCCCGAGCAAGCCGAGTTCACGTCAACCGCCTCTTGTCTTTCCCCAGGCGCCGCAGTTCGCCTTCCTCCTCGTCCGTCACTCGCACGGCCCCTATCCTCCTCTCCCTCTCACCTTCACGTCCGCCGTCCATCCCCCCCCCCCCCCCCCCTCCCCCCCCTGATCACCATCGTCTTTGTG